>ERZ773099.1993-NODE-1993-length-14521-cov-4.268906_pt1 | contig 14521 bp, 19 predicted proteins | sample MGYA00511120_ERZ773099 | MGnify/ENA primary metagenome ERZ773099 (study PRJEB29015, sample SAMEA2738012) | human oral metagenome | biome: human oral; feature: human-associated habitat; material: dental | place: China | collected 2104 ... | reverse complement strand
TAAGCAGAGAAATTTGTCTAAAGATAAAGAAGATGAGAGAATCAAAGAAGTTTATGAACAATATAATAATTTTATAAATGATGAAAAATTACAGGAAAAATATGATTATATTGTGTATAATGATTTTAATAATGATTCTAGAAATAAATTAATGAATCTTATAGAAAGGATTATTGATAAATGAAGTTTTTTGCTGTAAATGATGATTTTGAAAGTATTATAAAAAAATCATTGGAAAGCGTTAATGATGAATTGAAATCTATGAAGCCTATTTCTACTGGATGGACTAATATTGTTTACAAAGTTTATGGAAATAAAGGTGAATATTATTTTAGATTTCCGAGGGATGAATTCTGGACTAGAACTATTGTGAAAGATTGTCAATTTGCTCAATATATTCATGGTAAAACTGATTTTGATACAGTTGATTTGAAATTAATGGATGATGGTAATGGTAGATTTTATTCTTTTCATAAAGAAATACCTGGAAAGCCTTTAACTGATGTTATGAATGATTTGACTGATGAAGAACTTGATGATTTTTCAAAGGATATTTCAAAGTTTATGTTTCAATTGCATAAACTAGAGAAAAGTAATGAAATTTTTGATGTTCATGATATTCCAACTGATTTGCAAGGTTTTGTAGATGAACTTCTTAATACACATCTTTTAAAAGAGGATATGGAATTTTGGAAAGTTCATAATTTTAAGGCAATGGATCATGATTGTTTAGTTCATGGTGATTTTAATGCAAGTAATGTGTTGGTGGATGATAATAATAAATTTAAAGCGGTAATTGATTTTGGTTTTGGTGGATATGGTAATAAATATCATGATATTTCTAGAATTATTGGAAGATGTCCTGCAAGATTTAAAAATCCAATTGTTATGCATTATGAGAATATTTCTGGTAACAAGCTTGATATGGATATTTTGGATGAAAATATTGATATTTGGTCTAATATTGATCAGGGATATATTAATTATATGGAGAAAAATTTAGGAAAATAGTATGTGTGATATAGATGAGAGTATTCGATTAAATCAGGATTTAGTTAATAGAGTGAATGAAATTGGAAATACAATTAAAATTGATGAGATTACTGATAGATTGAATGGATTAGAAAAAAAGACTGAAGATAATGATTTTTGGAATAATACTGAGGAGTCATCAGTTGTTTTATCTGAAATTAGTAGTTTAAAAAGTAGGATTTCTAAATATAATGATGTTAAAGATTCTATTTTAAATAATTCTGAAATATTGGAAATGCTTAAAATGGAATCTGATGAAGAATTGGAAAAAGAAATTGTAAAAAGTATTTCTGAAAATACTGAGAAATTGGAGAATTTAGAAATTCAAGTTCTTTTTTCGGATAAATATGATAATTCCAATGCTATTATTACAATTCATCCGGGGGCAGGTGGCACTGAGGCGATGGATTGGGCTGATATGCTTTATAGGATGTATTCTAGATGGGCTGACAAACATGGATTTAAGCTTGAGGAATTGGATTATTTAGCGGGTGAGGAAGCTGGAATTAAATCTGTTACTTTTTTGGTTTCGGGTGAATATGCATATGGATATTTAAAATCTGAACATGGAGTTCATAGACTTGTAAGAATTTCTCCTTTTGATTCAGGTGGTAGAAGGCATACATCTTTTGCATCTGTTGAAATTTTACCTGAAATTAAATCAATTAATGATGTTGAGATTAGACCGGATGATATTAAAATGGATGTTTATAGGGCTTCTGGAGCAGGTGGTCAACATGTTAATAAAACTTCATCTGCAGTTAGATTGACTCATATTCCAACAGGTATAGTGGTTGCTTGTCAAACCCAGAGAAGCCAATTTCAAAATAAGGATTATGCGATGAAAATGCTGGTTTCTAAGTTGATTCATATTAAGGAACAGGAGCATAGGGAGACTATTAATGATTTAAAGGGTGTTCAGATGGATATTGCATGGGGAAGCCAAATTCGTTCATATGTATTTTGTCCATATACATTGGTTAAAGATCATAGAACAAACTACGAAATTGGTGATGTTCAAAAAGTTATGGATGGTTATATAGATCCTTTTATTTTTGAATATTTAAAATATAATAAACAAAGTACTTAACTTTTATATTTTGTTATGGTATCATACAGGTATGAAACAAAGGAGGAAATTTTTTATGGAAAATTATTTTAAAAAATCAAGTTTAATTTCATTAATTTTATCTGTAGTAATATTTGTTATTGCTGCTAGTTTAATAGTTGCACCAATTAATGTTGCATCTAATTTAGTTGTTACTTTGGGATATGTTTTAATTGCAGCAGCTGTATCACATTGCTTATCATACTTCTTAACAAGAAATGAAACTAATTTATTGAATTTTGAGCTTGCACAATCAATACTTTCATTAATTTTAGGGTTTGTATTAGTATTTAATCCAACCGGAACAATAGTATCAATAGCAGCTTTTGTGGGAATTTATTTAATTGTTAATTCAGTATTTAAAATTCAATTGTCATTAAATATTGCAACAAAGAAAGTAAATAAATGGGGAGTGCTATTAGCAGCTGGAATAATTGAATTAGTGTTTGCGTTATTATTAATGTTTATGCCATTTCAAACAATTAGATTTTTATTGATGATAGTTGGTTCATTCTTAGCTATAACACAGTTATTTGATATTTATAGTGACTTTTTTGTATTATATAGACTTAATGAAAAATTATAAAATAAAAAACCAGGATGTTAGAAATAACATTCTGGTTTTTTATTATGGGGAGTTCTTTGAACTTCCTGTTTATTTCTTGTAAAATTTGCAAGAGGATTACTTTCAATTGCATTTCGTACTTGTTCGTTGTCAACATGTGTATATATTTCAGTTGTTGATATACTTTGATGTCCAAGTAATTCTTGTAATGCACGTATATCTACTTGACCATATTTATACATTAGAGTTGCTGCGGTATGTCTAAGTTTATGTGTTGAGTATTTGGTTGAGTCCAGACCAGCACGATCAAGCTCTTTTTTTACTATTAGTTCTACTGTTCTTTTGCTAATACGTTTTCTATAATTGCTGAGAAATAGGGCTTTATCCGAATTTAAATTATCTTTTTTAGGCGTTTTAGAACGAACTGATAGATAATTATTGATTGCATTAATACATGCTTTATTTAAGTAAATTGTACGTTCTTTATTTCCTTTACCAATAACGGTTAATAGTGATTCATCAAATTTAATATCTGAAATATTAATTCCTACTAATTCTGATAAACGCATTCCGCAGTTTAAAAATAAAGTAATTATGGCAAAGTCTCGCTCCGAGTTTTTAGAGTCATCGCTACCTGAGGATTGGAGTAATTTTTGAGAATCTTCAAGTGTTAAATATTTTGGAAGTCTTTTATCAAGTTTTGGAGTTTCTAGGTTTTGTGCTGGGTTATTTGTTAGTACTTGTGTTGTAATTGTTAGATATTTAAAGAATATTCTAATTGTTGATATTTTTCTAGCGCAGGTTGCTGGACCACATTTTCTTGTTATGGACATATATGAAATGAATGCATGTATATCATCCTGTTTAATTTGGCTTAAATAGTTTGCATCAATTCCTTTGATTTTAATTTCTGAAAGTTCTTTTGAATTATCATCATGGAAGTGATATCTCATATATTTTAAGAATAAATTTAAGTCTGAATTATATTGTTCTACTGAGTTTTGTGATTTCTTTTGATACACTAAACAATAGTCTAAAAATTTATTTAATAATTGTGGATTTTCTTCTGTTCTAATCATTTATACACCTCTTTTGTTTATATGTTTGAGTATATATTAATGTTGAATTAAATTCAATTCAATAGATGGACTTTTTTTAGATTTTTTTATATAATTGTTTTGGAGGTATTTATGAAAGGAATTGATATTTTAGTAGAACAACATGAAAATGTTTTGGTTTTTGTAGATGTTGTTAAAGATAAATGTTTAAAAATTTTTAACAAAGAAGAGGAGATTGACTTAGAATTCTTTAATAAGGTTATTGATTTTGGTAAAAATTATGTTGATGCACATCATCATAAAGAAGAGGAAGATATCTTATTTAGAGTTATGGTTGATACTCTTGGAGAATCAATTGCTCATATTATTAATGATGCAATGTTATTTGAGCATAATGTTGGTAGAATGTATTTAATGAATTTAAAATATGCTATTCAAGAATATGAAATGTTTAATGAAGATGTTTATAAGTTAGCAATTGTATCAAATGCATTTGGGTATGTTTCTATGATGGAAGAACATATCAATAAAGAAAATGAAGTGTTATATCCATATGCTGATAAAAATTTGGATGTAAAAGATCAAGATTTTGTTAATGATGAAATTGATAAATATGAAATTAATGCTGATAAGGTTGGAATTCAATCTCAATATTTAGCGATTTTAAATGAGTTAAAAAATATGTAATTTACAAAAATGTTTTAACATATGATTATTTTGTTTAGTTAAGCGATTTTTTGAGTTATTAGAAAGGAAAAATATAGAAAATTTCTCTCAGTTTTATTATGCAAATTTGAAGATGGGTAGAGGATTCATTGCGCAAATAGTTCAAAGTTGAAAGGAATTTTTATAAGAACTGAATTGCAGAGAATTGTGAGTTCAATATGAATCCAAATGAGTAATGTATTTTAAGGAGTTATCATTTTCATTTTGCTAAATTGACTGAGGATAATATTCGAGGTAAGTGATGGAGGTCATGGCTTATTAATTGTTTTTTTTTATTTTTTGGTCGTTGGATTTCTAGCGTCTTTTTTAGTAGATTGACAAAATTATGATAAAGTGGTAACATAAATCTTGTTGTAATTTTGGTATTTTTTCATCCTCGAGTGAGGAGAAAGGAGAAAAATGAATCAAAAATCATTAATTTCCTATCGCAATCTTGTTGTGTGGGAAATTGTTAGGCCTGATTCACATGAGCCTATCAAAAAGACAAAGAAAGTGGAAAGGAACTTTGATGAGAATAAAATTTCTTTGGAGTGGGGCTTTTCCAAGAAGAGAATGGATGATATTTTTAGATCATATGAGATTGAACTAAGTGAGCTATTTCGAAGAAAGGTTTCAGTTGAGATTTTCCAAGAAGAAGTGACGAAAATCTCACCCAAATATGATCGAAAGGTAGAAATTTTAGTTAGGGTAAAAAAGGCGGAAAGTAAAAAACTGCTGGATTATACCTATGTAATTTCACAAGGAGAGAATATGGTATTAAATTTCTCTTCATTGTTCAGAATCGATTATGTAAAGATTCTGTTTAATGAAGAGAGGAATCCATTTGTGGATGTAGCTAGGACGACTCTTAAGTTTTTAATTTGAAGTTTTTAGGACATTGACAGATTTTGTCGATGTCTTTTTTGCTGTTTATAAGTGAATGCTGCAAATAAGGAATCTTGTGTTATTGTTTGTAGATGTGCTAATTTTATATTAAAAGAAAATGCTATAAATGTTTTTATTTATAATTCTGAACAGGATAAAATAAATAGAGTGGAGAAGTACTATAATATTAATAAGAAGGATTTTAATAAACAAATTGATAAAATCAATAAATTACGTGAAAATCATTATAAATATTACACCGAATCAAATTGGAGGGATGCTGAAAATTATGACATTATGAGTAATAGTGATGTAATTGAAATTGAGAAAGCGGTAGAATTGATTTGCAATTTAGTTGAGAACAGACAAAATAGTAGAAAGTCGGTAATAAACCGGCTTTTTTGTTTGTAAATATTTAAGTATTATTTGGTGAAAATCTGATAAAAATGAAAATAAAATAAAAATAGTATTGAAAAAAATCTAAAAGCAGTGTATAATATAAAGTATTATATGGTGAAAAAGTGGTACAAAATAGATAAAGAAAAATTTAACTTTTGCAATAAAAAATAGCCATTAATAAGAAGGGAATACTAAGTATGATTATTACTAATGATGTAATGAAGGATAAATTAAAACATTACTCAAATAAAAATAATAAAATTAGTCGAGATGTGAAAAATAATGAGATTACGAGAATTATAAAAGGATTATATGAGACGGAAGATGATATTGAGGGGTATTTGATTGCTAGTACAATTTATGGACCATCATATTTATCTTTTAATTATGCTTTAATCTGTCATGAATTAGTAGATGGAGAAATTGATAGATATACTTGTGCAACTTATGGAAAAAAGAAGAAGAAGAGATATGATACACCTTTTGGTTATTTTGAATATAGGGATGTTCCTAGTGAAGTTTTTTATATGGGTGTTGATGTAATTAAGAAGGGAAAATATTCTTTCCAAATGGCATGCCCTGAAAAAGCTTTGTGTGATATGTTATATACAAAGAGTCCTGTTGGAAATATGGAAGAGCTTAGGGAGTTGTTAGTTAATGAGATAGGTGTTAATATGGATAAATTAGTAAATTTGGATATTGATGCTATTTTTGAACTTAGTGAAGCTTATCATTCTACTAATGTTACGATGTTATATAAATATTTGAGGAGAAATGTTAATGGTTAATGTTATACAAACAATGTTAAATGAGTATAAAATAAAAGATTTCGAAGATGGAGTTAATGCGGTTCGTGAGATTATTCAAAAGATTATATTGGCTGGTTTAAGTAGATGTGGTTTTTTTGATGTGGCAATTTTATGTGGTGAAACAGCGTCGAGGATTTATTATAAATTGGATAGGTTTTCACGTGATTTAAATTTTATTTTAATGGCGCCTAATGAGTATTTTATGGCAAACAAATATCTTGATTTTATGGCTAGGGAGCTTAATGCATATGGTTTGGATGTTGAATTTATAACTAAGGATGATAATCAGAGATATGTCTTAAAGTTTAATCCTAAGCCATATTTGGGAATTAATTTGGATATTTTTAATGAAATTAGATTGAAGTTTGAAATTGATACGGAGTCACAGAATTTTGGGGTATATGAATTTAAATTTAAAGAGTTACCATCTCCTCATAAGATTAGGTTATTTGATCAAGAATCTCTTTTTAATGATGTAATTTGTGATATTTTAAATCAAAAGTCAAATTATAAAGTAAGTGGGCGTATTTTATATGATTTTGCTTATTATGTAGGGAAGAAAAAGAAAATTAATTTATTTTCGATAAATGAAAAATTAATTGAGATGGAAGTAATATTTGAGGACGAGTTGTTAAATCTAGAATGTTTAAAAGATATGTTAATTAAGAAGTTTGAACGTATTAACTATATTAATGCTAAAAAAGATGTTTCTTCTTTAGTTGAGGATGAGTCTGAACTTGATGTATGGGATGAAAATTATTTTGTAGAGTTGACTGAGAAAATAAAAGAGGATTAGATTAGTAAAATAGGATATGCTTTGTTGCATATCCTATTTCTCATATAAGTTAAAGTCTTCGTATTCTAAATCATCAAAAGGAATATATTCGATGGATAATGGTTTATTGTTTTTATCAAATATTAATTTAAATACTTCTGGAGAATTTAAACGCTTATTATAAATAATTTTATTATTGAATTCTAAAGTAATTTCTTTATTTTTTGTTACATTTGTTATTTTACACCATTCTTGTAACAGAAATGAAATTGCTATTCCATGTGAGAAGATTGCGACTCTTTTTCCTCGATTGGATGCTAATATGTCTAATAATCCTTCAAGCATTCTAGTGCGTACTTCTTTTTGACTTTCTCCACCTATTGTTTTATAGTTTGGATTCATAAATTGTTCAGAAAACCAATTTGGAACTGTGTCTTCATTAGTTTGACCTAATACTCTTTCATCAAATCTTGAATCAATTGATATATTTAAATTTTGCTTTTCCATCATGTATTTAGCAGTTTGTAAAGTTCTAACACAATTACTTGCATAAATTTTATTAATACTTTGTAATTCCGCTTCATTTGCTAAAAGTTCTGCTCGTTTTTCACCATTAACTGAAAGAACTATTTTTTCTCTTTTGATTGTTTGTGAATCATTGCTCTTATATTCTTCTATTCGTTGATTACTAAGTCTTGTAGAGTGCCTGATTAAATATATAGTTGTATTCATAAAACCTCCTTTATTTATGAAGATATTATAATATATATTTTTATATTTTAAAATATGATATTATATAAAAAATATTAATTTTATGGAGGTATTTATGGATTTAAGATTACAACAAGAGGCTTTAAGAAAAGTTGAAAATGCTTTGAATGATTTGGAAAATCAGCTTAATTTATTAAATGAGGGAGAAGATTATAATCGTTTAAAAACTGTAATTAATAAGTTGGATGATATCAAAAATAAGGTTATTAATGGTAGTGAAGTAACAATTCAAATTGTTTTAGATGAAATGTAAATAAAAAAGACCACTTAATCAAAAGTGGTCTTTTGTTTATTTATTGAAGAATTTTTTTATTTTTAAGGCTATTTTGTCGAATATTGTTTTGTTGTGGTAGGGAATGATATTTATAGTTTGTGGTGGAGTTTGTCTTGAATCTGATGCTGGTTTTTTATTTTTAAATATATCAATCGTTGTTGCTTCTTCATATATTTTATCATTTTGTTGCCAGGTATTGAGAATATCTTTCTTTTCTTGTGGAGTTGCTATATATGTGTAATATAAACCAGAAATGAAGTCTTTAGTTTCTTCAGATATATTTTGTTCTTTTAATTTTTTATTTGGTAGTAGGGTAATTTGTTTTGAACAATTTTTTGCCATTTGTTTTAAATTTTTTAATATTTGATTTGGGATTTTAGAAACAAATGAGTTATCGCAATGCTTTAAAACATATAGAGTTTCATATGCTGTATTAATATATTTTGTTTCATCTATCATCTTTTGTCACCTCTTGTTTATCTTCTTTAGTATTTGTTTTGTTTTTGTTTTTTGAGAAAATATTAAATTTTGATAGTAGGTTTAATATTTTTTCAAATCTTCGTCCAGTTTTTCCTTGTTCAGTAGTCATTTCTTTTATATCATCCATAGGGAATATTGGTGGATTAGGTTCTGAATTTGGAATATCGTCAAAGATATTAAAGTCGTTTGAGACTGATTCGTATATGTAATTGATTAATGGCATATCGTTGTCTGTTGGCACTTTTTCAATGAACGAAAATAGTTTATCTGTGAATTCTTTATTATTACATATGAAACTACCTGATGCACCATTTTTTGATATATTATCTTTATTTATTCCAGGAAGTGCTTTAATCATATCTTCATTACATAGTTTTGGAACAAAATATTTTACGAAATAATCATCTTTTGATGTATCAATATCAATTGTTAGGGCATGTCCGCGGTCTCTAACCATCATAAAAATTTGATTTTCTAATGATATTATATCAGTACTACCAACATCTAAGTCCATTGGAAATTTGTTAAATAGTTCTTCTGCTGGTTTGGTGTTTTCGCCATATATCATGATTGGGTAATTAAATTTATTTTGTTTTTCTGAAATTTTGGTAATTGAGCTTAATAATTCTTTGTTATTCATTACATAAGAGTGACATGAGTGTAATAGTTCATTTACAGTTTTAGCGTCTTGTATAGAATTATTCAAGCTTTCTAAATTGCAAGATGAATATCCAACAAAAGATTTTTTAACATTTTCTACAAAGTCTTTTGACATGTTTGAAAAATTTTTTTGAAATATTTCACGGCAATCAGCATTTTGATAATTTCCAATTGCTAGCTGCTCTCTTGTTTTGTTAAAAAATTCTGTTAATGATTCGTCAACTGCTTCACTAAGACCGAATCCTTCGAAGCTTGATTTAAAATCAAATTCTAAATATTTTAAACTTTGGTATAGTTTATCTGTATAGTTGATTTTACTTGTTTCATCAAAGTTGTCAGCATTATTGGGAGCAAGTTGTAATAAATCATTTTTTATACTTAAGTCGGTTTTTATAAATTTTTTTAATGCTTTTAAGTTTTGATCAGCTGAATTAAATATATACATAATTTTACCTCATTATTTTCTAATTAATTTATATTATTTATATATTAAAATGTTTTATTTATCAATAATGCAGTAAAAAAGAATTATTTTCTTAACACTATTGCAAAATTGTGTAAAATAAAGTTAACATAAATATACTAACCTTATAGGAGGATATTTTAATGAGATTAGGAAAATTGTTGAGTAACAAGAGGTGGTTAACATCCGAAATTTCTTTGATAGATTATCACATCGGGTTATTAAACATTGATGTGGAAGATTTCGAAGAGAAATTTCTAGCAGTTAAAGGAAAAGACGATTTTTCAAAGGCAAAGTTTCTTGTGGATTTATACAAGGGAAAGATGTCTGTTGAAAATCGATTGAAAGAAGAGAAGCACTGATAAGTGCTCTCTTTTTTTGTTTTGGGAATTGCAAAAAAATATAAAACAATGTTATAATCCTATTGTTGATAAAGGAGAATATTATGGGAAAATTTTTAAAGAAAATTATGACTAAGGAAGTAATGTTTTATATTATATTAGGAGTTTGTACAACTTTAGTTAATTTAATATCATTTCAATTATTGACTAAAGCTTGTAAATTGAATGATAATTTATCAAATGCTATTGCGATTATATTATCTGTATTATTTGCATATATTACTAATAAGGATATTGTTTTTCATTCTGAAGCAAGTTCAGTTAAAGAAAAATGGATGGAATTTTTTAAATTTATATTGGGTAGAGCAGCTACAATGGTGCTAGAGTTTGTTGGTGGATTGTTAATGTTTAAATTACCAATTGATAAAATGATTTCTAAAATTATTTTAACTTTTGTAGTTATTGTTCTTAATTTTTTTATTAGTAAGTTTTTTGCTTTTAAAAAGAAGAAATAGTTTTGTAAGTCTGAGAATATATTCTTGGACTTTTATTATATAAAAAGGAGGAACGGATTTTGAATAATAGAACTATACTCGGAAATGCGACTATGGCTCATGTGAATCTTATGGATATTAATATTGATACTAAGCAGCTTGTTAAAGATATATTTATTAAAATAAATGAAGCTAAAGAAGATATTCTCAAAGCTAATATGATTGATATTAGAAATAATAATGGTTTTGAAATTGATTTTAATATAATTGGAATGATGGAAGAGGAATTACTAAAAATTGATGTTTTATATAATAAAATTATATATCTTGAAAATAATCTGGAAGAATATCTATTAAACGATTCTTTTGGAACTATTTGTGCTATGTATAATGGGAATACTTACTATTTAATTGAACTTGCTTTAAAATCGATTTTAACGCGTAATAGTATAATATTTGTTAGTGAAAAGAATTATATGGATTTTACTAATAGATTAATATTGATTTTGATGAAAAATATACTTGATAAGTATGGAATTGATAAAAATTTAATTCAATTATTATATACTAATGATTTTCATGATTTATTGTCAAATAATGCTAGTATAAATCGAGTTTTAGTGATTGGTGATTTAGAATTTCAAAATAGAGTTAAAGAAAGCTCAAGTGTTGAAGTGATATGTTTAGGGATTGATCGATACGATATTTATATTGAAGTTATTAATAATATTTCAATACTGGAAGCATTGTCAAAAATGGATTGCTGTGATATATATGTTAAATTAGGATTGAAAGTTTCATTTGATGATTATATTGAAGTTAAAGATGTTGAGGAGGCTGTTGGACAGATTAATTTTAATACGGCTGGACATGCTTCGATAATTTTAACTGATAGTGTGAGTTCCGCTTCATATTTTGTGAAAAATGTTAAGGCTGATAATGTATTTGTTAATACTTTATTTACTCAAAATTATTTGAAATTTGATATGGATTTATTTTTAAGAAAGAAGAAAGTTATTTGTAATAGTGGTATGATGAATAGTTTGTTTGGAGGAAGTTATGAATGATTTTATTTTAGTTGCTATAAAGCTGCTGATTGGATTTTTTTCTTTAATAATGGTTATTAATATTACTGGTAAGGGAAATTTAGCTCCTAATTCAGCTAGTGATCAAGTTCAAAATTATGTACTTGGTGGTATTATTGGTGGAATTATATATAATAAAGAAATTGATATTTTAGAATGTATTATAATTTTGTTTATATGGTGTATGCTTGTATTGTTATTTAAAGTTATTAAAAAACATAGCGTTAAAGCTAGACAATTCATTGATGGTAAAGCATTAATTATTATTGATAATGGTAAAATTAATATTGAAAATTGTAAAAAAGTTGGTTTATGTGCACATGATGTTGCTTTTAAATTACGTACTCATAATGTATATTCAACACATAAAGTGAAAAGAGCTATTTTGGAGCAAAATGGACAATTAATTATTATATTATTTGGAGAAGAAAATCCTAAATTTCCAATTATTACTGATGGACAGATACAACATGATATTGTAGCAATCATTGGTAAGGATGAGGAATGGTTGCTTGAAACAATAAAGAAAAGAGGTTATGAAAAACCATCTGATATATTCCTTGGTGAATATGTTGATGGAGAGCTTATTTTAACAGCATATAATTAGTTTGATAGAGAAGTATTGCAATATTTCTCTTTTTTATTACTATTGATAAATTGTTTTAGAGTGATATAATGATATTGAAAATTTAATTTTGTAAAAACGAACATTTATTTGTTTATGTTTAATTTTATTTAGAAAGGTATATAAGGTGGCTTATATGGAGAAAAAAAATGTAAAAATATTAGTAATTGTAGTATTGTCGATAGTAGTTCTACTAATAATTGCAGCAATTAAGTTCAATTTTTTGAAGAAGTTTGAATTTAAAAAATTAAATCAATCAAATTATAATGCAACTATTACTAATAATATAAATCCTGCACAGGGAGAAAAGTATGAGAAAGTAGTTGATGGTGTATCAATTAGTTTTACTAAATTGGGTGGATGGAAATACGAAGAGCTTCCAGCAACTGAAGAATATAAATTTGCATTAAAATTTTATAAGAGTAGTAAGGATAAGTATGCTATATTATATTTTTATAATACGATGTCAGCTGTTTGTGGAACTGAACGTAGAGTTGATACTTTGAGCTTAAACAATGGAAATAAACTTAATGTAGGATATTCTACAGTTGATAATATATGGAGGGATATATTTTTTTCATTAAATAGTAAAGATATAACAATTATAAATCATACTTTAGATAAAGTTGAAGCGGAAAATTTTCTTGAAATGGTGAAAACATTTGATGTTGTTAAAAAGGAAAATACAAATGATAAGTTAATATTAATGCTTAAAGAAGGTAGTTTAAGTGATAGTGGTGCAGTTTTTGTATTAGAGAATAAAAGTGATAAAATATATACATATGGCGCTGAATATGATATTGAAGTAAAAACTGCTAATGGTTGGGAAAAAATTGAAGATAGTAATAATAAAGCATGGATTCAAGTAATATATAGAATAGAACCAAATAAATCAAACAATCTAGCCGTAGATTTTTCGGAATTGAAAACTAAATTAGTTTCCGGAAAATATTATAGAGTTGTTAAGAGATTAATTGAAGAGAGTGGTGGTAATAAAGAATATTATTTGAATGCGGAATTTCAAATGAGATAAAATTAGTACACTGCGTTTTATATTTTTTATAAAGCGTGGTGTATATTTATATAAATGGAGGAAATGTGAAATTATCGGAATATTGTGATAAAAAAGAAAAAATATGGTATGAAATAGAGGAATCTTATGTAAAAAAGTTTATTGACTATTTATCTAAAAATATTGAAGAGGATTTGTTTAGAATTGCTAATACAAATGATAGTATGGAAGTATTTGATAGATTGAAGTTATGGATTTTTAATTTTTACAATAAAGAATTTTTGGATGGTTTAAAATTTATTGATATCAATTATAATGATATTAAGAGGAGATTTATATATTCATTTATTTTGATTTTTACTCGAAATAATAGAAATGTTGAATTAATGTATGATGTTTTGAAATCTTTTGGGATTATAGAAAAATTACTTGTCTATGATGATTATTATGAATTAATTACAAATGATTTTGGAAATATAAAATTTATGAAGGCCGAAGATAGTTTTGCTAATGATATGGAAACAATTGAATATATTCATAAAATGGGAGATAAAATTAAAGATGGATGCCATGATGCTTCCTTTTATCTAATAAAGAAATATAATACATTCAGGGCAATTACAGCTATTTGCATTAAGGGATTAAATGAAAAGTATTATCATTCTTTTGTTATTGATGATGAGGATTATGTTATAGATTTTACTGGTAATTTAATTATGCCTAAAGAGCAATATTATTTATTACAGGATGTTAAAGAGCTAAATGCTGTTAATTATAAAGAATATATTGATGAAAAAGATGATATTGAGAAATTTGATGAAAGTGGAACTTTGTATGAACTTTTAAGAGATGGTTTATATAGACAATATTTGAATGAAAATGATTAGAAAAGAGGTGTAATGATATGTATGTGTTAACTGCTCCACCTAAAACGGGGAAGTCTACATTTATTAAAAAGATTATTAACATGCTTGGAGCTA
>ERZ773099.1992-NODE-1992-length-14522-cov-69.373056_pt1 | contig 14522 bp, 11 predicted proteins | sample MGYA00511120_ERZ773099 | MGnify/ENA primary metagenome ERZ773099 (study PRJEB29015, sample SAMEA2738012) | human oral metagenome | biome: human oral; feature: human-associated habitat; material: dental | place: China | collected 2104 ... | reverse complement strand
GAGGGAGCGCAACATGGCTTGTTTGGGATCTTTTTTTGTCATTGTAGTCTCCTTAGATACGAGAAAGATTGAGGAATTGCAGTAAGTACAAGTCCTAATCCGAGCTTTTTCTTAATTAGAAGATAGAATAAATCCTCATTCTATCAAACAAGGGGTAGGGAAAATTCCCACCCCTTTATTTAAACTTGCTTATTTGTTGCCGAATTTTTGATCGATAGTTTCTTTGATCAATTTAACAGCATCTTCAGCTGCAGTTTTAGCATCTTTTTTACCGCTTACAGCATCGAACAACATAGTTTTAGCTGGATCCCAAACTGTACTCATTTCAGAGATGTTTGGCATTGGTTGAGCTGATTGGAACTGTTTAACAACTGCGTCTGTCAGTTCATCTTTCTTGCTTACTGCGTACTCGCGTGCTTCTGTGTTAGCAGGTACTTCGTTAGTAGCATCGTAAAATGCTTTTTGTTGATCAGTTGAAGTCAAGAAGTCAACGAATTTTTGAGCAACTTCTGGATTTTTAGCACCAGTTGGGATAACCCAAGCTTTCCCACCACCGAAAGCAGCGTATTCTTTTCCGTTTGGAAGAGTTGGGATAGTTGAAACACCATAGTTTACTTTAGCTTCTTTCAAAGCAGATGCTTTCCATGGTCCATCGATGATTGCAGCAGTTTTTCCACCTTGGAATTGAGTTTGGATCAAGTTAGAAGCGCCTTCTGTATCTTGCATACCTTTAGGCCATTTTTCATACCAAGTTTTAGCGTATTCAATTCCTTTGATAGAACCTTCGTTAGCAAGACCGATATCTTTAGGATCTTTACCATTATCACCGAATACATAACCGCCGTTACCAGCTAGAAGTCCGTAAGCGTAGTAGAAGTTTGTCCAGTCAGCAAGGAAGGCAGATGTTTTACCATCTTCACCAGCAAACGCATATTTGCTGTCTTTAGCAAGCTCTTCTAATTCAGCAAAAGTAGTTGGAGCTTTTGAAATCAAGTCCTTGTTGTAGTACATTACAAGAGTTTCGATAACAGCAGGTGCTCCGTATGTTTTACCTTCTGTTGTTACAAGAGATTCAGTAGTTTTATCTGTCTTACTATCTTTGCTTAATTTTACTTCGTTTAATTGTCCATCTGTACCGAGGCTTCCTACACGGTCGTATGGAGCCATCAAAACGTCTGGAGCTTTACCAGACTGGTTGTCGAGTGAAAGGTTGTCCAATCCACCCATTTGGTCACCAGTTTTAATAGTAACTTTAGAACCAGTTTCTTTTTCAAAAGCTGCAGCAGCTTTCTCCATGTAAGCCTTGTACTGCTCTTCAACGTATACTGTAACGTTCTTGTCGCCTGATTCAGATGACTTGCTTGAAGAAGATTTGTTACCACAAGCAGCTAAGATAAAGCTAGCTACAGCAACAGTACCGAGAACAGCAACGCTCTTCAACATTTTGTTTTTCATGATTATTCCTCCTAAAGAATAAAAAAATAATGCTATCTAAGAACACGCTTGCATAGCGCAAACGTTTTCTTGAACTAAAAATAATTTTAACACAAAAAGTAAACGCTTGCAAGTCTTTTTAGAAAAATTTTAAAAAAATTTTAAGGAAAGATTGTTAGATTTGAGTATAATAAAGGAAAGAAATCAAAAAACTATGGTATAATAAATAAAAAAAGTTTTTTAAAAAGCTTGCACTTGAAAAAAAAATAGGTTATAATTCAAGCGGCGCAAACGTTTTCTCTAGATAAAGTAGGAAACAAGCATGAAAAAATTTTTGAGGTGTTACATATGAAAGCGAGACAAAGTGGTGTATTGATGCACATTTCCTCTTTGCCAGGCAAGTACGGGATTGGTTCTTTTGGTCAGTCTGCCTATGATTTTGTGGATTTCTTAGTTAGAACGAAGCAACGTTATTGGCAAATCTTGCCTTTGGGAACGACTAGCTATGGGGACTCTCCTTACCAGTCTTTCTCAGCCTTTGCAGGGAATACTCACTTTATTGATTTGGATTTCTTGATTGACGAAGGCCTGTTGGCAGAAGAAGATCTAAAAGGCGTTGATTTTGGTGATGATCCAAAAGCTGTAGATTATGCAAAAGTATTTGAAGCACGTCGTCCTCTTTTGGAAAAAGCGGTTGCTCGTTTCCTTAAAGTTGGCGATCTTGACAAATTCCGTCACTTTGTTGCGGAAAATGCAGCTTGGTTGGAGCTTTTTGCGGAATACATGGCTGTTAAAGAGCATTTTGATCTGAAAGCTTGGACAGAATGGCCAGATGAAGCGATTCGTCGTCGCCAACCAGAAAGCTTGGCTAGCTACCGTGAGCAATTGGCGGACAAGTTGGAATACCATCGTGTAACCCAATATTTCTTCTTTAAACAATGGTTGCAACTTAAGAAATATGCCAACGATCATCATATCGAAATCGTTGGTGATATGCCAATCTATGTGGCTGCTGACAGTGCGGATGTCTGGGCTCAACCTCATTTCTTCAAGACAGACGAGCAAGGCCGTCCAGTCAAGGTTGCTGGTTGCCCGCCAGATGAATTCTCAGAGACTGGTCAGTTGTGGGGTAACCCAATTTATAATTGGGAAGCTATGGATCAAGATGGCTATGCTTGGTGGATTGAGCGCCTGCGCGAAAGCTTCAAGATTTACGACATCGTTCGGATTGACCACTTCCGTGGCTTTGAGTCTTATTGGGAAGTGCCAGCGGAGTCTGAAACAGCGGCTACTGGTCACTGGGTCAAAGGTCCAGATTATAAACTTTTCGCTGCGGTCAAAGAAGCTTTGGGTGATTTGAACATCATTGCAGAAGATCTTGGCTTCATGACAGATGAAGTAATTGAATTGCGTGAGCGGACTGGCTTCCCAGGTATGAAGATTCTTCAATTCGCTTTCAACCCAGATGATGAAAGCATTGATAGTCCACACTTGGCGCCACATAATTCTGTGATGTACACTGGTACTCACGACAATAACACCGTACTGGGCTGGTACAAGGATGAGATCGATGATCCAACTCGTGAATACATGGCTCAATACACCAACCGCAAAGAATACGAAACAGTGCCACACGCAATGCTTCGTACAGCCTTTGCTTCTGTTAGCTACATGGCTATCGCAACGATGCAGGACTTGCTGGAGTTGGATGGCTCTGCCCGTATGAACCTGCCATCTACGATTGGCGGCAACTGGGCATGGCGGATGACAGCTGAAGAGCTAAATTCTGCTGTGGAAGAGCAGCTTTATTACCTGACGAAAATCTATCGTCGTGTAAATACTGACTTACTTCCACAAGAAAATAAAAGAAATACTTTCTAATACTAGGAGAAATCATGTCAAACCTACAAACATATATCCAAAATACTTATCAAAAGCAAATTGCTGATTGTAGCAATGAAGAGCTTTACTTGGCTCTCTTGAACTACACAAAATTGGCTAGCGCTCAAAAGCCAGTCAATACTGGTAAAAAGAAACTCTACTACATCTCAGCTGAGTTTCTTATCGGAAAACTCTTGTCAAACAACTTGATTAACTTGGGTCTTTATGACGATGTTAAACATGAATTGGCAGCGGCAGGCAAAGACCTGATCGAAGTAGAAGAAGTGGAATTGGAACCATCTCTTGGTAACGGTGGTTTGGGCCGTTTGGCAGCCTGCTTCTTGGATTCTATCGCAACACTTGGTTTGAATGGTGACGGTGTGGGTCTTAACTACCACTTCGGTCTTTTCCAACAAGTCCTTAAAAACAATGAGCAAACAACTATTCCAAACTTCTGGTTGACTGAGCAAAACTGGTTAGTTCGTTCAAGCCGTAGCTACCAAGTGCCATTTGCTCACTTCACCTTGACATCTACTCTTTATGATATTGATGTGCCAGGTTACAAGACAGCAACTAAAAACCGTCTTCGCCTCTTTGATTTGGACTCAGTAGACGCAGGTATCATCACTGATGGTATTGACTTTGATAAGACAGATATCGCTCGCAACTTGACTCTCTTCCTCTACCCAGATGATAGCGACAAGCAAGGTGAATTGCTCCGTATCTTCCAACAATACTTCATGGTATCAAACGGTGCGCAATTGATTATTGATGAAGCGATCGAAAAAGGCAGCAACTTGCACGACTTGGCTGACTACGCTGTCATCCAAATCAATGATACCCACCCATCTTTGGTTATCCCAGAAATGATTCGCCTCTTGACAGAGCGTGGTTTGGAATTTGACGAAGCTGTAAACATTGTCAAGTCTATGACTGCTTATACGAACCACACTATCTTAGCAGAAGCTCTTGAAAAATGGCCATTGCACTTCTTGGAAGAAGTTGTACCTCACCTGGTTCCAATCATCAAAGAGCTTGACAAACGTGTCAAGGAAGTTTACACAAATCCAGCAGTACAAATCATTGATGAGCATGATCGTGTACACATGGCCCACATGGATATCCACTATGGCTACAGTGTTAACGGGGTTGCAGCTCTCCACACTGAAATCTTGAAAAACTCTGAGTTGAAGGCTTTCTACGATATTTATCCAGAGAAATTCAACAACAAGACAAACGGTATTACATTCCGTCGTTGGCTTATGCACGCTAACCCACGTTTGTCTAGCTACTTAGATGAACTTCTTGGTCGCGACTGGCACCATGATGCTGCTAAGTTGGAAGGCCTACTTGACTTTGCTGGTAAGCAAGAAGTGAAAGAAAAGTTGGAAGGCATTAAGTCTCACAACAAGCGTAAATTGGCTCGTCACTTGAAGGAAGCTCAAGGTGTGGAAATCAATCCAGATTCTATCTTTGATATCCAAATCAAGCGTCTGCACGAGTACAAACGTCAACAAATGAACGCTTTGTATGTCATCCACAAGTACTTGGACATCAAGGCTGGTAACATTCCTGCTCGTCCAATCACTGTCTTCTTTGGTGGTAAAGCAGCTCCTGCTTACACAATTGCCCAAGACATCATTCACTTGATTCTTTGCTTGTCAGAAGTCATCGCAAATGACCCAGCAGTAGCACCACACTTGCAAGTGGTTATGGTTGAAAACTACAACGTTACAGCATCAAGCTTCTTGATTGCAGCTGGTGATATTTCTGAGCAAATCTCACTTGCTTCTAAAGAAGCTTCAGGTACTGGTAACATGAAATTCATGCTCAACGGTGCTTTGACACTTGGTACTATGGACGGTGCTAACGTGGAAATCGCTGAGTTGGTTGGCGAAGACAACATCTACATCTTTGGTGAAGATTCAGAAACTGTTATCGATCTTTATGCTAAATCTGCATATAAATCAAGCGAATTCTACGCTCGTCCAGCTATCAAGCCATTGGTTGATTTTATCATCAGCGACGCTGTTCTTGCAGCTGGAAAGAAAGAGCGCTTGGAACGCCTTTACAATGAATTGATCAACAAAGACTGGTTCATGACGCTTCTTGACTTGGAAGACTATATCAAAGTCAAAGAGCAAATGCTTGCAGACTACGAAGACCGCGATGCTTGGATGGAAAAAGTTCTTGTCAATATCGCAAAAGCTGGTTTCTTCTCAGCAGACCGTACAATCCAACAATACAATGACGAAGTATGGCATTTGGAGAACTAATTCCAATGACCATTAAAACTCTCAAGAAAATTTTCTTGAGAGTTTTTTGCTTGTCTTCTAAAAGAGCAATTTCTAAGAACAGGAGGAGCTCTTGCCTTTGGAGCTTTTTCGGTGTATAATAACATATATGTTTTTGAAAAAGGAGAAAGTGATGAAAAAGCCAATTTATCTTTATATTTTAGTCGGTCTGTCTTTGCTCTTGTCTTTATTGGGAATATATGCTACGCTGGTGCCTTCCACTCCTAAAAGTGCAGCGGCCTATGAAGGAGCAGGTATTCCTGAAGATGTTGTAAAACAGCTGGTAGATTACACTGCTAAAAATAGTGAATTTGTACAGAATCCACTAAGCAAAATTTTGGCTATTCTCAGTCTGATTGTGATCATTGTGGCATTAGTCTTCTTGATTCGTAAGAATATTGTCTATGCAAACTTAACTTATCTTGCCTATCTTGTAATTAGCATCATTGGGATTGCCTATAGTTATATCGGCGCTTCTTCTTTGCTAAACGTTTTAGACGCGCAGTATCGTAAGCTTGTATCAGGTGGACTTTTAATTTCAACGGTTGTTATGCTAGTTATAAACCTTATCTTTTTAGGCTTGGTTCTTTATAAATTTATGAAGCAGCAAAAAGAATTGGAAAAGGATGAGTTGGGATAAGAGCTCTTCCCGATAGCAGATTAAGATTTGACAAAAAACATCCGAGAGCTTACAATTTAAGGAGTTCTCAGATGTTTTTTATTTAGAATGGAGTAAATATGAAAATTTCTTTAGTTTACATCAGCCTGAGTGGCAATACAGAAAGCTTTGTCCGCCGTTTGACAGATTATTTGCTGGAACATCATCCAAGTTTAGAAGTGGAAAAAATTCATATCAAAGACTTGGTTAAGGAAGATCAGCCTTTCTTTGAAATGCAAAACCAATTTATTGCTTTTCTGCCGACCTATTTAGAAGGCGGAAATGGTGTTGATAATGGTGATGTCGAAATTTTAACGACAGATGTTGCAGATTTCATTGCCTACGGCAATAATGCCAGCAAGTGTTTTGGGGTTGTCGGCAGTGGCAATCGCAACTTTAACAATCAATATTGTCTGACTGCCAAGCAATATGCAAAACGCTTTGGCTTCCCCGTATTGGCTGATTTTGAAATGCGTGGAATGTTGGGAGATATCAAAAAAGTTGCTGGAATCATTGAGAACCTCTACCGAATCGAGGATTAAGACAAGAAAAACGCAGGAAGTCAACGTTTTGTGAAATGAACTTCATGCGTTTTTGTCTTCTTTTAATGTTAGATGGAAGGGGCGGATTGCTTTCCGTCCTGATCAATTACATTTTTTCAGGGGCATCGACACCAAGCAAGCGAAGAGCTTCTTTTAATACCAGAGCGGTTGAGTAGCTAAGTGCCAAGCGGCTGTCGCGTTCAGGGCTATCGTCTAAGATGCGGGTATGGGCATAGTATTTGTTGAAAGCTTGAGCTAGACTGATGGCGTACTTGGCAACCAGAGATGGCTCAAAGTTGTCAGCTGCACGTTTGACTACACGAGCGAAGTCTTGGAGCAGTTTGATAATTTCCCAGCTTTCAGCATCGTTTAGACTGTAATTTGCCTCTGGATTTGGCTGGAAGTCAGCCTTGCGCAGGATAGATTGGATACGAGCATAAGCGTATTGGATATACGGACCAGTTTCTCCTTCAAAGGAAACCATAGCTTCCAAATCGAAGTCGTAGCCGTTGCGACGATCCGTCTTAAGATCGTAAAATTTAACGGCACCAACACCGACTGCATGGGCAACGGCTTCTTTGTTTTCCAAATCTGGATTTTTCGCTTCAATCTGCACCTTGGCACGGCTGATAGCTTCTTGAAGAGTGGGCTCTAACAGAATGATATTGCCTTTACGTGTTGACAGTTTTTGACGGTTCTTGGTGACTAGACCGAAGTCCACGTGGATCATATCGTCGCTCCAGTCAAAGCCCATCTTTTTCAGGACAGCCTTGAGCTGACGGAAGTGGTTGGATTGTTCCTGTCCTACTACATAGACATTTTTGACAAAGTTATACGTGCGGGCACGATACATTGCTGTCGCGATATCACGGGTGATATATAGAGTGGCACCGTCTGATTTTTTAATCATAGCTGGTGGAAGGTTAACATCATCCAAGTCCACAATGCTGGCACCCTTAGATTCTTTCAGGAGGCCCTTGTCTTCCAAGATTTGTACACCTTCGTCCATCTTGTCATTGTAAAAGGCTTCACCGTTTAGACTATCAAATTGGACGCCTAGCAAGTCATAGATACGGTTGAATTCGACCAGACTTTCATCGCGGAACCATTGCCAGAGTTCGGTTGCTTCTGGATCTCCATCTTCCAGCTTTTTAAACCAGAGACGTCCTTCGTCATCTAAGCTTGGATCATTTTCGATTTCAGCGTTGATGCGGACATAGAGTTCCAAGAGTTCATCAATTGGGTTGGCCTCGACAGCTGCCTTGTTACCCCATTTCTTATAGGCAACCATGAGGAGACCGAATTGTTTACCCCAATCACCCAAGTGATTGACCTTGATGGTATTGTAGCCTAGCTTGCGGAAGATATTGGACAAAGCATCTCCGATAACGGTCGAACGAAGGTGACCGACAGAGAAAGGTTTAGCAATGTTAGGGCTGGATAGGTCAATTGTGACATTTCCATTCTTGCCTTCATCTTGCTGGCCATAATCAGCGCCTTCTTTAATCACTTCTTTGATGACTTGGCCAGAGATTTCTGCCTTATTGAGGAAGAAGTTGACGTAAGGCCCAGTTGCAACAACTTTTTCAAAATAAGTGGTGTCAAGTTTTTCTACAATATCAGCAGCGATAGCTTGTGGAGCCTTGCGTTCTACCTTTGCAAGAGAGAAGGCAGGAAAGGCAATATCCCCAAGATCGGAACTTTTTGGTTGCTCTAATAAATTTAAAATAGCGTCTTGGTCAAGGCCGTTAATTACCTTAGCCAATTCGCTGGCTATTAATTGTTTATTATCCATATTTACTCCTTTGGGTCTTTTGTTACTATTCTATCACATTTTTAATGGAATCTTCAATTTTTTTGGGCCTAATCTGAATTTTTTGGTATAATTAAGGGATAAATATTCAAAAAAAATGAGGTAAAAATGAAGAAAATCGATCGTCATCAGATAATCAAAATGATGATTAAGCAAGAAAAGCTAGGGACGCAGAAAGAGATTCAGGAACGATTAGAGAAACAGGGAATTTTTGTAACTCAAACGACTCTTTCGCGGGATCTGCGCGAGATTGGTTTAACAAAGCTTCGGAAAAACAATCAAATTTATTATATTGTAGCGCAGGAAACAGAGGAAATGAACTTGGTTGAATTCTTAGCTAAGCATGTTCAAAGTGTTGCTAGGGCTGAATTTTCGCTGGTTTTCAGAACTGGTTTGGGAGAAGCAACTGTGCTGGCTAATGTTGTTGATGGAGCCTTGGATGACCGGATTTTAGGAACTGTGGCTGGCGCCAATACTTTATTGGTTATTTGTCGAGATAGGGCGGCAGCTGAGGAAATAGAGGGGAATGTCAAGGAACGGATGGCATAGATAGCTATGTTGGAGAGGGCAAAGAGGTTGGAGACAGAGTCTTAGCCTCGTTTATTTTGCATGAGAAGACTTATTTTCAGGGAAAGTCTCTGGTTAAGTTTTTGGAAAGGATAAAAATGGCAGCAGAAAAATTATCACCCGGTATGCAGCAGTATGTGGATATCAAGAAGGACTATCCAGATGCCTTTCTGCTTTTTCGTATGGGCGATTTCTATGAGTTGTTTTATGATGATGCGGTCAATGCGGCTCAGATTTTAGAGATTTCTTTGACCAGCCGCAATAAAAATGCGGACAATCCCATTCCCATGGCAGGAGTGCCTTATCATTCGGCTCAACAGTACATTGATGTTTTAGTCGAATCAGGTTATAAGGTAGCGATTGCTGAGCAGATGGAGGACCCCAAACATGCAGTCGGTGTGGTTAAGAGGGAGGTGGTCCAAGTCATCACCCCAGGGACAGTTGTAGACTCTAGCAAACCTGACGCAGCAAATAATTTCTTGGTTGCTCTGGATTGGGCAGACGGGGTCTATGGTCTAGCCTACATGGATTTGGTGACAGGTGAGTTTCAGGTGACCAGTCTGAAGGACTTTTCTCTAGTTTGTGGAGAGATTCGCAATCTGCGGGCTCGAGAGGTAGTATTGGGTTATACCTTGTCTGAGGCGGAGGAGCAGGTCCTGGCAGGTCAGATGAATCTCCTTTTGTCTCCTGTCAAGGAGCCTTTGGATGATATCCAGCTCTTAGGCAGTGATTTGTTGCCTATTGAGTACCAGACGGCGGGGAAACTATTGGCTTATGTTCGCCAGACCCAGATGCGTGAGCTCAGCCACCTTAAGAAAGCCCATCATTATCAAATTCAGGACTATTTGCAGATGGACTATGCTACCAAGGCTAGTTTAGACCTTACAGAGAATGCCCGAACTGGTAAGAAGCATGGTAGTCTTTACTGGCTGATGGATGAGACCAAAACAGCTATGGGAGGACGCTTGTTGCGGACGTGGATTCAACAGCCCTTGATTGACCAGAAGCGGATTGTCCGCCGTCAGGATGTAGTCCGGATTTTTCTGGATCATTTCTTTGAGCGGAGTGATTTGACAGAAAGCCTTAAGGGAGTCTATGATATTGAACGGCTAGCCAGCCGAGTATCCTTTGGTAAGACCAATCCCAAGGATCTGCTGCAGCTGGCTTCAACCTTGAGCAATGTCCCTCAAATCAAAGCTATTTTGCAGGGCATTGGCAGTCCAGCGCTGGATGAGCTGATCGATCGCTTGGATGAAATCCCAGAATTGGCTGACTTGATTAGCTCTGCTATTTCTCCAGATGCCCCTCATATCATCACCGAGGGTAATATCATTCACTCGGGCTTTGATGAGACTCTGGACAAGTACCGGGTGGTCATGAGAGATGGGGCTGGCTGGATTGCGGCTATCGAGGCAAAAGAACGGGAAGCCAGTGGAATCAATAATCTAAAAATTGATTACAATAAAAAAGATGGTTACTATTTCCATGTGACTAATTCTCAGCTGGCTCATGTACCTAGTCATTTCTTCCGCAAGGCGACACTGAAAAATTCTGAGCGTTTCGGGACAGAGGAACTGGCACGGATTGAGGGAGAGATGCTGGAGGCGCGTGAAAAGTCCGCCAATCTGGAATACGAGATTTTCATGCGGATTCGGGAGGAAGTAGGTAAGTACATCCAACGCTTGCAGGAACTGGCCGTTGCCTTGGCCACAGTTGATGTTCTCCAGAGCTTTGCGGTTGTCGCTGAGACCCAGCATCTGGTTTGCCCGGTCTTTACCGAGGAGCGAGCTCTAACTGTCGAAAAGGGGCGGCATGCTGTGGTTGAGAAAGTCATGGGAGCCCAGAGCTACATTCCTAATAGTATCACCTTGGATCCAGCTACCAATATCCAGTTGATTACTGGCCCTAATATGAGTGGGAAATCAACTTATATGCGCCAGTTAGCCATCATCGTCATCATGGCACAGATGGGTTCCTATGTACCGGCAGAATCTGCTAGTCTCCCTATTTTTGATGCGATTTTCACTCGAATCGGGGCAGCGGATGATTTGGTTTCCGGGCAGTCTACCTTTATGGTGGAGATGATGGAGGCCAACCGGGCCATTCGGCAGGCTAGCGATCGTTCGCTCATTCTCTTTGATGAGCTGGGGCGCGGGACGGCTACCTATGATGGAATGGCTCTGGCTCAGGCTATTATCGAGTACATTCATGACCGAACAGGGGCCAAGACTCTCTTTGCTACCCACTATCATGAGCTGACGGCTTTGGAGGACAGCCTAAAGCACTTGGAGAATGTCCATGTCGCTACCTTGGAACAGGATGGACGAGTCACTTTCCTCCATAAGATTGAGCAAGGTCCAGCTGATAAATCCTATGGGATTCATGTGGCGAAGATTGCCGGACTTCCGGATGACTTATTAGGCCGAGCTGACCATATCCTAAGTCAGCTAGAAAGTCAAGAAAGACAGACATTGGCAGCTTCTCCTAAGTCAGCAGGTAGTCAGCAAGTGGCTGAACAAATTTCCCTTTTCGCAGAAGGAGCGGAAAATCCAGTTCTGACTGAACTGAGAAATTTGAATATCTATAATATGACTCCGCTGGAGGCTATGACAGTCTTAGCAGAATTACAAAAGAAATTATAAACCAAAAACCTAGTGATGAAAATTTACTAGGTTTTTAAAAATTTTAAGATATTTTGTATAAATATTTGAAATTTCTTCAAGACAGAGGTAAAATGATGTTAACATAACAATAGCAAAATGATAGAATCCTGATTGGATAGTTGGAGTCACCCAAACGAGGCTGGGACAAAAGTCCTAGCCTCTCAATTGTCTTTGGATTGTCGAGCAAGACGCAGTGGTTGAGTGGGCTCTACTACGCTGATTTCATCAGCTTTTACAGCCCTACTCAACTGTGCGGAGGTGGGACGACGAAATCGAATTCTAACGAATTTCCGATTTCTGTCCCACTCTCGTCTTAGTTAAGTATCTTATGTCATTAAATTTGGACTAGAATTTGCAGAAAAACAGACAATCACTGGCTATTCTATGAGCTCAGTTTGTAAGGAGCAAGGGTAGAATCATTGCAGCTCTGCTCATTTCTGATAGTCGTCTTTTGAATATGTTTGCTGTAATCTTTAGTCCTTCTATTACTATTTCATAAAGGAGAATGCTTATGTCAGTATTTTATGTACCTTCTGCCAACCTTATTGGGGCTGGTGTTATCAACGAAATTGGCTCTTACATCAAGGAGCTCGGCTACCGCAAAGCTTTGTTAGTAACGGATAGTTTTCTTGCTTCCGGCCCTTTGCTCGCCAAAGTGACCAAACCTCTTGATGATGCTGGTATTTCTTACGTCCTTTTTAAAGATGTAGAGCCAAATCCGACCTGTAAAAATGTCATGGACGGACTTGCTGTTCTCAAGGAAGATGCTTGTGATTTTATCATTTCCTTCGGTGGGGGATCCCCGCAAGATGCAGCAAGCTGTATTTCTGTAATTGCTACTAATGGTGGAAAACCTCAGGATTATGAGGGGCTTCATAAATCTAAAGAAAAAGGCTTGCCGGTCGTAGCCATTAATACGACCGCGGGAACTTCGGCTGAAATTACGATAAACTACGTTATCACAGATGAAGATCGTAAAGTAAAAATGGTAATGGTTGACAAGAATAGTTTGGCTGCTCTTTCAGTTAATGATCCTGAGTTAATGTATGATAAACCTAAAGCCTTGACTGCTGCAACGGGAATGGATGCCTTGACTCATGCGATTGAATCTCTTGTTACCCCAGGAGCCTATCCAATTACAGAGAAGCTTTCTATGGGAGCGATTGAATTGATTCGGGAGAATCTGCCAAAAGTTGTTGAAAACGGGCATGATGCTGAAAGTCGTGCCAATATGGTCAATGCAATTTTCCTTGGAGGAATGGCTTTTAACAATGCAGGTCTTGGCTATGTTCACTCGATGGCTCACCAGTTGGGAGCTGTTTACAATCTTCCTCACGGGGTTTGCTGTGCCATGTTGCTTCCAATTGTTGAACGAGAAAATGCTAAACGTGTTCCAGAAAAATTCCGTCTAGTGGCGCGTGCTCTCGGATTTGATATTGCTGGCAAAACGGATGTCGAATGTGCAGAATATGCCATCGCTGAAATCGAACGTTTGTCTGAAGTGGTGGGGATTCCAAAGAGATTGACAGAATTAAATATCAAGGAAGAAGAATTCGACTTTGAATATCTGTCTAAAAATGCTTTAATTGATGCCTGCGCTCCAGGAAATCCATTTATACCAACATTAGAAGAAACCATTGCGATGTACAAAAAATTGTTTTAAAAAATAGGAAAAGGCTTAAAACGTTGGTTTTAAGCCTTTTATGATGGTTAAATTACCCTATTTGTAGATGATTTTTAAGTATTATTTTTGTCTTGCAATTGTCTGTTAATAGTTTCGATTTTTCTTTTGGTAGACAGGTAAAGCAAACCCCAGACAATAAAATAAACTAGACTGAATTCAACACCAATCGATAGGATAGTGCCTACCAAAGTGGCTGCGGGGAGCCAGCCCGCCAAGATGGAAACAGGAATCAGAGTTGTAATGGCGAGTAAATAATGACTGAGACTAGACTTTAAAATGCTCCAATCTTTTTGGAAGATGACTTGGCTATATCCAAGCACAGCTCCGAAAATAAACCAGATGAACATACAGTACAGCATCATAATAGAAGGGTGGATATGGTGGTTCATGAAGAAGAGACCAACATGGGATTTTGGGTCTAAAGGCAGATAATTTGGTATTTTCAAATAGGAAATAAGCATTGAAATACCTAAACCGATGAAAATACCGCCAAAACCGGATAAGATAATTTTTGTTGCTTTCATAATTCTAATTTCTCCTTTATGGCTTTTAAGTAACGTCGGGACGAGTAGGTCATATCGCCGTTTTTTAGGAAAATTTGTACCAGTCCATTCGGAGTTAATTTCAAATGGCTGATATAACTGATATTAATAATCTCCGACTGAGAAATCTGCAGGAAATAGTCCGGCAGGACCTGCAGCAATTGATAAAGAGCTTGTTGAGCTCGGTATCCGTCTTTTGCTGTTCGGATCTGAACCTGCCGATTTTCTGTATAGATTCGGTGGATTTCCTTAGTGTCCAGCAAATAGATTTCATCCTCTTTCTTGGCATGAATCTTGTCCTGTTTGCCTAGATTTTGAGCAAAGCGGACCAATTCCTGAATGCTTTCTGTCATGAGGCGAGCCTCAATGCTGACGGAGTCTTCGGTGACTTGAGAATCGATTCTTAGCTTAACTTTCATAACTTCCTCCTTTCACCCTTATTAA
>ERZ773099.1991-NODE-1991-length-14524-cov-25.470178_pt1 | contig 14524 bp, 15 predicted proteins | sample MGYA00511120_ERZ773099 | MGnify/ENA primary metagenome ERZ773099 (study PRJEB29015, sample SAMEA2738012) | human oral metagenome | biome: human oral; feature: human-associated habitat; material: dental | place: China | collected 2104 ... | reverse complement strand
CCCGCCGGCAGCTGGGCGCCCAGCTCCTGTGGACCGTGCTGCCCCCGGTGATCGCTGGGACGACGGCGGGCGCGGCCGTGGGGGCGCTGACCCTCGGGCCGTTCATCGGCGCGATCCTGCGGGTGGTGGGGCCGCTCGGGGCCGACGCGCGGGTCCCGCCCGCCCTGTGGGCCGGAATCCCCGGGGCCGTCGTGCTCGTGGCGGGGCTCGTCGTGACGGCCCTGTCCCTGCGGATCCGGCGCATCTCGACCCACGAGCTCGTGGCCCAGAGCTGAAGGGCCGCCCTCGGCCCGGCCCGGGCCGCCGGCGCCCGACGGCGCGGCTCCCTCGGCCCTCCCGCGGGCGAGGGGGCCGCCCGGTCGGGGCGGGCGGCGCGGGATCGGTCTCGGCCTGCCCTCCCGCGGGGAGGCGCTCACACCTCGTGGAACTCGACGGCCACGCCCGCCGCCCGCAGGTCGGCCACCGTCTCGGGGTCGACGCCGGTGGTGGTCAGGAGCGCGTCGAGGTCCCCCAGGTCGCCGAAGCGGTAGGTCGAGGACCGGGTGAGCTTGCGGGGCGCGGCGGGCATGAGGCGCCTCGCCGAGGAGGAGATGATGGCGGCCTTCATGGTCGCGTCGTCGTCCTCGACGCACGTCAGGCCGCTCGCGAGGGACGCGGCGCAGGCGCCCAGCACGCCGACGTCGGCCCGGAAGCGGCGCACGGCGTCGACCGCGGTGGCGCTGAGCATGGCCAGGGTGTCGGTCTGGACGATGCCGCCGGGAACGCTGACGACGGGACCGGGTGTGCGGGCGAGGTCGGCGGCGGCCCCCGCCGACAGGCACAGGACCCTGATCCTCCTGCCGACGAGCTCCTGGGCCACCAGGTCGCAGGTGGTGCTGTTGTCGATGATGACGCTCTCGCCGTCGGAGATCATGGCCGCCGTGGCGCGGGCGAGGACCCGCTTGATCTCCAGGTCCTCCGTGCGGCGCAGGGCGATCGGCTGGGGCTCGCCGCGCAGGGGCGCGCGCAGCGCGCCGCCGTGCACCCTCGTCACCAGTCCCTCGCGGGCCAGCTCGGTCAGGTCGCGGCGAATGGTCACCGCGGACACGTCCGTCAGACGCCCCAGCGCGGTGACGCTGATGGCGGTGGTGGGGGACAGGACGCGCAGGATGCGCCGTTGACGCTCGGTGGGGGAGAAGGTGCTCATGAGTGCCTCCGGGGCGGACGTGAGAAGGATGATCACTTCTCGTGCAGACGAAGGATGGAGACGATCATCATGCTCGTCACCGGTGCGCGTCGCATCGGTAAGGCCGTCCGCGCCCGCTTCGGCCTTCCGCGAGGCGTGACGCGCACCCGGGTGCCGCCGCCGACCAGTCGGTCTAAAATCGCCGCCCGTGAACACCCCCGATCGTCCCCCCGCCGGTATCCGACGGCGCCTGCGCCGCCCCGTCGCCCTCGCCCAGGCCCTCATCGCCCGGCGCACCGTGCGCCTGGCCCCCGAGCCGCCCGGCGAGCGCCGCGGCGTCGTCTCGCCCGCCGGGACGGCCTCGCCCGCCGGGACCGGCCGCGCGCGCGAGGCCGGGGAGCCGCTGAGCCTGGCCGCCGTCGGCGACTCGCTCGTGGCCGGCTCGGGGGTCGACGCCCAGGACCAGGCCCTCGTGCCCCGCGTGGCCCGCAGGGTCGCGGCCCGCACCGGGCGCGACGTCGAATGGGCCACCCACGCCAAGCTCGGGGCCACCATGCGCCGCGTGCGCTACCGCTTCCTGCCCGAGGTCGACGGCGCCGACCTGCTCTTCGTATGCGCTGGCTCCAACGACCTCATGGCCCGCCGCAGCCTGGAGGAGTGGACCGAGGATCTGGACGCGGTCCTGGACGGCGCGGTGCGGCGCGGCCGTCACGTCGTGGCCTGCAGCTCCGGCCAGCTCTACCGCAGCCCCGCGCTCATGGCGACCCTGCGCTCCGTCCTGCGCGAGTGGACCGACATCCAGACCGAGGCCTCCGCCGCCATCTGCGCGCGCCGCGGCATCCCCTTCGTCGACGTCGCCCACTGCGACCTCGACGAGGGCTTCTGGGCCGCCGACGGCTTCCACCCCTCCGCCGCCGGCTACGAGATGGCCGCGGACATGGTCGCCGCGGCCATGGTCGACGCGCTCGCGGCCGACGCGCCGGACCCCGTTGTGTGAGCCCGACGGCGCCCGGGTGCGCCCGGCGTCCTGATTCCCCGTCCGAATGCGCCGGACGGCGCCGGGCGCCCGGACCTCAGTCCCAGGGCAGGCCCACCAGCTTGCCCCGGCGGGCGCCGCGGGCCATGTCGCGATGCGCCGCCGCGATATCCTCCAGCGAATAGGTGTGCACCGGCAGCAGCTCCAGGGCGCCGGCCGCGATCCGGTCCAGCACCCGCTGGAGCTCGGAGGCGGGCAGGTCGGAGGACTGGCCGGAGTAGGCGGTCAGGCGCACCCCGTTGGGGATCCAATCCATGGGGTAGAAGTCCGGGATCGTCCACGAGTCCGACAGCATGCCGGTGAAGCAGACGACGCCGCCCGGAGCCGTCGCCCGCAGCGAGTCCCGCAGGGTGGGCGCCCCCACGAGCTCCAGGACGCCGTCGACCCCGCCCGGCACGAGCCCGCGCACCCGCTCGGCGATCCGGCCGTCGTCGAGCACCGGCTCCACGCCGCGCGAGGCCAGCAGATCCAGCCCCGCCTCGCGCCGGGAGGTCGCCAGGACGCGGCAGCCGCGCTCAGCCGCGAGCGCGGCCGCCGCCAGCCCGAGGGCCGAGGTGCCGCCGCGCACGAGCAGGCTCTTGCCGCCGTCGTACGCGTCCAGGCCGGTGGTCAGCGACCCGTAGGCGGTCTGGAGGGTCTCGGGCACCGAGCCGATGACCGGCCACGGCAGGTCGCAGGAGAAGGTGAGGACCTGGGCGCGGGGCACGACGACGTACTGGGCGTAGCCGCCGTCGAAGGCCCGCCCCATCCCGCCCATCATGGTGGCCGCCTGGGTTCCGGGGGCGATCTCGCCCGCCGGGTCGAGGTCGATCACGCCGGCGGCCTCGATGCCCAGCACCCGCGGGAGGGTCATGTCCTCGGCCCGGCCGGTCACGCTGTGGTACTCGCTGCGGTTGAGGCCGAAGGCCATGACCCTGATCCTGACCCAGCCCTCGGGCGGGGCGGGGACGGGCAGGTCCTTCACCCGCAGGTTGTCCAGGCCCGGTGCGCTGAGCACGGCGGCGCGCATGGTGGCGGGGGCGGTTCGGGTCGCGGGGGCGGTCATGTCCGCTCCTGGTCGTCGGTGTCGGTGCTGCGGGGGCCAGCGCCGGCCTCGGCGGCGCCGGCGCTGACAGCGGTATCGGCATTGGCTTCGGCGGCGCCGGCACCGGCGGCATCGGCGTCGTCGGACAGGATCCGGCGCAGCCAGGCGATCTCCTCGCGCCTGGCCGCGGCGGCGATGAGGGTCATGCCGCGCCGGTAGGGGTCGGGCTCGGCGGCGGCCCGCCGGGGCCGGCCATCCTCGTCGTGGAAGAAGGAGGGCGGGCCGTCCTGGAGGATCTTCAGGCGGCGGCGCAGGACGGCGCGGCGCTCGGCGGCGTCGGGCAGGTGGGACAGGAAGGCCAGGACGCCGAGGAAGGCGGGCATGGACTCCATCTCCTCCCGGGCTGGCGAGCGCAGGAGCTCGTGGAGGCGCTCGCGGCCGGCGTCGGTGATGGTCAGGATCCGGCGGGCGCGCCCGCCCGCGCCGGTCCGCGCGGTGCGGGTGATCAGGCCGGCCCTCTCCAGGCGGGCCAGGGCGGGGTAGAGGGCGCCCTCGGACAGGCGGGTGCCGGGGCCGTCGAGTTCGGTGATCCGCCGCCGCAGCTCGTAGCCGTGGAGCGGGCCGTCGTCGAGGAAGCCGAGGATCTTGCGGTCGAGCACCGACACAGCATACATCGAATAGACATGATGGAGGTCCGCTGATACGGTGAACGCGCGCCGCGCAACCGGCGGTGCTGGAAGGACGCCATTGTGACCAACGAGACGACCGCCACCACGGCAGTCGCCGCCCACCGCGCCCCCGTCATCGAGTTCGACGCCGTCACCAAGCGCTATCCGCCCCCGCCGGGGGCGCCGCGCCCGGACCGGCCCGCCGTCGACTCCTTCAGCGCGACCGTGCCCTCGGGGTCGACCACCGTCCTGCTGGGATCGTCGGGCTGCGGCAAGACGACCCTGCTGCGCATGGTCAACCGCATGGTCGAGCCCACCGGCGGACGCATCCTGCTCGACGGCCAGGACGTGCTGTCGCGCGACCCGGTCGGGCTGCGCCGCTCCATCGGCTACGTCATGCAGAACGCCGGGCTGCTGCCGCACCGGCGGGTGATCGACAACATCACCCTGGTCCCGCGCCTGACCGGCGCCGACAGGTCCGGCGCCGCCCGGCGGGCCCGGGAGCTGATGGACCTGCTGGGCCTGGACCCCGACCTGGCCCGCCGCTACCCCCGCCAGCTCTCCGGCGGGCAGGCCCAGCGGGTCGGCGTGGCCCGGGCCCTGGCCGCCGACCCGGGCCTGCTGCTCATGGACGAGCCCTTCGGTGCCGTCGACCCGCTCGTGCGCCGCGAGCTCCAGCGCGAGCTCATCCGCATCCAGGCCGAGCTCGCCAAGACGATCCTGTTCGTCACCCACGACGTCGACGAGGCCCTGGCGCTGGGCGACGAGATCATCCTCCTGCGCGACGGGGCCCGCATCGCCCAGCGGGGCAGCGGGGCGCAGCTGCTGGCCGACCCCGCCGACGACTTCGTCGTGCGCTTCCTCGGGCTCGACGACGCCGACCGCGCCCTGCGCCTGGCGGAGGTGGCGGGCCGGCGGGTCGTGCTCGACGGCGCCGGGCGGGCCCTGGGGCGCCTGGCCGCGGAGCCGGGGGAGTCGGGGGAGTTGGGGGGATCCCCGGGGCGCTGGGGTGCCGGGAGAGCCGCGGAGCCGGGAGGGCGCCCATGAGCTGGGTCGCCGCCAACCTGCCGCTCATCGGCGACTACCTCCTGGCGCACCTGGCCCAGGCGGTCCCGGCCATCGCCGCCGCCCTGGTGCTGGCCATCCCCCTGGCGCGCCTGGCCCAGCGGGCGAGGTGGGCGCGCGGCCCGCTGGTGACCGGCGCCTCCCTGCTGTACGCTCTCCCCTCCCTCGCCCTGTTCGTGGTGCTGCCCGTCGTCCTGGGCACCAGGATCTACGACCCCGTCAACGTCGTCGTGGCCCTGACCCTCTACGGCCTGGCGCTGCTCGTGCCCGCCTGCGTCGACGCCCTCGACAGCGTTGACGCCGACGCCGTGGATGCGGCCGCCGCCATGGGCATGGGGCGGGCCCGCCGCTTCCTGGCCGTCGAGCTGCCGCTGGCGGGGCCGGCCATACTGGCGGGCCTGCGGGTCGCGGCGGTCTCCACGGTGTCCCTGACCACGGTGGGGGCGGTCCTGGGGGTGCGCAGCCTCGGCTTCCTGTTCACCGACGGGCTCCAGCGCAACCTGGGCGTCGAGATCCTCACCGGGGTCGTGCTCACGGTGGCCCTGGCGCTGGCCCTGGACGCCCTGGTGCTGGTCGGCGGGCGCCTGGCCATGCCCTGGACGCGCCGGGCGGCCGCGAGCGCCCCGGCGGGGGCGGGGGCGTCATGACCCACATCCTGGCCGCCCTGGCCTACATCCGGGACGCGGCGCACTGGACCGGCCCGCTGGGCATCGGCCGCCTGGCGGCCCAGCACGCGATCTACTCCCTGGCCGCGGTGGCCCTGGCCTGCGTCGTCGGGCTGCCGCTGGGGTGGTGGGTGGCGCACAGCGGACGGGGGCGCGACCGGGTGGCCGCGCTCCTGGGGGCGGCCCGGTCCCTGCCCACCCTGGGGCTGCTCACGCTGTTCGGGCTGTGGCTCGGCATCGGCCTGGCCGCGCCCATGCTCGCCTTCGTCGTCCTGGCCCTGCCCAGCGTCCTGGCCGGCGCCTACACCGGCGTCGAGGCGGCCGACGCCGTCGCCGTCGACGGCGCCCGCGCTTGCGGCATGAGCGGGCTCCAGGTCCTGACCCGCGTCGAGATCCCGCTGGGGGCGCCGCTGCTGGTCGGGGGGCTGCGCTCGGCGAGCCTCCAGGTGATCGCCACGGCGACCCTGGCCGCCTACACGGGCGCCGGAGGGCTGGGGCGCCTCATGTTCCTCGGGCTCAAGACGCAGAACTACGCCATGATGCTCGCCTCCGCGCTGCTGGTCATCGGCCTGGCCCTCGTCTCCGAGATCCTCTTCATCCTCGTCCAGCGGGCTGTGACCCCTGCCGGCGCGCGCCTCCGAAAGGAAACCCGATGATCCCCCACGACCCCTTCGACCTGCGCGCCCACGGCCACCTCGGCTCCGGCGGCGCGCCCGGCTCCCGCGGCGCCACCGGTTCCCGCCCTGCCCGGCGCCCGCCGTCTCCGCACCCGACTCGGCGCTCCTCGTCCCCGCACCCGCTGTCCCGGCGCTCCCTCCTGGGCGGGGCGGGGGCCCTGTCCCTGGCCTCGGCACTGGCCGCCTGCGGCGGCGGGGGCGACCCGCTGGCGCGGGACGGAGCCTCGGCCGCGGGCGCCGCCGGTGCGATCGTCGTCGGCAGTCAGCAGTACTACTCCAACGAGATCATCGCCGAGCTCTACGCCCAGGCGATCGAGCACGCGGGCCTGACCGTGACCCGCCAGTACCAGATCGGCCAGCGCGAGATCTACCTGCCCGAGCTGGAGTCCGGGGCGATCTCCGTCCTGCCCGAGTACGGCGGCAACCTCCTCCAGTACTACGCCAAGGACACCAGCGCGACCGACACCGACTCCATCCTCAAGGCCCTGGCCTCGGCCCTGCCCGCGGGGCTGACGGTGCTGGACGCCGCCGCGGCCACGGACCAGGACTCCTACGCCGTCACCGGCGACAGCGCCCAGAAGAACGGACTGGCCTCGATCGCCGACCTGGCCGGGCTCGGGCGGACCGTGAAGGTGGCCGCGAACTCCGAGTTCTCCACCCGGCCCTACGGGCCCGAGGGCCTCAAGCGGGTCTACGGCGTCGACGCCGAGGTCACCCCGGTGGAGGACTCCGGCGGCCCGCTGACCGTCGAGGCCCTGACCAAGGGGGATGTCGACGTCGCCGACATCTACACCTCCAGCCCCGCCATCGGCGACAACGGCCTGGTCGTCCTCCAGGACCCCCAGAACCTCGTCCTGCCGCAGAACGTCGTCCCGCTGGTGTCGGAGAGCCTCAATGCGAGGGCCGTCCAGGCGATCAACGCGGTTCAGGCCGCGCTCACGGCCGACGAGCTGCGCGCGCTCAACAAGCGCTCCACCGGCGAGCAGCTCGACTCGGCCACGATCGCGAAGGACTGGCTGACCAAGCAGGGCCTGCTGGCCTGAGCCGCCGCGCTCCTGCGGCTGCGGGCTCGTCCGGCGCGCCGGTGAGGCGCCCCGGCGCGCCGCCGGGGCCGGTTTGGCGCTCCCGGGCCTCCCGGCCGGGAACGGGACGGGGCGGCTTCGGACCGTCTACTACGCCCTTTTCCCTCTGCTACGCTCCTTCACCCTCTGCTACGCTCCTTCTTCTCGTACAGTAGAGGGTGAAGGGGCGTAGTAGACGGGAAGAGGCGTAGTAGACGGTGGGCTCTTCTCGTCGGATCACTGGGGATGCTCCGGGCCGGGGTCGGCGGGGAGGACGCGTTCTGTGGGCGGTTCGCCGGCCCCCGGCCCGTTGTTCTCCGCGAGCCGTTCTTCCGCGAACGCGTAGGTTTCTAGTCGAACGCGTACCTCCCATCTGCGCGTTCGACTAGAAACCTACGCGTTCGCGAAGGGTCGGGGGCGTCCCGGCGGGGCCCGGGGATGGGCGAGACCCCCTGGGACCGGGCTGGGTGTCGGGACCGGTCCGGGCGCCGGGATCCTGCCTCGGACCGGCACTCCCGCAGGCCCGGAGAGGTCGGCGGGGTCGTCCGCTCGGGCGTCGGGCCCGCCGCCCGGCCCGCGACCGCCCCGCCCGGCCGGTCCGCGGCGGCGGATTGTCCAAATCTGCCACAAAGGCCCGGATCGAGCCGGGGCGCGCGAGAAGAAACGTTGATATTCCGCGCTTTTCTTCGCGGCCGATCCCGGTCTGGGGCGTCTTTGTGGCAGATTTGGACACGCCTCCGCCCCGGGTCGCCACAGGAGCCTCAACAGCACCAGTCAAACACCCCTAGAATAACCTTCCCGGATACACCCAGAATAACCTTCGGTGCAGATCTGGTCAGAGATCGGGTGTGGTGCCGGTCCGGATCTCACGATGCGAGCTCAGCTCAACGAAATCCACCTCAGCTCGCACAATGTGAGCTGAGGTGACATCACCGAATCAACTCTCCCCGGGGGCAAGTCTCGGTCAAGTCTCTTGGCGCGGGGTTCTTCCGGTCGGGTGATGATGGCGGCGGGCAGGGCGGGGCGGCTGCCGGTGCTGTTGTCGGTCCGGGTCAGCAGGCAGGGGGTCGGCAGGCCTCTCCCCGGGGCCGGCGGGCGTAGGGGCGGGTTCCGGACGACTCGGCGGCGGGAAGAGCGTTCGGACCGATCCGGCGACGGCCGTTCGGACCGATCCGGGTGTCGGTTCGGCCCGGACCGGAGTCTGCCCGGACCACGGCGCCGGGGACTACGGGCGGCCCCGGCGGGCCCAGTGATCGACGCGCCAGGCGGCGTCGCCGGAGACGGGGCGCCACCGGCCGGGGGCGTCGCTGGCGGCCGGGTCCCACAGCCACCGGCCCGCGTCGAGCTCGGGCGCGCGCGCCGCCGCCCGCCCGACGACCCGGTCGGAGGCGTCCAGCGCCAGGGTCGACACCACGGCCCACTCGGCCAGGTCCTCGTCCAGGACCTGGCCGTAGACGTCGGCGCCCCCGATGACCCACAGCCGCGGCAGGCCCCGGTGGGCCTCCCCGCGCGGGTCGGGGCCCAGGTCGTCCAGCGCCTCGCGCCCGCGGCGCAGGGCCTCCTCCAGGCCTCCGACGGCGGTCGCCCCCGGCGCGCCCCACGCGCGGTCGCGGGTGAGCACGATCGAGCGCCTGCCGGGCAGGGCCGAGCCGATCGACTCCCAGGTCACGCGCCCCATAATGAGCGCCCCGCCCAGGGTCGTGGCCTTGAAGTGGCGGAAGTCCGCGGGCACCCGCCACAGCATGGCGCCGCCGGCGCCGAGCAGGCCCGTGCGGTCGCGCGCCCAGATCATGCCCAGCCGCGCTCCCGGCCCCGGGGCGCGTGAGTCCGCGGCGGGGCCGGTCGGATCGCCGCCCGGGGCGCCGCTCACACCGCCACCGGCGTCATCCGGGTCCGACCCCGCACCCGCGCTCATACCGCCACCGGCGCCTCAATGGCGGGGTGATGCACGTATCCGGCCGAGGCGTCGATGTCGTCCATGTCGTAGTCGTCGATCGACGCCGCCCGCCTCAGGCGCAGAGTCGGGAAGGGATGGGCGGCCGGCACCCGGGACAGCTGCTCGCTCACCTGGTCGACGTGGTTGGCGTAGATGTGGCAGTCGCCCCCGACCCAGATCAACTCGCCCGCCTCCAGGCCGGCCTGCTGGGCGAGCATGTGGGTCAGTAGCGCGTAGGAGGCGATATTGAAGGGCGTGCCCAGGAACAGGTCGGCGCTGCGCTGGTAGACCTGCAGGCTCAGCCGCCCGCCGACCGCGTAGCACTGGAACAGGACGTGGCAGGGCGCCAGGGCCATCTCATCCAGGGCGCCCACGTTCCAGGCCGACACCACCATGCGCCGCGAGTCCGGGTCGCGGCGAAGGGTGTCGATGAGCCCGGCGATCTGGTCGATCGCGCCGCCGTCGCGCCCCGGCCAGCTGCGCCACTGGGCCCCGTAGACGGGCCCGAGCCCGCCGTCGGGGCCGGCCCACTCGTCCCAGATGGTGATGCCGTGCTCGTGGAGCCAGTCCACATTGGTGCCTCCGCGCAGGAACCACAGCAGCTCGCCCTTGACGGGCTTCATGGCCACGAACTTGGTGGTGAGGCGCGGGAACCCCGCCGACAGGTCGTAGCGCAGCCGGCGGGCGAAGAGCGAGCGGGTGCCGGTGCCGGTGCGGTCGCCCTTGGGCGCGCCGGTCCGCAGCACCTCGGCGAGCAGTTCCTCGTAGGCGACATCGACCCCCGCGGGCGGCGTCAGGCCCATGGCCGCCAGGTGCGGGTAGGCGGGCGCGGCCCCGGGCGCAGAGCCGGGGACGGGCGGGCCTCCGGTCCCGGTGGTCGGGGAGCCGGGGGCGCTCATGCCTCGATGAGGGCGGGTTCGGCCCCGGACTCCGGGGCGGGGCCGAGCGCCGCCTTCGCCCCCTCGATGACCTGGTTGGCCAGCGCCCGCCCGCCGGTCCAGCCGATGGCGGCGCCGATCCCGAAGGGCACGAGCCGCCCCAGGGCGAGCGCCCCGCCCTTGGCGGCCGTGCGCCTGGCCATCCGCTTGGCGAGCCGGTCGTTGATCGACTTCACCGTCGTCAGGGGCATCTGGGCCAGACTCTGCGCCGCCCAGTACAGGACGGACAGGCCCAGGCTCCCCCTGACCACCTCCGACCCGTCCTCGCCGAGCAGGGCCGAGAGCACCAGCGCCCTGCGCCTGGTCGGGGACACGACCCGCAGCCCCTGCAGCTCGGCGACGGTCAGGACGTAGGTGACGGCGCTGCCCAGGAAGACGGCGGTCTGCCCGACCGTCAGGGCCGCCGCCGTGCCGGTGCCCACGGCCGGGAGGGCCGCGGAGGCCCCGACGGCGCCCGAGGTCAGGGCCGCCTCGGTGCGGAAGCGCGAGGCCGCCATCTCGACGAGCTCGGCGGTGTCGGCGTCCGGGCGCTCGCGGCGCATGCGGGCGATGCTCTCCTGGATCCTGCGGGCGGGCAGGGCGATGGCGGCGTCGAGCGCCCGTTCGACGGCGGAGGGGGTGGTGGCCATGATGCTCTCCTTGTCCGGCCTGGATGGGGGTGGAAGTGTGCGGCGCCGCTCAGCCCTCGTCGTCGAGCAGGTGGAGGCGGATGGCCGCGCCCTTGTCCAGGGTGTGGCCGACGGTGCAGCCCCGGTCGACCGCCCGGCGCACCCGCTCGGTGAGGACGGCAAGCTGGTCGGGGCCGAGGGCGGCGAGGTCGGCGACGATCTGGACGTCGAAGTCGGAGTAGCGCTCCTCCTCCTCGTTCTTCAGCGTCGCGCAGATGACGTTGGCGTCGAAGTCCTCGCCGAGGGCCTTGGCCAGGCGGTGGTCGGCGGACAGGGTGTTGCAGGTCGCCAGGGCGACCTTGAGCAGTTCGCCGGGCGTGAACTCGCCCGGGCCCATGCCCACCGCGACCTGGGCGCCCCGGGCGTTGCGCGCGAGATAGCGGCGGGTGCCGGTGCGCTCGGCCCACACGGAGTTGGTCTCGGTCGGGGTGATGACGTCGCTGGGCTCGCTCATGCGGCCGATCGTGTCACGCCGGGACGGCCGACGCCATATGCGCCGCGCCATCAAGCCGGACTCAGCGCCTTATGACACCGCCGCCCTGCACGCGTCGGCGACGTCGGTGACGGCGGCGGGCCCGACGACTCCGCCCCCGCCCGCCCGCGTCGAGGGGGCGGGGCGCGCCGCCCGGCTTCCGGGCCCGCGCCCCGCCCCCGGGGTCGTGCTTGCTCCTCAGTGATCGGCGCGGATCAATGCTCCGCGAGCCAGGCCGCGCCGCGGGCCTCCTCGTCGGCGACGGCGCGGTCGACCAGGCCCATGGCCCGCTCCTCGATGCTGCGGCCCACCAGCGGGATGCTCACGTCCAGGTCGACGTCGTACACCACGCTCGTCGAGTCCCCCGAGCCCTCCATCCTGGAGGTGGCGCCCACCTTCACGGGCGCGCCGCGCAGGGCCACGTCCAGGTCGCCGGTGCGCGAGCCGTCGTCGGCCGGCTCGCCCCAGGACTCCGACAGGTTGAAGGACGGGGCGGAGCGGATGAAGCGCTTGGCCGCGGAGGGCAGGCGCTCGGGCGGGACCGAGCCGGAGATGGTGGACACGAAGCCGCGCCCGCGCACGGCCACGTCGATGGAGGCGTCGGACAGGTCCGCGCGCTCCACGCGCTTGCGCTGATAATCGGGGTCGGCGAGCATTGCGGCGACGCGCTCGGGACCGGCCGGGTAGGTGAGGGTGATGGTCTTCTTCATGGGGCAAATCCTGCCACGCGGTCGGGCCCGCGGGCCTCGGTAGGATCCCGTGTGTGCCGATTCTCCTATCCTCCACGCTGCGCGGGATCGCCGACCTGTCGACATCGGATCTCGACTGGCTCCATCAGCTCATCGCCGACTGGCAGGTCATCGCGGACCTGTCGGTCTCCGACCTGGTCCTGTGGGCCCGCACCGCGACCAACCGCTTCGTCGCCGTCGCCCACTGCCGGCCCTCGACCGGCTCGACCGTGCACCTGGAGGACGTGATCGGCCGCAGGATGCCCGCGGCCCGCGAGGCCATGGCCGTCGAGGCCTTCGAGAGCGCGCAGATCCTCATGGCCACGGCGCCGGCGTGGACGGGCACGACGGCGGTGCGCGAGGAGTACGTGCCGGTGGTCCGCGACGGGCGGGCCGTGGCCATCATGACGCGGGAGACCTCCGTGGGGCTCATCCGCGGCGGGCGCATCGTGGACAAGCCGCTGGAGGACCTCGCCGACGCCCTGTGCACCATGATCGCCGGGGGGGACTTCCCCATCCGGGGCGCCGGGACGGTCATGCGCCACGGCACGCCCAGGGTGGCCGACGGCGTCCTGCACCTGGACGAGGAGGGGTTCGTGCGCTTCGCCACACCCAACGCCCGCTCCTGCTTCCACCGCCTGGGCATAGATGTGGACGTGGGGGACTGCCAGCTCGCCGAGGCCGTCACCTCGATCATCCCCGAGCGCACGCCCGTGGACGAGACCATGGCGGTGGTGCTCATGGGCCGCCAGGCCTGGCTGACGGAGGTCGAGGTCGGGGGGGTGTACCTGGCCCTGCGCTCGATCCCGCTGCGGCGCGAGAACCGGCGCGCCGGCGCCGTGCTGCTGGTGCGCGACGTGACGGAGATCCGGCGCCGCGAGCAGGTCCTGCTCAACAAGGACGCCACCATCCGGGAGATCCACCACCGGGTGAAGAACAACCTCCAGACCGTCTCCGCGCTGCTGCGCATGCAGGGGCGCCGGGCCACCAACGACGAGACGCGCGAGGCCCTGGCGGAGGCGGAGCGCCGCGTGGCCACGATCGCGACGGTTCACGAGGCCCTGAGCCACAACGTCGACGAGAAGGTCGACTTCGACGAGGTCTTCGCCTCGATCCTGCGCGGCGCCGCCCTGGTGGCGACGGCGACCGGGGCGGTCACCACGCGCCTGGAGGGGGCCTTCGGGACGGTGGACGCCGACACCGCCCAGGCGCTGGCCACCGTCCTGGCCGAGCTGGTCACCAACGCCGTCGAGCACGGGCTGGGGGACCGCGACGGCACGGTGACGGTGCGGGCCCTGCGCGACGGGCAGAGCCTGGAGGTCCACGTCATCGACGACGGCGTCGGGGTGGAGCCGGGCGCGATCATGTCCGGCCTGGGCACCAGGATCGTCCAGACCCTCGTGCGCGGGGAGCTGCGCGGCACCATCGACTGGCTGCCGATCGAGGGCGGGCACGGCAGCGACGTCGTCGTGCGGGCCCGCCTGACGGAGGCCTGAGGCCCGGGCCATCGGCGACGGCGCGCCGCGGGCCGACGACCCGGGGCGCGCCCGGGCCGGATCGGGGGCGCGAACGACGGCGCCCGCCGGACCTTCGCGGTCCGGCGGGCGCCGAGCGCTGCGGGCTCAGGAGGAGCGGCGCGCGCGCGCCGCCCGGCGCTTGAGGGAGCGGCGCTCGTCCTCGCTCATGCCCCCCCACACGCCGGCGTCCTGCCCGTTCTCCAGGGCCCACTTCAGACAGGTGTCGACGACCTCGCAACGGGCGCACACCATCTTGGCCTCGGCGATCTGGGCGATGGCGGGACCGGTGTTGCCGACGGGGAAGAAGAGCTCCGGGTCAACGGTGAGACATGCTGCCTGGCTGCGCCAGTCCATGAGGACCCCCTTTTACGGTGTCGTGCTGCGGCTACGGGCCGCCCTCGAAGTAGTCATCAGACTTCAGACTGCCGAGGCGATGCGGCGGGTGACCTTGTCCTTGGCCAACCCTCACACGCCGCTACCGACTGGGCAAGACCTCCGGCGTGAGACCTGCGCCGTGGACCTGTCATGATCCTCACAGCCTCGAATCCTTGATTTTCCGCCGATCCTGAGGAAAAGGCCCTCAGGGTCGCCCCGGGGCGTCATCGGCGATCTGGATGGGCCGGGCCGCGCCGCGGTGGACCAGGGCCCCGCGCCCGGGCGCCGTCGGGGCCCTCGGATCGGACACCGCCCGCAGGCTCACCCCCGCGACCTGGGCGGCCGGGCCCAGCATCGGCCACAGGACCACCAGGGCGCCGCGGGAGCGCAGATCCGCCAGGACCCCGCGGTAGGCGGCGGCCGCGCGCTCGGTGGTCGCCGAGGCGAGCACCCGCCGCCCGCGTCCCAGCGCCCGCTCCGCCTCGGCCAGGACCTCCGGCCCGGCCCGGTCCAGATCGTCGACGACGAG
>ERZ773099.1986-NODE-1986-length-14551-cov-21.700469_pt1 | contig 14551 bp, 13 predicted proteins | sample MGYA00511120_ERZ773099 | MGnify/ENA primary metagenome ERZ773099 (study PRJEB29015, sample SAMEA2738012) | human oral metagenome | biome: human oral; feature: human-associated habitat; material: dental | place: China | collected 2104 ... | reverse complement strand
TAACCCCGCTTGAAGTCTTTAAGGCAAATTGTTGTGGTTAGGGTGTTAAGTTAAGTACCATCAAAGCCATAGTCCTACTCCCATGTTAGCTACGGCATAAACATTGACAGTATTAACAATATAGTGTATAATGTTGTTACTAATGAGTGAGCGACGTCCTGATGGTATGACGCCCTCGCGGTGCGCCCAGACTTAACTTTATGCCGCGTTTAATTTACTTGGTTTTCGGTCGCAATTCCCGGCCCCATCGTCGTGGCAATAGCGGTCGACTTAACGTAACTGCCTTTCAAGCTAGACGGCTTTTGGCTCTGCAAACTAGCGAAGAACGTTTTGGCATTCTCTTCAAGCTTGTCGACACCAAAGCTAACTTTGCCAATACCTAGATGGATGATCGCTTGCTTGTCAACACGATATTCAACCTTGCCGGCTTTGGCCTCGGAAACTGCCTTAACAACGTCAGCAGCGACAGTACCGCTCTTCGGGTTCGGCATTAAACCTTTCGGACCAAGCTGACGGGCGTACTTGCCAAGTTTTGGCATGTAGGCGGGCGTTGCGATCAGCACGTCAAAGTCAAGCGTACCTTTGTCGAGCAATTTCACAATAGCTTCTTCACCTGCAACGTCGGCGCCGGCTTCCTTTGCTTTAGCGGCGTCAGCTTCTGGCGCAAAGACGGCAACACGGACGGTTTTGCCTGTACCGTGCGGTAGCACGACAGTAGCGCGAATGTTTTGGTCGGCTTGACGCGGATCAACGCCCAAGCGCACGTGAACCTCAACGCTAGCATCGAATTTTGCCGGATTGGTTTCGACTGCAAGCATAAGCGCATCATGCAGTTTATAAATCTTGTCTGCCTCAACTTTTTCGGCGGCTTTGCGATAGGCTTTGCCGCGGCGCTCAATCAACGGACGGACTTTTGGCGCCGGACCTTTTTTAACCGCTGCGTCAGCGTCGCCTTGCGGCGTAGTGTCGCCAGCTTGTTTGCGAGCCTCTTTTTCTGCTTTTGCTTCAGCCTCTTCAAGCGCCTTAGCGCTGCGTTTGCCGCTTTTTGCCACGGCAGCCTCGCGCTCTGCGACAACGCCGGAGTCTTTAGTTGAATCATTTGCAGCAACTGACGCGTTCGCCGCATTAATCGCTGCTTCAATCTCTGCGATCGTGTTTTTTGCCGAAACATCAAGTTTCAGCTTAGCTGCCTGCTCAAGCAATTCAGCTTTTCTTGCCATAGTTTAGCGATTCCTTTCTGTGGTGCGAACGATGAGCCATTTCCTTGACTAATCTCCCAACCTATTGAATTATTACACATCTGATTGTACCAAAAAGCACATCAAAAGTCTAGGTATTTTATATCTGTTCTTTTGCCATATTACGCAAAAAATCGTTGACAGCATATTTTTGGCGTGCTAGTATCGGCTTTGCATGTTTGCACTTTGCTATTGACATATAAGCGTAAGCATTGCATGCCACGGCTTGATAGTTTATAAATTTTATTACCTTTTGCCGTGGGGGTATAAGGAGGAAACGATGCGTTTCAACAAAGCATTAGCGGTGTTGGCAGTTGCCATTGCCGCAGCGCTCTGGAGTGCTCCGGCGTTTGCCGAATCTGCACCAACCACATCGGACGACAAAACGTCAACCGATAGTAAACAAGAATCTGACAAAAAAGACAAAGAGCCAAAAAACGATAAAAAAGATGTTATCGTAACGGTGGCGGAGGGCGACTCGCTGAGCTCAATCGCCGAGGCAAACGGTACGACATGGACGCGTTTATTTGATGCGAACGAATCAATCGCCAACCCAGACGCGATTAACCCGGGCGATAAAATTCGCGTGCCAGCTGCCGACGAGCAGCTCGCCGACCGCACGAGCGCCGCGCTTGCCGCCCAGCAAACAGCCCACGCACAGGCGGCGCCTACACCTGCCGCTCGGCGCAGTACATATACAACGCGCCAGTACACGAGCAAGCCGGTCAGCTCAAGCAGCTACTACGTTGGCAACGGCATGTGGTGCACCGATTACGTACACAGCCGCCGTCCTGATGTTGCAGTGTACGGCAACGCTGGTTATAACTGGATCGGTGCTGCACAGCGTGCCGGCAAATCTACCGGCACGTCACCGCAAGCCGGCGCGGTTGCCGTCACGAATGGACACGTCGCTTATGTCGAAAGCGTTAATGCCGATGGCTCGTATACTGTGTCTGAAATGGGTTGGAACTACAAAGCCGGCAATTATAATAAACGCACGGTGCGCCCTGGGACGTTTGGACAGTTTATTTACTAAATGGCGCGAATGTAAAAAACAAAACATACTCCTTTATTTATGAAGGAGTATGTTTTATAGTGAGGCGCATTAGACTATGGAATTATCAGATACTATTTCTCTAAATTCTGATAATAGTTTAATATACTCTTTTGGCTTGAAAGCATGAATGACATGATTAGCGGAAACTTTTTTATATATTATTTGCGGAGCTAAGGAAATAGCATGCTGAGCATCGTCATCGTCAAATGCTCCCACAAGCCCGTAATTTTCGTATCGTTTCCAATCGGCTTGAATAAGCAATATGGGGCATTTCGTTTTCTCAAAAGCCTCTGCATGTTCAATACCATCATAAAATCTACCGTCTACGAAGGCTCTGGCAAAATCCGGGTCAAACATAGATAGTGATTTAATTAGCAAACGCAAGCTATTCGGGAACGGGAATCCAATTTCGACTGGACTATCAGGGTATTTATCTTGAGACTTCTTTATCTTTCGCGATAACCAACTGACAAACCAATTTGGAATTCTTTTGATCCTCTTATCAGAGGCCGGCACTTCCATGTCTTTAAAATAATTTGCCAAATCTCTATCTTGTATATTCCCGATTTGATCAACGAGGTGTTTCAGCCCGTCATATACAAATTTATCTTGTTCTTTAAACCGCGGCATTTCAGCAGAAAAAATAGGCGCGTCCTCAAGAACAATCCCGGAAACATATTCGGGAATATTAGCGGCGCACCAAAGAGCGATAATGCCACCCGATGAATTTCCGCTGATAATTACTTTTTGTTTTATCACATTTTCTATAAATAGCTTTATGTCCTCACCAATAATTTTCCATGAATAATGTCCAGGTGTCCAAGAAGATTTTCCGTGACCTCTCACATCTATGGCATATACTTGAAAAATTTTCGATAGTGGTAAGAGTACTTTCCTATAACTTTCCCATATGCCAATTTGAGCTGGAATCAACAACAAACTTGGTCCATTATTAGGGCCAATGACATAGTTCAGCTTGACATTCCCTGTATCATAGGTTTTTTCTGAAAAACCGGCAGCAATCAGTTTTCTATCATTTAATTTTCCAGACAAATGCTCGTATGGATTTTTATATTTATAGTTCATTCAACATTCCCCCTAATTATAATAATTGGAAAGTCTTATTTGATGGCAATTTCGTAAATCATTAAATCAAGATATTCTTTAATATCTTCTTTAAAATTCAAAATAATCTCTCTTGATTTTTCTGTACCAAAAACTGGTCGGGATGACAAGGCTCGAACTTGCGACCTCACGGCCCCCAGCCGTGTGCGCTACCAAACTGCGCTACATCCCGATGACTCCATTATAACACTTGCGTGTTTTTTCGCGTGGCATGAAACAGTATAATATATTTCTTTCCGTAAAGTGTTCACGGCGACTCATCGCATCTTCGCAGATAATAAAAAGCGCTCCAGCCAAAGACCAAAGCGCTCTCACTGTTTACATTACCGTCTAAGTCTAGTCGACAACTTCCACGCCCATGCTGCGGGCGGTACCAGCAATAACTTTTACTGCGCCGTCTAAGTCAATCGCGTTGAGCTGATCTTTCTTTATTTCGGCAATTTCTTCTAGCTGCGCGCGTGTAATTTTGCCGACTTTTTCGGCGTGCGGTTTACCGCTGCCTTTTTTGATACCGATTTTCTCGCGGATCATATCGTCAACCGGCTGCCCGAGCGATTTCCATGTAAACGTACGGTCTTCGTACACTTGGATATGCACAATAACGTCTTTACCCATATCCTTTTTAGTTGTCTCGTTAAACGGGTTGATGAAATCCATCATATTCAAACCCCACTGACCGAGCGTGCTGCCAACCGGCGGACCAGCAGTCGCGCGACCAGCTGGAATACGGAGTTTCAGATTACCAATAACTTGTTTTGCCATAATGTTATTCCCTTTTCTTGTGCAATTTGCTGTAAGTAATGATTATAAGTGCGTAACAGGCTAATTATATGTTATTTATCATAATTCTGCAAACGTAACCTGTTCTATTATCTTCGCACACATACAGTACGCTTGAGATATTACACCTTCTTCACCTGTAGCGCATCCAGCTCTACTGGCGTATCACGCCCGAACATGCTAACCATAACCTTGAGTTTGCCTTTGGCAGTGTCAATTTCACTTACCGCGCCCTCAAAACCTTTGAATGGTCCGTCAATAATATTGACAACTTCGCCCTCTGAAAAATCAATTTGATGTTTTGGATCTTCCACGCCCATACGCTTTTTAATCTTATTCATTTCTGCATCGGATACAGGCGTCGGCGACGTGCCGCTACCCACGAATCCCGTTACGCCCGGTGTATTGCGCACAATATACCACGTTTCGTCGGTCAATTTCATTTCAACGAGTACATAGCCCTGAAAAATCTTTGCGTCGACGATTTTTCGCTTGCCGTTTTTGATTTGGATTTGTTTTTCTTTCGGTACCATCGCGTCAAAGATTTTGTCTGCCATGTCAATGGTTTGCGCGCGCTGCTTGATACTATCCGCGACCTTCTCCTCGTAGCCCGAGTACGTGTGGATTGCGTACCACTGCCGTGCGCTGTCGTAACGATTTTTTACCATACTAATTGATTCCTTTCTTTCCTACTTTGTGCCGATAATTAATTTGAATAGCCACGAAAATCCGTAGTCGATCAATAGAATAACGATGACAAACACAACAGTAAACGCGATAAGCGCGCCCGTCATCGCCCAGGTGCTGCGGCGGTCAGGCCAGCGAACTTGCTTGAGCTCTTGCCATGCACCAACGAAATAGCTACGAACAGCGCGCAGCGGATTACGGCGCGAACTTGTAGATTTTTTGCTGCCTGCTGCATTCTTAGACTTTCGGGTGCCGCCTAAGAGTTTTTTGACTTTAGAGACGGGCTTATCTTTCGCGCTCGGCGTGGATTTTGTTGTCACGTCCGCTGCTGCACTCTGCTTAACTTTTGCTGCAACTGTGTGTTTCGGCGCATTGCGATCGTTCGCCTTAATACGCGTTATAGTTGGCTTATTTTTTTTACCTTTCGTTGATTTTGTTGATGCTGCCACGATGATTTCTCCCAATTAAATAAGTCTGGTATGAACCAGACTGTCAAGTTTATTGTACGCCGCACGCGCTAAAATTGCAAGCGGCGCTATTTCCTGCGCTTCGTCGACGGTAAACTGAAGCTAAAGGTTGAACCGTGGTTCAAACGGCTTTTTAGCTCAATCGTCGTGTTTAATTTTTTCGCAAGTTTATGCGCGACATACAGCCCCAGCCCCGTACCGCCTGTTTCGCGCGTACGATAGTCCTCGCTGCGCCAGAACTTCTGAAATAAATGCTGCTGGTCGCTGCGGCTGATGCCGATGCCGGTATCCTTCACGGTGAATGTCAGCAACCGCGGCGCCGAGCGTTTAACCGATACAGTAACGCCGCCCGTTTGCGTATACTTGATAGCGTTCGTAATGATATTTTGCAATAACTCTTTCAAATAGAGGCGGCTCTCGTTAACGGCGCCAAGTTGCGGATCAAGATCTAGATCGAAGTAGAGTGATTTCTCGGTAGCTTCAGGCGAGTACTCAGCGTATAGTTCGCTAATTAGCTCAGCAACATCAATTAGTTCCGGCGTGTCGGCAACACCGCGCTCGGCGCGGCTCAGTGTAGATAAATCATTTGCCATTTTCGCGAGAAATACGACTTGCTGGTGCGCTGCGTTGACGCCGTCGTGCAATGTAGACTGCGGAATGTCGGGGCGCTCCATCATGAGCTGAACATTACTGAGCGAACCTTCAGCGATAGCAATCGGCGTACGCAGTTCGTGACTGACGACCGAAATGAATTCATCGCGCTCGTCTTCAAGCGACTTTTGTTTGGTGATGTCGCGCAGGATAATAATATAACCATCCCTGCCGCTCGCGTGCGTACTGTTAGCGCTTCGAATCGGCGAGTAAACGACGCTTAGACGGACGACTTCGCCGGATATTTTAGCACTCAGGTCGTCACGCGTGCGAACGCTGTGAATACGATGCAAAAGCTGCGTAAATTTAACCGTTTCGCCCTCGTTATTTTTCATAGTGAGCACAGCGTCGATTTTCTTTCCGGTCAGCTCGGAGTTGGTGTCAAGCAAATCAAGCGCTGCCGCATTGTACAATTGAATTGTGCCGCGGCTATCAACACTCAAAATTGCGTCCGCCAAATTATTCACAATCGTCAGCACGCGGTCGCGCTGCAGTTTTTCCTCGGTTTGCGAACGCAGCAACTCGCGCTGATCAATCGCCTGCGCCGTGACAATCGCATTCATAATACACGCCACTATCAGCGTGCCGGCAAAGTGCAGCCCAATTTGAAACACGCGCGTCAAATCGTCCGCCGAAATGATAACGCTCGCGCTCGCCGCGACAAACAACATCGCCAAACTAAGCTTCACGCCGCCTGCGCCAGCGTGCACAGCGCTCGCCAAAAATAGCACCGACCACACGTAAATAAACGGCATGTCAAAGCCCGACACAAACAATATATACAGCAACGCGATAATATGGAATAATATAATCCGCGCAATCGCGCCGTGCCGCGTTTTCATTGGCGCAAAGAAATGATAAAGCGCTAGAATGACCCACGAAGCGTTAATCGCAATAATGAGCGGCGTTAGCGGATAATGCCGTACACCCGGCACTAGTTGCAAGTACACGCTATACGCGACCAACAACAGCGGCAAAAACAATCCGGCGTAACGCAAGATCTTAGCACGGCGTACATTTACTTCCAGGAGAATATCATTATTCTGAGACGGCTCACCCATAATTATTCTTAGTATAACCGTAAGCGTGACAATTGCAAAGAGCTAATGAATGTAGGTTTCTGCACGCCGGCTTCTCTAGCTATCGCCCTCGCCAGCCGCAATGACGCGCTACAATACAGGCGTGTGGCGCTTGATCTGCTGGCGGTGCGTACGGTAATGCGGGTCGTAGCGCTCCACTTCGCGCCAAAATGCAATCGAATGATTCATATGGCGCGTGTGGCATAGCTCGTGAATTAACACGTAGCGAATCAATTCGTCTGGTAATTTCATCAATGCAATATTGAGGCTAATTGTACCCGCGCTACTACAACTTCCCCACCGGCTGCCGGCATGGCTGAAGCGGACGCGAGCGTAGCGAAAATTATACTGCGCCGCAAGTTTCGCGAGGAGCGGCGGTAATAGCTGTTTCGCTTCTTTGCGCAACGCGCGCCCGACCGCATCGCGAATCTGCTGCTGCACAACACCGTCTTCAAGCGTATACGCGGGCGGCAGCTTCACGATAATATGCTGTCCGCGGATCGCCGCACTCGGCGCTTCTACCATTTGCGTCGGTACAACGGCGATACGATGCTGCTTACCGATTGTCTGCCCATGCTGATACGGCGAGGCAATTGATGTCCGCACTGCCATACGGCGCAATTCGCCGCGCGATTGATCGATAAATTCGCGAATGAATTTGAGTGGCGTCAACTGCCCGCACGATACCGTAAACTGCCCGCCCGTTCCCAAATGAATCCGCACGCTGCGCGCTCCCATCCGGCGCTTCACGATGATGTCGCCGAACTCAGCATCGCAAATCGTTTGCGGGCTACGCGGCATATATAGCCCCCAACACTACTGTACAAATGCGCCGCGTCATTGCACGCGAATCGGGCGCTGCACAACGCGCTCGGCAGGCTGCACCGATGGACGTGCGGCAGAACGGTTTTCACTACCCAGGCGGCTCAAAACAGTACGCGCCTGCGTGGCATACGTATGCTTGCCGCTAATGACGATTGGTTTTTCGTGGACATGCGGTTCGCTGAAGCGCTTGACGGCGCTGTCAAATTGTTCGGCGGTCATAGTCTGTGCTTTCAGCACGCGGCGGCGGCACGTGGACTCGTCGACCTGCACCCACACAAAAAGCGGCTGGTAATTATGCATACGCGCCCAACGTGCGAAGTCGGTGCGGTGAGTGCGGCTGAGACTATCGCCCTCGTAAATGAATGTCTGATTAGTGCGTGCTATTTCGCCTAGAAACATCGCGTTCAGCTCGCTTGACGCTTCCTCGTCGCGCCCGCGCTCTTCCACATACGCCGCGTTGATAAACGGCGCGTTAAAGGTCTCGGCGAATTGCTGCGCGAAAAACGTTTTGCCGCTGCCGGGCAATCCTACCATCATGATAGCGTGCGGACGAGATAGATGAACTGGCTTCATGCAGGTATTATAGCACACTGATTTACAGGTGAAGCGCGCGAGGTTTTGCGGACGTTGATTTTGCTTAAGATTTGTGGCAAAATGTAAAGAAGAAGTATATAAAACGTGCGAGTGGTGGGGCACGGTAAGGAGGGTATCTATGCAGATCGCAATACTAAGCCGTACGAAACAAATGCTTCGTACGTTAAGCGCGTCGCGCCAAATGGTTGCACGGCGGACAGGCATGTCGTTCGTGGCAATTGCGCTCGTGCTGCAATCGTTCGTGCTCGTGATGGGCGCACAAGCGCAGGCGTCGAGCGACGATATGATTTCGGGCGGCGTCGACAGCAAAGAACAAATTTTAGCACACTACGACGCGAACACAAATAACTTCCGCGATGTCATGACGTACAATGGCATTACGCGGGCAGAGCTGGCGGGTATATCGGCAATGAAACGTTTCACGGTTGACTCCAGCTCGTATTCGTGGGGTTGGACGCCGCGTTTTAGCGAAGCGCAAGGTCAGCGCGCGCATTCGGTAGCAGGGAGCACGGTTTACTCGCGGCCGCATAGCCTATGGAATTTTAGCTGGTATAACGGCTGGGAGGGCAAATCAGCGACGCGCGGCACATTCCGTATCGTGTCGGCGTGCGGCAATTTAGTGACATACAGCGTGCCAACGCCGCCTGCTCCGAAACCAACACCAAAGCCGGAACCGAAACCGCAGCCTGCGGTAACGTGCGACAGCCTGACGGTTACGCCAATTCAAGGCTCGCGCACGAAAGTTCGTATCAGCGGCAAAGCGTCCGGCCAGAACGGCGGCGTTGTAAAAGAGCTCCGCTACTATGTGTTTGACGCGAACGGTAATACGATTATTCAGGCTTCGGCGCCTGGCGCAGAAAGCTCGACAACGATTGAATTGCCAGACGCTGCCGGCACGTATAAAGCGCAAGTCTACGCAATAAGCGACCTTGGCAATATCACAAGCACGTCGTGCACAGCGCAAATCACTGTGCCGGAAAAACCAGTCACACCGACTCCGACGCCCGACAAGCCGAGCATTACGATTGCAAAAACGGTCAATAAGCAAAAACACGCCGCGGTCGCTGTCGGTCAAGAATTTACCTATGAGATTACCGTCACGAACACTGGCAAAGTCGCGCTGAAAGACGTCGTTGTCACCGACAACGCGCCGGCAGAAGTGTCGCTCGTCAAGGCAGACGCGGGTGCAGTCAAAGACAATACCTGGACATATACGATTCCTGAGCTCAAAGCGGGCGAAGCAAAAAGTTTCGTGCTCACTGCAAAGTACAGCAAGTACGCTGCAAGTACGCACAAAAACAACGTTTGCGTTGATACGCCGACTATCTCCGGCGGACCAGATGCCTGCGACAGTGCGACGACGCAAACCGACGAAACCATTGAGGTCTGCGTGAAAGCAGAAAAAACGATTCGTACGATCAAGCGCAGCGAGTACGACGCCAGCAAACACGTCGACAAAAACTCAGACGAGTGCAAAACTAAACCGGTAAATCCGCCGTCAACACCACAGACCCCGCCGTCGACTCCATCGCAGCCGACACCGCCTGCGCCGCAGACACCATCAACTCCGGCGCAGCCCTCAACGCCAGCGCCGTCGGCACCGACTGTGACAGTCATGCCGCAGACTGGACCGTTGAATGTTGCGAGCGGACTATTCGGCGTCAGCGGTATCGCCGGCATGGCATATGCTTATGTCGCGAGCCGCCGCAGCTTGCGCTAGCGCATGTCTCATGTCTCATAGCAATTAGTTAAAATACACCCGATGTTTCGGGTGTATTTAGTTGCCGCCTGTTTATTGCTGTATCCTATCGAAGTAATGATGATCAAGACAGAAAAACAAAATAGCCCCTACTAAGAGCTATTTCCAATAGACAAAACCTCATTTGGGCACATTATCCGCAATTTGGCAGGGGAGACAGGACTTGAACCTGCGACACCCGGTTTTGGAGACCGGTGCTCTACCAACTGAGCTACTCCCCTACGCGGACGGTTGATATTATACCATGAGCAACGGCGTTTTGGCTAGTTTTTACGGGCTGGCGAACGCGGCTCGCGCGCTGGTTGTTGTGCGCGCATGCTACCCTTACTAAACGTACGTAATCGCTGATTAATATAAGCATGCACAGGTGTGCGTTTCATGCGGTGCGCGGATTCAGACGTTTTACCGTCTGACGATGATTGCTGCGGACGATCGCGTTTTACACGAACGGCGCGCTTTAAACGCTTGTTAGCTGTTTCATCAGCGTTGTGCGATATTGGCGGCAACGACAGTAATCGCTCACTAGGCTCTTTATCCTCGTCAAACGCACTTACAGCGTTCACGAAAAACTTCTCAATCAACCACTCTCGCCCTGGCGCAGTCTGTCCGACAACAGTAATATGCCAGCGATTATCACCCCACTGATTGATATTGGTGATATGCAACGGACGCGCCAGCATAGTCGGGCCTTTCGGAATCGCGGCGATAACACGCTGAATTGCGTTAACACCACGGTCTTTATCACGCACAAAGATGTCAACCGCGATAGTACGTACACCGCGCGGCGCCACGCGCACACCAGTAATATTTTGATTGTGCACCGTGATAAGCTCGCCATTGAGCGAACGGACACGCGTTGACCGTAGCGTGAAGCGCTCAACCACACCAGACAAATCCGAATACGGTTCAAGCTTCACATAGTCACCAATCTTATACCAGTTTTCTGAAATCATAATCGCACCGGCTGTCAAATCGCGCAAAATAATACCGATCGTCTGCCCAGCAATCAACGCGAACATCGCTCCGGCACCGATAGCTGCTAGTCCGCTCGCACCGGATGAGTTATTCCCCGCTGTCGGGCTAAGCAAAATCCACGCTATATATCCAACTACAATTACCACAAGCGCCCGTACAATAGCGATAAACATGCTTAAGTACGTTTCAGTTTGGCGCAATCGCATAGCACGCGCTTCGTCCGACTCTTTGTCGCTACGTGATGCGATACGCTGGGCGATGAAAATTAGGCCTTTCGCTAAAAACTGGCTCAACCAATATGCCACCAACAGGGATGAGATTAAAATAAAGACCGACCGAAACGAGTGCGGCGATAATACGATCTGTTTTATCTCGTCGATAATTGACGAAGCGGTCGGCGTATTTGCGTTCATGTTTTTCTCTGTTGGTTATTAACAATTTTCTATTGTATACAACTAGCAGGTGTACTGTCAAATTGCCCCCTACACCAACCCCTCAACCGCAACACTCCCCATACAAAAAGAGGCATCTTGGTTCGTCCTTTGTTAAAATTGGATCTGCGAAAACAACCTAATTTTAGCAGAAAGGTATTCCAAAATGCCTCAAAGAGAGTATACACAACTTTCAAGCGAAGAGCGAATTGTTATTGAAGCGCTGCTTAGAAGCTCAGCCGGGGTGCGCGAGATAGCTCGCATGCTAAACCGCAGTCCCTCAACCATCTCTCGGGAGCTCAGGCGAAACCAAAATTTTGCCAAAAAGACCAGAGTTAATAAACCTAAGGAGCTGGGACTAGACTCGAGACACTTTCGCGGTACCGCCAAAGTGCCAGTGATTCGCGAAAAGAAAGCTCGGCATAGAAGACGCCTGTGCCAATTCGAGAGAATAAACTACTTGGCTAAATCCGCCCAGCATAAGATGCTGGCTAGATGCAAGAAACAATCCCTGCTGCTCGGAGCTTTCTGGATACCAGCAAACCAGAGAGTTCGTTGAATCGCGCCTCAGGCTGCGTTGGTCTCCCGAGCAGATTGCTGGCAGGCTGCAGATAGAGATTAACAAAAGAGACAAATCTGCTAGCTTGTCTTACGTCTCGCCTAAAGCAATCTACAAATACGCCAAGAAATACAACCTCCATAAACACACCTGCGGCGCCGCGGCAAGAAATACAGATGCAGCCGTATGCCTGCCGTACCTGCCGGCTGGATGTCTGCCGGCAAACGCAATATTGCAGCTAGACCCGGCGTAGTGGATGAACTCGGGCGCTTAGGCGACCTAGAGGGCGATACTATCTTCGGCAAAGATAGCCGAGACAGATTGCTAACTCACGTGGAGCGAAAGACGGGGTTAGTCTCAATTATCCTAGTGTGCGGCTATGATGTACATAAGATACAAAAACAGACCATGCTTGATCTAGAAAGGCTCAGCAGGCACACCGGAGCCTTGCCAAAGACCATAACCTACGACAACGGCGTAGAATTTGCCGGTTGGAGACAAACCGAGAAAGACCTAGGAGCGGATATTTACTTCGCCAATCCCTACCATTCCTGGGAACGAGGCAGAAACGAAAACGCCAACGGGCTCATCCGCGACTTCTTCCCCAAAGGCACTGACTTCAAAAAACTAACTAACCGGGATATATTAAAAGTAGAATCCATGCTTAACAACCGACCAAGAAAACGATTCCAGCGGCTAACGCCACTGGAATACGCCGCGTCTTTGGGTGTTGCGGTTGAGGGGTGGGTTTAAGCACAAGCGTTTCCGTATGTATTACCCATGCACTTTATGCTTGGGCGCACACCGCCACCGGTTGCATTTCGCTGCTAAGGGGTGTATAACTGTAAGTGAGATAACATAAGGGGAATCAATAAACCGCAAGGTGTATACATGAAGATTTTAATGCTTGGGTGGGAACTTCCACCGCACAACAGCGGCGGGTTAGGTGTAGCATGCTACCATCTATCCAAGGCGCTCGCAAAACACGGCGCGTCAATTGATTTCATTCTGCCCTACTCGGCTCAGCATTCAAATATAGACTACATGGACGTTCATGCAGCGACAGAGTTAACACCACTGCATAGATTTGGCACAATAGGCGCGTATGGTGGCAAAGGTGTTGATACGCTTGATCTTGACCAAGTTGATATGCGTGATCTGCAAACAATGCGCGGTTTGCAAAAACGCTACATCAAATACGTTGAACGTTTTGTGCGCAAGACGGGCAGCCCTGATGTAATCCATGCGCACGATTGGCTTACAATTGAAGCGGGCTTGCGTGCTAAAGAACTGACTGATGCGCCACTGATTGTTCATGTACATGCTACTGAATTTGACCGCGCCGGTTCGCATAACGGTGGCAATCCGGTTATTCATGAAATTGAATACAACGGTTTGATGATGGCAGACCGGATTATCGCCGTAAGCAATATTACCAAGCAAATTATCGTACAAAAATATGGCATTCCAGCGGACAAAATTGAAGTGGTTCACAACGCGATTGATGTTAATTCGTTTGGCGACTACGAATACGACCGCCGCACATATCGTTATCTTGAAGTGCTAAAAAATGAGGGCTACACGATAGTATCGACGATCACGCGCTTTACGGCGCAAAAAGGTTTAGTGCAATTGATGCAAGGCGCGGCGCGGGCGTGTGAGCGCTACGACCGGTTCGCGTTTTTGTTCGCCGGCGATGGCGACCAGCGCGACGAGCTTATTCAGCTTTCTGCGGATCTTGGTATTTCCGATAAAGTGTTTTTCAGCGGATTCGTGCGCGGCAAACAATGGCGCGATGCGTATAGTGTATCAGACGTGTTCGTGATGAGCTCAGTATCGGAGCCGTTCGGACTAACGGCGCTTGAAGCGGCACACCATGATACGGCGCTGATCATCACTAAACAATCCGGTGTCGGCGAAATATTGCAAAGCGTACTGCGTTATGATTTTTGGGATACCGAAAAGCTCGCCGACCAGCTGGTGGCACTTGCAACGTCACCAGCGCTGCGTGATAGCTTGAAACGCAATGTCAAAAATGAGTACGCACGTATCAGCTGGAACGACGTTGCTGAAAAATGCATTAACGTATATAACAACATGAAAACAGGAGAGATAGATGAGTAGCAAGCGCGGAATTGTATTATATCTGCATGTCCACCAACCATGGCGCGTGCGCGAATACACGGTGTTTGATACAGCAGCAAACCACGACTATTTCGGCGAATGCAAAGAGCTGCACCGTAATAACCGTGCAATTTTCGAAAAAGTCGCCGATAAATCATACCGCCCGATGGCGCGGCTGCTCAAGCAATTGCTTGACACGC
>ERZ773099.1985-NODE-1985-length-14553-cov-6.216237_pt1 | contig 14553 bp, 10 predicted proteins | sample MGYA00511120_ERZ773099 | MGnify/ENA primary metagenome ERZ773099 (study PRJEB29015, sample SAMEA2738012) | human oral metagenome | biome: human oral; feature: human-associated habitat; material: dental | place: China | collected 2104 ... | reverse complement strand
TCTGATGAGACTGATCCTGAGTAGGGGTTGCCGGAGTTTCCTTTGCAGGATCTCCATGTCCTTTACCAGTCTCCGTAATCGGATCATTCGGCTCGTATGAGTCTGTTCCGATCACGGTAGAGCCGCCACCAACCTTTGCACCACCGTTATTCACAGGGTCTTTACTCCTCTCCTTCTTTGTTTCCGGAGTAGGAGTAGGTGTTGGTGTTGTCTCCGGAGTTGGCTTCGTAGGATCTGGATCTCTATGAGGCCTTGTAGGCTCAGGGTCCCTTCCTGGCTTTGTTGGAGCAGGAGTTGTAGGCTCCGGATCCTTGCCAGGCTTGGTTGGTTCTGGCTTGGTTTCCTGTGGAGTCTCTTGTGGAGATTCCTCAGGAACCGGTTTTGGCTTTGATCCTGGAATCTCTGGTCTCTTATCATGGACGTTAAATCCAATAACAAGAACGTTCTTTCCTGACTTAGTCAAGAAAGAAACGACCAAAGCGTCCCTGTCTTCAGGTTCCTCAAAGGCCTCTGCCTTGACTCTGCTTGGTTGCAGGTCATTGGCAGGACGCAAGCCCCAGTGCTTCTCAGCATAGAGCTTGCTTACGCCTTTGATGACGAGACGGTCAAGGAACCATCTGGTTCCTACCGCATACTTCCTATATTCCTCAGAGACGAGGATAGGTCCGTCTGCGGTTTCCTTAGTAAGGAAGTAACCGTTGCCGAGGCCACCATCCTGGAAGGCTGCATCGTACTTCTGTACGAATTCGCCTAACCAAGGATTCAAGTCGAGCAAAGTTGAGCCGTCAGAGAACTTGGACTCTGAGAGAGCCCTTGCTACCGCGATACCATACACTGGATTGCGGAGCAATTCCTCAGTAAGCTCTGTTTCCCACCAACCTTTTACAATTTCGTCCGAATAGGACTGACCGTCTTTCTGGCTTGCGTCAGAAAACGGAAAGGCGAGTGCAGTACTGAAGCCAGCAGCAGCTACCCTAGCTTTATTTTCACTAGGCATGCTACTATACAGAAATTCCCTACTGACTTCTGGATAGGCAGCCTGCAGCATTTCTGAATCAAGGTCAACCGTAAGGTCGGCCTTGGCCTGATTTAATTCCTCTTCGGTGAGGCTGTCGCTAGCGATAGCCTCTTTGCTGCCTGAAAAGTAGGTATTTTTCGCCCAAGCGACAATACCTACCAGTAACATGACAACCGCCATGGTTGCCAAGATTTTTTGTAACGGGCTGACGCCCTTTCTTCTTTTATTCATATATCTCTCCTTTTCCCCTCTGCTGGGGAGAATTACATGATGCCTAGTTGCTGAAGTAAGAATCTACCAGCAACTAGACAAGCGCCGACAAGTAACAAGGTGAACACGTTTGACGGTGTAATTACCCTTTTCGCAGCGTTAAGCATGGCGCTATCCGCTGCTGCTTCAAAGTTGTCTTCGTCTTCCTCTTCGTCATCCTCTTTCGCCTTCTTTCGAAGGAAATGTGAGATTCCTACGAGAAGAAGACAAGCTGCGGCCGCCGCTAAGATTGAGTTGAAAAGCTCAAACTTTGCTGTCAGATACGCATGGTAGCCGCTAATAACAGCTGCCACTGTGTATGCCAGCATCGCCCGGCCAAGTTCTGGCTGGCTAGGCGAAACGACAAGTATACTTGTTTGGAGAAAAAATCCAAACGAGTATACAAAGACCGCAAATATTTGACTGTTAGGAAAAATCCTAACAGTCAGGTAAGGTAAGCCAGTGAAGAGGAAGATCATGACTACTAATAGTCTATGAAACTTCCTACTCCTGAGCGGGGCCGTGTCGGCTCCGCCTTCTCTGGCGTTTCTGACGAGACCCACTTGCAGCTGTCTTGCTGCAAATAGGCCGAGGACCATGTAAAATAAAAATAAAAACAGTTTCATATTCCCTCCTTGGGATCTTCCACTTTATGTGGATTGATTTTAAGGAGGACCACGACGCCTCCCTAAAATAGTTGAGGCGCTTTATGGGCGTCAGTTACATCTATGTAAACAGGTTCATTGTTTGAACCTGAGATGATTCGGTTTTTAATGGTCGTCATTATTGGTAGCGGGGGTCAAGCCGTACCTCAGACTGGTGTGATTATACTATATTCTGTATAAAATGTCAATGGTTATACAATGATTATGCTTATGTTTGCAAGTAGGTTGCGAGGTGAATGGAGAAAATTAGTGTTTTATAGGGGTGAGATTAAGGAATAACGTGAGAATTTCTGGCATGAAAAATCCCCCCGGAGTGGGGGGATAAAAGAGTTGAAAAAGAAATTACTAATCCTGGTCTTCCTGTCCTGAAGCGTCGGCCTTAGAGGACTGCTGCTCATAGTAGAGTCTCTTCTCCTCTTCGGAGGCCTCGCGGGTTTCGACCGCTTTGCCATTTCTAATCTTGGAGACGAAGACTGTCTCCTTGATGGTCGAACCAGGCCTCTGAGTAAACAACTCAAATGCTCTCTCTCTTGAAGTGAGCATTGACTGTTTACCCTGGAAGACCATGAGGAATCCCGGATGCATCTTCTCCTCTGTATTGCGAGACTCTACAAGTTCCGCAATCTTGAGAAGGAGTTTCGGGTTTTTCTCGAACCCTTCCTCAAGAAGCTGAAGAAGAAAGTCGCTGGCTTCCCCGCTCTGGACAAACCTGTTAAGGTCTGCCCTGAGAGTTTTCCAGATGGCTGCCTCGGCAGGCTGCGCTGGAGCTGAGTCCTGTACTGTAGTAGGAGTTGGCTCGCTGTCCTGCTTCTGAACTGGAGCTGGCTCACTGGTCGGCTTCTGAATCAGAGCAGGAACCACTTCCGGAACTGGAGCCAACTTCTGCGTAGGCTTCGGAGATTCATGGACCTCCTCTACCTCCTCTGCATCTTCAACGTTGTCTTCAAAATCGTCTTCAAAATCGTCTTCAAAATCGTCATCGACCCCGATGATGACTTCTTTAAGACTTCTAACGATGTCGCCCAATGAAGGCTCCACCTCTCTTCTGTTTTTTCTTATATTTCTTTTGGACATATTGTCCCCCTTTCTGGCGCTGTTGCGCCCAATGATGTCTAACTCTTTTATATAAAAGAGCCTCTACTAAACTATTTAGTAGACGTTGTTATAATACTATATTATCTGGTTTTTGTCAATGGTAGCTGACAGCTTAATAACCATATAATTCTGCTCAGTCAAGTGTGTGATTTGGATGGTTTTCTTTACGGTTATGATAAGATAGAAGTATGGGATATGACTTTGCATTAAACGATCAGGAACTTGCGCGTTCTTTTTCTCTGAGTGATGACAAACGGGAAGAGTTTTTTCATTCTTCTGGCTATGTTGATGCACAAAATTCGGGAAAAATCGGGGTGGCTTCTTTTGGAAAAACAGTGGCGGAGCGACAGGATTTAAACGAGAATCGACGTTTTGTGAGGGAGTACGAGAATGCAAGTTTAAATTCACAAATTGCGATTACTAGGGAGCGAACAAAGGGAATATTTGAACGCGAGCGGACGAATGCTGGCGGCATGGAGAGTGAAAGGGTGGCTGGCGATGTAAGTGGAAGACAGTACGGAGGTGGTGGGGCAGGACAGAGGTCCGAATCGAATCCTAGGGGAGCGAGTGAGACTGGCGAATATCGCTATCATGATGATTTGGCAAGGAAGCAAGAACTGATGCGCAGGGGAGCGGGGCGTGAGGGGACGAGCGCAGGCGACAATAGTAATGCTACGACAAACTATCGGGATTATGCGGCCGCGGCAAAACAGAGCTTCAGCCAAGAACAATCACGGGGTAGCAGCAATACCGGTGGTCGCTACGGGGAAAGTTACGGCAGCTATGGTGAAGGTGGAGGGGATTCTTCGAGAAGTGGCGGATATGGCATTGGCCGACCACAGGGAGGTAGTGGATATGGAGGGAGCAGTATCGCAAAAAGTTTCAAGCCTGATTTTGGGATGAAGTTTGGACCAAGCGGGAAATAATTTTTGAACGCAGTTGCAGATCCAGGCGCTTAGTTACTGGTTTAGGTGTTTAGTTACTAGTTTGGGCGCTTTAAGAAAAATTAATGTTGATCAGCTTGTAAGGCAGTTATAGTTCTGATATAATGGCTGTGCTAGGCTTTAGTTTAGCGAATTTTTACAATTTGGTGGGAATAGCTCAGTCGGTTAGAGCGTCTGATTGTGGTCCAGAAGGTCGTCGGTTCAATTCCGATTTCCCACCCCATATTTTATTCTTATACTAGAGCCTACTCATATTTAAGTCAGTCTTTGGTTTTTGCCTTTTGACAAGTGAATGCGATTGGAATAAAATAAATTGTAGGATTTTGCGAGTGTAGTACAACGGTTAGTATACAAGTTTTCCAAACTTGGGACGAGAGTTCGATTCTCTCCACTCGCACCAGATATAAAAGAGCTTGCTGGCTCTTTATTTTTTTACTTATTTATAAAGTCAGCAAATATAGGTAGATACCACGATTATAAAAAAACACCTAGGCTACTATAAACTAGTCTAGGTGTTTTTATTGGAAGAATTTATTGGAAGAAGGCGAAATAAACGAGGGCGCCAACGACGGTACCGAGAATAATCATGAAAGTGATGGCGATGGCAAGCGAGATACCAACGCCTTTAGGACGATCTTCGACAATCATAGTGCCTTTCTTGGTCGCCTTCTTAGTATTCTCGCGTTTAGCGTAAACATTTTTACGAAGCTTTGAAGTGCTGGTAAAGTCATCATTTTGCTTCAACATAGAAGCTGCATCAAAAGAGGTACTGACTTTAGAATTATCCTTGCGAGATTCAGAGAGGGGGCGCTTGACGATTTTGTCAGTATTAATGAATGGAGAGCGGTCGCCTAAGACATAATTCATGTTATTATCAGAGGTATCTTGAATGGACTCAGAGTTTTGGCTCTGATTGCGGCTTTTGGATGAAAGTCTCTCTGGAGTATCAGAGGTTGAGTCTTCAAAAGCATCATAGAGGAGATCCTCCAGGTCACCGTCTTGAGTAGCCTGAACAAGAGGGGCTTGTTTCTCCTCGTGAGTTTGACGGGGAGAACCGGCAGGACGAATGCGACCGAAGAGTTTACGGTTTGGAGAGGCGACAACCTGAATACGGGAAGCAGGGAGAACCTTGGTATCACCAGCAGAGCGAAGGGCGGGTTTTGCCTGAGCATCAGAGACTGAGATAGTGGTTTTTGCCTGCATATCAACCGAGCGGGCTTGAATGCGAGCGGCGGGGTTAGTAACTTTTTTAAATGGAGAAGTCTGGACGGGTGCGACGGAAATACGACGGGAAACATTGATTTTCGAAGCCTCCTGTTGGCGTTGCATCTCTTGCATGGCACGAAGCTTACGATTTTTCTCTTCGATCTGACGACGACGAGCTTCTTGTTCCATAGCCTTACGACGAGCAGCCATCTGTTCTACGGCTTCCCTTTGTGCGATTTTTTGTGATTCAATAGCTCGCTGACGTTCGGCCTCAAGAGCACGATTTCTCTGTTCCTCAACGGCCTGGTACTCGGAAAGCTCCTGCCTGGCAGCCTCGATACGACGTTGATTGAGATTTTTTAGGCGATTTTGCTCTTCAATTTGTTGCCTAATTGCCTCTCGGCGCTGCATTTCTTGCTTTGCAATGCGATGACGTTCAAGATCGCGATCAGTTGGCATAGAAGCAGCTGTGCGTTGTGCTGTCTGGACTGGAGCAAAATCCATGCGCCTATATGAGGCTTGAGATTGAGCCATTCTTGTCCTGGCTGAGCTTGGCTGTGAGATTCTAGTTGATGTCCTTGATTCGTCTTGCATAAGCTTTAATCTATATTCTTATATATTATACTCGATTTTTAATATTTTTCACAAATAGCTTAAGTTTATTCACGTACACGCTTGGCGGTTTCAATGATTTCATTAAAATTATCAGAAATGAGACTGGATTCTCCAACAATTACACCGTTAATGCCGGGGATGGTCAGATAGGCACCAGCATTATTTGGATTGACGCTACCACCATAGAGAAGCGGGATTTCTTCGGCAGTTTCCTTTCCATAAATATCAATCAGTTGTTCTTTAATCAACTGGATAGAGGCGGCAATCTCATCAGGAGTGGCGGGACGAGCTTGTTTAGAAGTGGAGATAGCCCAGACCGGCTCGTAGGCGATGAGGCATTTTTTAACATCTTCAGTGTCAATTTCAGAGAGGCCACCGAGAAGCTCATCCCGAAGGACGTCGATGGTTTCACCAAAATTGCGTTGATTTTCGGTCTCACCGATACAAAGTATAGGGGTGATACCACTGCGAATGGCGGCGGCAACTTTTTGACTGATATCTTTATTGGTTTCACCAAAGATAAAGCGACGTTCGGAATGGCCGATTAAAGCATAAGAAACAACACCGCGAAGTTGGGCGATAGAAATTTCACCGGTGTAGGCGCCAAAGTCTTTTTGGTAAAAATTCTGAGCAGCTAACTTGATTTTTGATTTGTTACGTTCGAGTTGGAGAGATAAAGAGGGGAGAGAAATAGCGCTGGGGGCGATGATGATTTCGAGACCACGCGAAGGTTTAATCTTTTTAAGTAGTCGTTGCAGATAAATTGAAGAATCACCGACCGTTAAGTTCATTTTCCAGTTGCCCATCACGTATGTTTTCATGTCTCTATTATAGCATTTTTAGATTTACTTTTGAGTTTTTGTCGGTTATGATGAGCTTAAGACTAGATAAAGGAGTGAAATGAAGAAGGTTCTCGCATTTGATATTGATCAAACTTTAAATATTGCAAAAACACCGATTCCGGAAGAGATTGCGATTCTTTTGACTGAATGTCTAAATTACTTTGAGATCTGCCCAATTTCAGGACAGAAGTTTGACCAATTTTTAATTCAGATCGTGGACAGATTAATTGAGGTAGCAGAAGCAACGCCAGCACAACTAAAGCATTTACATTTATTTGTGGCGCAAGGGACACAATATTATCGATACAAACCGATGGCAAACGGAAATGATGGAAAAAAATATGACCCTAAAAACTGGGAGCTGATCTACAATTATCCGTTAACCAAGGAAGAGACTAAACTAATTACTAAGGCCATCGAGCAGGCAGCCACCGAACTTGGTTTCTGGGAGGCTGATAAATTGCAACCTGGAGACGAGATCATTGAGAATCGTCTGTCGCAAGTGACTTTTTCGGCTTTAGGTCAAAAGGCTGGGACCGAGGAGAAGTATGCCTGGGATCCAGATTGCAAAAAACGCGAAAAAATAGTGGCAAGGGCTAAGGAACTGGCACCAGAGTTTATGTTTGAAATTGGTGGCACCACCAGTATCAATGCTGTAAAACCTGGTATGAATAAAGCTTTTGGAATGATGCATTTGATGGAAGAACTAGAAGTGGCGCGCGAAGATATTTTGTATTTTGGTGATATGACACAGCCTGGCGGGAATGACTTTCCAGTACTTGAAATGGGGATTGAAACAATTACGGTACGCAATCATGAAGATACTGGGTATGCACTACGAGGGATCCTTAGCGTTTTATAAAACTACATTATGAGGGTTATGGTATAATTAGCTTATGTTAATCGAAGGTTCTAAACTCTTAAAATATCCCATCTTAAGCTTGCATACTGCTTCTAGAATTGCGGAAGTAAAGGGCTTGGTGATTGATCCTAATTTTCTAAAGGTAGTAGCCTTTGAAATCAGCGCAGTATCATCTAAGCAGTGCCTATTTTTGGAGGCTTCTAGTGTTCGGGAGTTCTCTAAAATGGGTATGATTGTAGACTCAGATGAAGAGTTTGTTGAAAAAGATGATGTAATAAAGCTAAAGGAGACGATTGATCTTGGCTTCAGTTTGGACAACATGAAAGTAGTTAGCAAAAAGAAAGCTATGCTGGGTCGAATTGAGGATTTCATCATAAATACTGAGGATTTTCAAATTATGCAACTGATCGTGAAGAGACCAATCTATAAGGCCTTGATTGATCCAGAGCTAGTAATTGGTCGCTCGGATATTCATGAAATCAATGACAATGAGATTATTGTTAAAAGTGAAGAAGGCACGATTATGAAAAAATCGGGGACGCTCGATTTTGTGCCAAATTTTGTAAATCCATTTAAAGATGGGAAATACATTGCACGTGGCAACGAAAAATCTATTAGAGAATAGGTGTTGCAACAAATAGATGCATTAGTGTTTAAATGCCATAGCGTTTAGATATCTTTGATTTTAAAAATATTCTTCTTCGGTACTAAGAATTTGATCAAGCTTGGCTTTGATGAGATCATACGAAAAGCCCTGGCGCGCTAGATAGGCGATGATTTTTTGGCGGTCTGAAGTTTTTCTCAGTTGTTTTTTGATCATTTTTTCAATTTCAACTTCTTCATTCCGAACAAGATTGCCTGAATCATTATCAATTAGAGTCTGCTCGATAGTCTCATTACTAATTCCCTTGTTTTTCAGTTCTTGAATTAGCCTCTTTGTACTAATTCCCTTATTTTGGTGGCGATTATCGATAAAGTATCGAGCAAAATTCTGGTCGTTGATGTAATTTTGTGACTCAAGGCGAGAAACCACTTCCTGGATCATTTCAGGAGTGATCCGATCCGCTGGCTTTGTTGGGAGATTACTTTTTTGTACACCACGATATTCATAGGTGTTATTTTCTGTAAAGTCTATTTCACGAATTTTCTGATTCTGCTCTTTGGTGTGCTGGCGAGTTTCTTTGACTCTTGCAGCATACTCAGGGTCATTCTGGATTTTCAGCTGGTGCTCTTCAAAACGTTTCCAAGAAATATCTCGGCGAAGGCGTTTACGTTCGAGATAGTCGATAATTTCCTTTTTAGAATGTGGGCGTGAAAAACAATACTCCAGGGTTTGCTGATAGAGCTTACCGAGACCGGATAGATTACGTAGTCTTTCGACTTCAGGGTCGGTCAAGACTTGGCCCTGATGCAATTTTGAGTCGGCAAGCTCCGTAAGGGTTAGCGAAAAGCTAAATTTCCCATCAAGAAAGACATTGATGCGATGAGAGTCTCGGATGGCGCCACGCAGACTTGTAACAGTGGGCATTTACTTTCAAGATTCGTTTAGATTATTTCTGACTCTCTTCGGCCTTGGCGCGGACTTTTTCTTCGATTTCAGCAAAGAGCTCAGGATTCTCTTTGAAGATACGTTTGACAGCCTCACGGCCTTGTCCGATTGTTTCGCCATTATATTTCAAGAAGGCGCCAGCTTTATCTAGGACTCCGTACTGAACGGCTAGATCGAGTACGTCACCAGTTTTGGAAATACCTTCGTTATACATAATATCAAATTCGGCAGTACGGAAAGGTGCGGCAATCTTATTTTTAACGACCTTAATCTTAGTGCGGTTACCGATAATATCTTCCCCATTCTTAATCTGACCGATGCGACGAATATCGACACGCACAGAAGCATAAAACTTAAGGGCGTTACCACCAGTAGTAGTCTCTGGATTACCAAACATTACACCGAGCTTCATACGGATCTGATTAATGAAGATGACTGTAGCCTTTGATTTTGAGATAATGGCAGTAAGTTTTCGCATGGCCTGTGACATGAGACGAGCCTGCAGGCCCATCTGCGCATCACCCATATCACCATCGATTTCAGCTTTTGGAGTAAGGGCGGCTACGGAGTCGACCACGATGAGATCAACAGCATTAGAGCGGACGAGAGTCTCACAGATTTCAAGAGCCTGTTCGCCATTATCCGGCTGGGAGATCAAGAGATTGTCGATCTGAACACCAATTTTTTCGGCATAAGATGGATCAAGAGCATGCTCGGCATCGATGAAGGCAGCTTGACCTCCGGTCTTCTGGACTTCAGCAATAGCATGGAGTGCCAAGGTTGTTTTACCGGAAGACTCAGGTCCGTAAATCTCAATGATACGACCTTTAGGATAGCCACCACCCAGGGCGAGATCCAATGAAAGTGATCCAGACTTGATAAGCTCGATATTGACGTTATGATTTTCGCCGAGCTTCATGATGGAGCCGTCGCCGAATTGTTTTGTAATCTGTGCAATGGCTAGTTTTAAGGCTTCGGATTTGCCGTCTTGTACAGAATTTTCTTTGGTTTCTTTTGGTTCTTTGGCCATAGTTTGTCCTTTATTTAGAATTAATTAATTGACCAGCAGTATAATTGCGGTCGTTCTCTCTACAGAAGAATAGATAACCTTTACCTCGCTCTCTTATCTCCAGTATAACCGAAGTCACGGTTTTTTCAAGATTAGTCTTGCGAGATATTTTATAAAGTGCTGGTAGATATTAAGGGTGTAGATAGATATTAAGAATATAGATAAATATTATCGAACCAATATACTACTTAACGAAGGCAAACTTGTTTTTACCACGCTTTAAGACGGATAGGGTATTGATTTCATAGCTTAGGTCAGTTACTTTTTGGCCATTGACAGAGATTGCGTTGCCAGAGATCAACTGTTTAGCTTCAGAGCGTGAGGAACAAAGTCCAGTTTCCGTGAGTGCATCAAGAAGGAGGATTGAGCCTGATTTTTCTGCAAGTTTTATGGTCGGAAGAAGAAGAGAAACAGATTCAACTTCAGACTCATAGAGAGTTTCTAGACGACGGTCTCCGAAGAGGAGCTCCGTAAGAAGCATGGCAGCATTTGCGGAATTCTTACCGTGAACAACTTCGGTGACATTTTTGGCAAGAGCTTTTTGTGCAAGACGCTGCTCAGGATGAGCTTTGTGCTCGGCGAGAATTTGATCGATGGTTGTCTTGTCTAATACAGAATAGATTTTAATGAGATATTCAACGGCCTCGTCAGCCTGATTGAGCCAAAATTGGTAAAAATCAAAGACAGAAGTAAAGTTACCAGAGCCATTATCGGAGCTGGCTAACCAAATGGCATTACCTTCGGATTTGCCAAATTTGCGACCAGTAACGGGATCGATAATGAGTGGAGTAGACCAGACGTCAGCACGTCCACCCTCGAGACGCTTGATGAGATGAACACCAGTGGAGGCGTTACCAAATTGGTCGGCACCACAAAGCTGAAGATCGATGCCATGAGTACGAAAGAGATGAAGAAAATCATAACCTTGAATAAGCGTGTAAGAAAATTCAGCATAGGAGATGCCAGAGCCGCCCTCACCGATACGGTTCTGGATAAACTTGCGGTCGAGTAGCTGGGTCATAGAGAAGCTCTTGCCAACAGAACGAAGAAAATCTAAGAAGTTTATGTCTTTAAACCAATCTAGATTATCAACCATGGTAAGCTCGTAGTGATCATTGGTAGGATCGCCGTCGCCGAGAGTGTTGGCCGCACCATCAGGGCTAATGACAGACTCCATCTGCTTCTTGATGCAGTTTTTATTGTGATCAATTTCTTCCAGAGTCTTAAGATCGCGCTCACCATTTTCTTTGGGGTCACCAATTTGTCCAGTTGCGCCACCAACTAGAAGATAGGGCTGATATCCGTGACGAACGAAGCAGGCACACATCATGAGAGCGGCTAGATTACCAATTGTGAGAGAGTCGGCAGAAGGATCGGCGCCGAAATAGAATTTTTTATTTTCACGCTGATCGATTTCTACTGAGTCTTTGATTGTGTTTTCGGCGACAAAACCGCGCCAGGCTAGTTCTTCGGATAATTTCATATCTTTATTGTAGCACAGAGGGCGCGGTTTCAAATCTTTAGTCCAGTTTTTACAATATGGGAACTATTTTTAGCTCGACGAATACTTAGGGGCGAGTAATAGTGTCGGTGGCTTCGTATCCCTTGTCATCAGTCAATGTGATGGTGATGGTAGATTCGGTACCCGTCATAGTGTAGTTTGGATCATTGAGTCCAATTGAGGCGGAACCACTTTTAACTACAGCACCATCAACAGCGATAACATATCTTGTGGAAGAGGCCGAGCCAGCAGTTACGGTGAACTTAAGATGAGTTGAAGAGGAGATAGTACGAGTATTAAAGGAAACGGATGGTGGGGTATACGAACAATCATCCTCAGTGTTTGGATCATAGCCGTTTGGATCGGTGGTATAAGTCTTATTCTTGGAGATTGGGTCAATTGAATAAGTGATTTCGACATCTACGGTGAGAGCTGGAAGAGTACAGCTAGCGGCCTTCTTCTTAGTGAATTTATTGAATTTCATGGTTTCCTTTTGGATACCGTTATTCTTACCGTTGAACCAGCTTGGCCAAATATCGGTAATGCCATTCACGGTGAGGGTCTGCATCCCAGCGGGTTGGACTGGTTTATCACCAGATTTCCACTTGCCATCAGCGGCATAAACCTGAGTATGGACTGGTGCCATGTAGTCGCTAACAACCGTACGAACGATATCGTTAGAGCTATTCCAGAGGCCGGAACCGTCATGATTTCCGTTCCAAACAACGGTGGCGACTGCAGAGGAGTAGGAGGCGATAAGGGAGTCTTTGGTGACGGCAGAGTTAGCAGTGGTGGTGGTACCAGTTTTAGTGGCAGTCCAGACACCTGGAACAACGAAACCTTTAGCACGAGCGAGAGAGCCCCAAACCATAGTACGAGCATTAGCATCACCAAGAATATCAGTTATCATGTAGGCAGCTTGAGCGTCAAGAGCACGCTTCCCCGCATTATCTTCCCACTTTTCAACTACATCACCGGAAGAATTTTTCACCTCAAGGACATAAGCAAGTGGTTTATAGACACCACCGCGAGCGAGCGAGGCGTAGGCGTTAGCGTGTTCAATAGGGCGGACATTACAGCCAGAACCGATGGCGATAGAGAGACCAGCGGAAGTGTCAGTACAGTAAGAGAGATCACCAAGCTCGTGCGCAACCTTTAAGCTATTTTCAACCCCGTTAATATAGAGAGCCTTGACGGCTGGGATATTAAGAGAGTTAGCAAGCGACTTACGAATTGGGATATTACCGTAGAAGGTGCCAGAGTAATTACGGAGCATACAGCTACCAGTGAAACCAGCACAATAATATTTGTCGATATTCTCATCTTTAAGTATAGAACCAGCACCGTAATTGATACCTTCCCGTTGAGCAAAGAGTGGAGCATAATCGAGAATTGGCTTAATGGTCGAACCTGGCTCAAGAAGAGCAGTGGCGGCGTTGACTTCGCCATAAACTGGTTTATTCCAATCAGCTGAGCCGACCATGGCGATAATTTGTCCGGTTTCGACATCAACGGAAGATAAAGAGATGTTATCACTACCGTTACGGCTCATCAGTTTAGCACCATTAGCAACGGCAGCCTCAGCAAATTCTTGCGCACGGAGATCAAGCGAGGTTTTAATAGTGAAGCCACCAGCACGCATGGTTTTCACACCATATTTTTCTTCTAGCTGTTTCTTTACCTCAAGAACAAAATGAGGGGCTTTAATATTTGTATAGCGACTAACTTCTGGCTGAATTTCATCTAAGATATTAACTTTTTTGGCTTCTTCTGCCTGTTCATTGGTAATGTAACCCATCTTAACCATGACATCGAGGGTTTTTTGCTGTCTAGCAATAAGAGCACTATTGGCAGCAGTATTGTATGGGCTGAGGTAGGATGGATTGTTTGGGATAGAGGCAAGAAGAGCAGACTCAGCTAGAGTGAGCTCCTTGGCAGATTTTTTGAAATAAGCCTGTGCAGCACTTTCCACGCCATTGCGACGGCCGCCATATGGAGACTCGTTGAGATACATGGTGATGATCTGTTCCTTGGAATACATTTTTTCGAGCTCGAGCGCAAGGATCATTTCCTTAATTTTGCGAGGAAGACCGGAAACGGTACGATTACTGGCTTCGTCCGAGAAATAAACTTGCTTAATAAGCTGCTGGGTTAGAGTAGAACCACCCTGGACGCCGCGACCAGTGACTGTAGAAATAGCGGCACGGACAAGAGCGAAGAAGTTGACACCTGGATGAGTATAGAATTCGCGGTCCTCGATGGCGACCGTAGCTTGACGCATATAAGTAGCAATATTTTCGCCATCTGCAACAAGTCGGTAATCACCATCACCTTTATCCTCCCAAAGGAGTTGACCATTACGATCTAGATAGGTATTGACGGTGCCTGAAACTTTCATTTGATCAAGGCGAATCTCATCGAGATCTTTTTTGTAATAGAGAAAAAGGCCACCAATGGCAATAACAGAGATAAGGAAGAGGACGGCGGCAGATTTTAGGAAGAAGAAGAGACCTTTCTTTGAGAAGATAAAGCGGAAAACACGCTTTGGATGAAGCCTGGCAAAGAAGCGCTTAACTGGATCTTTAGGAAGTTTGGCGAGCTCTTCGGCATCTTTACGAGCTTTTGCTTCTTTCTTGGCACGAGAGCGATAAATAAGAGATGAATATAGATTCATTTTCTGATCTTTTTTATGAAAGATCGAACGCTTTGGAGCTTTAGTTTCAGACTTTTTCATAGTAGAAGGTTTTTCAGTTTTGACAGATTCTTGACGAACTATTCTTTGAGAAGAGCTAGTTCCTGTACGTCTTGAGGTGCGAGTTTGCACATGATCAGTCTCGCGATTGATCGATCGCCCCACCAGAGGGTCGCCACTAGCCCTTGTTGTTTTTCCCTGTTTTTCCATAGCGGTTTTTTCTTTATCCTTACCAGTATTAACCAC
>ERZ773099.1983-NODE-1983-length-14564-cov-12.027845_pt1 | contig 14564 bp, 12 predicted proteins | sample MGYA00511120_ERZ773099 | MGnify/ENA primary metagenome ERZ773099 (study PRJEB29015, sample SAMEA2738012) | human oral metagenome | biome: human oral; feature: human-associated habitat; material: dental | place: China | collected 2104 ... | reverse complement strand
TTCCCAGGCCCAGGCCGATGGGCGGATCCGCATGATCCCGCCGTTTACTGATCGCGGTTTGTAAAATGAATGTGCAACTCCGCCAGTTGAGCCGGTTGACGGCCTGCCCGTAACCGTCAGCAGGCCCGGCTGGCGCCAGCCGCCCGAGACCGCCAGCTGGCCCGCCACCAGACCGCCAGCTGGCCTGCCACCGGGCCGCCAGCCACCGCACCCAAACACACGACATGACCAGAACAACCCCAGAATCAGGTTCTGCTCCGTCCACACCACGCCTGCCAGGCCCCACACGCCCGGTCGCGCCCGGCACCGGGCTGACAGGGCGGTTGCAGGCGCCGCTGTCTCCTACCGCACCTGGCCGCGGCCCCGGCAGTCACCCACACGGCGTGGGTCCCGTACACCTCCTGAGTCAGGCCTGGCAATGTCCATTATGCTGACCATCACACCGACTCGCGCCCTGCACCTCCTGCGGTGGGCTGGTGGGCCCGGTCCTACCGTCCGAGTCACGGTCACGAGGCCCGCGCCCTGTACCTCCTGCGCCGGGCCCGGCACCTCAGCCGGGCCCGACTGCGGTCCGTACGAGCTTGCCGCACCGCTTACTGCGACTCCCCCCGGAGGATCTCCATGAGCTCTCCGCGCCAGGGAACGTTGATCCCCAGGTCCTCGACCTGGCCAATGAGGGCATCGACGTCATCCGGGTTGACCGTCCCCGCCATCTGGCGCGCCTCGGTGAGGGTGTTCTCCTTGAGCACGGGCCACCCGTAGTGGACACCTGCGGCACAGGCCCCCAGGGGCAGGAAGAAGGCGCCCAGCATGAGCGTGAGGGCCGCCGTCTTGGGCTTGGCGCGGGCCACGGCGACGAAGCTCACGATCACCGTGAAGAAGGCGAGGACGGCGCCGCCTACGACCGCGCCCCCTGCCGTCCAGATGGCCTTGTCAACAGTGCCCTGGACGAGGTCGAGGATGTGGAGGGAGGTGAGGAAGGTGTAGGTCCCCCAGCCCAGGAGCCCGATCGTGATGATCAGCATGAGGGTCCCCAGCGGTAGGGCGGCGGTGTGCCGTCTGGCCGGGGGCGGGGGCAGGACGGGTCGGGGGCTCTCGACGGGCCCTCCCCACGGGGCGGGCTGGGGCTCGGCTTGAGGGCGGGCGGCTGGCTGGTAGGCCTCCTGGGGTCGGGGCGTCGGCTGGGGGGCTCGCCAGCTCGGGGACTGGGACGCAGGCTGTATCGCCTGGGACCACGTGCCCGCCGAGGACTGCGTACTCGTCTGGGACCGGGGCACTGCTGGTGGCAGAGGCGACTCGACGGGCTCTCCCCACCGGGCGGGTGGGGGTGCTGCCTGGGAGCGGGGCCGGGATGCTGGCGGAGGTGCCGCCTGGGACCACGTACCCGCTGGGGACCGCGCCCCCGCCTGGGCCCGGTGGTCGGGCATGATCGGGGTCCGCACCGGTCCGCCGCCGGCAGGCACGCCCCGGCTCGGGAAGACGGTGGTCGGGTCGGGGGTGGACATGACCGTGGTGCGGTCGCCTGAGGAGGGGAAGCCCTCGTCGTAGTCGCCTGCGGGGAAGGCGGTGGTGGGGTCCGGTGAGGGGTAGGCCTGCGTGGCCGGACCAGGGGCGGGCACGACCATGGTGCGGTCGGCCGAGGAGGGGAAGCCCTCGCCATCGTCCTGCCACTCCTCCCTCCACTCCTCCAGCTCCTCGGCCGGGATGGAGGTCGTCGGCTCGTTTGAGCCGAGGAAGTCACCAGAGGAGGTGGCGTGCCGGTGCGGCCTCGCGCCCGCGGGCGGGGTGCCCTGGGCGCCCTGGCTGAGGGACTGCGTGGGTTGTGATCCTGGATCGCGGGAAGGCAGGCGCACGGCGATTAGCTCCTCATGTGGCGACGGCCTGTCAGCCTGTGCAGGCTCCAGGCCGTCTACTGGTCCTCGGTCCCCAAAGCCTACGCGCCCGAGCAGGCCGGGAGAAGACACGCCGCCCCGCCCGGGGCCCGGCCATGGCGCTGGCGCGGCCAGGAGACGTCCCGCCCTGGGGCCGGATCAGGCTCTATACGCGGTCCCGGTGAGGTCGGGTACCTGGTTCTGTCGCAATCTGAGGATCAGAACCAAGTCCACCCCGTTCTCAGCTTTGTACATCTAATGTCCACGCAGCTCAGAGGCCTGAGCCTCGATGAGGTAGGGAGTGCCCACCGCTCTGATCCTCAGATTGCGACACACGCGCGAAACGCGGCCAGCAGACAGGTGGCAGGATATCCAGGACGTCGCATAAACCATTAAGGTTCGCGTCCGCAAGACAACTCGCCACCCAACCGAAAGCTATTCACAACATGACGAGGGCAGTACCCGGCCACAATCTGAGACCACAGGGCGGGGTAGCGCGCTTCATCATGAGGTCCTATCCCGTCCACGCCGTACACCGTAGACGGGTGGCGCATTGGCGGCGCGTCCGCGGCTGCCTCCACCGGTTACCGGTGGAGGCAGCCGGTCAGTAGCGCCGCACTCGTGGGAGCGGCTAGCACCGCACCCGCGTTACGAAAGGCCTCACTCAGAACAAGTCGTTGCCCGACCAGTCACGCACCCAGGCAATCCTCGGCTCTCCTGTGAACCCAGCATACGTGCCCGGTCCTGGTCGTACGCGCCCGTGCAGGCCGAGGAAGGACGCGCAGCGCAGCGTCACGGCATACACGCAGCGTCTGAGTAGGCGTAAAAAGACGACGTTCAGGCAGGGGCACGTGTCCTATGCCAGCAGCCAGACGCGCTCAGGAGGGGTTGGGCGAGACTCGCGGCCTCACCCAACCCATGCCATGAAGACCCCGGACCCGCCTCATCTCAACTACTGAGCGCAAGGGCTGGTCGCCAGCGTACGGACTGCACCCGATAGCGGAGGACGGTACGACGAGCCCAGGTCTTCAGTCAGTTATCCCTGCAGGTCAGGGCATATCCGACTAGCAGGGCGGTAGTCACCCCTGCTTGACGTTGCAGTGGGGGCACCTGTAGTTCTGGGCATTGAACGTGACGTAGAAGACGCCACTGCAGTTCCCGCATACTCGACGGATGTTGACGTTCCCGTGGGGCGAGGCGTCTGCGACATAGGTGAACATGAGATCTCCTTACTGAGAATGAGTCCCGATACTTTCTGGTCTTAGTCGGCATCGGGAATCTCGGCTCTTGCCGACCCACTCACGCTATCACGCCCCTTGTCGTCGAACGTTGATTTCAGAAGGACAAGAAGTTGTACTGATTGACGCTTGACACCAACACTGTTCAGAGCAAGTCCTGTTCGTAGCCAGGGGCCTCTGCATCGACGCGGAATCCTGACTGATAAGGCAAAATGGAACCTACGCGCAAGCATCAGGCCGCTGGCGGCAGCATCCCTGACCGATGAGGTGAGGCACCAGATCTGGCCAGCCACGGCCCACGGCCGCACCAATGCGCCTCAGTAACTGCCAACTTCAACCTCATGTGGCCGCGCCCACGGCCACGCCGACCCGTACAGGCCAGCGCCGCTGGTTACCCAGTCGGGTGTCCCGCGCACAGGACCAAGGTCTCTGCCGTGAGCGTTAGGAGCAGCACGGCCCGGGAAACCGCCTTGCCGCCCTCCAGACCAGGCCCCACACAAGTGGGAGTGGTGCGGTGCAGCTTGGGCAGCAGGTGCTGACCGGGCTGAGGTACCCCATACGAACAGGTGCAGCACAGGCTGTCGGTCAGGCAGGGCCCGACCAGAGTGTGCACACACAAGCAGGGGCAGTATCCGCAAGTACCACGAAGGATCAACCACGCCACGAGGTGAGTTCCACCCAGGCTTACGTCGCTGGCCATCCGATCTCCTTTAACACACAAGAAGACCTGATGCGGTTGCAGGACAGGAACTTGTCGCGGAATCTTTCTGCCCCATCTCAACGGGACATAGGTCCCGGAAATGCTCGTCCTAGCTGCGGATATACCCAAGGAGCACCTGCCCGGACAGGGTAGTAAAGCTCAGTTCCTGTCATACCGCCAGAATCCGCGCCCACAAGCAGGCAGGCACCTCTACACTAGTGGCGTCCCACCCAATCACAGTCTCCTGCCACGTTTTTGGAGCCGTAATGACTAACATCCTGACACCTCGTCGTGCAGTCCTCACCCTGCCCCTGGTCATGGCCGCAGCAGCCAGCCTGGCATCCTGCGGATCCTCCGACAAGTCCGGCAAGTCCGACGTCTTCGACATCACCGGCACCTGGAAGGTCAGCTCCGGGTCCTACGGAATCGTCAGCAAGGGCGACGTCGTGTCGTTCAACGGTTCGAAGACCGCGCTGTTCAGCCCGTCGGACACCTACGCCTTCTACCAGGAGAGCGGCACATACCACCTGGACCTGACCGGCTTGCTGGGATCCGGGAACAAGTTCACCGTGGAGGTAGTCAACAACGACACGATCAAGCTGTACCTCAGCAAGAGCTCCGAACCGAAGCTGAGCCTGTCCCGGGTGAGCTGAAGCCAACGGTGCGAGGCCTTGACAGGCCCTCTGGACAGGTACTCCCTGTCATCCTCTCAACGTAAGAAAGGACCTCATGAAAACGACAACCAAGATTCTGACGGCATCAGTGATCGCCGCTCTGTGCCTGCCTCTGAGTGGTTGTGCCAGCGCAGGCGACACCACCTGCTCGGAGTTTAAGAAGCTGGACCGCGAGGAGAAGAACGACCTCTTGGAGTCACTTCTGAGACAGCACGATCTCAGCACCTCCTCAATGAGCAATGTCCTGGGCGTCAGCGCGGCCGTTGAGAGCTACTGCTCAAGGTCCTCACATGCCGCTGACCCCGTTGACAAAGCCGTGAACTGGGAATCCTCGACGTGGTGAGCGCTAAGATCACAGGTAGCAGTCCGGGCACCCACTCAACCTGCTTCCTATTATCCACACATATCTTCTGTAAGGAGTCAAGATGACAACGTTCCTCTCCGTCCTTATTTTTGTCAGCGTGTTCACCCTGATCTGGAACTGGGAGAGCATCAAGTCGCGCCGGGGAGCCACTGGGGCGACGGCCCGGGGGATCTCTGCCGTCGGACACGGGATCCGCTTCCTGTACATCAAGGGACTGGGTATCCTGTGTACCTGCGGCGGGATCATGCTCCTCGTGAACAGCTTCCAGCCCACGTTCTTTGATTGGAAGCTCTTCTTCACCGGGCTGCTCGGAGGGGTCTACGGCGTCTACCTGCTGGCCCCTGGCGAGAGCAAGTGGGTGTGGATTCCCTTCTAGAACCTCACCACCGGTGACATAGCACGTGCGGGCGGGTGCCCCGAGGACTCCCTCGGGGCACCCGCCCGCATGGTGCAAGTCAGCTGACCCTGCCACGAACAAGCTTCTTCCCGGCACCCATTGCGGGTGCCGGGAAGAAGCTTTGCACAGACCTCCAGGCCAGGAGGCGCCTGTCACTGCCACAGACCCGGGAGCCTGGTGGCCAGGACAGGAGTCAGCGCAGCTGAGAGGCCAGAGACTTGTCCGTCTCCTCCAGGGTGCGGACGACCTGGTCCAGGTTCTGGGAGATCGTGGTCAGCGCGTCAATCGTCTTGGTAGCGCTGGTAGTGAACTCCTGGTAGGAGGTCTGGAACGCGCCCGAGGCCGAGTCCGTCACGAACCCGGAGGACACCAGGTTGTCTACCTGCATGCGGGCACGCTGCAGCTCCTGGGTAATCTGGTCGCGCGTGTTGCGCAGCGCCTGGGCCTGCTGACGCATCTCCTCGTACGAAGCGCTGATGTTAGCCATAGTGGCATCCTTTCGTGTGGCGAGGTTGTTCCTCGAGTTATCTTTGGTCCGAGTCTGCCCCAGAATCCACCCACTTGTCAATGGGGATCACCTCATCGACGCCACAGGAGGTACTGGTAAGCAGGATCAGGGCACCCCGTCTTCGACCGTAATCGAGTCCAGGAGCTCCTCGATGGGATCAATAAGTGCAGGCAACAAGTTTGGGCTCAGGCCGAGCCAGGTACGGGCGACTACATCGACATCCCCCATGCGCACGGCATGGCAGCAGAGGTACACGGCTGGGGACTGAGGAGCAGCCGGATCCGAGGGAAAAGATCCTAGTGAACGATGTGCAGTAAGTCCACTGGCGAGCTGGACGGTATCGGGCTCATGCGGGCCACGCTCATTTTTCCCTACGGTAATAAGGGCAGGGAGGGTCTCAGCCTCTTCCCCCTGAGCCTCGAAGACAAGCAGATCCACGGTTACCACCGGCCCGTTCTCCCCTAGAATGCCGAGAGTCGCCGTAGGAGTCGGACCATCATCGTTCTCCGCCTCAACGGGAAGATCTACCCAGAGGTCCCCCAGATCCATCGTCAGCTGCTTCATCAGTCACACCAGCCTCATCGTCTCGATGATGGAGTCGCATACACCGATAATGGCATCCGTGAGCTCACGGCTCTCTGCGTCATCCCTGCTGGTGACGGCACCGACGACAATCCTCCAGTTTTCGACGCTATCTGGGTCCCCTACCAGGTACTGGATATTGACGCGACGGACGCCAGTACGCGGCGGTACGTAAGAAATGTCTAGATCGTACTCTTCTTGAGCCGCCGCAACGTCCTGAGCTATCCCAGTGCTTACGTCGTCAACCGTCGTGGTACGCAGTGCGACCAGACCGTTGGCCTCCAAGACCACCGCGTCTGGCGTAGACGAGGCGACAGCAAGGAGCCTGTCCATGGGGTCTGCCCCATCCTCGGTCTCCAACGGCAGGATCATGAGGAAAGTACCCGTTCGAACACCTCCCACAGGGTCAACCTCCATGAGAAGGAACTCCGCCCCAGCCTCGGCAGCACTGCGCAGCTGAGCCAGTACCTGACCTTCCACGGCGGCACGGATTCGCGCCGCCGAGTCATTGGTGGTAGGGCCTGCAGTCAGGCGCTTAGCTACCTCTCGTGCCTGGGCAGGCAGATCCCCGCCCATGTCAACAGCAGCCCAAAAGTTAGGTACAATGAAGTTAATTGACATTGTTAAGTCCTTCCGGACAGTCAAGGTCAAGCATGTCAGGCCACATCACCGACCCCTCGTTCCAGCAATTCGCTCACCCACCCCTGTGACATATTTGGCCCCAATGTTCAACGGGTCGATTACCCCCCGCCGGAACTCCTTTTTGAACTCATCTTTAGCGTCGTTGAAGCCCCCCTTGGTGATGTCGGTAACTGGCTTCAGATATGGTTTGGCGAGCGCCCCCACGCCCTTCGTGTAGACACGCTTCTGAGCTTCAAGCAACGCCGACTTCCCAAGCTTGTCGATTCCGAAACGCTTGCCGTAAGCATTAAAATCTCTGACAAACTGCGACTTTGCGGCGCTCTTCACTCCCTCGCCTGCGGGATCCTTCAGCCACTTAAAGGATTTTACGGTCTTACTAACTACATCCTTCGCCTTGCCCAGAAGACCCTTCTTAGCAGCCCCTCCAACCTTCTCTGCCGCCTCAACAGCCCCCTTGAGGCCCTTGCCAGCACCAACAGCCTGTTTGGCAGCCTTAGCCACCTTAAAGGCCTTGCCAGCAGCGACAACTTCCGCAGCGGCCCCAATGACGTCCTTCGCTGTTTCAAACAGGAAGCTGCCTACGTCCATTTTCCCGTCGGCACATTTGTCTGCGTTGCTAATAATATTGCAAGCAGCTGTGGCAACAGCCAAGCCAGCACCGATGGCCAGCATGGCTGGAGCAGCCACAGGGAATACTGCGCAGACCACTAGCGAGACAACCGCGAACACGGTACTGATCTTCTCCAGGATCGGCTTGAACACCTCGGCCACCTTGGCCAGTTGATGGAGTGCGTCCTTGCACTTATCCCAGAAAGAGTCCTTGAGCTCGCTGCTGGCATTGGCGTCCTTGAGGATGACAATAGCTCTCTCAGCAGCCTCGTCGCGTGAACGCTCAGCAGCTTCAAGCATACGGATGGCTGCCTGCTGGTCATTATTTGCTCCAGCCAGCCTGCCCTTAACAGCCTTCAGCTCCTCATTGAGGTGCTTAAGGCGCCTTGGGTCCTTGACGCACATTGCTTCCATGGCAATCTGACTGATGCGAGAAGCACAAGCCTTTTTCCGCTTAGCTGCTGGCTTAGCCCTTTCCAAGGCAACAAGCGACCGCCTTTGCGCGTCTTCAAGCGCCGGATGATAGACCTCAAGGGCCTCAGCGGCCTTCTCACAACGACCCTGCGCCTTCTTGACCTCCGTAGCGATCTCGCGGGCACGCTCCTGTATCTTTTTAACCGCCTCGCCTTTAGACTGGTAGGAAAGCCTGTTGAGAGAAGCGTGAGCACGCTCAATATCTTGAGCAGCCTGACGGTAGCGTCGCGCGGCTGCGCTAACCGCGGAGGGATCACCCGGGATCGGGTCCACGCTTCGCAAGAGTGGCATCCAGTTCTGCGCACGTGCCATCAGTTCGTCTCCTTCTTCGCGCTGGCGGCCAGTCGTTCACGCAGACGTCGTGCCAGGCTGGCTCGTTCCTCATCCCGCCGCGTCGAGCTCTGCCCGGCGCCGGCACCAATACCGGCAGCCATTCCCATACCGCCGTACATCATACTGCTATCACGACGCTCCTCGGCAGAGCTGGTTCCCTCCGTCGAGGTGGTAGTCGTGTCCGTGCTGCCGTCTGACGCCGTCGTACCATCGTCAGAGGACGGGTCGACCAGGCCGTCCGTGGGGTTGGGGATCAGTGGGTTATCCGCGCTGCCCGGCAGGGAGCCTCCCGATCCGACGTCGAGCCCACCAACACCATCGTCATCACTGACGCCCTGACCGAGCGCTGTCCTCAGGGCAGCAGTCGCAGAGAGGTCCGCCGCCCCGCTACCTGGCGACGCACCACCCTGTCCTACCCCAGCGTCACCACTGGCATCAGCCCCCAGGACCTTACGAAGGTGGTCCTGGACGTCACTACCACCGACCTCACGACCCCCCTCCGCGCCATCACTCCCCTCGGCGGAGCTGACAATGCCACTGGCCCCACCACGGTCTGCCCCGACCTCACTGGCACCGTCCCTGTCCGGCTGAGAGTCAGAACCGGTAGGAGCGTCCTGAACCTGCCCGTGCGGCACTCCTTCCACGGCGCCGGGAGCAGTCTTTCCGGTACCGGTCACCAGGCCCAACGCCTTCCTCAGGGCACCGGCCGCACCGGTCTCGGCGTCAGCGGCATTGACAGCCCCGTCTCCCGCCTCGGCCTTCCCTCGACGTGCCATGAGGGCAGTCAGCGCGATAAGGCTCAGACCGGAGACGGAGCCGACTCTGAGAGTGACCCCGCCGTCAGGATGGGACTCCAGGACCACGTCCACAGCCTGGCCCAGGAGTTCCTTGAGCTTAGCGACCTCAGGGTACTTCGTCGGGTCGAGGTCAGGATTCGCCGTAGTGTCAGTAACCTCAGGAGTCCGGCCTGGATCGACAACGTCCGTGGGATTAATGGTCGTGGTAGGGCCAGCCGTACCGGACACCGCACCAGGATCCTTGGCAGGCTCAGTACGCGGATCCGAAATCCCTCCCCCGGAGGAGGAGCCTCCGCCTACCGGAGAAGCATTGTAGTCACCCGTGGACCAGTTACGCCCTCCACCGGAGGCGCCACCACCAGGGCTGGGAGCCGGGCTCGGACTGGGTGCAGGATCTTTATTGTCCTGCCCCCCATTATTGCCAGGATCCATACTGTCGCCTATGCCCTTGTCCACTTTTTCAAAAGTGTCGCGGACGGCTTCCAACGACTTGGCGTGAGCTTCGATACCCTCGCTTAGCTGCTTACGCTTGACCCGCCATCCCTCATTGAACAGCACGATCTGAACACCGAGAGCAGCATGACCGACACTAAATCCCAGACCAGCGTCGTCGTACCGCATGGACTCAAACATTGTGTGGACCGATTTCAACGACGAGATCGCAGCGTCGAAGTCCTCGTTGACGATCTTCAGATCTGCCGTCATCGGGCTTCTCCTCTCATTGACCAGAAGAACAGGAAACAGGTCCTAGCGTCTACCAGGCACGAGGCTAGAGCAGCAGGCCCGTGGTGTCGATGGGGAGAGATCCCCATCGAGCCCACCGCGGCGGTCGGCCCGAGCGAACCGGTACCGGCTGCGAGCGCGCCTCACTCCACGAGCGGGATCTGGACCTTCACGGCCTTGCCCGCACTCACCCAGTAGCCCCGCCCGGGGGGCATCTCGCCGCGGCGGACCTTGGGGATGTCGGTGCGCAGGAGCATCTCCCCGTCCATGGAGTCGGGCTGGAGGAGCAGGCCGGTGCGGGCGTTACGGACCTCCTGGAGCAGGGGCCAGGAGGAGTTCCACTGGAAGGTCTCCCCCTCGGCCACCACCAGGTGGCCGTTGCGCTTGGCCTTCTTGACCGCGTCTATGAGCGCCATCTCCACCGGGGTCTGGAGGAACTCGGGGTAGCCCTCAATAAAGAGGGCCACCTGTGGGTGCCCCTCAGGGGCCTCGACGGACAGGACCTCACTGGCGGCGGTCAGGGCGTCACGGATCCGCTCATCGCCTGTGACAGAAGTGTCCCACAGGCCCTCGACGCGGGCCAGGGACGAGCGGCGGCCGGAGATGTGGATACGTACCACGTCCGGATCCCAGGCCCTGAGGGTGGTGGCCAGCCAGCGCAGGGCGGTAACGCCACCGGACTCGGCCTGCCCGGCCACCAGGACCGCCCCCACCGGGGTGTAGCCCCACGGCCCCAGCGTGTCGGAGGACATTCCCAGGGTCGGCAGGCCTGCCACGGTCTTGGGCAGCGCGGAGGTCGAGAGCTCGTCAGGCAGCTTGCCCACCCCTGTCGGCCTGGTCCGTCCCCGGCGCTCCAGGTAGTGGCCAAAGGACTCCACCAGGCGCGACTGCGCCAGGACGTTGACATTGTCGCCCAGGATGGCCAGCTGGAGCTCCTCGTCCTTGCGGTCCACCTGCATGGCGCGTCCCGGCGGGCTCTTGGGGGACAGGACGTCCTTGGGCAGGTTGAAGTACATGTAGCCCTCCTCGTCCGTCTGGCGTAGGACCACCTTGCGCTGGAAGGTCCCTGCCATGGAGGTGGAGATCGCCTGGGGGCGCTCGGCCCCGGCCGCCACGTGCACCCCCACGCCGCGCCCGTCCACCAGGATCCGCTGGAACAGGTCCAGGACGGCCAGGCCGTCGGAGTTCTTCTCGTACTCGGTCCTGAACGACCCGATCCCGTCCACCAGGAGCAGGATGCGCGGCTCCTCCTGGTTGCCCGAGATACGCCGGTAGTCGGTGATGGTGGCGGCGCGGGCGGCGGCGTAGCGCTCGCTGCGGGTGTCAATGAGGTCGGTGAGGTAACGCAGCAGGCGGGTGACGCGCTCGTCGTCGTCGGCCTCCACCACCGCCCCCACGTGCGGCAGGGACTCCAGCATGGCCAGGCCCCCGCCGGCGGCGTCCAGGGCGTAGACGTCCACCGGGCCCGAGCGCGGGGTAATGGCCGCGGCGATCGCCAGGGAGCGCAGCGCCGTGGACTTCCCCGAGCCGGAGGCCCCGTAGAAGGCAATGTGCCCCTCGTCGTCGGGGCGGAAGTACTCCGGGTGCTGGTCCTGGTGGTCGGGGTCGTCCACCACCCCCAGGAGCAGCTCAGTGTCGCGGCGCTGGGGCAGGCGGTTGAGGTCGTAGGTGGGGGCCAGCTCCTCCAGCCAGGGCTTGCGGGGCGAGGGGATCCGGGCCGACTCCGAGGCCGCCCTGATCGTGGCCACCACCCTGTCAATGTCCTGGGGCACGGACTCGGTGGAGACCTCCACGCGGGCCACCTGCCAGGGGCGGGGCATCCCGAAGGTCATCTCGTCCACCCCCACCGGGGCGGTGGACACCTCCGAGGTGGTGCGCGCCCCCGGGTAGGCGGACTGGAACTGGGTGATGCGCCCCGGCCCGGTCTTGGCGGCCGCGCGCCCGGGGATCTCGGGCGGGAAGTGGGCGGCGGTCCTCTCCCCCAGGACGTCCTGGGAGTCGGACTCGTCGGCCATGCGCAGGGCCACCCGCAGGTTGGTGTTGGCCCGCAGGTTGTCCTTGATGACGCCCGCCGGGCGCTGGGTGGCCAGGATGAGGTGCAGGCCCAGGGAGCGGCCCCGCTGGGCCACGTCCACGACGCCGTCGACGAACTCGGGGACCTCAGTGGCCAGGGCCGCGAACTCGTCGACCACGATCACCAGGCTGGGCGGGCAGTCGGGGTCACCCATCTTCTCCAGGGTGACCAGGTCCTTGGCGCCCTTCTCGTTGAGCAGGTGCTCGCGGTGGCGCAGCTCGGCCCTCAGGCTGGTCAGGGCCCGACGAACCAGGTAGGGCGACAGGTCCGTGACCAGGCCCACGCAGTGGGGCAGCTCGGTGCAGCGGGCGAACGCGCTGCCGCCCTTGTAGTCCACGAACAGGAAGGTCAGGCGGTCCGGGGACAGGGCCTGGGCCATGCCCAGCACCCAGGACTGGAGGAACTCGGACTTGCCCGCACCGGTGGTGCCGCCCACCAGGGCGTGGGGGCCGTGGGTGCGCAGGTCCAGGGCCAGGGGGGCCTCCGCCCCCTGGCCCACCAGGGAGCGCAGGCTCAGGGCCTGCTTGAGGGGAGCGGCCGGGCCGTCGTGGTCGATGACGGAGTGGTTGGCCCGCCACCGCCCCACCTGGGCGTCGGCGGAGTCGGCCAGCTCCTCGCCCGTGAGCCCCACGAAGGAGATGGAGCGCGGCAGGTCGGAGTCGTCGTCCACGGGCACGCCCATGTCCACCACGGGGGCCAGGTGGCGTCCCAGGTGGCGGACCTGGTCGTGGCTCAGGGACTCGGGGACCACGTCGGTGGCGGCCCGGGAGCGGCGCACGTAGCCCACGGTGCCGCCCACGCCCTGGCCCGTGGGCGCGAGCTGGAGGAAGCTGCGGCAGGCGGCGGGCAGCTCGGTGACCTGCGGGGCGATCCAGATGGTGTGGACGCCCACGTCGGGGCCCTGCTCCACCACGCGGATGAGCCGGGCCCGGTCCACGGCGGGGTTGTCCACCACCACCACGACGGCGGGGACGTGGGCGTCGTCACCGCTGTCGTCGTCCTCCTCCTCGGTGGGGCCGCGGCGCGTCGGCTCGGTGGCGCCCCGCTGGGCGATGAGCTCCTCGAGGCGGGCCAGCAGGACCATGCCGGTGGCGCCGTCGGAGGCCAGGTGGAGGTCGCCCAGGGGCGAGTGGGGCGAGCAGGTGTGGGGCAACCACTCCACCCAGTCCCAGCGCCCCCGCCCGGTGGTGTCGGTCAGGCACACCAGGGCCACCTCGGCGGGCGAGTGGAGGCTGACGAGCTGGGCGACCACGGCCCGGGTGGCCCCCTCCAGGTCGGGGGCCGCGCCGCACAGGCCCAGGGAGCCGTCCTCCCGCAGGTTGACCACGATCGGCACCTGGTCAATGGTGGAGAACCGCTCCCGCAGCACCGTCAGGGCCTGACGGTGCTCCTTGACGGCGTCCTGGGCGTGCGGCTCCTCGATCTCGGTGCGGGGGGTGTCGGTCCCCAGCCCCAGGCGCAGCTGGAGGAACTCGGGGTGCTCGGGGCGGCGGCACCACAGCGCCGGGCCCAGCCCCATGACGTCGGCGTAGACGTCGTTGACCGACGGGTACTGGGCGGTGCGTGCCTGGCGCTCCCGGGCGAAGACCCGCACCAGGTTGGCGCGCGCGTCCACCACCGCCTCAGCGAAGCGACGCCGGTCACGCTTCCACTCCTGCCTGCGCCGCAGCCGCTGCTCCGCCCAGGTGCCGATCATGAGCACCGGGGACAGGCCCACGAACACCAGGCTCATCACGTTGCGGCTGAACAGGTATATGCCCGCCCCCATGACCAGGGGGGCCACCAGCGCCAGCAGGGGGAAGCGCTGGGCCGGCTGGAAGCGCGGCGGGGTGGGCAGGGTGACCTTCTCGTGCGGGGTGCGGGGTATCACCCGTGGTGAGCGCAGGTAGGGCACGTCGGTGCTGCCTGAGCCCGAGCGGGTCCCCGGGACGTTGCTGGCGGTGGTCAGCAGGCTGATCCGCAGGCTCGTCTCCCCTACCGTGACCACGTCCTGGGTGCTGACGGCCAGGCGCTGGACCCGCTGGTCGGCCACGGTGACGCCGTTGGCCGAGTTCAGGTCGTGGACCTCCACCTGGGTGCCCACGGTAATGCGCATGTGCCGCTTGGAGACCAGGGGGTCGTTGAGCACGACGCCGCAGTGCCGCGAGCGCCCCACCTCCGTGGAGCCCGGGGGCAGGGGGAAGGAGGTCCCGGCGTCGGGCCCGCTGAGGACCTGGACGACGGCGGCCTCCATGGCATGCGCGTGCTCCTTGGGCACGGGGGCGAGGTCGACGACGTCGCCGCTGCCCAGCCCCGACTCGTCCAGGGGGGTCACGGGGGTCAGGACGGTGGGCGGGTGGGCGCCGTCGGGGTCCAGGACCCGCAGGGTCACCGTGCCGGAGTCCACCGGGTCACCGGCCTTGAGCGGGCCGGCGCTGGCCAGGGCGGCGGCGACGTCGCCCACGGTGGCGGTGGCGTCGGCGGTCACCTGGAGGTTGGTGGCCTGGCCGGCGCGGCCGCGCACGCTCAGACGGATCTTCATGCGGTCTCTCCTGTGCTCTGCGGGCGGGCGGGGGCTGCGGTGCGGGGCCCGGGCGGA
>ERZ773099.1982-NODE-1982-length-14568-cov-2.719975_pt1 | contig 14568 bp, 10 predicted proteins | sample MGYA00511120_ERZ773099 | MGnify/ENA primary metagenome ERZ773099 (study PRJEB29015, sample SAMEA2738012) | human oral metagenome | biome: human oral; feature: human-associated habitat; material: dental | place: China | collected 2104 ... | reverse complement strand
GATCCGGCGCCCATCGTCATGACGACATCGCCATCACGCGCCGCATCGATAATTGCCGCCGGCATCGCCGCAACGTCCTCGACAAAAACCGGCTCGATTTTTCCTGCCACGCGCAGTGCGCGCGCCAGCGAACGCCCGTCCGCCGCCACGATCGGCGCCTCGCCCGCGGCATAGACTTCGCCCAGCACCAGAGCATCGACACTGGAGAGCACGCTGACGAAATCCTCAAAACAGTCACGCATACGCGAGTAACGGTGCGGCTGGAACGCCAATAGCAGACGGCGGCCCGGGAAAGCGCCGCGAGCCGCAGCAATCGTCGCACGCATTTCCGCCGGATGATGGCCGTAATCATCAACCAGCGTAAATGCACCGCCACCCGGCAAAGCCACCTCGCCATAGCGCTGGAAGCGCCGGCCAACACCCTTGAATTCGGCCAGCGCCCTGACAATCGCTGCATCGGGTGCGCCCAGCTCGCTGGCCACGGCAATCGCCGCCAGCGCGTTGAGCACATTGTGAACACCCGGCAGATTGAGCGTGACCGGCAAACGCGAGACGCCGCCGTTGGTGCGCACACAGTCAAACCGCATCTGCCCATGATCCGTCACGATGTTCTCGGCGCGCACGTTTGCGGCCGGATCGAGGCCATAGCTGACAATCTGCTTCGTCACCGCCGGCATGATTTCGCGCACGTTGGCGTCATCAGTGCAGAGTACCGCCACGCCATAAAATGGCAGGCGTTGCAGAAAATCGATGAATGTCTGCTTGAGCCGGCCAAAATCATGTCCATAAGTTTCCATATGGTCGGCATCGATGTTGGTGACAATAGAAATCACCGGTGACAAATAGAGGAAAGAGGCATCCGATTCATCGGCTTCGGCGACGATAAACTCGCCCGCGCCAAGACGGGCATTGGCGCCAGCGGCATTGAGCCGGCCGCCGATGACGAAGGTCGGGTCCATTCCGCTTTCACCCAGAATCGAGGCGACCAGGCTGGTCGTCGTCGTTTTGCCGTGCGCACCGGCGACGGCGATGCCTCGCCTCAGGCGCATCAGCTCAGCAAGCATCTGTGCGCGCGGTACGACGGGAATTTTTCGCTCACGGGCCGCCGTGATTTCGGGATTGTCCGCATGCACCGCCGTCGATACGACCACGGCATCGGCGCCCGCAATATTCGCAGCGGCATGGCCGACGGCAATACGGATACCGATGCTCGCCAGACGACGCGTCGTCGCACTGTCGGCCAGATCAGAACCGCTGACCGTAAAGCCCAGATTAGCGAGCACTTCCGCGATGCCGCTCATCCCGGAACCGCCGATACCGACAAAATGAATGTGTTTAACCTTATGCCGCATGCTGTTCTCCGCTGCCGCTGGCCGGTCTGACCAGCACTTCGCAAATCTGCGCCACCGTTTCAGCGGCTTCCGGTTTGGCCAGCGCGCGCGCGCGTTCGGCCATCTGCAACAATTGTCCGCGCGTGTAGTTGCGGATCAGGCTGACCGACTCCGGCGTCATCTCGGCCTGCGGCAACAGGATGGCGCCCCCCGCCGCGGTAAGAAAACGGGCGTTGGCCGTTTGATGGTCATCCACGGCATATGGATAAGGCACGAGAATGCTCGCCACGCCCGCTGCGGCCAGTTCGGCCACGGTCAGCGCCCCGGCACGGCACAACACCAGGTCGGCCCAGGCATAGGCGCCGGCCATATCTTCGATAAAATCGACACATTCCGCGCGCACGCCGGCTGCGGCATAATTTGCCTGCAACTGCGCCAGATGCTTTGCACCCGCCTGATGCACGACCTGCGGGCGTTCCGCCTCGGGAATCAGCCCCAAACCGCGCGGCACAATATCGTTGAGCGCCGCGGCGCCCAGGCTGCCGCCCAGTACTAACAGACGGATCGGCGCCCCGGCCGGACGATCAGCGAAACGCTCGGCCGGCGGCGGCAGATGCGCGATTTCGGCGCGCACCGGATTACCCGCCCAGACGCTGTTGCGCAACGCATCCGGAAAGCCGCAGACGATGCGTTTGGCTACACCGGCGAGAACACGATTGGCCAGCCCGGCAATGGAATTTTGTTCATGAATCACAAGCGGGCGGCCGGATAACGCGGCCATCATGCCGCCGGGAAAGCTGATATACCCACCCATGCCAAGCACAACGTCCGGCTGGATACGGCGAATTTCGCGCCGCGCCTGACAAAAGCCGGACAGCAGACTGAACGGCAGCAGCAGTTTGCGCAGCAATCCTTTACCGCGCAATGCGCCGAATTTCACCCAGGCCATTTCGTAACCGCGCGCCGGTACGGTGCGCGCCTCGAAACTGTCCGGATTCCCCATCCAGATGACGTTCCAGCCGCGCGCATGCAGAAGATCAGCCACCGCCAGACCGGGAAACACATGGCCGCCGGTACCGCCAGCCATGACCAGAAGCGTCAATGTTGCGGGCCTCATAATTTAGCGCCTCGCATTAATTGCCGGTTTTCCCAATCGACGCGCAGGACGATCGCCAGCGCGACGCAATTGATCAGGATGCCCGATCCGCCGAAGCTCATCAGCGGCAGCGTCAGACCTTTGGTCGGCAGCACGCCCATATTCACGCCCATGTTGATGAACCCCTGAACACCGATCCAGATACCGATGCCCTGCGCCACCAGCGCCGGATAAAGGCGGTCAAGCGTGACGGCCTGGCGACCGATGGCAAACGCCCGCTGGATAAGCAGCCCAAACAGAACCACCACCAACGTGACGCCGACAAAACCCAGCTCTTCGGCAATCACCGCCAGCAGAAAATCGGTATGTGCCTCGGGCAGGTAGAACAGCTTCTCGACACTGGCGCCCAACCCGACGCCAAAGAATTCGCCGCGCCCGAAAGCGATCAGCGCATGCGAAAGCTGATAACCGCGCCCAAACGCATCGGCCCACGGATCCATGAAACCGAAAATGCGGTCGCGCCGGTACGGCGAAGTAATGATCAGCGCGGTAAATGCGGCCAGCAGCACGATGATCAGCACGGCAAACAAGCGCGCCCGCATTCCGCCAAGGAAAAGGATGCCCATGGCAATCGAGATCACAACGACAAAGGCGCCGAAATCCGGTTCCTTGAGCAACAGCACGCCGACGGCAATCATCGCGCATGCCATCGGCAGAAAGGCTTTTTTTAGGTTATGCATGTACGGCATCTTGCGCACCGTATAGTCGGCGGCATAGAGCACGGCAAACAACTTCATCAGTTCCGACGGCTGGAGATTGACGACACCCAGCGGCAGCCAGCGGCGCGCACCATTGACTTCGCGCCCGATTCCCGGAATCAATACCAGCGCCAGCAGTACGCATCCAGCAACGAAAAGCCAGGGCGCAATCCGCTCCCATGTTGTCATCGGAATCTGAAAAGCCACTGCTGCTGCGCTCAGGCCGATGGCCAGAAAAATGCCGTGACGCACCAGATAATACGCAGGATGGTTGCCGGTATAGCGGTCGGCCTCAGCAATAGCCGCCGAGGCCGAATACACCATGACCATGCCCAGAAGCAGCAAAAACAGGGCGCTCCACAGCAGCGTCAGATCGACTTCGGCAGGCAGACGGCGCGGCGTGTCGAAAGACGGGATCATCGCACGGATCCTTTAACTGAATTTTTTACCGCCGTATGCGCCACCGTATTTTTCGACTCACGCTGCAGCGCATGTACGGCGGCAACGAACACTTCGGCGCGATGGGCGTAATTACGGAACATGTCGAAGCTGGCGCAGGCCGGCGAAAGTAGCACGGCATCTCCCGGCTGCGCCTGGGCGGCGCACCAGCGCGTTGCCTGCGGCAAATCAGCGCAGAAATGGACGGGAACGCCGACCTCGCTGATTGCTTCGGCGATCAGGCGGGCATCACGGCCGATCAGCGCCACAGCGCGTGCATGGGCGGTCAATGCAGGCCGCAGCAGAGAAAAATCCTGATCCTTGCCTTCACCACCGAGAATGATCGCGACTTTGCGTCCCAAACCTTGCAGCGCAGCCTGCGTCGCGCCGACATTGGTGCCTTTGGAATCATCGAAATAAGCAACTCCGCCGATTTCCGCCACTTTCTCAACGCGATGCGGCAGGCCGGAAAACATCGCCAGTCCGGCCAGCAGGCGTTGCGGCGAAATGCCATTTTCTTCGTCAAACGCCTCGCCGAGCGCCAACGCCGCCATGATATTGGCGGCATTGTGCAGGCCCGTTAGCGGCAAATCCGCCAGGGCCGCCAGGCGCGTTTCGCCACGCACGATCCAGCCGTCGGCAATACCGTAATCCCCGGCGCGCGACGGTCGATTCAGACCAAAACTGATGCGGCGCGGCGGCGCCCATTGTTCGCCCGCCCAAGCCGCTACACACGTATCGTCGCGATTGACAACCATCGTCCGGCAGCCCGTAAATATGCGGGCCTTGGCCGCTGCATAAGCGGCCATGTCGGCATAGCGGTCGAGATGATCTTCGCTGATGTTGAGCACCGTCGCTGCCGCGGCATTCAGCGAACGGGTCGTTTCCAACTGGAAGCTCGATAATTCAAGTACCCAGACTTCCGGCAACGCACCATCAGCCAGCGCCTGCATCAGCGCATCGAGCGCCGAAGGCGAAATATTGCCGCAAGCAACGGCCGGCACGCCGGCTGCCGTCAGCGCCGTCGTCGTCGTTTTGCCGTTGCTACCGGTAATGGCGATGATCTTTGAATGCGGCGCATATTTGCGCACACCCCAGGCAAACAGTTCGATTTCTGAGATAAGCGGCAAACCGCCAGCCACGGCAGCGGCAACTGCGTGCGTCTGTACCGGCACACCGGGAGAAATCGCCAGCAGATCAACCCCCGCAAACGCCGCTTCAGGAAAACCACCGAAAAACAGTTCAGCGTCCGGAACGGATGCGCGCAGTGCATCTGCATTCGGCGGCGCAGCACGGCTATCGGCCACGCGAACGCGCGCGCCTTCGCGCGCCAGCCAGCGTGCCATCGCCAGGCCGCTTTCTCCCAGCCCGAGCGTCAGAACGCGTTTTCCCTGCAATGCCTTATCTGCGGGCATTGTTTGCGGTGTCTCTGGGAGCATTTTTTCGGTCTGCATTTCAACGGATCTTCAGCGTAGACAGTCCGATCAGCACCAGGATAATGGTGATGATCCAGAAACGAACAACGACCTGGGTTTCTTTCCAGCCACCCAGCTCATAGTGGTGATGCAGCGGCGCCATCCGGAAAATGCGCTTGCCGCCTGTTAGCCGGAAATAGAGCACCTGCGCTGCGACCGACAGCGTTTCGGCAACGAAAATACCGCCCATGATCGCCAGCACAATTTCCTGACGGACGATCACGGCCACGGTACCTAGCGCGCCGCCCAGCGCCAGCGCGCCCACATCGCCCATAAAAACTTCCGCCGGATAGACGTTGAACCACAAAAATCCCAGTCCTGCGCCCGTCAATGCGCCAAGAAAAACGGCCAGCTCGCCTGCGCCGGGGATATATGGCATCAGCAGATAACGGGCAAAAACGGCATTGCCGGCCACGTAGGCAAAAATCGCCAGCGCCGCCGCGACCATCACTGCCGGCATGATCGCCAGACCATCGAGACCATCGGTCAGATTGACGGCATTGCTGGTGCCGACAATGACCAGATAGGTAAGAATGACAAAGCCGGCGATACCGAGCGGATACGCCACCGTTTTGAAAAACGGCACGATCAGTTGCGTTTGCGCTGGCAGCGTCGAAGTCATCGCCAGATAGAGGGCGACGAGCAGCCCGATCACCGACTGCCAGAAATATTTCCAGCGGCTCGCCAATCCTTTGGGGTCACGGTAGACGACTTTTTTCCAGTCGTCGTACCAACCAATCGCACCAAAACCCAGCGTCACAATCAGAATCACCCAGATATAGCGATTCGTCAGATCGCCCCAAAGCAGTGTTGTAACGGCGATCGAAATCAGAACCAGCACGCCGCCCATGGTCGGCGTTCCCGATTTGGAAAGATGCGTTTGCGGACCGTTCTGACGCACGGCCTGGCCGATTTTTTTGGCCGCCAACCAGCGAATTACCGAGGGCCCGGCGAGAAAGGAAATCGTCAGCGCCGTCAGCGCCGCCAGGACCGCGCGCAGGGTGATGTAAGCGAATACATTAAATCCGCTGATGCTTTGCGACAGCCATTGCGCCAGAGCCAACAGCATTATGCTTTCTCTCCTGTCAATTGCGGCTTTGCGGGCTGTTCTGCCTGCTCCGCCCGCTCCGCTTGCTCCGCACATCCCGCCGGTTTTTTGGGCGCATCCTTCGGCGGGGCGCCAGTATTTTCTTGAGGCGTTGCCAGCAAGGCTTCGATCACCCGTTCCATATGCATGAAGTGCGAGCCTTTGACCAGCACGGTCGTTCCGGGCTGCATCTCCTGCCGCAGCGCGGCCACCAGAGATTCCAGCCTGCGAAAATGTTCGCCGCCCGCACCGAAATTGCGCACCGCCAGCTGGCTCGTCTCGCCCAGCGCCAGCAGGCGGTCAATCCCTTGGCTCTTGGCATAGCCGCCCACCTCGTCGTGATACTGGCCGCTCATATCACCGATTTCGCCCATGTCGCCGAGCACCAGAATTCTGCGTCCGGGAATTGCCGCCAGCACATCAATGCCGGCCCGCACGGAATCGGGATTGGCGTTATACGTATCGTCGAGCAGCAACGCGCCATTCGGCCCGGCCAGCCGCTGCAAACGCCCTTTGACGCCGGCAAAAGCCCCCAGACCGGCGCAAATGGCGTCCAGTCCAAGCCCCGCCGCCCAGGCCGCCAGCCAGACCCACCACGCCCGAGACGGCGCCGATGTTGTCGGTGAAGTCGTCGGAAATGAACTTGAAGACGGACGCCTTGCCGATGGCGGTGGCAATGCCCATCAGGAACAGCAGGAAGGTGAACACCCACGGGCTGTGACCGATGTGGAAGCTCATCGGACCGTCGACGGTGTTGATGGTGAGATCGGTCTGCGGATAGCTCAGGAAGAAGAAGCAGATCCACATGATCCAGAGCACGTACCAGGTGGTCCTGTAGGCACCGGCACGGTCGGAAATCCAGCCGCCAATGGCACGCAGCACACCGCCGGGCAACGAGAAGCAGGCAGCCAGGAAGGCGGCCAGCTGGATGCTGAAGCCGAACTCGTTGATGTAGTACTTGGTCAGCCACAGGGCCAGCGCCACATAGCCGCCGAACACCACCGAGTAGTACTGGCAGTAGCGCCAGACGCGCGGGTCGCGCAGCACATGCAGCTGGGCCTTCAGCGAGGTGGCACTGGGTACGTTGTGTGCCGGGTTGGTGCGCGAGAACATCCAGAAGATGCAGGCCGTGGCGGCCATGCCGGCGGCATAGACCTTCGGCACGAAGGTCCAGGTACCGGCGTAGGCGATCAGCGGCGGGGCGATGAACTTGGTCATGGCCGAACCGGAGTTGCCGGCACCGAAGATGCCCATGGCCAGACCCTGGCGGTCACGCGGGAACCAGCGGGCCACGTAGGGCGTGCCCACCGAGAAGGAGCCGCCGGCCAGGCCGACGAACAGCGACAGCACAAGGAACTGCCAGTATTCGGTGGCATAGGCCATCAGCCAGATGGCGGGCACGGTGCAGAGCATCAGCACGAACAGCACGATGCGGCCGCCGAAGCGGTCGGTCCAGATGCCCAGCGGCACCCGCACCAGCGACCCCGTCAGCACCGGCATGGCCGTCAGCAGGCCGAACTGGGTTTCGTTCAGCCCCAGCTGCTCCTTGATGGGGATGCCCAGCACGGCAAACATCATCCACGCGGCAAAACAGACGGTGAATGCAAAGGTACTGGAAGCCAGTACGGAATAGGCCCCCTTGGGGACGGGAGAATGCTGTACATGGGCATTCATGGTGCGGAAGGTCTCGTTGTTTGTGCGGGAAGACGGAAGCAGCACGCCCTCCCGATGGATTTACGCAGACAGGGGCAGCACTGGGGAAACTCAGGAACCGGCCCGCTGCCCGTCAGGGCTGCAGCGGGGTTCCAGAAGACGCGCACCTGCACTTTCCCGGTGTTGCCCGCCGTGATGGCAGGCCATCCGGCCGGAACCTCTGCGCGCTGCTCCGGCTGTAGAAGAAATGTAGGCGTTATGGGCAGGAGCGACCATTCCCCAGAGGAAGAGGTTTTTTGCAGATCGCGGCAGGAGAACTAGTTCCAAAGAACTATGAAACGGGCAAAACGCGAACCTTTATCGTGAATATCTGAACAAAGAAACTGTATTTACACATGAATTGCGACCTGTTTTTATTATCAATGCGCTCTGCTTTCGGCATCAGACCGGATGTGACCGGGTACAAGGGGCGTGTCAGGTCACCGCCCCTAGAATGGCGCCTCCATCATTCATCCAGACCCCCACAGGCCCATGAGCGATTCTTCCCTCCCCCGCTGCCCGGCCGGCGGTGACACCGCCCCGTCCCCGGGTGCCGTCCAGCCCCGAACCACCATTCAGCCCCAGCCGGTCGTGCAGTCGGCCGGCCAGGCGGCCATGTTCATCGTCATGTCCATCACGCAGCACGACAGCGCCTGCGACACGGTACGTGACGCGCTCGGCGAACTGCCCGCCATCCTGCGCAGCCTGAACCTGCGGCTGCCCGACGCCCACCTGAGCTGCATCACCGGCATCGGCGCCGATGCGTGGCCACGGCTGTTTCCGGATCTGGCGGCCCCGGCCGGTCTGCACCCGTTCCGGCCGCTCCGGGGCGCGAAGCACCAGGCTCCGGCCACCCCGGGCGACCTGCTCTTTCACATCCGCGCCACCCGCACCGACGCCTGTTTCGAGCTGGCCATGCGGCTGCGGGAATCCCTGGGCGACGCCGTCGAGCCGGTGGACGAGGTGCACGGCTTCCGCTACATGGACGCGCGCAGCATGGTGGGTTTCGTGGACGGCACCGAGAACCCGCAGGGCGACGAGGCGACCGAGGCCACGCTGATCGGCGACGAAGACCCGGCCTTTGCCGGCGGCAGCTACGTGATCGTGCAGAAGTACCTGCACGACATGGCGGCCTGGAACGCCCTGCCGGTGGCCGAACAGGAAAAGGTCATTGGTCGCACCAAATACGACGACGTGGAGATGGCCGACGACGTGAAACCGTCCAATGCGCACATCGCGCTGAACGTGATCGAGGACGAAAACGGCGAGGAGATGGCCATCCTGCGTGCCAACCTGCCCTTCGGCAACCCGTCACGCAACGAGTACGGCACCTTCTTCATCGGCTACGCCCGCAGCCTCGGCACCATCGAGCAGATGCTGACCAACATGTTCATCGGCCGTCCGGCGGGCAATCACGACCGTCTGCTCGACTACAGCACGGCGGTCACGGGCACGGCGTTCTTCGTGCCGGCCGAGAGCTTCCTGGCAGAGCAGCTGGGCGACGGGTGACGTCCGGCGGGCAACCGGCGGTCTCCACGGAAACGGGCCCGCACGCGTCATGCGCCGGCAGCACCGGCACGGCCCCGGCGCGGTACCGGCCAGCGATGGCATGGACGGGTACACCCCTGCACGGACAGGAACAGGCAGACACCGTTCGTAGCAGGGGGCCGTCCGTTGGGCGCATGAAGGCGCCGCAACGGGTGCAATGACGGGCGCAGCACGGCACACTGATGGGCCTGAAAAATCGTTCCCATCGATGAGGACAGGTTGCCCGTGTCTGCACATCTTCAACCCCAACCCAAACCCGACCATGCCGGCAAGGCCGAACCCGCGCCCATGCCGGGTCTGGCCCGGGTGCTGATCCAGCACCAGCTGCTGTCGGCCGAACAGGCCCGCGAGGCGCTGGCCAAGGTGCAGGCAACCGAGAACGGCAACCTGCTCGACGAGCTGGTCATCAACAGCAAGGTGCTGAACCCGGCCCGGCTGGCGCTCTTTCTGGCCGAAACCTTCGGCATGCCGGTGATGGACCTGGCCAGCCTGGACTTTGCCACACTGCCGCTGGACCAGATCGACCGCAAGCTGCTGGCCGAGACCCGCGTCATCCCGCTGATCAAGCGTGGCAACCGCCTGTCGGTGCTGCTGTCGGACCCGACCGACCACCAGGCCATCGAACGGGTGAAGTTCCAGCAGCAGGCCATCATCGACCCCATCGTCGTCGAGCACTCCAAGCTGGTCAAGCTGATCCAGAACCTGGACCAGAGCACCGCCGACAAGCTGGCCGACCTGATCGGTGACGTGGAAGAAGAATCCGCCGTCGCCGATGGCGCCGTGGCGCTGGAAGACAACGCCGACGTGGACGACGCGCCGATCGTGCGCTTCCTGCAGAAGGTGCTGATGGACGCCATCCAGGGCGGTGCCTCGGACATCCACTTCGAACCGTACGAGAAGTTCTATCGCATCCGCTTCCGGGTGGACGGCGAGCTGCGCGAGATCACGCAGCCGCCCCTGGTCATCAAGGACAAGCTCGCCTCGCGCATCAAGGTCATCTCCCGGCTGGACATCTCGGAAAAACGGGTGCCGCAGGATGGCCGGATGAAGCTGGTGATCTCCAACAACCGCGCCATCGATTTCCGGGTTTCCACGCTGCCCACGCTGTTCGGCGAAAAGATCGTGATGCGTATTCTGGACCCGTCGTCGGCCAAGCTGGGCATCGATGCCCTGGGCTACGACCCGGACCAGAAGAAGGCCCTGACCGAGGCCATTGCCCGTCCCTACGGCATGGTGCTGGTGACGGGTCCGACCGGTTCCGGTAAAACCGTGTCGCTCTATACCTGCCTGAACATCCTGAACCAGCCGGGCGTGAACATCGCCACCGCGGAGGACCCGGCCGAGATCAACCTGCCCGGCATCAACCAGGTCAACGTCAACGACAAGGCGGGCCTGACCTTTGCGGCGGCGCTGAAATCCTTCCTGCGTCAGGATCCGGACATCATCATGGTGGGCGAGATCCGGGATCTGGAAACCGCCGACATCGCCATCAAGGCCGCGCAGACCGGTCACATGGTGATGTCCACGCTGCACACCAACGATGCACCGACCACACTGACCCGTCTGATGAACATGGGCGTGGCGCCGTTCAACATCGCCTCGTCGGTCATTCTGATCACCGCGCAGCGTCTGGCACGCCGCCTGTGCACGCAGTGCAAGCAGCCGGTGGATCTGGACGACGATGCACTGCTGGCCGCCGGCTTTTCCGAAGACGATCTGGACGGCAGCTGGCGCCCGTACAAGGCCGTGGGCTGCGAGCGCTGCAATGGCTCGGGCTACAAGGGCCGGGTGGGCATCTATCAGGTGATGCCGATTTCCGAAGAAATCCAGCGCATCATCCTCAATTCCGGCAATGCCATGGAAATTGCCGCCCAGGCCAAACGCGAGGGCGTCAACGATCTGCGGACCTCGGGGCTGATCAAGGTGAAACAGGGCCTGACCACCATCGAGGAAGTGCTGGGCGTGACGAACGAATAAAGACCTCCTTTCATCCAACTGCAATTTCACGACGCGCCCGCCCGCACCATGAGCACCGCCAGCCCCAGGCAGCAGCCGTGGCCCGCAGACAGGCGCATCCCGCAGGTTTTCCCGACGACCGAAACGATTACACCGGAGTGACACACTGACATGGCAGCCACATCGACCGCCGCAGCCAGGGCTGCGCGCGAGAAACCGAAGGTCAAGGAATTCACCTTCGCCTGGGAGGGACGCGACCGGGCAGGCAAGACGCTCAAGGGCGAGACCCGCGCCAGTGGCGAGACGGTGGTGGTGAACACGCTGCGTCGCCAGGGCATCGTGGTGACGCGCATCAAGAAGCAGCGCTACAAAGCCGCGCGCGGCAAGATCCAGGACAAGGACATCACGCTGTTCACCCGCCAGCTGGCAACCATGATGAAGGCCGGCGTGCCGCTGCTGCAGGCCTTCGACATCGTGGCCAAGGGGACCGACAACGGTGCGGTGGCCAAGCTGTTCACCGACATCAAGGCCGACGTGGAAACGGGTACCTCGCTGTCGCAGGCCTTCCGCAAATACCCGCTGTATTTCGACAACCTGTTCTGCAACCTGGTGGGGGCCGGTGAACAGGCCGGTATTCTGGACGACCTGCTGGACCGGCTGGCGATGTACAAGGAGAAGATGGAGGCCATCAAGGCCAAGATCAAATCCGCCCTCTTCTACCCCACGGCCGTGATGGTGGTGGCCTTCATCGTGGTGGCGGTGATCATGCTGTTCGTGGTGCCGGCCTTCAAGAGCGTGTTCGAGAGCTTCGGCGCCGACCTGCCGGCGCCCACGCTGTTCGTGATGGCGCTGTCCGACTACTTCGTGGCCAACTGGTACATCATCTTCGGCGGCATCGGCCTGGGCATCTACTTCTTCCTGCAGGCCTGGAAGCGCTCGCCCAAGATGCAGATGTTCATGGACCGCCTGTTCCTGAAGCTGCCTATTTTCGGGCCGGTGATCCGCAAGGCCACCATCGCCCGCTGGCTGCGCACGCTGTCCACCATGTTCGCCGCCGGCGTGCCGCTGGTGGAGGCACTGGATTCGGTGGGTGGTGCTGCCGGCAACGTGGTGTACCTGCAAGCCACCAAGAAGATCCAGCAGGAGGTGTCCACCGGTACCAGCCTGACCGTGGCCATGAACAATGCCAACGTGTTCCCGAACATGGTGCTGCAGATGGCCTCGATCGGTGAGGAATCCGGTTCGCTGGATTCGATGCTGGGCAAGTCGGCCGACGTGTACGAGCGCGAGGTGGATGATGCGGTGGAGGGGCTGTCGTCCCTGATGGAACCGCTGATCATGGTGGTGCTGGGTACGCTGATCGGCGGCCTGGTGGTGGCCATGTACCTGCCGATCTTCAAGCTGGGTCAGGTGGTGTAAGGGAGAGGTCCGGACCCGTTTGCTCACGCCATGCGTACAGCAGACGGTCCGAACCGGCAGCAGATGGACGGAAGCATGACAGAGCGCGTCATGCCTCCTCCCCGCTGCAGATGGCCCGGGATGTGCCCGGGCCTTTGCTGTTTTCGGGAGGGCACGATACGCTGGCAACAGCGGTCGGCGCCTGTCATGAAAGAATCACCGGGGCTGGCAGCAGCGAAGCGGCGTGATGACATCGGCATCATGCCCGTCCCTCCCCTGCCAGAAACACCGATCAGGGAAAAACATGGGTATCGAGAACATCTACTGGATCACGCCGGAATTCTCGGTGGCGGTGGCCGGCATCGTCGGGCTGCTGGTGGGCAGCTTTCTGAATGTGGTCATCCACCGGCTGCCGCTGATGATGCAGCGGCAGTGGGAAGACGAGATGCAGGCGATGATGGCGGAAACCGCCGCACAGCAGACGGCGCCGGGCGTGACCGGGGAAGCTGCGGCCAAACCCACAGACAGCGCAGCCCTTTCCCGGCAGGGACATCCCGGCACGGTAGCCGGTGAGGCACAGGCCCCGGCACCTGCACATGCGGCTGGCGATCCGCCGCCCCGGGAACCCTTCAACCTGATGGTGCCGCGCTCGCGCTGCCCGCACTGCGGGCACCAGATCACGGCGCTGGAGAACGTTCCGGTGCTGTCGTGGCTGTGCCTGCGCGGCAAGTGCCGGCAGTGCCGCACCCCCATTCCGGTGCGCTATCCGGCCGTGGAACTGCTGACCGGGGTGCTGGCGGCGGCCAGTGTGTGGCACCTGGGCTTTGGCATCACGGGCATTGCAGCCGCGCTTTTCTGCTGCGTGCTGGTGGCGCTGACCTTCATCGATTTCGACACGCAACTGCTGCCCGACAGCCTGACGCTGCCGCTGCTGTGGGGCGGGCTGCTGCTCAATCTCAGCAGCGGTGCCATGGCGCCGCTGTCCGATGCCGTCATCGGCGCCATGGCCGGCTATCTATCGCTGTGGAGCGTGTACTGGCTGTTCAGACTGCTCACCGGCCGCGAGGGCATGGGCTACGGCGACTTCAAGCTGCTGGCCGCCCTGGGCGCCTGGTTCGGCTGGCAGGCCCTGCCCGCCATCATCCTGATGTCCTCGGTCATCGGCGCCGTCGTGGGCATCGGCCTCATCCTCTTCAAGGGCCACGGCCGCAGCCAGCCCATCCCCTTCGGTCCCTACCTGGCCGGTGCAGGCCTGGCCATGCTGTTCCTGGGCGGCCAGGTCATGACCTGGATGGGCCTGGGCGTGCAGCCTTCGGTCATCATCGGGCCTTGAGCAGCACCGGCTGAGACCAGGAGGGACATGATTTGCCCGCAACTTCCCGAGTTCCCCAAAAGCTGCCCGTCGATGGCATCAGCGGGCCACACCAGGCAGGGTTCCACGATCAATACTGCAGGACGTGTACGATGAAGAACATCGCCCCCGAATGTCCCTGCTCCTCACGCCCTGCCCCATGCCTTCGCCCCTCTCGCCTACAGCACAACACCCCTCCCTGTTCACCATCGGCCTGACCGGCGGCATCGGCAGCGGAAAGAGCAAGGTGGCCGACCTGTTCGTCGAACACGGCGCGGCGCTGATTGATACCGACGAGATCGCCCATCGGCTGACGGCCCCAGAGGGCGCCGCCATTGCGGCCATCCGCACGGCCTTCGGCGACGGGGTGATTGCCCCCGACGGTCGGATGGACCGCGCCGCGATGCGCGCCCTGGTCTTTGCCGCCCCAGCGCGACG
>ERZ773099.1980-NODE-1980-length-14571-cov-4.789198_pt1 | contig 14571 bp, 10 predicted proteins | sample MGYA00511120_ERZ773099 | MGnify/ENA primary metagenome ERZ773099 (study PRJEB29015, sample SAMEA2738012) | human oral metagenome | biome: human oral; feature: human-associated habitat; material: dental | place: China | collected 2104 ... | reverse complement strand
AACGAGCCGATAACGGAAACCAGCCTCGTCCAAAATTGCCAGGATACTCCCCAACGTTCCGTTCTGCACCACTCCCCAAGAATGGTACTCACAAAACAGGCGGCGCACATGGGTGAGTACGTCTTTCAAAGCAGGTATCACTACCGTTTCAGCACCTTCAATGTCCATCTTCAAAAGATCCACACACTTTTCACCCAGCAGCATCTCCTTCAGATCGACGCTGGGCACAACTCGCCCTCCCGGGCATTCCTCGACATGCCCCCCATCGGCGCCATCCGAAGCAAAATTTACCCCCTTCGAGTGCGTCCAAACCGCGGCGTTATGCAGGACAACCTTTTCCAGGAGATTGTTTCGGGATAAATTCCGACTCAGATAATCATATACCTCCCTGTCCGGCTCGAAGGCCACGACCCTGGCGCCGGGATAAAGAGTTTTGAAGTAAGCCACGCTTACGCCCACGTTCGCTCCACAATCGTAAATGACGGGAGAAGGGGTATCAGCACGGAAAAGATAAGACTGATTTTTGAAGATATCAACGTATTGCCAGAAAAAACTGGGTGCATCGGGGACGTCAAAGGAAAGCCCCCCGAAGGACACATCCTTCAGGGGACGGTATCGCCTCCGTTTTGCACATGAGCGATAGAGCCGCAGAAAATCCCGGCCCTCAGACGTAAAAAGGTAACTCAGTCTTCTTTTAAGTTTTGGGAACACCACTCACCACCGCCTCAATGCACCGCTTTCATAGACAATTTGTCCTCTTCCCATTTACCGTTCCCTATTTCTCCGCTACGACGCGTACCTGTGCCCAGGTTGTCTCCCATCTTGCATACAACCAGCAACACAAGTCAAAAAAACGGCGCCCGCCTCGGGCCAAAAGACGATAATGCGGGGGCCACTTGTGGCGATACGGCTTCGACTCCAAAACGCGAAAGCCGGCACGTGTAAAGAGATTGCCGATGTCCATGGGACTCCAGCTGTAGAGATGCTGGTTGATATCGTTTGCCTTGTAGGCATAAGTATAATTCGAACAGGGCACCACAAAAATAATTTTTCCGCCGGGCCTCAGCACACGATAGAGCTCCTCGAGTTCTTTCAGAGGATAATCCGTATGCTCCAACGCGTTGTTCGATATAATGACGTCGGCCCATGCGTCGGCGACCTCGGCTGATCTCGCGTAGCCTTCGATCCCCATGGCTTTTGCCTGCTCCCGGGCCGAAGCATTGATCTCGACGATCCTTTTTTCGGCACAGTTGATTTGGGCCATAAGATACCCCCCCCCCCCACCAAAATCCAATACGCGGTCCCCCGGGGAGATATATGATTCAAATTTCGTACGATTGGCCCACCCTCCAAAAGAGCCGATATCCCTTTGCCAATCGAAATATTTTTCATCATAATAGTTCTTCATCACATCTCATCCCTTTTCCATCTTGTCAGCCCACGCGCTCTCCGCCCCGCACGGCAGTCTTCAGAAGACGCCGGATTTTTTTCAGGCCGCGAACCCATAACGGCGGGGGCAGCATCCTGTTCAACGCACGCCCGGCGGCCTTCAATATATCCTCGTCAACCCGAATGGGAATCCTTCTCAAGGGCTCATAGTCCCCTGCCAGCTCCCCGTTGAAAAGCCCCCCTCCCGACTCCGGACTGCCGCAATGAATTCCCGAACCGTCGAAACCGATGTTTTCCAGCAGAGACCTTGAAGGGTACAGCCCCATGCGCCCCAGAAGAAAATTTGTGGCATACCAGCGTATCGCCCAGGAATCGACCTGGCCCTTGGCCTGGCGTTCCAGGAGGCGCGTATAGGGGTAGCTGCCGTCCAGGTCGAAGCGACGCGAGAGTTTTGCCGAACGAATGCGTTTCAACAACAGGGCGCTGTCCGGCTCGAAGTCCTTCCATGCACGTAACCACGTCCCCCAGCCCCAGCACCCCAGGGACGGCAGAAAATAGCTCTGGGGCAAAGAGTGAAGGTCCAACGGATAGATATGCCCCTGGATCGTGGCGACGTCCACATCATTCTGGTAGAGGTCCAGCCCCTCGTTCATGTAGTCGAGGAAATGTGGAACCGTCACCATGTCGTCCTCCAGCACGACGACCCGTCCGAACTCCTCCACGATCCGGGTGACTCCGGCGATCACCGAGGCGGCGAGCCCACGATTCTCGTCGCTTGCCGTCACCTCGACGGAGGCGAAGCCGTCTATGGAAGCGACGTACCGCCGCACCTCATCCACCGCGGACCGCGCGCCGTCGTCCTTCGGTCCGTCGGCGAACACGAACAAGCGGCTTTGCGGAGCCAGGCGATTGGCGCGCAGGGCCTCCACCGTCCTGCGCGTGTGCTCGGGACGGTTGTAGACAAACAGGATGATTGGAGCAAAGTTCCCCGTCGCAGACACGTCTACTCTCCCTCCGACCAGTTTTCCTTCCGGTATATCGTTCCCTTCACGGTGTACACCGTTGCGTCGAACAGGTTCTGATCTGGAGTCCTCGTCCCTACGCAATGGACGCGTACCCTGTCCGGCCCGCTGATACGCCGCAGCGCTTCCATGTCGGGAATGCCGTCAACCCGCTCGATTCCCTCCAACAAAAGAGTTGGAATGTCCTCGCAGGACATCAGAGCGTCGGAGAAACACAGCGGACCGCGAGAGCCGAAATCCTTGAACATCAGCAACGCATTGGGATCTCCCTGATAAGCCTCCCTACCCAACTTTTTGTTCAAACCCCAGCTGTCCCCGGAGTCATGGTCCGAAAAGATGACGATACGCGTGTTGTCGTAGACCCCCAATCGCTTCAGGGAAGCTACAAAGTCCGCCACAAACCGCATCATATGCGTCTCCGTATAATAGTGCTCGGGAATTATCCCGTCCACAAGGACAAACTGGCCGGGTGTAGCGGGATAGGGATCGAGCACCGGCTGTATCCCCTCCAGGGGTAGGTGCCATGTGTAATGCGACAGCATGGAGCGGACGATTTTGAACGTCGGGGCTCCCTCATCGGCCGAGGCAAAATCGCCCATAAACTGCATCGGAGGTAGATTGGACATGAAATGCGTTCTCAGCCGGGCCTCCAGGACCTGATCCGCAACATCGCCTCTCCAATTTCCTCCGTTGTAGAGGTTGATCCTCAAGCTGAAGGGAGCCGCCCGGAACAGGGAGAGGTTCAACAGGAACCGCGATATATCCACATCCTTATCCTGAAGACTCAGTCCCGTCGCCTCCGCCCAACGCTGCCAATAGGAAATATAGTCCCTTGCCCAGTTATCGCCATACAGGAGGAGAACGGACTCCGGGCTCTCCAACCCTCTATGAAAAAAAACATCCCCGGATTCCAGGTAGGGCGTCCCCGCCATGACGACATCATATCCTTTGCGGACGAAGATATTGGGCAGGACCGTGAGGGAGCGTGCAAATTTTTCCCGGAGGGGCGAGTTGGGCTCCGTGCGGTTGAGTACGTTGGCCTTGTAGGAAGGCCCGGCGTAAATGGATGGAGTGGACAGAAAGGTCATACACCCCGTCGCCAGGGTATCGGGATAACCGGTAAAACCATCCAGTCCCTCGGCCAGTTCCGGAGCGGCAGCCACGATTCTCTGTAGATGATCTCCCGTAAAGCCATCGAAGAAAAAGGCGACGACGTTCTTCTCCGTCCTGCTGAACCGCCACAGACGGTTGTGGTAAGGAGGAAATTTATCGGCGCTTCCCAGGGTCTCGCTTTGAACGTGCGCGCTCGAGAGGTAACAATAGCCGCTCACAGCGAGTAAAGCGAAGGAGACGATCCACAGGGCATTGATGAAGTGTCTCATCTTCCTTTTCCACAAGCAGAAGGAGAGGATGGAGAATGCGATGAGAAGGCTTCCGATGTCCTTCAAGAAAACTCTGGGACCGGGATACAGCAGGAACCACGGCTGTCCGAACATAAGGGCATCCAGGTCGCCGTACTTCTCCGTCAAAAGGAAGGCGTTCGACAAAACGACACAGACCAGCAGCGCGGCTAGGAATGCGAGCAGGCTGCGCAGCAACGACGGCAGTAAAAGCCACAGGATGAGGGACAACAACAAAAAACCGATCCCATAAGGCCCCAGCTTCAGAAGGGTGACGGGCAGGGAATCCGGGAAAAAACTCGGATCCGTCAAAAAAAGTAACGACGGGTAAAAGATACAGAGGAAGACCGCCATCAAGGAAGAAGAAGCACAATAAAGAGCATTTTCCCTACCCCCAGCCGCTCGTCGAGCAAAGGCGGCGAGCTCCGCCCCCGGCACCGGAAGAAGCAGGGCAAAGAACAGATAGGAGGCAAGCATGATAAAAAATATTTTAAAATAAGCGCCTTCCGAGAACTCGAGGGGAAAGAGGGTGAAGCGAATATAGGCAAGGAGGACCAACGCTCCCGTCAGCACGTAGGCCGACTTCGCCATAAGCTCGGCGAGGGACCAGCCCCGGCTCAGGAAACGCCAAAAAAGCATCCACACAAGGGCAAAGACGAACAGGAGTGCGCAAATATAGGCATTGTGAAACGTGGCGAGCCTGGAGAGCTCGTCATAGCGCAGGCCGATGAAGCCCCTTCTGAAAAAAAAGACGTAGCATCCCAAAATCGCAAACATCGAAAGGGCGGCCAGAATATCGGTCAGTACCCTCCATCTTCCGACGGGGAGGAACCTCCGGCCTGATATTTCATAAACATTTACATGCGCGCCCAGAAAAAGCCTGACCGGAAGGGCGATATTCTTCAAGAGCAGGATAACGTTGTTGCTGGTCCAATAGATCAACAGAGCCGACGGAGCGCCATAGAGCAGGAGGAGAAAGAGGAGCCCTATGACGGAGGCCTGTAGCTTTTCCCGCGTGCCAAAGTTCTTCGTCGTCCATGCCGCCAGAAGATTGACCGCCGTCATGAGGAGCGGCAACAAGTTGATCCCGTTCCAAAGCGAATCCGGCAGGGACAGATCTCTGATGAAAAGATAAGGCTGTCCCTCCAAAAGCTCGAGGGAGGAGAGCATCGCATAAGCCGCTATCAGAAACGGGAGCTGAATGAAGAGCCCGGCATTGGAGCGAACCGCATAGACAGGATGGTAGGCATACCGCCTGTAAAGCTCCGTCAGCTCGGCGTGCTGCTCCGCACCGTGCAGTTCCCGCTTGATCTCACGAATCTGTGGAGCCAGAATATCCTGCAGCTTTCGTTCCCTTTCCTGCAGCCGTGCGGCCCACGTCATGAGGGGGCGCAGCAGGACGTTCATCACAACCGCAAGCAGAACGAGGGACGTCCCCCAATCGCCCGTGCAGGAAAAAATGGCGAGATAAAGATGTTTCAGCAGGACGACAACGGGCTTGAACAAGAGATCATACAACATCGTGGGCTTCCTCTTTCCCTTCCGGCTCATCCCTCCGGGGGACGGACAACTGTACGGACTTTTCGACCAGATATTCCGCGACCTGCTTACCGGCACATCCGAAGCAGGAGATATAGCGTCGCCTGATGTCCTCCATCCCCTGCATCTTCCCCTCACGCAGGGCCTCCTCGACGACCTCGACGATATCGTCTATCCTGTCTCTGCCGACCGGGACGCATATTCTGTCCGCCAGGGAATCCATGTACTCCGGGGGAAGATCGGCAATCTCGAAGGAATCTCTTTCCCCGATCTCCGTCTCAAGGGATATGACGGGCTTTCCGTAAATCATCGCATAGTCCAGGCGGATTGCCGAGGTATCGGAGATCAGGATATCGGAGGCCAGGAGGGAACGGGATGGATCACTATCCTTGTCCCACGTCACATTGTCGAACGCCGATAAATATCTCTCAATCCGGTGCAGCAAGGCGGGCTCCGTCCTCCACGACTGAGGATGAGGACGGAGGATGATATCGAAATCCGCCCTTGCAAGCGTACCGATAAATTCCGGACCGTAGCAGGACAGAAATCCCTTCTGTCCCCATGACGGAGCCAGCAGTATCGTCCGCCTCCCCGCCTGTTTCGCCACGGTTTCCGTTCCGTCTTCACCACGGCCGTGCATCTCATCCCTGTCGCCCAATCGTTTGAGCAGCACGTCCCAGTAAGGCAGCCCCGTACAGACCAGTTCCTTCTCCGGCAGGCCACGAAGCCGTTCGAGGTGTCGAATCGCCGGCCGGGAGTACTCCCCCACCATACAAACCCCGTCGTAGGCGTCCAGGGACCCCTTTTTATAATAGGCGACCCCGGCCGGAGCGTGAAAAACATGGACAAGAAACTCCACGCCGGCCGGCCTCGGGAGAGGGAACCCCGGCGTACCGATATTCGGAGTGGTGGCGAGCATCACCCTGCACCGTATTCTATTCAGCCGCGCATAGGCGGCGCTCCCCTCCCCCAGGTACCGTCCTCTCATCAGGGGACTGCGTATCGTCAATCCGGGGTCCTCGATATCCGCGGTAAAATAACTGAAGGGCTGCCCCCGCGAAATCAACGCGGAGACGATCGGCTCGAAGGTCGTCCAATAATTCTTCCCCTCGCTGAAAATGGCGATATCTTGACAGGACCGTCCCCGTTCATCCGAACGGCGCCTGCCCGTCCAAATTTCAACCGCCCGATAGAATATCCCCTTCAGCACGTATCCCACGACGCCGACCGCCGTCACGGCGATATACACCAGGGCATTGCCCGCACTGGGATCGAGGTACGCCGCCGCAGCCCCGGGATACAGGAGGATCAACAGACAAGCCAAGCCGCCATAACGAATAAACCACCTAATTTTCAATCCTTCCCCTCTTCATCCGTGCAGCTCCGTGCGAGCCTCACGGGATTGTTGCTCAAACGCGAAACGTTGGCCTCCGCAAAGGCATGGTCGTAAACGACATCGAACGACAATCCCCTTTCCGCCATCCAGGAATCCGTCAACCCTATAGCCTCCCGCAAGGCATAGAGGCTTCGTACTCCCTCATCTACCGTTTCGCAGCCCAGTACGTTCAAAATCTCCTCCACGGCCTGCCGCAAGAACCCTTCGCCCCGCGGGTCCGTCACGCGATCTGCGGGAGCCGTTCCGTTCTGCCTGAGGACCTCCGGCAGGAACGTCGCCACGGCATGGCCATGAGGCAATCCATAGCGCGCCGTAAGGCAATAGGAAAACGCGTGGGCCGCCGTGGTCTTGGCGACGTCGATGGACCGCCCTGCCAGGTAGGCGGCCCGAAGCATTGCCGATCGGCTTTCCGCCTCCGGAGCCAGGACGACGGAGCGCAGAACCCGTGAACCGATCCTCAGGGACTCCAGACCATCCTTCCGGGAGCTCTCCGTCGAGCCAACCGCCCAAAGGGACTCCATGGCCTGCGCCAGAGCGTCGAACCCCGTGCAGGCTGTAACATAAGGGGAGAGGGAAAAGGTGAAGGCAGGGTTCAGGAACACATAACCCGGCCGTATCCGTGAGTCCCCCACGGAGTGCTTGACCAGCCCATCGTACAGGACGGCAAAATGAGTGGCCTCGCTTCCTGTCCCTGCCGTCGTCGGGACGGCCAGGAAAGGGAGAAAACCGCCGCATTCCGTTTCGGAGCGTATCCTCTTCAGGTACTCCCCAGGGCTCTGCCGCGTCGAGGAAAAAAAGTTGACCAGCTTCGCCGTGTCGAGGGGGGTCCCCCCTCCGACGGCCATGATCAGGCTGCAGGGGTCCTCCTCAAAAAAACTCAGCGCCGCCCGCAAAGTCTCGATATCGGGATTCGCCGCAGCCACTCTGAGGTGTCGTATGGCCATCCCATTCAACAGGGGGGAAAAGAAATCGGCAGCGCCGCTTGCCTCCCATGAGGCTCCTCCCGTCACCAGGAACAGTTTTTCGGACGTTCCGGCCCCAAGAAAATCCCTCCATAAAGCATCAAAGCCCTCAGTTTCCCAGCAGACTCTTTGCATCTCTTTCCCTCGGAGCCCATTCCCTCGAAGCCCATTCCCCCGGAGCCCTTTCTCCCATAGCCCCAATCAGAGCTCTCTTATTCCGTTGGGGAGAACTGCGGGGCCGCCCAAGATCGTCCCGATGCCCCCTGTTGACCCGAATCTCCAGGAAGGAAGGCCCTCCGTTTCTCGAAAAGGACTCTAGGGCTTCCTCAATTTCTTCAAAAACGCGTGCCGCAGCGACGCGACGATAGCCGCAGGCTTCCGCGATTTTGACGAGGTCGACCTGCAGCGCGACCGTCCTCTGCCCTCCGACGGAATCGTGAGCGCCATTGTTCAGGACAACATGACACAGGTTACGACAACTCGACTGCCCTATGATGGCCAGGGCCCCCATGTGCATCAGAACCGCACCATCCCCGTCAAGACAAAGGACGGGACGATCCGGACGGGATAACGCAAGCCCCATGGCAATCTGCGATGTGTGCCCCATGGAGCCCACCGTCAGGAAATCCCGATCGTGAGACACACCGCTCCTATCCCGACACTCGTAGAGCTCCCTCGATATATGCCCCGTCGTTGAAACGAAGACGGCTCCCTCCGGAGCACACGCAAGGACCCTCTCGATGGCCGCCTCACGGCTGAGCGGAAAACGCCGAGTCTGACAATCCGACTCTCCGTCCACCAAGGCAGCGCCCCTTTGAAACGTTCCGCCACGCACCAAGAGAGCAACGGGGGCCTCCCGCGCACGGATATCCCCAACGATTCGTGCCAACTGTCCTTCGGCCTCGCTCCAGTCCTCCGAGAGAATTTCGCAGGGAACATCCATCCCCTCAAAAATCCGGCGGGTAATGATCCCCTGTTTGACATGCTGCGGTTCGTCCTTCCCTCCGGGCTCCCCCCGCCACCCCACAAGCAGGAGCATCGGAATGCCATAGACCTCGGGAGCCGCGAGCGACACCAAGGGATTGAAGGCATTGCCCTGACCGGAATTCTGCATATAGACCAGGGCAGGCGCCCCCGTCCCGAGGTAATGCCCGGCGGCCAAGGCGACAGCCCCCCCCTCGTTGGCGGCCGTCACCCGCACGTGGTCGGGAAGCGCCGCCAGCTCCGCACAGAAATTCCGCAACAGGGAATCGGGAACGCCCGTAAAGAACTCGACGCCCAGGGCACGGAGCTTGTCTAAAAAGATTCCTGGATCCAACATGGCTCTTTATCCTCAAACCAACTCGAGGATATCTCGGATGGGCATGATCATCTCATCGGCCTCTCGGGCACGCCCGTGTTTCAAAATGCTCTCCGCGACCCTCAGCATGGCGGGGTACTCGCTGCGCAGCAACTGATTCGCATAGATCACCATGCGAATTCCCCTGTCCCTGAGCTCCTTCTCCGTCACCTGGGCATAGGTGCTCGGCACCACGATCAACGGGACGAGGGAAAGCTCCCGAGACTCTCGATAACGGCTGCAAAAGGCAAACACCTCGTCCGGAGATTGCGACTTGCTGTGGATCAGGATGGCATCCGCCCCAGCCTCAACATAGGCGCCGGCTCTGCGCAGGGCTTCCTCCTGTCCGTGTCCCAGGATGAGGCTCTCACAGCGGGCGGCGATCATGAAATCCCCGGTAACCCGAGCCCTCTTTCCCACGGCTATCTTTTCGCACATGACCTCGATCTCCTCCTGCGGCTGTAAATTGTCCGCCGCATAGAGAGAGTTCCGTTTGCGCCCCTTTTTGTCCTCGATAATGACCATGGAGACCCCCAAACGCTCCAGGGTCCTGACGGTAAAGCGAAACTGATCGACGTTCCCGCCACTGTCCCCATCGTAGACGATGGGCTTGGTGGTGACCTCCAGGATGTCGTTCACCGTATGCAGACGATTGGTCAGGTCCACGCACTCGATGTCCGGCTTCCCCTTGGCTGTGGAATCCGTCAGGCTGCTCAGCCACATCGCGTCGAACTCCGCCGTTCGACCATCCTCCGATCGGACGGCTGAATTTTCGACGATCAAGGCGCTGAGACCGCTGTGGGCCTCCAATACCCTGACGAACCCCTTTTTGTCCAGAAGTTGTTTCAGCCTCCCGCGCCGAATGTCGGGCGTCGTGCCCACCTCTCGAATGGCCTTGTTCAACTGCGTCGATGAGATGCCGGGGGTGTATTCCGGTTCGACAAGCCTGCCGCCCCACTCCTTCAGCACCTCCACAACGCGGGAGCGCGTCTCGCTCTGCACACCCTCCTTCCAGTCGGAACCGTGAACCACAAAGTCGGGTCGAAGCCGACGAAGGTTCTCCACGTAATCCAGAGTGGCCTGAGGCACGACCCTGGAGACCCCCTTCAGGTTTTCGACGACGGCGCTGCGCTGCTCGAAGGTCATATAAGGAAGGCGCTTGTAGCTGGCGATCGCCTCATCCGTCAGGACCCCGACGACGACCTCCCCGTACCGTGCCGCCGTATGAATGATGTTGAGATGTCCTGGATGGATGATATCGGCGCTCATGGCAACGTAAACCAAAGGCTTTCGTTCCGGCATGACATGACACGTCCTTCATTTAGTGTTGATGGGGTGAAGCTCAGACCCGAGACCTCAGCAGGCGCTCGATCGGATAAAGAACGAGATAGGCGAGATAGGCACTCAACCGATTGGTCCTGGGTATTCTATGGGTAAACACATGCCACAGGCGCCCCATGCCCCGGATGGACATTACCGTCTCCTGGAGGGAGTTCCATGGAGTTCTGTGAATGTATTTGTTGATCCAATCCACATAGTCCGGCGCCACGACCTCGGATAGAATTTCACGATCTAGGGGGGGCGGCGGCACCCTCTCGAGGGCCTGCATGTTCAGCGTGTTCGGCAGGCGTTTCGGCCTGCAAAGGTCCTCCACCATGATGCCGTTTTTCCTGAAAAAGTCCTGTTGCCACCCCCTGTTCTTCCGCCTGTTTGGTGGCAGGTTGAGCATGGCGGCAGCAAGACGTAGATCAAGAAACGGACACCACGGAGCATAGCCCAATTTCTCGGGAACGCGGAACAGGTAGGAAAGCAGGACCTGCTTATGACGCAGGACCTCGATAACCCGCAGCTTCGGGTCCTCCAGTCGTTCCCGGTGTTCCTGCCAATATTCCATTCGGGGCACGGAATCCTCCCGGACTCGGCATTGCGAAGAATCCGCGTTCATTCCATGGGTCAGCCCCAACAGGGGCAGCTCCTCCGGAGAGGAGACCAAAGGGGCGAAACGACCGGCCCAGTCGTCGCCGAAATGTCCGGAAAGCATAGGAATTTTCCGCGTTTCGGGGGGCAGCAGCGCCTTTATGGCATTGAAAAACTCAAAATGATACATCCCGTGGGCGTGAGTGGAGACCCCGTAAAGGGCGTACCATTCGTCGAGGTAATTGTGGTAGGCCCCCAATTCGACCTGCTGCCAGGAAGTTCCAAGGCGTCGGGAGAGCTCCCGCGCGTATACGACCTCCGACGAGGCGCTCTGAGGCGAGGTGATCCCGTAGGTAAAGGAACGAATGCGTTCCTTGTCGCCCACCATCCAGTTCAGGATGCGAGAGTCATATCCGCCGCTGGTAGGGATGACGATCTCCCCGTCTACGGAGGCCTCCCACCTCCTCACGGAGTCCCTGATCCACTCCCATATTTCGTCCTCGGAGAGCGCCACCTCGTCCAGAGCCTTGACCGCGGCGTCCTCCATCCGCTCCACCCGCAGCGTTCCGTCGTCGAGACGGATCAGCCGCGAGGAATGGGGCAGAACATGTACGTCTCTGACGGGGGTGTGCCCGAAGACGCAATAACCGAAGTCCATATAATCTCTCAAGCCCTGGTGGTCGATCTCCAGATTGGCGCAATCGACCACATCGTTGATGAATGGCCCCGCCTTCCCCGTACGAGTATTGTAAAAATATGGGGAGGAAGCCACCCAATCGGATTCGAACAACACCGTCATGCCGTTTCTGACACCCCTTTCGCCGTGGACGGGATCATCTCGTCCACCCAAGCGGAGGACTTGAGGGTTCTGACATCTTCATCGACACCACACAGGACCCCCAAAGCCGTTTTCATCATTTGCCGGTGGCTCTCGCAGGCATAAAGAAGATAACGAAGTATATACTCCTGTTCTACTTCCCGTTTAGGGTACAGGATTTTCTTCAGAAAACGTTTCAACGAATTACCTTGATTTCTGCCCCACAGCGAATCCCCGTACGTTCGAAAATATCGAATCGCGACCTCTTGCCACAGAGATTTCAGAAACTCCGCCTCCTTCAGGGGTGAAGAACAGCGGCGCAGGTGCCCGTCCAAAAAGCCCCTCAGTTCCTCCCCTTGAAGGGGAAATATCCCCATTGTTTCATCCTCCTCGGGGAATTTCATCTTCAGCGGCAATAATTCCCAGTCAAATTCGTCGACACGAAAAGTCAGCCGGACCGCCAATGAATGCAGACCATAATAGGAATCCAGGTACTCCTCGTCTTCTGCTGCAAAATTACCCATTCCATAGAGGATCAGGCCCCTTCCATATGCCTCATACCCCTGCGGCAAATGGGAGTGGTGGCCGTGAACGATATCCGCACCGGAATCGATCAGGGAACGATAAAAACTCTGGAGTTCGGGATACGGCCAAGGCGACATTTCTATCCCCGCATGACAGGAGACGATCACGAAGTCCGCACTTTCCCTCAGCCTCCTGAGCTCTCCGTAGACCCAGGGCCCCCATTCCGCGACCCCCGCCTCTTCCCCCGAACTCACACCAAACTGCCCTTCGCAACAGGATAAAATTCCCAGCCGAACACCTGAAGGGTCCTCAACAACAATACCACCTTGAGCTTCGGCTGGGGAAAAACCGAAACCGCAATAGCTTGCCCCTGCCTGGTCAAGGACCTTAAGCGTCGATTCAACCCCTTCGCAGCCGTAATCCATGAAGTGATTGTTGGCCAGTGCATAAATACCCCGCTCTCCAAATGGAGGCCTTACGGTGGAGTACTGGTGCGGCCCAGCCTTCAATATGGGGGAAGGGAGGGTCGCACATGGAAAAATAGGACCCTCCAGGTTGCAAAGCACCAATTCTCGCTCCTCAAGAGGCAATTCCAGGGAGATATCCCGCCGCATCACAAAATCGCCCAACAGAAACATCGCCTTAGGCTCCCCGTCCCAAATCGCTGCGGTGAGAATCCGGAACCGCAGCAAACAGCCTTTTTCTGTTGTATACCCCCCCCCCCCACGAGACACGATATTGGGGGTTGATCTCTTTGATCAAATCTTTCGCGTCTTCTATTGAATAAGGAACCGAATGGGCACTACAGTACAACAGAGACAACTTCGGTGCAAAGCGCTGGAGGGTCTTCCTCGCCCCCCTCAAGAGGTGCATGTCGTATCCCTGGACGCATATCTTGATAAAATCGACACGAGAAAGCCCACGCTCTGCGACAAAGGCATCGATCGTCGTCACAGGAACCCGGATGGTATCCCGGCACATGCTGCCTTCTTCAAGGAAGGAATTGCACTGTGCATGCGCATCCGCGGGGTCCACAAACAACTCAATCTCCGAGACTGCGTCGCCCAGCCCCTCCTGAAACGGATAAATGTTGGGATTCAGCTTGGCGGTTTGCACCAAGTAATTGAAGGCGGGAGGAGAGGGTTCAAAGGCATAGACCTCACCGGCTCCCTTGGCGGACGCATAGGCGGCAAAGTCCCCAATCCAGCTTCCGGCATCGATGACGACATCGCCGGGAAGGATTGCGACATTCAGCCCGTCCCCCACATAAGCATAGGGTGTTTCGCGCCAGAACAGGGTTGCTCCATGGCTTCGTTCTACCGCTGCCTCATCGCGGCAATCTTTGAAGTAACAATAATGGAAACAGGTCTGACCAAAAGGGCCCTGCCAGAAAAAAGTATCCTCGGTTTTCTCATCCAGGAGGGGCAGCCGGATATCCTTGATGCGATAACCCTCCACCCCCTTAAAATTTTTCACCTTTCTCTTATGATAGAAGCGTGGATTTTTCCCCAGGAGTATCGATAGCATACGGTCCAGGCAGAATAGGAAAAACTCCCACCACGTATCGACCCCGGATCGTACGCCTTGAAAAGCGCACCGAATGACCTTCAGCTTGCGCAACACAACATTGCTCATCCAAACAACGCTCCAGTCCGTAGTCTATTTCTCGATTTGCGTGCTCTTGACAGGCTGCAAAACCCAAGGCTGATCCAAGGCCAATATGCCCGGGCTCTCTCCAAGGCGATAGGGGGAAGGATAAATTCGCCCGGATATCTCGAACGAGAACTCGGGAGATGTCGCGTGAGGGTTTACGATACGTTCTCGATTGAATAAATTGACCTCCATCTTCATCTGGTAGCCACCGACGTTCAGCAAGGAACAGGACAACGGAACCCGCAGGACGAAATGTCCCTCAAGGATTGGCAGTTCTTTTTCTCCTCCCATCTGATCCGTCTGATATCCGTAACAGATCAAGACCCCATTTTTTTCATCACATAAATGATATCCAGCCTCCAGAGCCGGGTCCGGAACCTCGACAAAGCCCTCGATCTCGATCCAAACCTTGTCCTTACGCTCCACGAGTCCCGAAATCGCCTTTCCATCCTCTCCATAGAGGCCGAAGCGCAGCGGTTTGAACCAGGGGTTCTCGAAGAGATTGCCGGGGTTTTTCCACTCGGCGACGGCACTTGCCTCTTTCGAGACGTTCAGGTACTTCCGTACCCCGGCGGAGACGTCCGGCGTGTCCAGCGCCACCCGGCCCCGGTC
>ERZ773099.1979-NODE-1979-length-14576-cov-4.304938_pt1 | contig 14576 bp, 13 predicted proteins | sample MGYA00511120_ERZ773099 | MGnify/ENA primary metagenome ERZ773099 (study PRJEB29015, sample SAMEA2738012) | human oral metagenome | biome: human oral; feature: human-associated habitat; material: dental | place: China | collected 2104 ... | reverse complement strand
GACAGGTACGGCTCGACGGTCGTGCTGCACCGCTGGCAGTGCCCCACGGAGTGTTGGATGGGCTCGGTGCGGATCAGGAACCCCTGGGCCTCGAGATCCCGGGCCGCGGCCTTGCGCGCCTCCTCGATCGTCATCCCCCGGTACTTGCCGGCGTTCTCGTTCATGACGCCCTCGGAATCGATGACCTGAATCTGCTCCAGGTCGTGCCGCTGTCCCACCAGGAAGTCGTTGGGGTCGTGGGCCGGCGTGATCTTGACGCAGCCCGTCCCGAACTCCGGGTCCACCATGTTGTCCTCGATGATGGGGATCTCGCGATCCGTCAGGGGGACGCGGACCCTTTTTCCGATCATGCCGCGGTACTGCTCCGATCGCGGGTGCACCGCGATGGCCACGTCTCCCAGGATCGTCTCCGGGCGCGTCGTCGCCACGAGGAGCGATCCCTCCTCGCCGACGAAGGGGTAGCGCACGTAATAGAACTTTCCGGGCATCTCCCGGTACTCCACCTCCAGGTCGGAGAGGGCGGTGTGGCAGCGGGAGCACCAGTTGATGATGTACTTGCCCTTGTAGATCAGGTCCTTCTTGTAGAGGCGCACGAACACCGCCCGAACGGCGCGGGACAGCCCCTCGTCGAACGTAAAGCGCTCGCGCCGCCAGTCGCAGGAGTTTCCCAGCCGCTTCATCTGCTTGATGATGCGGTCGCCGTAGACCTCCTTCCACTCCCAGACCTTCTTCACGAAGGCCTCACGCCCGAGGTCGTGGCGGGTCAGGCCTTTCTTTGCCAAGTCCTTCTCCACGACGTTCTGCGTCGCGATGCCCGCGTGGTCCGTCCCGGGGAGCCAGAGGACGCTGTATCCCTGCATGCGTTTCGTCCGGCACAGGATGTCCTGAAAGGTGTTGTTGAAGGCGTGCCCCATGTGGAGCGACCCCGTGACGTTCGGGGGAGGGATCACAATGGAAAAGGCCTCTTTGGAGGCGTCGGGCTCCGCATTGAACAGCCCCTTCTCCAGCCAGAACGCATACCACTTCTCCTCGATGGCATCGGGCGAATAGCCCTTGGCGAGCTCTCGGTTCCTCTTCATCACAATCGACACTCCGTCCCCAAAAAATTCCTGCTTCGCGCTGTCGTGTAAAACGGCAGTCCAGGACCGCAACGCTGATCTCAAAAGAAGCCAGGACAATAACTAAATTAAACATTTTAGCAGATAAGGCAGGGGAAGATAAGTCCCCGATCGATGCGCTCCGTAGGGCACGCCGGAGTTTCGTCTTTTTCGATGTCCGGCTCCGTTTCTGCGTGCATTTTTTGTCCTTTTATGCTATTTTAGTTCATACTGCTTCAAGAAACGGATTCCAACGTGGTTCTTTGTCGAACGGGACCTTCGGGCAAAGCGTCTGAGGGCACTTTAGGAGGGAATGCGGAGCATGGAAATGTACGTCACAGCGCTGCGCGAGCTCTTTGAGGCATCAGGGTTCGCGGTCTTGTTCTCCCCTGCGGGGACGGGCAACCTCGTCATGATCATCGTCGCCTTCGTCCTGCTCTACCTGGCTATCGGCAAGGGGTTTGAGCCCCTGCTCCTCGTCCCCATCGCCTTCAGCTGCCTGCTGGTCAACCTGCCCCTGTCCGGCATCATGGATATGCCCACGGCGGAGAACCCCTCGCTTGGGTTCCTGCGGGCCGTTTACTTCGGCGCGCAGTACGAAATCTATCCCATCATCATCTTCCTTGGGATAGGGGCCCTGACGGACTTCGGACCCCTCATCGCGAACCCGATCACGTTCCTGCTGGGCGCTGCCGCGCAGTTCGGCGTGTTCGTCTCCTTCATCGGGGCCAACTGGGTCGGCCCCATCGCCAAAAGCTTCGGCCTCGAGGTGGCCTTCAACATCAAGCAGGCCGCGAGCATCGGCATCATCGGCGGCGCGGACGGCCCCACGAGCATCTACCTGACCATGAAGCTGGGACAGGAGGAGATACTGGGCGCCATCGCCGTTGCGGCCTACAGCTACATGTCCCTCGTCCCGCTGATCCAGCCTCCGTTCATTCGGATGTTCACGTCGAAGAAGGACCGCGGCATCGTGATGAGCGAGCTCCGCCCCGTCAGCAAGCGCGAGAAGATCCTGTTCCCCATCATCTGCACCATCGTGGCCGGCCTGGTGCTTCCGGCCTGCGTGCCGCTGGTCGGCACGCTGATGTTCGGCAACCTGCTGCGCGAGTGCGGAGCCACGGAACGACTGAGCCAGACGGCTCAAAACGAGCTCCTGAACATCACCACGATCTTCCTGGGCCTCGCCGTCGGCTCCACGATGGAGGCCGACAAGTTCCTCCAGGCCCGCACGCTCATCATCGTCCTGCTTGGCCTGATCGCCTTCATCTTCAGCACGGTCGGCGGGGTCCTCTTCGGCCAGCTCATGAAGGTCCTCTCTGGCGGCAAGATCAACCCGATGATCGGCTCCGCAGGCGTCTCGGCCGTCCCCATGGCGGCGCGCGTCGTGCAGCGGGTCGTCCAGGAGGAGTACCCCGGCCACTTCCTGCTGATGCACGCTATGGGGCCCAACGTGGCGGGCGTCATCGGCACCGCGGTGGCGGCGGGCGTCATGCTGACGCTGCTCTCCAAGTAGGGAACCCGCCGTCCAGTATTTGTCGAGGTAGTGAACGAGCCGCCCCCTGAGGGGCGGCTTTGCTCATGGCCAGCACCCTGTGCGACTGTACGGGCTGGCGCTCGTTTGCTACAATAATCAACCCACGTTAACCTACCGCAGGCCCCGGAGCCTGCGTTGCCAAAAAGGTGTGAGAGCGGGGGTCGAGCGACCCCTAAGGGTTTCAGGATTGGGAGGGATTGTTCCATGAAGCAGTTTGAAGGAGGCGTCATGCTGGGCAAGCTGCCGCCGGACGAGCTCCGCCGGAACGTGCTGCGCTACGCGGGAGCGCCCCGGAAGGACTTGATCGTCGGAGGCGGCCTCGGCGAGGACGCTGCACTGATCCGGTGGCCGGACACCGAGCGCTTCCTCGTCGTGGCGTCCGATCCCATCGTGGGGGCCTCGGAGGGCGCGGGGGAGCTCCTGGTCCACGTGAACGCCAACGACGTCGTCTGCAAGGGGGGCGAGCCGTCCTGGCTCATTGTGACCCTGATCATCCCGGCGGGGGAGGGGGTTGCCATGGTCAGCCGGATCATGCAGGAGGTGCACGAGGCCTGTGCGGCCATGGGGATCGCCGTGGTGGGCGGGCACACGGAACTGTCGGACCGCTACGACTGGCCCGTCATCGTGGGGACGATGATGGGGCCAACCAACTGCCAGTTGGGGATCAGCCGGATACGACCGGGGGACCGGCTCCTCGTGACCGGTCACGCCGGGCTTGAGGGGATGTCCATCCTGGCTCACGACAGGCCGGACCTCCTGGACGGCCTCAGCGCGGAGGAACTGACGACGGTCCGCGCCTGGAGAAAGGACCTCTCCGTCGTCCCACCGGCTCGGGTCCTTCGAGACTTTTCGCACTACATGCACGACCCCACGGAGGGCGGCCTGAAAGGTGCCCTCCTGGAGGTCTGCAAGGCTGCCGGGCTTCCGCTGTCGCTCGAACGCGACGCCGTCCCCATCTCTCCCATCACGCGGAAGGCCGCGGCGTCCCTGGGCTTCGATCCCATGCGCCTGATCTCGTCGGGGATGCTGATCGCCGCCGTCCCGGAGGAGAGGGTGGAGGCTGCCCAGGCCGCCCTCCTTCAGAATCGTATCCCTTCAAGCATTATAGGACAATTTGGCACGGCGAAGGGCGACGCCGCGGAGGATCGGCTGGACATGCACGAGGAGCTGTGGGACCTCCTGGCCCGGGGAAGGGCGTAGCGCAGCGGATATAGTATAATAGGGAACCAACTGGATTGTTCTTTTGCAGTGGTTATAGTTTTGTCACAGAGGAGAGCTTATGCGATGGCGAGTTCCAGCGGGAGCGAGACGGCAAGAGGGGATTTTTTTGACAAATCGTGGCAACGGACGAAGCTGTGCGGCGATTTCTCCACAGAGGACGCGGGCAGAGAGGTCCGGGCCAACGGATGGGTGCGTAGGCGGCGCGACCTGGGCGGCATCATCTTCATCGAGCTGTGGGATCACACGGGGTCCATCCAGGTGGTGTTCAACCCTGAGGCGGGAGATACCCACGGGGCCGCGGGCGGACTGAGGAGCGAGTACTGCGTTGCGGTGCGGGGCAAGCTCCGGATACGGCCCGAGGGCACGGAGAACCCGGCGCTGAAGACGGGCGCGGTGGAGATCGTCGCCCAGGACCTCCTGGTCCTGTCCAAGGCGTCGCCCATCCCCTTTGAGGTGGGGGAGGCGACGGACGACGTGGATGAGAACCTACGCCTGACCTACCGCTACCTGGACCTGAGGCGCGAGAGGATGCAGAACAACCTGCGCACCCGCAGCCGAATCAACGCCTTCACGCGGCGCTACCTGGAGGGGCGGGGCTTCGTCGAGCTGGAAACGCCCATCCTGACGAAGGCCACCCCCGAAGGGGCCAGGGACTACCTCGTCCCCAGCCGCGTCAACCCCGGGACGTTCTACGCGCTGCCCCAGTCCCCCCAGCTCTTCAAACAGATTCTGATGGTCAGCGGTTTCGACCGCTATTACCAGATCGCGCGCTGCTTCCGGGACGAGGACCTCCGGGCGGACCGTCAGCCCGAGTTCACGCAGGTGGACATCGAGATGAGCTACGTCGTCGAGGACGACGTCATGGAGCTCATCGAAGGGTACATGAAGGGGCTCTTTAAGGAGGTCCTGGGCGTGGACGTTCCGACGCCCTTTGGGCGCATGCTCTACTGGGACGCCATGGACCGCTACGGGAGCGACAAGCCGGACCTGCGCGTCACCCTTGAGCTCTGCGACGTGGCCTCCGTCTTTGCAAAGGCCTCCTTCGAGCCCTTCAAGCAGGTGCTGAACGGCGGCGGTGTGGTGAGGGCGCTGGCGCTGCCGGGCGGAGCGGCGCTCTCGCGCAAGGAGCTGATGGACCTTGAGGACCGCGCCAAGAAGTTCGGCGCGTCGGGGCTTGCGGCGTTTCAGATGAAGGAGGGGGCTCTGAAGGGTCCTCTGGTGAAGTTCCTCACCGAAGGGGAGTTGGAGGAGCTCTGCCGGATCGCCAACCTGAAGGACGGGGACGCGCTGTTCGTGCTGGCGGACGCCTCCCGCGCCAAGGCCTGCACCATCCTGGGCGTTCTGCGCCTTGACCTGGGCCGATCCCGCGGCTTCATGAACGAAAAGGAATGGCGCTTCCTCTGGGTGACGAAGTTCCCGCTCTTCGAGTGGAGCGACGAGGAGAAGCGCTGGGTGGCGATGCACCATCCCTTCACCTCCCCCGTCCTTGAGGAGGGGGACCTGATGGAGCGCGACCCGTCGAAGGCCCTCGCCCGCGCCTATGACTGCGTCCTGAACGGCAACGAGGTGGGAGGAGGCTCCATCCGAATCCACGATCCGGAGGTGCAGGCCCGGCTCTTCAAGTGCCTCGGCATCTCGCCAGAGGAGGCCAAGCGTCGATTTGGGTTCTTCCTGAACGCGCTCTCCTACGGGACGCCCCCCCACGGCGGCATCGCCCTGGGCGTGGACCGTCTGGTGATGCTCCTCTGCGGCGGGCAGTCCATCCGGGACGTCATGACGTTCCCCAAGACCCAGCGGGCTCAGTGCCTGCTCTCGCAGGCCCCGGACGTCGTGGAGCAATCCCGGCTCGACGAGCTCCGGATCGCCGTCGTGCCCCCTGAGGCGGAATAAGGGTGTTTGGCGAATCGTGAACCGAGGGAGGAAACGGCATTGAGGGCTGAATTTTGTCACGTCAACTTCAACGTCCTGGACCTGGAACGGAGCCTGGCCTTCTACGAGGAGGCCCTTGGCCTGCACGAGGTCCGGCGCAAGGAGGGGCGGGACTTCATCCTCGTCTACATGGGCGACGGGACGACCGACTTCACGCTCGAGCTCACGTGGATGAGGGAGCGCAAGGAGCCCTACGACCTGGGCGAGGAGGAGTTTCACCTGGCCTTTCGGGTGGAGGACTACGATAAGGCCCTCGCCTTTCACCGCGAAAAGGGCTGGGTCTGTTTTGAGAACGAGGCCATGGGAATCTACTTCATCAAGGACCCGGACGGGTACTGGCTGGAGGTCCTCCCGCCCCGCTGATGACGGTCCTCAGGCCTCCCGTTCCTCCGGCGCTCGACGCTCCGGAGCGGACGGGGGGCCTTTTCTATGCGCCAAAGACCTGACGGCCTCCGACGAAGGTCGCCCTGACGTTGAAATCGTCGTCGAGGCAGACGATGTCCGCGTCCATCCCGGCCGCAAGCTCCCCCTTGCCCGTCAGGCCCAGGAGGCGGGCGGGGTTCAGCGAGGCCATTGCCGAGAGCTCGGACAGGGGGCGCCGGGTACCCTGGTGGAAGTTTCTGAGGGCGCGGTTCATCGTGAGGAGGCTCCCCGCGATCGTCCCGTCCTCGTTGACGGGCAGGCCGTCCCGGACCGTCACGACGCCGCCTGCGAAGCGATAGTCCCCGTCGGGCAGGCCCGCTGCGCGCATGGAGTCCGTGATCAGGACGAGGCGGTCCGTCCCGATGAGCCGGCAGACGGGCTCAAAGAGCTCCGGCACGACGTGCCGTCCGTCTGCGATGAACTCGCACATGACGTCGGAGACCGCCGCGGCCCCGACCATCCCTGGGCTTCGGTGGTGGAGGCCGCGCTGCGCGTTGAACAGGTGCGTGATGGAGCGTGCCCCCGCCCGCACGGCGGAGAGCGCCAGGTCGAAGTCCGCCGTGGTGTGCCCCAGGGAGGGTACGATGCTCAGTTCCCTTAGGCGGCGCGTGAAGGAGTGCTCCGGGTCCAGCGTCGGCGAGAACGTGACGATGCGCAGGACGTCCGCGCGCTCCGCCACCCATGGGACGTCCGGAGAGCGGCCGATGAAGGCCGCAGGGTGCGCGCCTCGCATGGCCTCGTCGATCCACGGTCCTTCGAGGTGCATCCCCAGGATGGCCGCGCCGGGCAGGGGGCGTGCCATGCCCCGGCGCACGGCGCGGACCGCAGCGTCGATCTCTCCCATCGGAGCGGTGACGGAGGTGGGCAGGAAGGCCGTGACGCCGTCCTTGGCCATGGCCAGGCTCAGGGCGTCGAGGGCCTTGTCCGTCGCATCCATGGCGTCGTAGCCCATGGCCCCGTGGACGTGTACGTTGACGAAGCCCGGCAGGACGTACCGTCCCCTGGCTTCGACGCGCTCCGCCTCGATCCCGTCGGTCCGCTCCACAGGAAGGCACGCGAGGACCCTGCCCTCGAAGAGCAGGGCGTGCCCCTCCAGCATCGCGCCGCCCCACAAGATCCTTTCCCCTGACAAGAGCTTCATGGACCCCTCTCCCCTCGAACGCCCGCGCCCTTCACGTGCGGGCGTCGTTTGATCGTATTATAGCGGGAGCAGGGCGACTTTTCAGGACTCGTTGTATTTTATGGTGCGTGGAACGGAAAAAGACGCTATACTTTCAAAATGCTTTTAGGGCTTTCAGGTTTTCCGGCTCGACATTTTGCCTTGGAGGTTGGTTCGATGAAGCTGAACAATATCATGAAGCAGGCCCAGAAGATGCAGGCGCAGATGATGCAGATACAGGAAAAGCTGGCGGAGGAAACCGTGGAGGCCAGCGTGGGCGGCGGCATGGTGAAGGCCGTGTTCACCGGGAGCGGGGACCTGGTGGGAATCCACATCGACCCTGAGGTCATCAAGCCCGACGACCGGGAGATGCTGGAGGACCTCGTCACGGCTGCGGTCAACGAGGGGCTGAAGCAGAGCAAGGAGCTGGCCGCCCAGAGGATGGGCAGCGTGACCGGTGCCCTCGGCGCCATGGGGCTCGGAGTGTAGGCGGCGGCCTTGGACCCTATCGCGGACCTGATCCTGTCCTTTACGAAGTTCCCCGGCGTCGGGAACAAGAGCGCGAGGCGGATGGTCTTTTACCTTTTAAAGAGGGATTCTGCAGAGCTTCAGGACCTGGGGAGGCGCATCGCCACCCTGAAGGATGAGCTTTGCGTCTGCAGCAGGTGCGGCAACGTATCGAGCGGGGACCCCTGTCCGATCTGCAGCGACGCGTTGCGGGACCGGCAAACGCTCTGCGTCGTGGAGGACATCGACGACCTGGTTTCCTTTGAGCAGGCGGGGATCTACAACGGCCTCTACCACGTTCTGGACAACCGCGTTTCCCCCTTCGACGACGAGGACCTGAGCCCGGAGAGCGTGGATTCCCTCCTGTCGCACATTCGGGAGCTCGACGCGAAGGAGGTCATCATCGCCACCAACCCCCGCATGGAGGGGGACCTGACGTACTACACCCTCCTCGACGCGTTGAGGGAGGCTCCGGGGATGCGCGAGGGGATGAAGATCTCGCGTCTGGCCTTTGGCCTGCCGGTCGGCGGCTCCATCGAGTTCGCCGACAAGATGACGCTGCACACGGCGCTTGAATCGCGCACGGCCGTGTCCGCAGGAAATGGGGGCGGGGAAGAAAAATGAAGAAGTTTTCGTTCGTCATCGTCGCGGGGGGCAGCGGCAGCCGCATGGGGGGGGAGCGAAAGCAGTTCCGTCTCCTGGGCGGTCGTCCGATGTGGCGATGGAGCGCGGAGATGGCGGCCTCCATGGCGGAGGAGGGCATCGGGGAGATCGTCCTGGTCCTTCCCAAGGGCGAGGTGACCCCGCCGCCCTGGCGCCAGAGCGCCCGCATCCCGCTGCGCCTGGCGGGCGGCGGCGCCTCGCGGGCTGAGTCCGTCCTCAGCGGCCTCAACGCGGCGTCCTTCGACTACGTCATGGTTCACGACGCGGCCCGTCCCTTCATCAGCATCTCCCTGATGCGCCGTCTTATGGAGGAAACCAGCGAGGGCGTAGGGGCCGTCCCCGTCCTTCCGGCATCGGACGCTATCAAGCGCATCGACGGAGAGCGGGTGGAGGCGGTCGATCGTGACGGCCTCTACATGACCCAGACCCCTCAGTCCTTCTACAGGCCGACCCTGATGGCCGCTTTGCGGGATCGCGGCTCCGCCGTGAAGGACGAGGCCGAGGCGTGGCTGGCCTCAGGCCTGGAACTGCACTGCGTGGAGGGGGAGCGCCTGAACTTCAAGGTGACCTGGCCCGACGACCTGCACATCGCGGAGAGGATCGCAGAGGGGCGGCGAGCCCCAACCGTCCGGACGGGGCTGGGGTACGACGTCCATCGTCTGGTCCCGGAACGCCCGCTGATCCTTGGCGGCGTCCTGATCGAGGACTCCCCCCTGGGGCTCCTGGGACATTCCGATGCCGACCTGCTGGCCCACACCGTCGCCGACGCGATCCTGGGGGCGGCGGGCCTGCCCGACATCGGGACGCTCTTTCCCGCCAGCAGCGAGGAGTACCGGGATGCGGACAGCATGGAACTTCTCAAGACGGCCGTGGACCTCGTCGTCGAGGCGGGGTGGACGATTGCCTGGGTGGATGCCGTGGTCCAGGCGCAGGTCCCGCGCCTCGGCCCTCACCTTGCTGAGATGCGAAAGCGGCTCTCGGCAATTTTGAACCCGGATCTGCCCAACTGCGTCAGCCTCAAGGCGAAGTCCGCCGAGGGGACGGGCGACCCCGGCCTTGGGGGCTCCATGACCTGCTGGGCCTCCGCCACCCTGTACGGAGACGGGACAAGATGATCCGCACGCGCTTTGCCCCCTCGCCGACGGGGGAGTTGCACATCGGCGGTGCGCGCACCGCTCTCTTTAACTTTCTGTGCGCCCGCTCAGCGGGGGAGGAGGGGCGCTTTATCCTGCGCATCGACGACACGGACGCGGAGCGCTCTCGGCCGGAGTTCGAGGCCGCGCTGATCGACGACCTGCGCTGGCTGGGGCTCGATTGGGACGAGGGGCCGGGCATGCCCTCAAGCGCGAGTTTCCGGCAGAGCGAACGCGGAGCCCTCTATCGCCACGAGATGGATCATCTGAGGGCGATCGGGGCGGTCTACCCCTGTTTCTGCTCGGAGGAGCGATTGGCCGCCCTGCGCCGGGACCAACTGGCGCGGGGAGAACCGCCGCGGTACGACGGGCGGTGCCGCGGACTCACCCCTGAGGAGGCCGCTCGCCGCATCGCCGACGGAGAGCGGCCCTGCTGGCGCCTGGCGCTGCCGGACCAGGACATCGCCTTTGACGACCTCGTCCGCGGGCGACAGTCCTTCCCCGCTGGGTCGATCGGCGACTTCGTCCTTGAGCGGAACGACGGCACCGTGACCTACCTGTTCGCCTCCGCCGTGGACGATCATCTGATGGACGTCACCCACGTTATCCGCGGGGATGAACACGTCCCCAACACGGCGCGCCAGCTCGCGATCCTGGACCGGATGGGGTGGCCGCGTCCGGCCTTTGCCCACATCCCCATGGTCCTCTCGCCGGACCGGCAGAAGCTGAGCAAACGGACGGGCTCTACGCCCATTCGCGAGTACCGCGAACGGGGGTTCCTGCCCGAGGCCTTGATCGCCTACCTGGCGACGCTGAGCTGGACCCCTCCGGAGGGCGCGCCGATGCTGGACCTGAGCCGTCTGCCGACGACCTTTTCGCTCTCGACGATCGTCCGGTCCTCGCCGATCCACGACGAAGGGCACCTGCTCTACTGGCAGAGGCAGGCCATGGAGCGTCGGGGCGGGGCCCAGCTGGCCCTGGACCTCGCCGCTGCGACGCCGACTCTGCGCCCCTTCGCCGATCGCCTCGCGCCGCTGATCGGGGACATGCTTGAGGAGAGGCCCTTCCTGCCCGACCTGCGCGACGCCCTTGCCTTTCTGACCCGACCTCCGGAAGGGGAGCGCTCCCCCTGGATGCCGGCTCTCGCGGCAGCCCTTGCGGAGGCAGAGGACTGGAGCCCGGAGGCCCTGAAGTCGGCCCTTGGGGCCTTTATGAAGGACCAGGGGCTTAAGGGGCGCGAGTTCTTTCACCCGCTGCGCCTTTTTCTGACGGGTGCCGACAAGGGACCGGCGCTGCCGCTGGTGCTGTTCGCCATGGGGAAGGAAGCGTGCTGTGCGCGCCTGAACGGAGGTCCTTGAGTGGGCGCTCTCCGGCCCGCGCCGGTATTCTGGTGTATTCTGGTATAATGATGAAACGCAGAGGACTTGAAGGACGGTGAACGGCGTGGCGGGCGTCTACTCGCACAACAAGGTGTGTGACGTGGAGAACTGGGTTGGAGAGCTGGAGCTGGGCAGCTTTGAGCAGTACGTCCTCATCGACGAGGTCGTCGAGTTGCCCTCCTTCGAGGCCTACGAAGAGGCGATAGAGAACTTCTGGCCTGCGTTCATCGAGGACAGCAGCATCTAGGGAAGCGCCGACGAAGCAGGAATCGCGAAGCGGAGATGTTTTTGACCTTTACATTTTCATGGACAGGTGATAAACTCAAAAAGTTGTTGATGGGCTAACAACTTGGCTTTGGGTGTGAACAGGGCCTCTGGGGCCCGCTGAAGTTTTAGATAAAATTTGAGTGAAGGAGTGTCTTTATGGCAACTCGGAGAGAACCCCGTTTCAAGCTGTCGCGCCACTTGGGCGTCAACGTCTGCGGCCACCCCAAGGCGATGAAGAGGGTGGACACCAAGAAGCCCGCCCGGGGCGGTCAGAAGGTGTCGCAGTATGCCCTTCAGCTGATGGAGAAGCAGAAGATCAAGGCCTACTACGGCATCTTGGAGCGTCAGTTTGCCCGTTACTTTAAGATCGCGAAGAAGAGCACGGAGATGACCGGTGTGGCCCTCCTGAAGAACTTGGAGTGCCGCTTGGACAACCTGGTCTACCGCATCGGCTTTGCCCGTTCCATTCGTCAGGCGCGCCAGATGGTGAGCCATGGCCATATCCTCCTGAACGGCGTCAAGGTGGACATCCCGTCCTGCAACGTCAAGGTGAACGACGTGATCAGCCTGAAGGAGAAGTCCCGGACGAACGAAACCTTCCAGAACAACTTTCAGGGACTGGCCTCCTTCAGCGTGCCCTACCTTGAGAAGGACAAGAACCAGTTCAGCGCCAAGTTGATCCGGGAGCCGATGCGCGAGGAGCTCCCCATTGAGGTCAACGAGATCCTGGCGGTGGAGTTGTACTCGAAGTAGCCCGTCGATCGGGAAGGGGGCTGCGTCCCCGGTTTTGCGGTTGATCTATGGGGTTTCTTGACATGGCAGCGAGAGACGGTATAATACGCTCAGTTGTCAGGTTTTAACTTTACTAAGAACACTCTTATCAAGAGAGGTGGAGGGACTGGCCCGATGAAGCCCGGCAACCTGTCGAATCAGGTGCCAATACCAGCAGCCCGCAGGGCTGGATGATGAGAGGAAGAGAATAGTTTTCAACGCGCTCTTCCTTGTTTCGCTTAGGGAAGGGCGCTTTTTTTGTGCCGCGAGGCGGTCCTGATTTCGATAGGGAGGCAAAAACATGACAGATAAGGACAGTTTCATTTTTTCTTCGGAGTCCGTGACGGAGGGGCATCCCGACAAGGTGGCGGATCAGATATCGGACGGTGTTCTGGACGCGATCCTGAAGGATGACCCCAACGGCCGCGTCGCCTGCGAAACGCTCTGCACCACGGGACTGGTGATGGTTTCCGGCGAGATTACAACCTCCACGTACGTGGACATTCCGAAGCTGGCCCGCGAGATCGTCAAGGAGATCGGCTATACCCGGGCCAAGTACGGCTTTGACGGCGAAACCTGCGCGGTGCTGACCGCCATCGACGAGCAGTCCGGCGACATCGCCCAGGGCGTGGACAACGCGATCGAGGTCCGCGACAAGCTCTCCAACGAGGACATCTCCAAGATCGGAGCGGGCGATCAGGGGATGATGTTCGGCTATGCGTGCAATGAAACGAAGGAGTTCATGCCCATGCCCATCGCCCTGGCCCACAACTTGGCGCGTCAGCTGACCAAGGTTCGGCGCGACGGGACGATCCCCTACCTCCGCCCGGACGGCAAGACCCAGGTTTCCCTCCGTTACGAGGGACATAAGGCCGTTCACGCGGACACGATCGTCGTTTCCGCACAGCATCACCCCGAAGCCGGCCTCAAAGAGATTCGCGCGGACATCATCGAGCACGTCATCAACCCCATCGTCCCCGATGCCCTTCTCGACGCAGACACCCGCATCTTCGTCAACCCGACGGGGCGCTTCGTAAAGGGCGGACCGATGGCCGACACGGGGTTGACGGGGCGCAAGATCATCGTGGACACCTACGGCGGATGGATCCCCCACGGCGGCGGCGCCTTTTCGGGCAAGGACCCCACGAAGGTTGACCGCAGCGCCGCGTACATGACGCGCTATGCGGCGAAGAACATCGTGGCCGCCGGCATTGCGGACAAGTGCCAGATCCAGGTAGCCTACGCCATCGGTGTGGCGGAGCCCGTTTCGTTGAACGTGGAAACCTTCGGCACGAGCAAGATCAGCCACGAGAAGATCGTCGAGCTCCTCCGAGAGCACTTCGACTTCCGCCCCGCCGCGATCATCCGGGACCTCGACCTTCGCAAGCCACAGTATCGGGCCCTCGCTGCTTATGGGCACATGGGGCGCATCGACCTGCCGCACCTGCCCGGCTGGGAGAAGACGGACAGGGCAGAGGAGCTGCGCAAGGCCGCCGGACTTTAACGCACCGACAAAGGAATAGCAGACATGGGGGGACGCCGCAAGGCGTCCCTTTAGTTAAGTCTTAAGACCTATTTACAAGGACTATTTTTGAGTAATAGAATTACTCGTATGATGATTGACTCTTTGATTCCATCCAAGACGAGAATAAAGCTCCTCGTGAAGTTCTTCCTGAACCCGGACGTCACGTCCTACCTGCGTGGGCTGGCTGAGGAGTTTGGGGAGTCCACCAACGCCGTGCGGGTGGAGCTGAACCGGCTGTGCTCTGCGGGCTTCCTGGAGGAGGGGCCTGCCGAGGGACGCAAGCGCACCTATCGCGCCTGCCGGAGTCACCCGCTCTTTCCGGAGTTGCACCGGATTGTGCGCAAGGTGCTGGGGATCGATCAGGTGGTGGAGGGGATCGTCCAGCGCATGGGCTCCGTGCGCGCAGCGTTGATCACGGGCGACTACGCCCATGGGATCGACAGCGGGATCATCGACCTGATCCTGGTGGGGACGGTCGATCGAGCGTATCTGGGCGAGCTTGTGGAGAAGGTGGAGGGCCTGATTGCGCGGAAGGTTCGGGCACTCGTCCTGACCCCGGAGGAGTACGATACCCTGCGCGGGACCCTGCGTCCGGAGGAGTCCCTGTTCGTCTGGGGCGAGCAGGATGAAGTTCTGCAGAAGCAAGTGAGGGATGCGGGGTAACATGATGGACAAGTCCACGGATGCCGGTTTCGACCTGATCATCGAGCCCAATCGAACGACGGGAGCCTTTTTCCGGGAGCTTCTGCGCTATCGGGAGTTGTTCTATTTTCTGGCCTGGCGCGACATCCTGGTGCGCTACAAGCAGACGGTCATCGGCGTCGCCTGGAGTGTGATCCGGCCCCTCCTGACCATGCTGGTGTTCACCGTGGTGTTCGGCAGGCTGGCCAAACTGCCCAGCGAGGGCGTTCCCTATCCCATCCTGGTGTTCTCCGCGATGCTGCCGTGGCAGTACTTCGCCAACG
>ERZ773099.1977-NODE-1977-length-14579-cov-3.623313_pt1 | contig 14579 bp, 8 predicted proteins | sample MGYA00511120_ERZ773099 | MGnify/ENA primary metagenome ERZ773099 (study PRJEB29015, sample SAMEA2738012) | human oral metagenome | biome: human oral; feature: human-associated habitat; material: dental | place: China | collected 2104 ... | reverse complement strand
GACGGCCATGGTGATGCCGAGCCTGTTGGTCGATGCGACGATATAAGGTTCCGAACAGACGACCGTACCGTCCTTGGCCGCGGCCGCGAGCCTGTACCAAGGACGGACCCTGGCGTCGAAATCGCTTGGAGCCTTCCATCCTCCGCCGTCCGCGAACCGGCCGTCCGACTCGTAGCCCCAGAACAGCTCCTCGATACCGCTTTGCCGGTTTTTCGTCAATAGCGCAGCCGCTGCGCGGGCCATCTCGTCCTGCGAGACCGCGCCAAAGTTCAGATAGGCGTACCGCAGAGACTCCGCCGAGACGGCAAGGACCGCCGAGGAACGGTCCAATACGCCGCGGAACATCTCGGCCGACCGAACGATGCTTTTCAGCCCGGCGTCCGCCATGGCTTTCGACAGTGCGTCGCCGCCCTCGACGTATACGATACCGACGGCCGTCGCCAGTGCCAGAAATACCGCCGCGACCGTTCCCAGCATCTTGCTCCGAATCGTCATTCTTTTGCGCTCCTTTTTTATACACAAGTGATATGGACGGCACGCTGGCAACTGTCGTATCCGTCCCGATTTCGCTCTCATTATAGCGCATCGGCGGACTTTGTATTATACTGAAAAGCACACCCAGCAGGAAAAGGGAGAGAGCATGCCATGCCTATTCATAATAAATCGCATCGCAATCATGCGCTTATGTCCTTGAACGCCAAGCGCCGATCGTCGAACGTACCGTGCATGCGAAACGATATGGAAACCGCCACGCCGAACGAATCCAAAATCTGCTTGTCCGTCACGGACTGCCTCGACTTTTTGAACGGGATCCCCGACAAGTCCGTCCAGTTTATTTGTATCGACCCACCCTACAATCTCGAACTTGCCCAATGGGACGTCTACGACGACTATATCACGTGGGCTTCGAAATGGATTGGCGAATCCTACAGAGTGCTCGCCGATGACGGCAACATGGCCGTTTTCGGCGGGACGCAGTTCAGAGACGTCAAGTCGGGAGACCTGGTGGACATCATCCATCATGTCAGGCACAACACGCAGTTCAAGCTGATCAACAAAATTATCTGGCACTACCCCAACGGGATGTCCGCCCGTCGGTATTTTGCGAACCGATACGAAGAGATCGTCTGGCTGGCGAAGTCGAACGGCTATTACTTTGATTTGGATGCGGTACGGGAGCCCTATTCCGAGAAAAACTTGGAAGCGGCGCTGAGGGACAAGAGGCTGAATCCGAAAAACACCCAAAAAGGGAAAAACCCTACGAATGTATGGAGAATGAACCGGCTCAACGGAAACAGCGGAGAACGCGTCGGACACCCAACCCAAAAGCCTGCGGCGGTTATCGAACGTCTCGTGAAGGCGTTGTCTCGGCCCGGCGACGTCGTACTCGATTTTTTCGCCGGCAGCGGAACGACCGGACGCGTCTGCATCGCGACGCGTCGAAACTGTCTGATGTGCGACAGCGACCCGGCAACGCCCGACCACTTCGCCAGACATCTCGAACTCATGAGGGCATCGGGACAGAACACGGACCATATCTCGTATCGGAACCCGGAGAGCTTCTTCGCCTCCATCGCAGACGGATCATCCTCATCCAGTCCGGCGTAGCCGTTCCATACACTTATCGTAATATGCCGTATCCGTCTCGAATCCGACATATCGCCGCCCCAGCCGGCGGCATACGACAGCGACCGTACCGCTGCCGGCGAAGGGATCCAACACAAGGTCGTTCGGATCGCTGCTGGCGACGATCAGACGCTCCATCAGCTTCAGCGGCTTCTGGGTCAGATGGAGCCGCGGTCTTTCCCCGTAAAAATCAATGTCGCGCCACACATCCCCAAGTCCCGGCTGGACGTGCCACGTCTGCGCGATATTGCGATACGGACGGTTGAAGTCCAAGATTCGTTCCAGTCTGTTCCATATCTCCTCGGTCGGCATCTGCGCGCAGACGTTGGCGCCGGTGAAGATGCTCCACATGCCGCCGCCGTTCGACTTTATGCCCAGCCGTTCGTTTATCTTCCGCGCGTCCAGCCCAAGCGTTCGCTGACGTTCTTTCAGGAATTTCCGCACAAACGGCTTCGGATCCTTATACAGGAAGAGAATACTCTCGGTGACGGTCTGTACTAGCCACAAGCAAGCCCATCCCTTGGGGGGGGTGGAAAAATTGTGGTCAAAGCCAACGATATAATCGTTGGCTTTATGTTATTATTATGCCATGAATACGACGCGCGCAGATACATTCATACATGAGTTGCCGCTTCGCGTACTCCCTGCGCAGGAGCGTAAGCTCAACGTGCGTTTCGACTGTGCGCGGCAGTTGTACAACGCCTGCCTCGACACCGCTCTCAAGCGTCTGAAGTCAATGCGCGAGAGCCGCTGCTATCGCAAAGCGCGAAGCATGAAGCGCGGCCGTGAACGTAGTAGCGAGTTCCGCAAGCTGGACGCCAAGTTCGGCTTTCGCGAGTACGACCTGCACGCCGTCGCGATACGTACGAAGAACGCGTGTCATATAGGAGATCATCTTGACGCGCACGTCGCACAGAAGACAGCCTCGCGCGCCTTCGCCGCCGTGCGAGAGTACGCCTTCGGACGCCGGGGACGACCTCGCTTCAAGGGCAGGCGCGGCCTGCACTCCTTGGAGAGCAAAACGAACGCCTCCGGCATCAGATGGCGCGACGGCGCCGTTCACTGGATAGGGCTGGTACTGCCCGCCATCCTTGACTCTCGCGACAAATGGGGCGTGGAGGCGCACGCGCTGGCGTGCCGCGTGAAGTACGTCAGGCTCGTCCGGCGAATGCTGCGAGGACGCGTTCGCTGGTACGCCCAGCTCGTATTGGAGGGAACCCCTCTGTGGAAGGAGAAGAATCCGGTCGGGACGGACGTCGTCGGACTGGATCTCGGCCCCTCCACCATCGCCTGCGTCGGCGAGGACACGGCGTTCCTCGAAGCGTTCTGTCCGGAGATTGAACGCGACGAGAGGGCGATTCGTCGTATCCGACGGAGGATGGACCGGTCCCGCCGGGCGACGAACCCCGATCATTACAATCCCGACAGAACGCCAAAGAAGGGCGTGCGTTCGAAAATCCGTTCCAATCGGTATATTCGATTGCAGAACGAGCTCGCCGAGCTCGAACGGCGCGAGGCGGCGACGCGCAAGACGAAGCACGGCCGACTCGCCAACAAAATCATCGCCATAGGCAATATCGTCAAGACGGAGAAGATCTCCTATCGCGCGTGGCAGCGCAGCTTCGGAAGAAGTGTCGCGAAGCGTGCGCCTAGACTGTTCGTTTCCATGTTTCGCCGCAAGGCCGAGAATGCCGGCGGCGAGCTCATGGAGTTTTCAACATTTGCCACGAAGCTCTCGCAGACCTGCGTGTGTGGCGCCGTGCACAAGAAACCATTATCGCAGCGCCGGCACGAGTGTTCGGTCTGCGGAGCCGCCGCGCAGCGCGATCTGTTTTCGGCTTTCCTCGCCCGTTTCGTCGTATCGGAACGGGACGAGGTTTACGTCGACGTCCGCCGAGCCCTCGAGGCTTGGCAGGGTTCGGAACTGCTCCTTTCGCGGACGACGTCGGCGTTGCAACATCAAACGGCGAGTGGCGGGGAAGTCCCCGCCTCCTTCGGCTTAACTGCCCGGAGTCGGAGCCGTTCGTCCGTGGAAGAGAACTTGGGCACGACCAATGCTGCGGATGATACAGCTTGTCCTATTGGACAATGCGAGAGCCGCGGAGAGACCGTGTCTTTATGTTCTTAGAACCCCATTACTTCAGTAATGGGAGTAGTTCAGGGTCGGAAACATTTTATAGCCGTGCGTAGCCCGGCCGGCGACGGTCCGCAGTCCCTTGTCCACCATTATCTGCTGGCGCAGCTCCATGCCGAGGCTTTCCAGAACCGGCAAAAGACGGCACAGCATCCGAAAGTAGCCGAACAGATAAAAACTGCCGCCCAGCCTGAGCGTGCGCACCGCCGTGTCCAGCCAGCGTTCGGACCATTCGACATAATCTCTCTCGGTCCGCCAGCGGTAGTCCCATTTCTCGCCGACCGTCTTGAAATACGGCGGGTCGGCGAGGACGAGATCCACCGCCCCGTCGCCGACCCGCTCTCTCATGCCTCGCACGCAGTCCTCATTATGGACGGCGCACGCCCGTTCCAACGCCTTGGACACGTTCATCGCTCGGGGACCGGAGCGATATCCTCCTCGAACAGGGGACCGAGATCGTCCGAGGTCGGGCCGTCGATATACTTCTTTCCCCGTTCGCAGGCCTCGTTCCACGAGCCGTTCGGGCCCCGCGTCCGGTTCAGCAGATCCCAGGTACTGACCTCGGCGATAGAGAGGCAGTGAGGCAGTATCTCGTCTATGGCGCTGCGGGCCAGGCTTTCCCTGTCCTCCCCGAACGAGGTCGTTCCCATTTTGTAATGGGAACAGATATCCATGACGCCGTGGCACCCGAAACGACACGCCACGGAGCTCAGCCGCGGCCCCAGCACGCCGGGCTCGAACGGCTCGAACAGAAGCCGCGTTCCATTCGTATCCATGAAATACGCATCGGCGAACCACATAACGGCTTGCAGCACGTTGATATTTATTGGGCTATCCTCTTCGAGACAACGGTTTGCAACGTACGTCGCCGTATAGATTTCCAGCGGACGCCAATCGTCGTTCCAAGGCCGCTCCCAAGCGTCGGAGCCGAAGACGAAGGCTCGGAGCCAATCGAGGTCAATGCCTAGTCCGCAGAGGTCCGATATGTCCGAATGCGAAGTGCGCATTACGTACCCATCGGGGCCGCTCGGATAGAACGGACGGTCGAACAGATACCTGCCGGTCCGCTTTGCGTGTTCATCGTTCGCGTCGCGCAGAAGAGATTGCAACTGCCGTTCCGTCGGCGCCGCGCCTCGCTCTTTTTTGGTCAGATCGGCGATGAGGTTTATGAGAATGCAATCCCTATCCATATCGAACCCATGTAATGCCATTCAATAACGCCTCCTTTTCTTGTACTTTTAGCTTATGATATCACGATCTTGTGGAGTTTATACTCAAAAGCATTAAAACGTAGTATATAATACATTGCATGGCAATATGGACTGAAATGGAGGGTACGACAGATGTCTAACATTACATTGAAGCCGTGTCCATTTTGCGGCGGCGAGGCGGAGATACGCAAGGATGCTTGCCGCGGTATTTTTGTACGATGCAATAAATGCCTCATCGGAACACAGCCCGTCCTGCATAAACGAGAGAAGGTCCCAGTCGAGACTTGGAACCGGAGGGTCGGAGAAACTTCTTCATGATTGGGCTGTCGCTCTTTATGGATGAAAAAGTATGATATGCCGGCGCCCCCTATGAATCCATGCCGGCAATATGCCGACAAATATCGAAGAATAGATAAAGACGCGGCCCTGCGGGCCGTCTCCCGCGCAGGGCTTTACAGCCCCGCGCAGGAGCCACGAGAGAGTTCGCTCCCGCCCCCGCAAAAGAACCCTGTTGTGCCAAGCAAAAGCCTGCTTTCGCCGCCGCGTCGTTCGCTCCTCCTGCACCTCACTCGCTTTCTCCGTATTTCCAGCGCTCGTACACGCATGGAAGGAACCATGCCGACGAGTGAGACAAGGACAAAAGACCATGCTTGAAAAGTAAAGGAAGGGCGGGACCTCCATCGGTCCCGCCCTCGTCGTTCTTCGAAAGCTACATCCAATTATCGTCCGTCCAGATTATCGGGGACGGCAGGATGGGGGCATTGTTCCCCAGCTGCAAAAACGTCCTGTTCCAGCGGTCGCGATAGTAGACGACTGCCTCGTTGGTGTCGTCCTGCAGCGCGATGCTCCGATGATCGATGACCGTCAGCCCCATGCTGCGGCCAAGCCGCTGGGCGTCGAACAGAAAGCCCGTTACGGGATGGTTCCGCTCTATCGGGACCGTGAACCACTCGGGTCCTCCATTCGGGTTTGGCTTGTACTCGTAGAACACGCCTCGCTCCGTCACGAAGAACCGCTTGCGCGCAGGGTCCGCGCCGGGAGGCGCCGGGTCCTTCAGCAAGGGATATGCGTCGGGCAGCGCGGGGTTCAGCCCTTTGACCAGCCGACCCGGCTGGACTCCTTCCTTGCGGTTCGACCACACGAGCCGGTCCAGCACCTGGATGGTCTTCGGCGGGATGTAGGCGTCCCGGACCTTGTGGAGCCCGAGATTCTTGACCTCCCTCAGCCGCTCGACGTCGTCCGTGGGAAAGCCGATGAGGCGTCCCTTGTCCGCCAGCTCCACGACCTTCTTCGCCAGCCCTATCCGATAGCTGGACAGGGGCGGCTGCCGATAGTCCGTCTCCGCAACGGGGACGTACAGGCGGTTCGCCCGTTTCGACGGTATGGGCTTCACCGGTCCATCCTTTCCGCCCCCCGCCCCAGCCGCTCCGACCGACGTGACCGACGCGGCGCCGACCCAGTTGTTGCCTCCTTCGGACTTTTTCGAGCTCCCGCCCGTCAGAGGTCCCTCGTATTTACCGTAGAGCCGAGCCGGGACCTCGAACTTCATGCGATCCCAATAGGCCTTGTCCTCCCAGACGAAGACGTTGCCGAACGTCGCATCCACGGCGTCCGATATCTTCGACGGGTCCCAAAACTTCTCGGGCACGGGGTACAGTATCCGTTCCACCGCGGCGATGGGGACGGCGCCCTTGACGAACAGCCGCTCGTCCGCGTACCAGACGTCCAGCACCTCCGGGAACAGAAGCAGGCGCTCCAGCTCGAACCGTGCCTTCGCCTCCTTCAACGGCTGCATCTCGTAGTCCAGCCGGTGCGCCGCCGTGCTCCAGCGGATTCTGCGCCGCATCGTCGCGTCGTGCAGGTTGCGCAACATATCCCGAAACGCGATGTCGTAGTTCGGGTCGTCCCTGTAGAGCGACGGACGGTGCTTGTCCCACGGCACCTTCGACAGCCTCGGGACCTTGACGCTCCCGAACGCCTCGATGGTGCCGGAGTTCCACGAGGGCTGGAACGCGATGTTGCGGGCGAATTCCGCCATGTCGATACGGCCCCTGCGCCCCTTGTCGATGGCAATGGGCGCGGCTCGCAGCGGCCAGCCGTCCACCGCACGCGGCGCATACATCCTGTCCGGTTCGTCGAATACCTCGACGAAGACATTGGTCAGCTCGACGGGCGTCCCCTTGTTGGGGACCGATATCTCCTCCGTCGGACGCTTCTGCACCGTCACGCTGTAGGTACCGGACAGGAGCGGGTCCTGCGTGAAACAGCAGGTCACGGTCGCCGTGCCGGGCGACACGCAGCGTCCCGTCCCGTCGGCCTGGATGGCGAACACGTTGGGGTTCGACGACCTCCAGCGCCACGGTGTCGCCGTGCTTCCGAGCGCGACGCCGTGCACCACACGGTAATGGTTGTACAGCACGTTCAGATCGGGCACGGAGCTCACGGCGAACCCTATCTCGTCGTCCACGTAGTACGGCTCTCCATCCGGCTTGCGATCCGACCACTTGTAGACGCTGACCGTCACCATATCCCTCGTCAGCTCGGTTTTTTTGTCGGGCTTGGGCGTCTCATCGCTCGACGCGGGCGGCGCCAGCGGGACGTCGGGTGAGACGTCCGGCGATACGTCGCCGGACGATGCCGGAGGAACGTCCACACTCGCCGGCGGGGCCGGAACGTTGTCCTCGGACGACGGGACGGTGGGATACTCGATGATGCCGTCCTCCGCGTCGCCCGACGCGGGGTCGGGGAGCTTCGGCAGATAGTCGCCGGAGATCTCGCCCGTCTCCGTGACGCCGGGGTCGGAGACGTCCGGCTCGTCGGCCTCGGCCGGCGCCGCTCCGAGGTACCGGAACGGCGCGGCCAAGACGGACGCGACCCTCTCCCCGAACGACGGCGAGCCCAACAGGACCGAATGGGGCAGGGCCGAATGATCACTCGACGCCGGGCCGCCCCAGATCATGTTGTCGTCGTCCTGCACTTTGTAGCGCGGCGCCTGTTCGGACGGAGCCTTAAGGAACGGGCCGCGCAGCGCCTCGATGGTCGTCGCCTCGCTGCCGGGCCCGAAGATCTCGACCTGAGGCTTGGACTGGCACAGCGGGTTCTCCCTGCCATGCTCGTCGGTCCAGTCGTAGGTCTCCGGCCACGGGTACGGCTTGGGAACGTCGCGGTCGGTCCATGTCCTCACCGTCTGGAAATACTTTTTGCCCTCCTCGTCCGGCGCCATCCAGCGCGCGAACGGCGAGATCCCCTCGCGGGACCCGTAGTCGTCCTTCTTCAGCATCGGCGCGAACAGGCCGCGGAACGGCATGAACGAAGCAAACGAGAACTCGCCGACGTTCGGCGTCATCGTCATCGTATCGATGCGCGCCCTTCCGTCGTCCGACGCCGTCGTCACGAAGTTTATCCCCGTATCGATGCGGTCCCGCATATACTTCATCTGGAGCCGCGGGCGATCGAGCTCCGGCACGCCGGGCAGCGCATCGTTGTAGCTTCGGATGTTCCAGACCTGCGGGATGGGGCGCCGCACCGTCCAGTCCATGGGATAGTTCCGGTATGGTACCTTCCCGTCGACAAGTATGGGAGACTTCGCGTTGCGCTCGTACTTCGCGAGCAGATTGCGGTACGCGTCGCTGCGCTCGTCGCGCTCCGCCTTCTTCTTCACCCTCTCGTAGCGGCCCGCGTAGGGGTTCGAGTAGCCCGATGCATTCGCGCTCTGCATCGCGCCGGGCGTCATGCTCGAGCCCTGTATCTTCTTCCCGCCACGCACCGGCCGGTACTCGACGCCGTTTACCGTGTACGTCTCGCCGCCGATGGCGACCTGACGCTTCGACGAAGCCTCCATGCCGCCCCAGTTGGAATTGGTACGGTAGAGGATCCCCGACAGCTCGCCGCGCGCCGGGTCCTCGGTCAGGCCCGTCCAGCGGTACTCGGCGCGCCCGAGGTCGCGCGGGATGATGCCGGTATGGACACCGAAAAAGTACAGAGTCCCGCGGTCCGCCGTCGGGCGGTAGCGCACCGACGGATAAGGCGCGAACAGGACCGGCGTATAGGCGCCGGGCGCGATGTGCGACGCTATTCGGTAGCGCATGTAACTGCCGTCCGGCAGGAGTTTGTTCAGTTTCTTCGAGTTCACCGGCGCCGGCTTGTCCTCGTCCTTGGGGATCTCCAGACAGTCGGGGTTCAACGCCATCGGGATGCCGCCCATGTTGCCGGTCCCGTCAAGGATATAGGCGTAGCGGTGCTCGTTCTCGAACCATACGGGCTCGCCCGTGTCGACGCGCATCGGCGGTACGTGCTTCCACAGCGGAAGATGCTGGCGGAAGTTCGGCATGTCGTCCGGCGAGAACACGTTGGCCTTCAACACGTAGTCGAGCGCCTTGCGGACGTGCATGGGGAAGATGCGGGCACGTCCGGTGTACCCCGGCACGACCATTCCGTACTTCTCCGGTGCGTTTTTGTTCCGCGGGATGGGCGTCTGCTTCACCAGCCACTTTCCCGTCGCCCTCGATATCTCGCGGTCTATCTTGTCCATGCGCGCGTCCGAGATCTTCGGGAGCTTGTCGTGGACCTTTCGCGTCTCCTCCTTCGTGAGGTTCGTCACGACGCGCCAGATGGGTTTCGCGTCCGGCGGGAGCGGCACCGCGGGCCGCAGGTAGGAATCGTCGTAGAGCCCCGCCGAGAGCCCTCGCATCGCCTCGCGCGGCATGTCGAAGACGTTCTTTTCGTGCCGGTAGCGCGACATGTCGATGACGGCCGGGCCCAGCGGGTCCTTGGAGCGCCGCAAGGGCGTGTGCTCGAACCCTATCTCGTAGCCGTTCGCGCCCCAGAAGGTCACGTCGTCGGAGAGCGCCGGGTCCGGCGAGCCGAGCGCCGACTCCGTCGGAATCATCACCATCCCGAGCCGCATCGCGACGTAGGGCAGCACGTCGCGATAATAGAGCGGATGCGACTTGCGCCATTCGTTCCACGGGTTCGCCAGTATGTCGACCTCATCCTCGAAGTCGTAGACCTGCATGAACGCGTCGTGCCACGTCGAGCACTCGGCGTACTCCTTCTCGGTGATGGTGTCGAACTTCCACTTCCACACGCCGAGATTCTTCATGACGGCCTTGCCGTCCAGTTTGTTCCAGTCCCCGCCGACGAAGAGCGAAAACGCCTCGTCGGGCGGCAGATACAACAGTCGGTCCGACAGGATGGTACGGTTGCTGCGGAACCCCAGCTCGTACTGTGCGTTCTGCCACGGCCATATCCCCGCGCCCTGCACGGACTCGTCCGTGACGCGGATATAGGGCTGCGGCGCCTCGGTCGGACGCGAGGACATCTCGAACGTTGCCGGCGCGTAGCTCTTCGCCCTCAGCATGTTGTAGAGATGCGCCCACGCCGGAGCCTGGATGCGGATATCCACGTCCCGCATCCGAAGCGACTGCATTTGCTCGGCCATTTCGAAGGTTTCGGGCGACAGGCGACGTGCGAGCCGCGCGTACATGGAGTTCATCTCGACGTTCGACAAGAGCGTCCGGCCGCAGGCATTGACGTCGAACCGCCAGACGGCGTCGCGGATGGGCTCGTAATACTTCGCGCCGCCCGCGCCGTGCTTCGGTTTGTTGGGATGCAGGACGATACGATCCTTTGGCTTGCGGTCCTTGTTCTCCCGCGCCGTCACCTGCTTGATCCACTCCGGCGCCTCATAGTAGATGTCGCGCGACGCGAGAATTTCCTTGTTGAACTTCAGGATGTATTTCTCGAACTCGCCGGACAGCCCCGCCCAGTGCTCCGCCGGCGCACTGCGGACGGGCGTGCGCGGCGCGGCGCCCCAGCCGTCGGTCGTGAACCGGCGCCACCAGCCGAGGTTCAGGTCAAACGTCGTCCGCACTCCGTTCTTCCACGCCTTTTTGTCCTTCATGTCGCGCCGCTCCAGCGCGTCGGGGTCGAGCGACTCGAGGAACCAGCTCTTGTCGACCGTGACGGTCTGGCCGGACGGCGGGTCGGGCGCGTCTATCCAATGAAACTTCGACTTGCAGTGTACGAGCCGGGAGTCCCACCGGAGCTTTTTGCCCGCATAGCGGTCCAGCGTGTGCCACTGCTTCGACATCAGCTCGCCGTCGGAGTATCCGCCGGGCCAGAGATAGTCAAGCGGGTTCAGCCCGTTGACGCTCTCGGTCGTCGACTTCGACAGGTCGCACGAGGTGATGACGGTCGTCGGAGGTTCCGTCCCGAACTTCAGGTAGTTCGGATTCAGGACCGACGCACCGTACTGCCACATGTCGACGAACCCGATGCGCCGGTCCGACTCGATACGTCCCAGCCCCTTCGCCCCGCCCGTCGGGGACGGGTCCAGCCCGTAGCCGACGACCCAGCGCGGGGTCTCATAATGGTACCGGTCTATCCAATGCTCGATATGCGACCCGTGCACCTCGTAGCGTTCCTTCCCCGCGACGACGGGGAAATCCGTGATAACGACGACGTCGGACTTCTCCATCTTCCGCAGGTCTGCCAGCGTGATGCCGGAGGTTCGGATATTCTTCTCCCTGGAGTTCTTGTCCGGCGTGATTATGGGCATGTCGCGCAGCTTCCCGTCGCGCTCCCGCCAGCCATAATGGGCCCACTCGACGTTCGGCTTCGTCACGGCGGCCCGCAGCGTCTTCTCCTCGTAGGCCATGATGACGCGATAGGCGCCCTGCACGTTCTCCGCGCCGGGGATCCACGGGATGTAATGGTTCGCGACGTGGAACGAATGGGAGTAGGTCGTGCTGGGCGGCTGGTAGTGCGGGACGGGCGGACGCTTCATGCAGCAGTTGGGCACGATGTCGTTCCCGTCCTTGTCCTTCGGCGGCGGGCAGCACCCGATGCACTTCCCCTTGTACTTCACCTCGCAGGGCTTGCAGTCCCGCGAGCAGTCCCCGCCGCCGCCCATGGCCCGCACGGCGTTGTGAAAATCGCCGTACTTGAGGTACACCCACGGGTACGGCGCCCCGCCGTCCGAGCCGTCGAGCTCGCCGTTCCGGTCCTGGAACGACGCAACGACCTCGTCCTCGTCGAACCGCGGATCGCGCTTCTTCGGGTCCACGCGGTACCGGTCGTGCAGCGCCGGTATCCGGCCAAACCGGTTCTTCCACGCCTGGATTCCCTGTACAATGATGCCGGTCTCCGACACGCCGGCGGAGGCCTCCGCCGGCCGAAGAGCTCCGCCGAACAATCCTCCCGGCGGCAACAGCAGGGAACACAGCGTCAAAACGGCCGCAAATCTCATCGTCCTGCGCCACCCCGCAATTCCTCTCGTATCCATCGTTTTCAATCCCCTTCCTTGCGAGATTCAGTCTATCGGTTCACCGGACCGGCGACCCGGTCCGGATTGTCCCGCGCTTCAATCGTTCCCTTATGCCCGTACTCGGCCTCAGTGCGACTAGACGGGACGCACCGCAGGGCCGTAAACGCGGTTCTCCGTCCCGGCCCGGCGATACGCTCTCGCGCCGTCCGGCCCTCTTCCTGCGCGGCTCGTTGTCTTCTTTCACGAGTTCTTCCATATCGGCGGCCGGACTCCCGCCATCGTTCTCGTCCTCATCCCCGAAGCCGCCGGGCTCGCGCTCCTCGTCGTCCGAACCGTCTATCCCGTAACCGGGATCGTTGGCATAAGCAATGGCGTCGTCCGCGTCGCGGCTCCTGCTTCGAATCTCGTCAGCGTCCATGCGCGCGTCGTCCACGTCGTCGGAGAGGTCGCGTTCGACCTCGTCGATCTCCTCGTCTCGGGGGGACGCCGAGGTCGACGTAAGGGAAGTCTCGAGGATGGCGACGATGGAGGTGGCATGGAACAGGAACGAGGGCTTCCCGCCGACTCGGCGGGCCGTCAGGCGCCCGATGAGCAGGACGAGGTTCCCCGTCTTGACGGCGGTTTTCGCATTCCCATCGAGCGAGCAGAGCACATCCATGGAGCACCCGCCGACCAGAGGATCGGCCGAATTGAACGAGGGGGCGAACTCCGGGACCGATACGGCAAACATGTCGAACGTATATCCATCCACCGTCCGGCGCGACAAAGGGCCTATGACCAGACCGATGTACTTCTGGAGCTGGGATTGCTGCAATCGCGCGGCGACGGACGGCGAGACAATCTTCGCGCCGCGCTCCTTGAAGGACGACAACACGTGTGCTCCGTCCGGCGTCCGTATGCTCTCGACAGGATTGTCCAAGGGGTTGGCACCTCCGTTTTTACATGACGATATTGTCGTGCCGAAGACACGACCATACGCTAAATTTTAGCACGCTACGGCGTTTTTGTCCCGCTCCGTACCCCTCCAGCGTGCCTCTGCTATAATCGAGAAGACGAGAAAATAAGGAAAGGAGGCGCACGAATGCAGATATGGATAGACCAGCCGGAGCCGGACGATACACCGGAGTGCCGAGCGGCTCTGCCGCTCCGCTTCGGTCCGTCGGCGTCCGTCCGGGACGAGAACGCCATGCCGGAGGGGGTACGGCACGAGTTCATCTCGTCGGAGCGCGACGTCGACGAACTGCCGTCGCGCCACGAGTCGCGCCCTATCGCGGAGTTCCCCATCTCGTTCCGCTCGTTGTCGCGTGTGCGTTCCGCCCTGCCGTTCGAGTACTGGCGGCCCAAGGCTCGCAGTGCGTCCGGCGTGCGCCCCAGCTTCTCGGGAATGCAGGACAAGGTATGCTGCGTCCTGGAGCGAACAGACGAGGAGTTCGTCCTGCGCGCACCGGACCAGACCCGCGAGCGCGGCAACGTCATCCTCAAGCCCGCATGGGGTGCCAACAATATCCGAATCGGCATAAACGAGGCGTTCTGCATGACGTTCTCCGCGCTCTGCGGCGACACCATGCCGCGCATTGGGCTCGCCCCCTACGGATTCGACCGGCGTTTCCCGCAGGCCCATTATTTCGTCGAGCGGTTCGACACGGAGCCCGGCGCTGAGTTCGTGACGGTCAACGAGTTTCTGGGGCAGGAGACCGACCGGCGCGGACAGGTCCCCTTGCCGGACGTGCTGGCGGAGCTGGCTCCGGTATTGGACGACGGCGATTGGAATCTGCTGATGAAGAGGCTCGTTGTCTCGTTCCTTGTCGGGAACGGCGACCTCCATCTGAAAAATCTGTCGCTCCGGCTCCGGCCCAGAAACGACGGGACGCTCGCCGTCTCCCTCGCGCCGAGCTACGACGTCGTATCGACGACCGTCCTCGGGGACGGCGAGCTGTTCGCGCTTCCCATGGAGAAGCATTTCGACGACCTCCCCCTGAACGAACGGAACCGCTGTGCCTTCCGAGAATTTATCAATCTGCTGCAAAACTACGCCGATACGGACGACGTATTGCAGATTACGGCGCGTGCGGCGCGAAACGCCGGCGCGGCGGAGTCCATCGTCATGGACGCGACTACCCGCGACGCGTACCCCGAAAAATACCTCACGTCGGTACGGAGCCACCTCGAACTGATAGCGAAGCTCGCCGCTCGGCGTGCGGCAACCTTGGCGGAGAATCTATAAACTCAGCTTGACGCCCAGAATGTTTCGATATATAATCTCTTTTAGACATACCATCCTTTCAGAAACGACCGGAGGGGCCCGAAAACCAAGGGCCCCTCCGGTCGTTTCTGTCTGTTC
>ERZ773099.1974-NODE-1974-length-14590-cov-17.153079_pt1 | contig 14590 bp, 13 predicted proteins | sample MGYA00511120_ERZ773099 | MGnify/ENA primary metagenome ERZ773099 (study PRJEB29015, sample SAMEA2738012) | human oral metagenome | biome: human oral; feature: human-associated habitat; material: dental | place: China | collected 2104 ... | reverse complement strand
ATGACTCAGGCCCGTGGGTCCGGAACGCCGCACCGGACCCACGGGCCATAGTCATGAGGCACATGAGGCATACGAGTTGGCGCGAGCGCCGGCCTTTATTTTTTGTCGGTGGCGTGGCTCTTGTAGAAGTCGATGAGTGTGTGGGTTCCGACGGGGTCTCCCACACAGTCGTTGAGCATGCTCCATGTGACGAACCGCAGTGTGTCTGCTCGCCGAGGGTTGACGACTCCGACGACCTTGATGAGGGGCGGCAGGATGGCGGGCGACACGGTCGTGGTTTTCGCAGGCCGCTCGAGAGCGCGGAATGCGCACTCAGCCAGGCTCTTCCAGGTGAAGACCTCCGGGCCTCCCACGTTCCATTCGCCCTCTTCGGAGTCAACCAGGCGGTCCACGCAGAATTCCGCAAGGTCGGCCCCATGAATGGGGTTGATCCGGGTGTTCGGACGGAAGAGGTAGGCTCGCCCTCGTTTGGCCATCGTCAGAATCTGGGCCATGTCGGAGAAGTACCCGGGTGGGTTGATGATTTGGCTTGAAATCGTTGAGGCGGCGAGCTTTTGAGCGAAAGTGGTCTTGGCCTTCGTCAGCTGGGCCGGGCACCGGTCGCCTCCAATGACGTTGACGAAGCAGAAACTCCGGGCGCCGTATTGCTCGGCAGAGCGGAGGATGGCGAGGTTGGCGCGGTAGTCGATATCCCAGGGGCTCGCCTTCTGCTTGGTGACGCCGAGCGCGGAGATGACCTTATCGACATCCTTGGCGACATCGGCGGTGAAGGCGGGGTCCGTCACGTCCCCGACCGCCCACTCGTCGACGAGGCCGTCGAGGGCGGGCGCCTCCCACGGACCTGGTGAGGCGGCCCGGCTGCGGCTGCGCGTGATGGCGCGGACCCGATGCCCACGACGGTGCAGCTCGGCGACGATGAAGCGTCCGAGGTAGCCGGTCGATCCGGCGACAAGGGTGGTTGTGGTCATGAGTTGTCCTGTTTTTTTCCTGATACGGGTTGAGTGCGCTGGGTGTGTGACGTGTGGGTGCGCGGCGCGCCGAGCATTCGGGGAAGGATGGTGCAGACGATTTCCTGGGCCCTGTCGCGGTGGGCGGCGTCCTGGGTGGCCCAGCGGTCGATGCAGTTCACGACGGCATAGGCGAGTTCGGCATGCATCTGGGCGGGAATAAGCGGGTCGAGGAGTCCGAGCTCCAGGCCGCGCGAGACCAGGCTCATGTTCCAGTCGATGAGCGCTTCCTTGAACGTGTCGAGACTTCGGCACGGCGGGAGGTCGTCGAGGTGATATATGGCTCCGACGGCGACGAGATCCGGCCGCTCGGCCGCCGCAGAGAGGTCCGCGGTGAGCTCCGTCAGGGACGGCCAGAAGGAATCCGCGTCGAGGTCGGCGACCCTGGGGATGTGCACAAGGGCACCGAGTTCGTGCAGGCCGTCGGCGACTGCCTCGTCGAGGAGCCGCTCCTTGGTGCCGAAGAAGTAGTAGAAGGAGCTGCGCGGGAATGCCGCCTGCTCAAGGAGCGAGGTCAGGCGGGTCGCACTGAAGCCATTGGCGGCGAATGCGAGACGCGCCTGACGGAGAAGGCGCGATCGTCGTTCCGGATCGAGCGGCTGTGCGGTCCTGGCCACGGCCACCGCCCCCTTTTCTGCTCGGAGTGCTCGCGGGTGAACGTGATCAGGCTATAGTTTATGGACAGGGTTGTCCAGAAATTGATGAGGGCTTGATTCCGCAGCGGTCCGGGCGTGTTGCTCCCGAGGCCGATGCGCGCTGATGCGCTGCGGCTGTTGGGGGATGCGGCGTCCCTGAACCGATCTCGGCGCGGAACCGGACCGATCTCGACGCGGAGTACGACCGATCTCGCGATTAGAGCGGCTCGCCGTCGCTGTCGGCCTGGGCCTTCGGCGCCGCCTGCGTCAGCAGGCGCAGCAGTGTGATCGCCCCGGCCTTGTCCAGCGGTTCATTGTTGTTGCCGCATTTGGGGGATTGCACGCAGCTCGGGCACCCGGCGGTGCAGGCGCAGCTTTCGACGACGGCGAGTGTCGCTTCTAGCCACTGTGCGCCGACCCGGTAGCCGCGTTCGGCGAAACCGGCCCCGCCGGCATGACCGTCGTGGACGAAGACGGTGGGCGCTCCCGTCTGCGGGTGCGAGCTGATCGAGAGGCCGCCGATATCCCAGCGGTCGCAGGTCGCCAGTAGCGGCAGCATGCCGATCGAGGCGTGCTCGGCGGCGTGCAGCGCGCCGGGAAGGTCTCCGGGTGCGATGCCCGCCGCCTGGGTGAGGTCGGCCGGGATCGTCCACCACACTGCGGCGGTCGGCAGTACGTGCTCGGGCATGTCCAGCTCGTGCTGGGCGACCACTTCCATCGTGGGCAGGGTCAGCTCGGTGTAGCCGATCACCTGGCTGGTGACCTCCACCGACCCGAAGGACCAGCGGATCCCGTCACTCCACATCTGGGCGTCGCGCTCGCCGACGATGCGCACGCTGGAGCGATCCCGCGCCCGGGTCCGGTAGCCGATCGCCGCTTTCTCGGTGACGAGCGCGGCCTCCTCGGTGAGGTCGGTGACGACGTAGCTGCGGCCCTGGTGGATGTAGACGGCGCCCTCGTGCACGGTGGAGTCCGCGGCGGCGCCGTCGACCGTGCCGATCACCGCGCCTGTGGCGGCATCGATCACCGGTACCTCCGGCGGCCCGTCGCCGCGCAGGGAGGTCAGGTCCTGGGGGCGCCCGGGCAGGCTCGTGTTCCAGAACCATCCGGTGGGGCGGCGGCGCAGCGCTCCGCGGGCGGCCAGGTCCGCCAGAAGGGATTCGTCCGGCAGCCCGAATAGCGCCAGATCCGCTTCCCGCAGGGGCGCCTCGCTCGCGGCCGAGCACAGGTGCGGGGCCAGCACGTAGGGGTTGGCCGGGTCGAAGACGGTGGCCTCCGGAGCGGCGAAGACCGTGTCGGGGTGGTGAATGAGGTAGGCGTCCAGCGGGTTGTCGCTGGCGATGAGGACGGCGAGTCCGCGGGTGCCGGCCCGCCCGGCGCGGCCCGCCTGCTGGCCCAGGCTCACGCGTGTGCCCGGCCAGCCGGCGATGAGGACGGCGTCCAGCCCGGTCACGTCGATGCCGAGCTCGAGCGCGTTGGTGGTCGCCAGGGCGCGGAGGTGTCCGCGACGCAGGTCCTTCTCCAGTGCGCGGCGCTCCTCGGGCAGGTAGCCGCCCCGGTAGGCGGCGACGGCGCCGATGAGCTCGGGCTGGCTTCTGCCCAGGATTCGCCTGGCGTGTTCGGCCACGATCTCGGCGCTGCGCCGCGATCGCACGAAGACGAGGGCCCGCGCGCCCACGCTGAGCAGGTCCGCGAGCAGTTCCGCGGCCTCGACGACGGCGGAGCGCCGGGCCGAGGGGTCCTCGGTGGGGTCGAGCGTGTCGGGGCCGGCGTCCCGGGAGGTACCGCCCCCGTCCACTGCGGTATGTGCGGACGTGCTTGGATTCTGCCTGTCCCAGAGGAGCCACGGCTCGCGCAGGGCGGGCTGCCACAGGGCGAGAGTGCGCTCGCCGGCGGGGGCGCCGCCGTCGGTCACGGCGAGTACGGCGTCGGGCTCCACCCCGATGAGGCGCGCGGCCGTGAGGGCGGGCTCGCCCGCCGTCGCGGAGGCGCACAGCACGACCGGCTCCGGGCCGTCGGGGCGCAGCCGGCGCACCAGCCGCAGTAGGCGGCGCAGCACGAGGGCGACGTGCGCGCCCAGGATTCCGCGGTAGGCGTGGCACTCATCGATTACTACGTAGCGCAGCGAGCGCAGGAAGCGGGTCCACCGCTCATGGCCCGGCAGGAGGGAGAAGTGCAGGAAGTCGGGGTTGGTGAGCACGACGTCGGCGTGAGCGCGCGCCCAATCGCGCTCGGGCAAGGGGGTGTCGCCATCGCAGGTGCCGATGCGCACGGTGCGGATCGACCCGGCCGGGACGCCGTCGGCGCGCTGGATGGCCTCGACCTCGGCCACGAGTCGTTCCAGGGAGGCCGCTTGGTCGGCGGCGAGGGCCTTGGTAGGGGAGAGGTAAAGCGTGGTCGGGTGGCGGCCGTATTCAGAGATGCGGGATCCAGGGATGCGGGCTCGCCCTCCGGCGCGGCGCTCAGTGGCCTCAGTGGCCTCAGTGATCTCAGTGGCCGGTCCGCTGGCCGGCCCGGCCCCCTGGGAGGCGAGTACGTCCGAGATTGCCGGCAGCCAGGCCGCCAGCGACTTGCCCGAGCCCGTGCCGGTGGCCAGGACGGTGTGGCGACCGGCGTGGACGGCGTCGGCGGCCCGGGTCTGGTGCACCCACGGCGTCTCCACCCCGAGGTGCCGGTAGACGGTGACGAGCAGCGGATCCGCCCAGGCGGGCCACTCGCCGTGGCGGGCTGGGCGCGCGGCAGTGCGTTGGAGGTGGACGAGCCGGCCGTCGCGCGCACCGATGCTCGCCAGGAGCTCGGTGAGGTCGCGTCTGGTCCCGTCTGTCATGGGGCCAGTGTGCCGCAGGGGTGCGACACGAGGCTGCCGGCATCCTTTTTGCCGAACAGTGCGATGGCCTCGTCGGTCTGCTTCTGCAGACGCAACGCTGTCGGCGACGGGGCGGACGGGCCTCAGCCGGTAGGGTAGGTCTTGACAGGGGCTGTCGTCACTCCATACTTGTACGAGATCAAGTACAACTAGGGGGTTTCCATGTCTGTCATGACGGCGAGCGAGGCTCGCGCCAACCTCTTCGGCCTCATCGAGCGGGTCAATGAGGATGCTGCTCCGGTGGAGATCACTTCACGGCGCGGTGGTGCTGTGCTCATCTCCCGTGCCGAGTTCGATGCCCTTGAGGAGACAGCCCACCTGCTGCGATCGCCGGCGAACGCTGCGCACCTGCTTGAGAGCCTCGCCCAGGCGCGCCGGGGCGAGGCCGAGGAGCGCGAGCTGCTCTCATGAGGCTGGTGTTCACGCCGAACGGCTGGGCCGACTACACATCCTGGCTGACTGCTGATCGGCGCATGCTCCCCCGCATCAACAAAATCCTCGACGATGCTGCCCGTCACCCTTTTGAAGGCATCGGCAAGCCCGAGCCGCTCCGCCATGCCCTCGCCGGGGCCTGGTCGCGACGCATATCGGGCGAGCACCGGCTGGTATACCTCGTCGACGGCGATGACCTCGTCGTCCTCCAAGCGCGGTATCACTACGGGTGAGGCTGCGAGACTCAGGAAGGCTGTATGAGTTTTAAGACCCACCTCGTGGCCGTCTCGCCGACGGTGCCGCGTCTCGACATCCTCGCGCATCCGGAGGGCGGGCCCGAGGGCGCGCAGGCCTTCATCGACCGGTCGATGCCCGGGTGTCCGTCAGAATGACATTGGAGGCCCGGAGCGTCGTGCCCCTCAGAGGAATCCTTGCGATCATGCGGTTTCTCTCTTGCGTGTCTGGGCCCGGAGGGGCCAATGTCATTCTGGTGGACACCTGCCGGCTCGGAGTCGCTCGGCGTGCGACCCGTCCCTCCTTCGCCGGAATGCGGGCCCGCCATCCACCGTGGAGCACCCTGCGATGGCTCGCGCATCAGCGACGGCGCCCGCGGCTGAGGCGAGGTCGGCGTGGAGGCCTGTCGGGTGTGGACGCCAGCGGCTCAGGTGGGTCATAATGGTGGGGAGCCACCCGGTGGGCCCGGATGGCTCCCCTGGCAGGCGGCTCAGCTGAACCACCTGCCGAGGGCATCCACAAGGACACCAACGGCCCGGACCAGGCGAGCGAGTGCGTTCAACAGTTCGCTCACCTTCCGGGCCGTATCCTTGCCCTTGCGGACTTTGACATGTCGGCCTCTCGGCTTGGACACGGCCCCCACCTCCTCCCTGGCTCCTTACTTCCCCGGCAAGGACACTGGGTGTTCCGGGAGAAGGTGCCGGAGAAGGCCCCACCAGTATGCCGTGCGGATTGCCCGAGCAGTCCAGCCGCGAGCACAGAGCGGTGCCCTGTTGCCGCGGGAAGAATCAGCGCGGCTCGTTCTCATTGGGGAGGAGCGGCGGCGTCACCCGCCCGTCACGGTTGATGAAGCGCGCCGGTGGAAGCGGCTGCGCCTGTTCCAGCTCATCGAGGAGGGCCAGTGCCGACGCGCTTCCCGCGACCCGTTTCGAGGGGACGAATTTCAGCGCCGTGGAGTTGATCGCGATCTTCTCACCCGCTTGAGCCATGCGGCTCGCCATATTCATCAGGGGATTCTGGTGCTCGCCCTCGTCGATCTCTCTCTGGAGAAATTCACGGCATTCTTGGACGTCTTCCTTCCAGCTTCGCAGCTCGCGCTGGATGAGGCGCTCGTGCCACTCGAAATTGTCGCCCATCGATTCAATGATCCACCCCGGCCACTGGGCGTAGAAGGCCTCAATCCCCATATCGTCGTCAATGAGGGACCACCAGCGCAGTGATCGCTCTCGGAAGTCGATGTGCACGCCCGTGCAGGGTCGTTCGTCGCGCGGCTGGTCGTCCCACAGCAGGGGCTCTCCTGCGCGGGAGCGTTCGAGGGTCTCAGCTGCGATGCGACGCATATTGATGGGCCCCAGCTCCGCGATGACGTCGAGGACCCCTTCGCCGCGCCACCTGAGGAGCTCGCCGTCCTCGAGGACCGCCGAGAACGCGTCGACGGGATTGAACTCGCCCCAAGGTCCGAACCACGAGTCCCCTTCCATCGTCCGGGTTCTGTACGCAGTGCTTGTGAAGAGGGAGGCCGGGTCCACCCCTGCCGCCCAGAGCGTGCCGCGTGTGCCTTCGGGGGACCAGATGGCCGTCCACCCCGGCCAGGTTCTCTCTACCAGCGCATTGATCAGCCGTGGGAGGTAGAGCCCCTCGCTCTCCTCGGCCCACACGACCGTCTTCGACCTCAAGTCGATGAGCAGGGTGCCCTCGATCCATACGGCGCCCTTCCAGTCGTGCGGGGTATCGACGCCCATGGGCTCCATCTGACGCACGCGGTGCAAGGTGGCGTCGAATCCGTCGAGAGCGATGTTGCCTCCGATGGCCTGCGCGGCCCAGTGGTCGTAGTAGATCTCCGATCCGGATTCGGTCTGGACGATCACTCCCAGCCGTGAACCCACAATGAGTCTCCTTTCTCCTGCACGCCCTACTCGGCCACGTGGATTTCAGGCGATACGCCCAACAGCCCGCTGAAACGGTCGACGTGGCGGAGCGTGCGGGTGTGCGCCGGAGATGGGAGGCGGCTGTCGCGTGAGCCGATACTCTCTAGGAGCTCGGTGAGGTCGCGTCGGGTGCCGTCTTCCATGGGCCAAGTGTGCTGCAGGGGTGCGACGCGAATCCGCAGCGGGACGCTTTCGTGGCCTGCATGAAACCGGTGAAGAGTCAGGCGGCGCATGGCATGATCGCTCATATGAGTTGTCTCACCCAGAGAGGCCTGTTTGCGGAGTTAAATAGGGTTCCGAGGGCGGCATTGGAAATGTTTAATATACGCCAGTTTGATGTCTATTTCTGGCGCATATATGTGAAGTATGCCAGGTTCTGAATCCGGTGCCGCCAATTTGGATTGAGGGAGAAGTCCAGTTCTTAATCCACGCTTAATTCCTTGTCGCCTAGACGGAAAATTAGGTAAAAGAAGGGACGGGTAAGACGCCTTGTGGTGTAGCAGTCGTTTCGAAATGTAGGAATTAGGTCGCGAATTTTAACTACATGTCAGAGCGTTCTGGACCTTAGGGTGCGGCGCTTTAAGGGGTTTTATGAAAAGCCGGCAACTTCGCTGAAGTCGATAAAGTCTTCTTCGGGGGCCCAGGAAAATTTCTCATGCCGCAATTCCGATAACCTTGTCGTGCGAATACGCATTGGGGCTGTATATAAGTTAAATTGGTCGATCGACAGAGAATGTCTGCTTAAGACTGACAAAAAAGGTTCTCCACTACCTCGCGTTGCGATTACTGCCTTGCCGTTTCTCGAGGGTTCCTTGCCCCAAGCTGATCCGGCAAGAGTGGCGCGAGCGAATCTCCCGGGAATGTGTCTCAATGAATTGGGCGCCCATCGAATGACGAGGGCGCCTTTGAGTCCCATCGGCCACAGCGGGAAAAATGGCATCATTGGGCCGCTGATCGGGCGAACATAGAATAACTTGTCCTTCCCTTTTGCTGATTTCATCAACGCCCTGGCGTGTTCGCCCGAGTAATATATTGCTGCAATGTGCACAGAATGGTATGGAAGATTATCTTCACTCCATAAAAGAAGATTCCCTACCTGGACGCCAGACGTTGGCTCCGGGAGGTGTGATATGTCGGTAATAGTATATGAAAATAACTGAATCTCCGATGCGTTTTGAAGCGAAGCAAAATGCTGCCGCAAAGATAGTGAACCGGTAGTCGTTCCGCGAATACCTACCACTCCACTTTGATGATAATGAAATTTTGGTAACTCTCCATCGGGAAGTTGTTGATAATGGGTCGGTAAATATGTTGGATTCGGGGAGAATGTGGAGGGGCAGTCTCCGATCTGGAACAGGTTCCACGAGTCTCCCGGTGAGCTGGTCGGGACAACCTGGAATCCTCCGTCTCCATTAAAAAAGAAAGTCAGGATATGATGCATGGCGCCATTGGGAAGGCTGATAAGCAATCGTCTAGACGCCTTGGCCGCCGTTTTTGAATATGACATCGGATTTTCTCCTTCCATGTTAAAACCATATTTTTACGCCGCGGTACTCAAGAACCGAAAGGTGCTGTCAGAAAAGCGAGCAAAATTTATCGTACTCGTGGTCTAGTCTGTCTGCTAAATCCTGTCGTCTGAACGTGAGTACAGGGCGGCGTATGTTGTGGGTTGAACAAAGACATGCCTCGAGATTGTTTGAGGCGCTCCCAGAAGTCCAATGAAGATTAGTACTTACCTCAGGTGGGTATAGTTCTGAGCAGCCCGCTGAAACGGTCGACGTGGCATGCGAGCTCGTCGGCCACACGGTGCTTCTTGGTGTCGAGAGTGTCGGAGCCGGCGGTCCTGCGGAACCGCGACATGGGCGGCAGGATGCGTGAGACGGCAGTTCCTTCGACGCCGATGCGTGCGAGTCCCGCCAGAGCGGCCGCCACGAGCCGCCTGGTCGGCTCGGCCTTGAGACGCTCCTCGGAGATGAGGGCATCGAGCTCGGCTTGTTGGCGGCCCGTAATGTGGGCCTCCCACTGGGCGGCGACGTCGCCCGTCGAGGACACGGAGCGGACGAAGTCTTCGATGAGGTCGCGCTTGTTGTGCAGGGACGGGCTAGAGGCCAGTGCGCGTGTGATATCGACCGGGATCTCGCGGTCGCCGCCGTCGGGCTCGCCGTGATGCTTCTCGACGAGCATGAGGACGTAGTCGACATTGACCTCGACCTGCTTGACGAGCTCGATCTCGAAGACGAGGTCGTCGTTAATGACCTCCTTCTCCGCCGTTCTCGTCCGCCGCAGCTCCTGGTAGAGGTCGACGTAGACGCTCTTGTAGTCGTCGAGCTCGCCGACGTCGAGGACATCGGCGTCGGCGAAATCGTCGAAGCTCGTCAGGATGTTGCGCAGCCGCAGGATCGCTCCGAAGAGCCGGATGAATCGCTTCTGCTCGCTCTCGGAGGCGATCACTCCTCCGGGTTTGAAGCCCGCGCGCAGCTCGCTTACCTTCTCAAGGTACTCCTGGAGGTACTCGGCGTAGGGGCGCAGGAGGACGAGTCCGCCGGCGTCCTTGTCGCCGAACAGGGCGATGGCTTCGTCAGTCTGCTCCTGCAGGTTGCGGAAGCAGACGACGTTCCCGTATGTCTTGACGGAGTTGAGGATCCGGTTGGTGCGGGAGAAGGCCTGGATCAGTCCGTGGGTGCGCAGGGGCTTGTCCACCCACAGGGTGTTGAGGGTCTTGGAGTCGAAGCCGGTGAGGAACATGTTGACGACGATCACCAGGTCGATGGCCTTCTTCGTCAGACGCTCGGAGATGTCCTCGTAGTAGTTCTCGAATCCCTGGGCGTCGGTGCCGCAGCTGGTGGCGAAAGTCCGGTTGTAGTCGCCGATGGCGGCGTCGAGGAAGGCGCGGTCGTCGGCCGACAGGCGCGTGGGGTCAACAGACTCCTCCCCCAGCAGTCCTCCGGGAGCGTCGGCGTTCGGCGCGCAGGAGTAGATAATGCCAACCGTCAGCCGCTGGTCGACGGGCAGCCTCTCCTGCTGGCGCTTGAACTCGCTGTAGTACTCGCGTGCCGCCCGGATCGATGCCGTGGCGAAAAGGGAGTTGAAGCCGCGCACGCGCGCATCGCGGAGTGTGTAGGAGCTGGCGCGCTTGGTCTTCTGGGCGAAGTGCTCGCGTATGTAGCGCACCACCTGACTCAGGCGCTGTGGGGCGAGAAGGGCCTGCTCGGTGTCGATGCCGGGGACCTCGCCGTCGTGGGCGTCGTCGGGCATCTTGATAGTGTCGATGTAGTCGACGCGGAAGGGCAGGACGTTCTTGTCCCGGATGGCGTCGACAATTGTGTAGGTGTGCAGCTGGTCGCCGAAGGCCTGGGCGGTGGTGCGCAGGTCCAGCTTCCCGGATGACCCGGAGTTCTCGGCGAAGATCGGGGTCCCGGTGAAGCCGAAGAGGTGGTAGTTGCGGAAGGTCTTGGTGATGGCGGTGTGCATGTCGCCGAACTGGCTGCGGTGGCACTCGTCGAAGATGAGGACGACGTGCCCATTGTAGATGGAGTGCCTGCGGTGACCGCCGACGAAGTTGGAGAGCTTCTGTATTGTGGTGACAATGATCCTCTGCTCGGGATCATTGATCTGGGCGGCCAGCTGCGTTGTGGACTGGTTGGCGGAGACGGTTCCGGCGGAGAAGCGGTTGTACTCCTTGATGGTCTGGTGGTCGAGGTCCTTGCGATCGACGACGAAGAGGACCTTGTCCACGTCCTCGAGGCCGGCGGCGAGCTTGGCGGTCTTGAAGGAGGTGAGGGTCTTGCCGCTTCCGGTGGTGTGCCAGATATAGCCGCCGGCGGCAGGGGTGCCGGTGCGCTTGTTGAGGGTGGAGGTGTTGATCCGCTGGAGGATCTGCTCGGTGGCGGCGATCTGGTAGGGCCGCATGACGAGCAGCTTCTCGGCGGTGGTGAACACGCAGTAGCGGGTGAGGACGGCCAGCAGGGTGTGCTTTGCGAAGAAGGTCCTGGTGAAACCCTCGATATCGGCGACGGGCCGGTTGCGGGCGTCAGACCACCAGGAGGTGAACTCGAAGGAGTCGGAGTTGGCGGCCTTCGCCTGGCGCCGCCCGTCGGTGTTCTCGGTGACGTGGTCGAGGCGGGTGGTGTTGGAGTAGTATTTCGTGTCGGTGCCGTTGGAGATGACGAAGACCTGCACGTAGCCGTAGAGGCCCGAGCCGGCCCAGAAGGAGTCGCGCTGGTAGCGGTTGATCTGGTTGAAGGCCTCGCGGATGGGCACGCCGCGGCGCTTGAGCTCGACATGGACCAGCGGCAGGCCGTTGACGAGGATGGTGACGTCGTAGCGGTTCCTGTGTGTGCCGGTGTCGACGACGTACTGGTTAGTGACCTGGAGCCGATTGTTGTGGATGCGCTTCTTGTCGATGAGCCGGATGTTCTTGAACTCGCCATTGTCCCGGCGGAGGACCTGGACGTGGTCCTCCTGGATACGGCGGGTCTTGTCAATGATGGAGTCATTGGAGGCGGCGATGGACTTCCTGAAGAATCGCTTCCACTCCGCATCGCTGAAGCGGTAGTCGTTGAGGGCCTCGACCTGGGCGCGGAGGTTGGCAATGAGGTCGTCCTCGGTGTCGAAGCGGACGTACTCGTAGGCCTGGGTCTGTAGCTGCTTGATGAAGGCGGCTTCAAGGGCGGCCTCGGACTGGTAGGTGGTGCGGTCGCGCTCGGCGGGCTCGTACCGGGCGACGACGGTGGACTCCTCGGTGAGAATGACGGGTTCGATGCCAATGGCGCGGGTGTCGTGGGTAGTCATCCTTCTGCGGTCCTCTCGCTGGGCGGAGTCGGCGGGGTCGGTGAGGCGGTTGGCAGGTCGCGGTTCTCCCAGTCCCCGTAGGCGCCGCCGTCCCAGAGCCATGAGAGGCGACCGTTGCAGGCGCGCCCGGTGGCGATAGCTCCGGCCGCGGACGGCGAGGTGAAGGGGATGTCCCGGGTGACGACAGCGGTGGCGCCATCGATGCTGATGGAGCCGTCGGCGACGAGTTTGGCGTGGCGCTCACGGTAGGCGGCGTAGGCGCGGCGGGTGCTCGGGGTGCGTCCGACGCCGGTCCACGCGGCGGTCACGCGGGAGCCTTCGAGGAGGAGGAACTCATCTCCGACGACGCGCGCGCGCATCGATACCGTTGCGGACGACGGTGAGGCGGAAGACCGGTGAGGCGTCGGATGCGAGTTGCGGCGAGGGATCGGGGGCGGTGGATGCTGCGGTGCGCAGGACATTGACCCCGAGGACGGGGAGGATGCCGCGAACCTGGGCGAGAAAGGCCTCGGCGTCGGAGACCTGGGCCTCGGAGAGCCTGCGGGGCTGAGGCCTCTGCTTGTTGTCGGGCAGGGAGCAGCGCTCGGCGCGGGCGGCGATGTCGAGGAGGCGGGCCTCGAGATAGCCCCAGTGCCCTTCGTTGAAGGAGTCGTCCCGGCTTGAGATGAGGACGGCGCGGTCCCACCAGTCGCGGTTGCGGTCGTGGTCGCGGAACCTGGCTGTGAAGGACTCAGTGCGTCCGATGTAGCAGGTGGTGCTCTCAATGGATGAGGGGTCTTCGCCCAGGAGCAGGTAGACACCGTTGCGGTTGGCGTCATCCCGGGCGAGGAGGCGGGTGAGGTCGGAACGGGAGCCTGTGAGGACGTGGCCGGTCCAGCCCGCGACATCGGCGGTGGTGATGCCGCCGGGCTCCCCGTCGACGAGGAAGAGTTCGATGTGCTTGCCGCTCACCCTCAGACCGCCTTCTCCGGGAACGTGAGGAGTCTGTCCCGGTAGTACTCGTACTGCTGCCGACGCGCCTCGATCTCCGCCGGGATCCCAGACGAGATATCGGAAACAAGTGAGTCGAAGTTTCCCAAGATGTCGGCAATCCGTCGTTGCTCCGAGAGCGGAGGAAGAGGGATCGTAATCTGCTCAATACCGCGCGCTGAGAGTCGCTTGACCTTGGCGCGCGAGACGAACCTGTCCTTCTGGCGATGATAGTCCGACGTGCGTAGAACATGCGAGATGTACCGCGGATCCTGCTGGTGATGGAGGGCGAAGGAATCGTCGTGATAGGCGACGGGGTGGTTTCCGAGCCACGCTACGCCGATCCCGACCTCCTCCACAGTCTCTCCGACTCCAGCGATAATAACGTCGCCTGGCTCAGCGTATCGGAGACTCTGTGCGCGCTCTGAAGCCACGTGTGAGATGGTTTTGCGAGTTGAAATGCCGTAGGTTGTGTAGATCTCACCGTAGTGGATTGCAGGGATCCCCTGATCGGCAATATCCTTGCGGGTGAACCGCCGCCCTCGAGTGAGTGTGCCGACCTCCCCAAGAGTGACTCGAGGAGCATTGTTCTCCCAGATCAACTGATTCTGATAATAGGCGTACTGCTGTCGGCGCGCCTCCAGCTCCGATTCCAGTTCCACCTCCAGCCCCGCCTCCAGTTTAACGAAATTATCCAATATTAGCGCGATCGCGTGCTGAATTTCAATTGGAGGTACAGCTAATAAGATATTATTTAGAGTCTTTTGTGTGAGGCTCGGCACTCCTCCTGCTTGATTGAGGCGCTCCAGATGAAGCATTCCCAAATAGTGGTAAAAATACTTGGCGTCGAGTTCTTCTCCAATTTCGGTGAAGAAAACAGTGTCGACTGTCCAAAATGGGGAATCCACATAAAATAGATTACTTAACGACCCCTTGCGCGGTATGAGAACGGAGGGGTGGTTGTAAATTGCTTCGGAGACATGCTGCATAATGCCGCCGGATCCATAAACTGGCACCGACCCGCTGTCTAGGTGCTTGAAATCGCGACCGTTGCGAATTCGGACTAGATTGCCCAATCTGCGGTAAGAAACGCCGCTTGGGCACATCTGACGGATCATGTCGTCGATGCGGCTCACTTCTCGTCTCCCTCCAGGTCGGCCACGATCTTATCGATGCCGGCGCGAAGCTCCGCCTGGTGGGTGACGATCCGCTTGATCCGGGCGTTGAGCTCGGCGATGTCAATGACCTCGCGCGTGTCCTCGGCCTCCACGTAGGCGGACACCGACAGGTTGTATGGCTGGAATTAAACAAGGTCGGTGTGGGGTGGTGTGATTGGGAGGTGCTCGAAGTCGTAGTCGAAGGTGCGGTTGGTGATGTAGGCGGTGAAGGCCGCGAAGGTGTTCTCCGGGGTGTCGCGCTGGAGGTTGGCGATATTGTTCTTGGCGGCGTTCCACACGTGTTCTGTGGGATTGTGGTCGGGGGCGTAGGGGGGCATGTAGATGGGCGTGATTCGCTCCAGAGCCTGACCGGGGGCATAAAGATTATTCAAGGCTTTGGCGTGGTGGAACCTGGCGTTGTCCAGGACGACCGCGATCTTCTTTCCCTCATCGGTCTCGCGCGCCAGGCGATCCATCATGAGGGTGATCTGCTCGGCGTTCTGGTTTCCCTCGATGGGGTAGATCCTCATTTTCTTGGTCGTCAGGCTCAGTGCCCCGAAGAACGACCGGC
>ERZ773099.1972-NODE-1972-length-14602-cov-3.972228_pt1 | contig 14602 bp, 12 predicted proteins | sample MGYA00511120_ERZ773099 | MGnify/ENA primary metagenome ERZ773099 (study PRJEB29015, sample SAMEA2738012) | human oral metagenome | biome: human oral; feature: human-associated habitat; material: dental | place: China | collected 2104 ... | reverse complement strand
AAGGATAAAACACTTCACTATGCACTGAACCTAGTATTAGCTAAGATTAAAAGAAACTAAAAGAAACACCCTACTAGTAAACGCTCGTTTATCAGTAGGGTGTTTCTTTTATTCTTTTTCTTTCTTGTCAGAAGTATTGGCTTCTAGATTTGAATCTTGTTTTGGCTGTTCAGCAATAGAGGAACTAGCTTCTTGCTTCTTTTCTGACTGATCTGCTTCGCCATTTACAGCAGCAACAGCCTGTCTCCAAATGCCTTCCTCGTTTACCTTATAACCATCCGGTGTGGTAGCATTTTTCAACAAGGAACCATCTGTTTGGAAATAGTACCAATTACCATCAAGTCGTTTCCAACCGGTCTGCATAGCTCCTGAGTCATCAAAGTAATAATGATCACCATTTACTTTATGAAGGCCAACCAACATGATACCATCTTCAGGATTGAGATAATACCAGATTCCTTTATCCTTGATCCAACCTGTCTTCATAGCTCCACTTACTTCAAAGTAACGATAATGATTATCAAACCATTTCCAGCCTGTTTGCATGGCACCGCTGGTATTCAAATAGTAGCGCGTACCATTGATTTCTTGTTTCCCGATCTGCATAATACCATCTTGATTTAGATAATACCATTTCTCATTATCCTTAATCCAGCCTGTTTTCATAGCTCCTGAGTTCGCATAGTAATACCAATGGTTCTCTAGCCATTTCCAGCCAGTTTGCATGGCACCACTAGCGTTCAAATAGTAACGAACACCATTTATATCTTGTTTTCCAGTGAGCATGATACCATCTTTGTCCAGATAATACCAAGTATCCTGATCCTTGATCCATCCAGTTTTCATAGCTCCAGAACTTGCAAAATAGTTCCAGTGACCATCAACAAAGGCCCAGCCAGTTTGCATGACACCTTCTTGATTAAAGTAATATGTGCTTCCATTGATATTCTTTTTACCGATAGTTCGTAACCCATCCTCATCATAGAAATACCAATCTGAGTCAATCTTTTGCCAAGTTGAAGGCTTACCTGCTGTTTGGAGTGCTCCACTGTCTGCAAAGAACATCTTCTTGCCATTAAAGACCTGATGTCCTGTTAACATCTTTCCATCTTTATCAAATAGGTATTTCTGTCCCGCAATTTCTAAGAGTTCATTGTAGCTTCTCGCTCCCGTTGATGTAATATAATACCAGTTACCATCATGCTTAAACCAACCAGTTTCCCGCATATCTCCATCGTTATCTAGATAATACCAATTTCCGTCAATTTTTTCTCTGGAATCTTTCAAATGCAACCATTTGCCAGCCTGCATTTGTCCTTGTCCATTAAAGAAATAATAAACACCGTCTATTTTTCGCCAACCAATCGTCATTTCATCATCGGACAAGCGATATTTCCAGTAACTATCTTCTTTATACCATTTTTCTCTAACTGTCGGTATATCGGGAAAAACTTCCGAAACGTTAGTAAATCCTTCTTTATCTATATCAAAAACAGTCGCATCTTTGGTATGACTATAAGCTTTTACTATTTTTATATTCTTTTCTCGAAGTAGAGCTCTAGTGGATTCACGATTAATATCTGATCCACTTGTCTGAACAACAATACTTGGTGATAAATTATTAATAAAGTTAACTGTATTTGAAATTATCGCATCATAATGATGGTTCCATTTCATCATATCAACCTTACCGATAACCGGGCCTAACTTATCTTCTGCTCCTTCGGCATTATCCAAATCTCCACCTAGATAGATTCTCTTTCCAGCTACAGTAATAACAGCAACTATTGAGTTTGAATTATCATCGAAAACCTTTTTAAGCTTTCCTTCGCTGTCATACTCATTTTTGTAGTTATAAAGCTGAATATCCATATCACCCATGGTAAAGTGACTATCGTTGTCAGAGATATCTTGTATAAGATTTACACCGCGTTCAAGAGCTGTTTTAACTGCATTATCATAGTTATAGAGATTATCCCACAATCTCCACTGTGTTGTAATGCGTTCATCTGAGTATCTTTTTAAATAGAATTTATCAACAGGATAACGTTTTAGTACTTCATCTGCAGAACCAATATGATCACTATGGACATGAGTACCCAAGATAAAATCTAGCTTTTCAACACCAACCTGTTTCAGATGACGGAACAATCTATCCTCTAAAACTTGACCGTTATCCCTGGTAATTCCCCACCGATCTGGATAACGTGGATTGCTTCCATCCGGAAAATCATAGTCCTCACCCATATCAATTAAAGCAAAGTGCCCTCTGCTTTCTAAGAGAACTGCATCACTTCCTGACTTAGATTTTAAATTAATAAAGTGGATTCGATTACCATCCCCTGCGGAAATGGTATCCGCATCGACTGATGATAATTTGGCAGTCATAATTAAAGTACATATGAGAAAACTAAATAATATTAACTTTCTTATCTTTGTATTCTTCATTATATATCACACTTTCCTTTATCGTTTCTATGAACCATCATTTTAACCTATTTTCATGTCCTACTTTGTGTATGAATAATACTATCTTGATTTTCCAAATAGGCACTCAAAAGATTTGTTCTTTTATGAAAATGAACTACTTCTCTACCTTACGATAGGCTTTTATACTGTGGCTATACCACTCCTGCATTTCTTTTGACGGTGGAGTCATATAATCCCCATACATCTGTGTCAAAATAAGATCATAGTTTTTGGGAATAGGTAGCATTCTTCCTTCAAATTCTGTTAAAATCAACTCTTTGCGAGTATCTTTTGAAAAAATGCACTTCATTCCTTCTTTATCAACCCCTACTGGCCCCTCGTAGAGCGGATGATCTGTTACACTATTTTTTACTAATTGATCTATTTTCTTATAGAAATATCTCGGATTAATAAGTCTAAGAGGATACCAAATACACAAGCGAAGAAAATCCTTTAATTTACTATCCCCATGGACAGCACGCTCCTTATTTATATAGGCAAGCTGACGTAACGCAACGTATCTATAACTTTTATCCACAATACTCAAATCTGAGAATTGATCTACAGGAAAGACATCAATAAACAGACTAGTATCATGACGCTTGTATTTTACATTATCTTCGATGACAGTTGATGTATCTAAAATAGCTGCAAAATTATGAAAATACCAAGAGGAAGTATCGTAGGAAAGAATTCGATAAATAGGATGCTGATCCTCTTCAATAGCTTTCAACAAACGTTCATAGTCTTTTCTATACAGAGAAATATCAATGTCATCATCCCAGGGAATCATGCCTTTATGGCGAACAGCTCCCAGCATCGTTCCATAACTAAGGAAATAGGAAATATTATTTTTTTTACAAATCTCATCAACATAGTCTAAAATGCCTAGTTGTATCTCTTTAATTTCATTTTTTTCTAAATACTGCATTTAACCCTCCAATTTATAGGCTTCAAATTCGTGGCTATAAATCTGTTTTTCTTTAGGTGGCACAGTCATATAATCATCATAAAACTGTTTTAAAACAACATCAAAACGTTTAGGCGCTGGAAGAACAAGGTGTTCAAAAGGTGTTTCAATAAGTTCATCAAACATATCTCTTGGAAAAATTTCCTTTTCCTTAGCTTTTGACGGAATAAAAGCTATATATTTCCCACCCTCAACCCTATATTTTTGAATTTGCTTTTCAATTTTATTAGCGAAAAAGCGTGGAGAAACAGGGCGAAGAAAAATCCAGAATAAAGTACGAATCAAATCTTTTAACTTGCTATCTCCATAAACAATATTCTTGTGCTTACTGAAGGATAATAGTTTAAAACTTTCTAACTTATAGCATATATCAACGACCTTACTATCATTAAATGTATCCATCGGAAAAATATCAATGAATATACCTGAATCATAAGTTTTTGTATTTCTCGTATCAATTATTTTTGTTGTGGGATCTACAATTTTGATAAAGTTATTAAAATACTGGTTATCCGTTTCTAACGAGAGAATTTGATATATGGATTGTTTCTCACTAAATAACTGAATAAACCTCTCATAGTTTTCACGAGTCATAGAAAGATCTATATCATCATCCCAAGGAATAAATCCCTTGTGTCGAATAGCACCAATCAAGGTTCCATAGTTAATACAATAGTTGATACCGTTCTCCTTGCAAAAGGAGTCTATAAAGTCTAAAATATCAAGTTCAATCTTTTTAGCTTCTTCAATGCTTAATTTTCTCATATATTCCTCCTATTATTTTATAACGCGTTTTTTAAGCGAAATAAAGTGTCCTAAAAATTCATAGAAGATACTATCTTTTGTCCATACTAGTAGGCCAATATAACTGAGTGCAGATAGTACCATGATGATAAACATATTAATAAAGAGTGGCAAGTTGATAATCATTTGTACCGGATATATAAAATTGACTAGGAAGAAAATCAGAACAAATGTCAATGAGAATAGAGTGTATCGTAAAGTGTATTTAAAAATATGTCGTAGATTGATGAGTCTACGCTTATTGATAAAGAGGACGTAAAGAATCAAAAGAAATGTTTCAGATAGCATAGTCGTAATCAGATAATACTCAGGTGTATAGATATCATAAAAATAGAGTAAACTATCTAAAATAAGGTTCAAAATACCCGCAAAAACAGTATAAAGGGTAATTCTTCTCTCATATCCATTTGTAAAGAGGATTTGCGATCCTAGAATTGTATCTAGAGAGAGAATAATCGTTCGAACAGCAAAGAGAGAAGTTAAAATACCACCACCTATGTATTTTTCACTACCATATACTAAGATAGCTTGAGGTCCCAAAATCATTAAACCAATACTAAGTGGGATGATGAAGAAGTTGAAAATACGGCTTCCTCGATTGACTAAATTTACATACTCCTCTTTCTTTCCTTTTCCAAGATAATAACTCAAACGAGGAACACTGACCCCAATTGCACCTGTAACAACACCAGCAATAACCGTTACGATTCGTTGTGCAATAGTATAGTAACTGACATTTACATCAATCCCCGTTTTCACAAGAAACAAACGATCAAGAAAAGTAAATAACATATTTGCATTTGCAAAAATAAGCATAGCTGTCAGTGGAAGGATGAGCGGTTTGAATTCACTTAGTGAGACTTTTATGAATTTTATATCTCGTTTAATCCAGAAATAACTAATGAGATAGTTAATTAAGGTTGATAGACTCATTACCAGAGTATAGACAACAATATCGTGCTCATTTTTTACAAACAAAAATATTGATATAAGCATGAGAACACGTATGAAAGCTGTTTTATAAAATAAAAAGCTATAATTTTCAAGCGCCTCATTAACCCACTCAATTGAAAAAATCTGAGCAACGAGTTGCACTCCCATTACTAAATAGATCTTTTGAATAATAGGATTAGCTGTAAAGAATAATGGATAGGAGAAAACATACACAAGTGTTGTAATAATAGTACAAGCAACACACAAATAAAAAAGACTAGAGAAAACTTTGTTTAGCTCTTTTTTATTATCTTTCACATTGCTAATGGCACGAAGACCGTAGTTATAGACCCCATAAGTTGCAAAGGGCAAGAAGAAAGATAAGATGGTATCAACAGAGTTAAAATAACCATAATCTGTTCGATCCAAAACACGAGCAACATATGTACCTGTTAAAATGGGGAAAATAATATTTAAAACACGAATCCCCATAAAAGCCAGAGCATTTAATTTTATACTTTTCATTCAATTTACCTCGTTGTTTATTATATCATAAAGTTAGTTAAAAAGGCCTTTTTGATTGAGAAAACTAGTTTCAACAACGCATTTCTATTTCACTTGTTATAAGTTCCCTCTTTGTTAAAAAGCACTGATATCATTGGACTTCCTTTCTACCTTATCGTAGACATAAAAAAGAGGACTATCACGTCCTCTTTAAGTATTGAACCTCTTCACTTTTTATGAAGATACTTTATAGATTAAAAGCTATGACTCCTAAAACTGAACGATTTAGATTTCTAACCATCTGCAAGCTTTCTTCAAATTTTTTATAACGAGTAACACCATATTCCTCAACGAATAGAACATTGTCCGTTGCTAAAAGATCTTTTACATTTTGCAAATCTACAAAATGAATACCTTCTATATTTAATTTGTAATTTTCTTGTAATTTCTTTAAGATACGACTATCTGAACTGACAACGGCTAATGGTTGACCTTCACATCTATAACTCAAAAGTTGTGATAGGTTATCATTGGTAGTGATATTTGAAACAAAATCTAGTTGATAGGCCAAAAAGTCGCCTGCACGATTAATTGTCGGATTAAAAATGTAGACAAGAACATTTCCCATAATAAGGAGAACAACACATAGAACTCCTATAACTGCTAAGCGTAAAACTAGATTTTTAAGATTGAAGCCAACTGTAATTTCACCACTAGGATTTAACTCTTTTGAATTGACTGTTTCTAACTTTTCAATTTTAACATTTGCATAGGTACTCTTAAATTTATCAATTAATGAATCAAACTTGGTCTCAAGAAAATCATTTACCTCTTTACTAGGTGTTAAAATTTTGATACTTACACCTGCGTCATCAATTAATGAATTTACCGTTAATTTTTTAGTCCAGTAGTCACTGGTTGAATTTTTTAAGGTCGATTCGGTTGTATCCAAATCACTAGCAATTTTTTTCATTTTATCTGAATCAATATCATTAAAAAGAAAAGCTCCGTTTAGATTGCCATCAATCAATTTAGCGTAAAAATCACTGTATCTTCCAACTTGATGGTTCAAAATTACTTTTGATGGATCCTCTGGAGGCGTAATTTTATAAGTGATATAAGTTGAATAACTAGATGTTTCTTTTACTGTATTTTTACTTTTGACCGCCTTAATCGTAAATGGCACAGCGATAAGTGCAAATAAGGCAATCAAAACTAGCAGATTCGTTTTCCGTTTTTTATAGAGATTTGCAAACAAATCTTCTACTGAATAGTGTTCAAACATGAGTTAACTCCTTTTTTGTATTAGATATTGATTTTTCTTAGTAATCATTTTAGCGACAAATAACATGACAAGGACAATTCCCCAGAATTGCATTGTAAACAGGTTAAAGAAACTTTCTGAAAAGCTACTCCTTGGCATAAAGAATAAATTGTTCAATATTAATAGGGATAAAGCAAACAAGATAGTTCTTGAACGATAAGCAACCTGCAACATTGCTATAAACAACAAGCCAAGTAGAATACTTAGTAGGAATACTCCTAGAATACCATAATCAGTATACAACTCCATAATGTAACTACTACCAATACCATGCCCTCTTAGATACTCTTTGTTTAAAACGAGATAAGACAAATTGTGAGCATAGCTATTACTATCGATGGCCAATTCAATACTGTTTGTTGTATGTTCAAATGGTTTCGCTCCAAAAATTATTCCTAAACTCCCCCTTGCAAAATAGTCAATGATCGGACCAAAAGTAAAATTTCGAAAATCTCTATAAGGAAGACTACTATTGTATAAGAATCCCCTTGCTAAAACTCCAAAACTAGTTCCTTGTTTATAAATAAAATCTAGTAGTAAATCAAAAACTCCACTATGCGACACTTGAGCATTATCACGGATATAATTTAGCGCTCCCATAACGAGCATAATAACTGGAGTTCCTAGATAAATCGCAATTTTTTCTTTAAAACCAATCCATTTACCTTTCTCTGTTTGTTCTCGCATAAAGTAGTAAACAAAGGCAAAAATTAAGCTTAGAATAAAGGGATTTCTAGTACCAATTACTAGGTGGATCAGGTTAGCAATGATAAAGGCTACTAAGACCATAGTCGCGTGTAACTTTTTGGGTTTTGTTGCTAGGTAAACGCACATCGCATAAACTGTGAAAGTCGATAAAATATAGGTAAAGTATGGCAGTTGACTTTCGAAATTTGCATAATAGTTGTAATAAGAGGTCTGCAAACGGTATAGCAAGCGCTCAAATAGTCTAAGGAAATAAAAAGGATAGGTGAGTAAAAATACACTCAATGAAACAAATCGCAATTTTTTTACATAATTGACATTATTGACATTCGATTCTTTTTCCACTCTTACATCAGTTTTGCTTTTTCGAGTAAGATAATAACTTGCTATAAAACCACCTACTGTCAGTCCCAAAACGGATACAATTACAACTAAAAAAGAAAATTGATAAGCAATAGGTTGGTAGGTGTCCAGTGTCCCATCTCTAAAATAATCTATGGTAGGTCTAGAAACCAAAAATATAAAAATTGTAATATAAAAAATAAAGTGAATTAAATAATATTTTATATTATTCCAGCAGAATAGAAGGCTACTAATCAACAACAATAGCAGAGTTGATAAAAGTACGACATTTTCATTTGTAAACAAATAAGTGATACCACTTAAAATTGTTAAGAAATAGCTTAGAATGGTCGCACAAAGCAATATTCGTTTGCCATTAATCATTTCTCTCCTCCTTTTCTAATTAATTTTTCTTGACTGTTCAATATTTTTTAGTAACAATATTCGATACAATCGTATGTTTAAAAATAGAGCTAAAGCACTAATTCGTCTCCCCGTTCTAAAAATAGGATTTTTAAAAATAGAAAAAGCGTGCTTCTTCAGAAAATGATAAATCGCTGGATATTCTTTAATTTCTCTGTAATTCTCTCTCAAAAGCATCTTATCCAGAATAAAGAAGTGGGCATAGGCCAATCTGAAGAAAGCGACCTTCTTCAAGTCAGGATAGTTTTTCACAACTTCATTGTAAAACTTTTGGTAGATATCAATATAGGCTAAATCCTTTTCTGCATACGGTTTGGTCGTAATGCTATCCCCTCTATGAAAATAGTAATAATAGGGTTTGGTATTAACAACGTACTTCCTATCCAACTTGATTAAATCAAAATGATAATAGGCATCTTCATAAATCAATCCTTTTGGAAAGGATAGGGCAGTTGCAATCTCTCTCTTGATTAGCTTATTGCAGATCGTTCCAGGTATTTTTTCACCTATGAGGTATTCCTTTAGAAATGTTTGAGAATCACAGACAAAATAGTTATCCTGATTGGCTGACTGTGGACTTTCACCATTTGCATAGACATTCATAACACCACAACTCGAAACATCTGCTTCTTCTTTTACTAACTGCTCATATAAATTCTTAATCATTTCCGGATGAATATAATCATCTGAGTCAATAAAAATCAGGTAGTCTCCATGTGCCTGCTTCATTCCATCGTTTCGCGCTTGTGACAGGCCTTCGTTCTTTTTATGAAGCACTGACACCCTATCATCTTGTTCAGCGATTGAATCACACAAGCGACCACTTTCATCCGTTGACCCATCGTCAACAAGAATGATTTCCAGATTTTGATAGGTCTGCTTCTGAATGGAAGCTATCGATTTTTCTAGGTATTGCGCCACATTATAGACTGGAACAATCACACTAATTAATGCAGTTTCCATGTTACTCCTCTAATAGTTTTTCTACTTGTTCGATTTGTTTAGCAATCGTAAATTGCTGAATGAATTGACTAGCCTCATTAACATCAAAGTTTGATGTAGAAGTTATGTAGTTATCAATTGCCTGAGCTGCTTCTTGATTGCTGTCAATGATTTGTCCAAAACATCCTGCTTGGGACAATTCCTCGGCACCTCCGACATCAGTAGAGACAAAGGGGATTCCAAGACTCAAGGCTTCAACATACACTCCAGGAAAACCTTCTTGCTTAGACATAGACAAGAGAACTTTCATCTGAGATAAATACTGATAAGGATTTTTTTGATAACCAAGAAAATGAATATAGTCTTCAAGCCCATACTCTTTGACTCGTTTTTTCAGTTCCTCTTCCATGTCACCAGCACCTATAAAGTAAAGGTGGTAGTTTTTTCCTTCTTGGTGCAATAGTCGTATCACTTCCACTACACGGTCAGAACCCTTATTTTCCTCAATACGTCCAATGGTACAGATACTTTGAGGAGCAATCTCGATATCTATCTTCTCTTGAGATTTTTCTAAAATACTCTTAAAATCATAACCATTGTATACCGTTTGTAATTTCGAAGCATAGTCTGGGTAAACTTCTTTGATAGAATTACTGGTCTTTTTGGAAATTCCTACTATAGCATCCGCAGCATCCAACTGACGTCTATGTGATTCACGTTTTGAACTATCCTTTAGAAACTCCTCAACACTTCCATGAATCCAAGATATCTTCCTGACTTCTTTCCGCTCTGAGAACAAGAGCGGTGGATTCATAATCGTAAAAGAAACTTCAACATCATAATCATCTTTTACAAGCAAACGACGAGTCAGCCTTGGAAAATAGATTCTCATTCTCCACAAAAGAGCTCGTAACCATCTTGGCTGACGATAATCCTGAAAAGCCTTTAAAATATGAACATTGTCGGGAACAGTTTCATATCCCTTATCAAAGTGTTCCATTTCAAGAATATAAATATCATACTTTTCTGAATCCAGATTTGAAACAATGGTAGATAGAATCTTCTCTGCTCCGCCTCCAAGAGAAAAGGACCACATAAAAAACAGAATTTTTTTCTTATCCACCATATTCTCCCTTATATTCTGTGTAGCTCTTGTCCATGTCTGCTATAATGGCATCATGATGCGGTACTTGCTTGTCTGCTGGTGGTGGTGTCATATAATCCCCAAAAGCAGTGCTGAGATAGGCATCATAGCCGACTGGGATAGGCATCTCAGTTCCTTCAAATGGCAAGAAGAGATTATCTTCAAAGGATGCGATTGGATACTTGTTTCTCATGTAGCCAGGTCCTGAGCATAATTCCGTGATTCCATCACTCTCTGATAAAGTGTACTTGGTCATTTCTTTCTCAGCTTTTTTCCAAATGCGATAACGTAGAGATTTTGGAGTCAGGCCGAGTAAGATACGACTGCCCCATTTCATAACTGCACCATGCTTTTCTGGGACAGTTTGGGCGCAAAAGAGTGAATAGATCAAGGCCCAACGGACTTGTTTCTTACGTTCAGCTGGATTTTTAGGATAATAATCTAAAGGTAAAACATCCAAAGCTAAACCGTGTGGCAAATCCAAATCCTTTTGATAAGGCTTGATACAAGTTGTTTCCTTATCACGAATGGTAATAAAAAGGTTACGATCTACAAAATCCTTGTGACTCTTTGACAAAAAATAACGTTCATCTGCATAACGAGGCCATAGTTCAACTAATTTTTCATAGTCCTTGCGAGGCATGAAAAAGTCTAGGTCATCATCCCAAGGAATGAAGCCCTTGTTACGAAGGGCACCAATGGCTCCTCCACCACAGAGATAGCACAACAAATCATGTTCTTTACAAAATGCGACGAAATATTCAGCCATTTCCAGACTACGAGCCTGAATCGCTTTCAAATCACTCATGTCTCTCCTCTTCTGTCCAATAACGAGTTATATCGTTTTATTATACCATAAAAAAGCCCTAAAAATCCATCAGATACTAAGAAAAATCAAAGCCTAAACCACTTTTTCACTGGTGATTCAAACTTTGATTTTTTTATAGTATTCTATCTCATTCCCATTTGGGCGAGTTTTGTCTTGTATTTATTTTGGTCGACAAGGAGAGCCTGCCCTCCATAAACATCGTAGTCATCTACCCAGTCACCAAGTTCGGGAACAGTTAATCTTTCGATTCCATTCTGAGCGCCTTCTATGACAGATAAACCATTGGTCAACAAGAAGCTATACGGTAAATTGGTCGAAGTCATCGCAAAGACTTTCCCAAGCGCCTCAGATCCTGTAAAGAGTTTGGTTGGATCTTTGATCTGCTCAAGAACGGCTGACATCACTTGTTGCTGACGTTTGGTACGTCCGTAGTCTCCTTCATCATCATCACGGAAGCGAGCATAGTTCAACAAGGTGGAGCCATTCATCTGCTGTTTTCCAACTTTGATGGTTTGAGTTGGGGACTCTGTCTCTGTTGCATGAAGGTCATCTCCAACTGTGGCTTCTGTTAAAGGTTGACCATTCAGAGTTGAAAATTGAGCATCGATAGTCACTCCTTCAGGGAAAAGTGTGTCAATAGCTGTTGCAAATGCCTGGAAGTCAACTAGGGCATAGTACTTGATATCCAAGTCAAAGTTATCTTTTAGAACCTTGCGGACCATTTCCGCTCCTTTTTGACCTTCTTGTTCCCCAAGTTCGTAGGCAACATTTAGTTTATTATCCGTTTGTTTCTGGCCATTTACAATCTTACTATACCCGTCAATATAAACTAAGTTATCACGCATAAAGCTGACTAGCTTAATCTTCTTATCCGAACCACTGACATTTAGCACCATGATTGTATCTGTACGGGTCTCCGCACTATTTTGACCAATACGGCCATCTGTCCCCATGATTAGAATATTCACGCCATCTTTGGTATCCTGACCGTTAAAGACTTCTACTTGGGCTGCCTTGGCATCAGCTGGCTTATTGCTTGGATTGGCTGCCGACTGGAATCCTCGAAGAAACATGAAAATCATTCCCGCAGCAACGCAAGTTACCAATAGCAAGAACCAAGTCAGTATTCGTTTGAAGCGAAATCTTCTTTTTTTCTTTTTGACTTTAGGTAGAGGAGCTACCGTTTCACGTTTCTTAGCCCGACTTCTATTTCCATAAGTCGGAAGATCAATATCGCTACTCCAAGTCTCTTCTTTTTCTTCTTGGTAGGAAGGGTGAACTTCTTTCTTGAATCCTGTCATCTTTTGCTGCAGGTAATCAAACTCCTTTCGCTCACGGTCGTTGAGGTAATGAATATTTTTGAAGAGATAGTCATAACGTAACTGCTCATGATGACTTAAAGGGCTTTCTTTGCTCATAGGTTCTCCTTTCCTAGATCCCTTATGGTGAAAATAGGGTAGGTTCCCAGTATCTTGTACTGGATCCCAATTGTTTCTAGTTCTTGTTTGGCAAAATGAACCAGCTCTTTGGCACTATAATCCATATCAATAATGAAAAAATATTCTCCCAAGGCTGTTTTAAGGGGGCGACTTTCTATCTTGGTTAAGTCAATACCTCGCCAAGCAAAGGTTGAAAGAGCCTTGTAGAGGGCACCGGGAAGGTTATCCGGTAAGGTTAAGGCCAAACTCATTTTTTCAGTTTGTGATTGCATATGGATAGTGGGAATCTCAGACCCTAAAACCCAAAAACGAGTGAAATTGGCTTCCATTTCTTGGATGTCTTCTGCTATTAATTCCAAACCATACTCTCTAGCTGAGTTTCTAGGCGCAATAGCTGCAAAAGGCTGGTCTGGATGTTCAGCAATAAAGCGAGCTGCATAGGCTGTGCTTGCCGTCACTTCAAGCTGGGCTTCTGGATAATGCTCCTCTATGAATTTCTTTCCCTGAGCTAGAGCCTGAGGATGAGAAAAAATCTTCTCAATTTTTGACTGACCAGGAACTACCATCAGCTGCTGATGAATGGGTTGTACGATTTCTGCAACAGCCTGAATATCCGCCTGATGAAACAGATAGTCCAAGCTTTCATGCACACTCCCCTCAATGGAGTTTTCAACCGGCACCACTGAATAGTCTACCAAGCCTTGTTCATAGGCCTTAATGACATCTGTGATGTTAGCAAAAGCCTGCAATTCCTCTGTGGGAAAAGCTGTCTGCACAACATGATGCGAAAAAGATCCCTTAGGACCTAGATAGGCAATTTTCATCTCAGTTCCTCTATAATTTCCTCTGCGCTTAACTTGGTCACATCCAGAACCCGACTGGCTACTTCCTCATACCAAGCCTGTCTTTCTTGGAAAATGCTTGCTAGTTCTTCCTTACTTTTGTTAAGAAAGAGCGGGCGATGATTGTCCTTATCAGCTGCGATACGTTGATAGAGGGTTTCAAAATCTGCTTTTAGATAGATATTATCAGGATTAATCTTAAGCAAGTCACGATTTCTCTGAGAAATGACAACTCCTCCGCCAGTTGACACAACGTGGTCCGTTTTTAGTAAGGCAGCTAGCACTTCTGACTCTACTTGACGAAAGGCCTCTTCACCCTTTTCAGCGAAAAAATCAGCAATGGACATGCCCAAACGTTCCTCGACTAAGGCATCCATATCGATGTAGTCTGGGTCCAATCCTCTAGCGATTGTCGACTTACCAGCTCCCATAAATCCGAGTAAAACCTTAGCCATGAATCAAGCTCTCCAAATCATCAAAGAAACTAGGATAGCTGGTATTGATGGCTTCTGCACGGTCAAGCTCTACTTCTCCATCTGCAACCAAGAGAGCTGCAATGGCCGTCATCATTCCGATTCGATGGTCACCAAACGTATTGACTCTCGTACCATGAAGGGCTGATTTCCCTTTGATAATCATCCCGTCTGCTGTAGGAGTGATATCCGCCCCCATGCTATTTAAAGCATCTGCCACCACCTGAATGCGGTCTGTTTCCTTGACCTTGAGTTCCTCAGCATCCTTAATGACTGTTTCACCTTGCGCTTGTGTCGCTAAAAGGGCAATAATGGGCAATTCATCAATCAAACGTGGAATCAAGGCTCCACCTATCTCCGTTCCTTTCAGGTCTGAAGACTCGACAGTCAAGGTTGCTGATTTAGCGACTGGATCGATTTCAGTTATTTCCAATTTTCCACCCATGGCACGAATGACAT
>ERZ773099.1969-NODE-1969-length-14625-cov-15.207344_pt1 | contig 14625 bp, 12 predicted proteins | sample MGYA00511120_ERZ773099 | MGnify/ENA primary metagenome ERZ773099 (study PRJEB29015, sample SAMEA2738012) | human oral metagenome | biome: human oral; feature: human-associated habitat; material: dental | place: China | collected 2104 ... | reverse complement strand
CCCACAACCTGCATCGAGCGTTTCAACAATTTTTTATTTTACTCCCCATTCGCGATCCGCTCAATCTCCGCCCCGAATCCGCAGGCCGCGACGGCTTCATGATGGAGGGGCGGGGGAGGATCGAGCGCGTTGTCCTGCCCCCCGTCAGGCAGTAGGAGGGGCGGGAAAGAGGACAGGATAAGGGAACTTGGATTTACAGTTGCCGGATTGTCACGCCAAAGGCAACGGCAGGGGATGAGAGGAGGTGTAAAAAGGGCTCATAAACGATTCGACAGGGGAATGACCCCGTCCCTGCTGTCAGGGGCGGGGCTTCCGGGGCTCCGGAAACGTGAGGGCGAGCGACCTGAGCCCGTCGTCCAGGATGCTCAGAGCATGCCGGCGAATGGGGTCGGGCACGCCATAGAACCCCTCGGCCAGGCTGCCCGTTATCGCGGCAAGGGTGTCGCTGTCGCCGCCGATCGAGATGGCGTTGCGGACGGCGTCCTCGAACCCCTCGGACTCCAGGAAGGCGACGACGGCCTGAGGCACGGTCCCCTGGCAGGTCACGTCGAACTCATAGTCGGGCCTGATGGCGTCGAGCGTGAAGTCCAGGTCGTAATAGGCCGAGAGCGCGGAACGGATCTCGGCAAGGGAGGCCCCGCCGCGCGCCAGAAAAATGCCCTCGGCCGTCGCCACCGCCCCCTTGATCCCCTCGGGATGATTGTGCGTCACCCCGGCGGAGGACCTGGCCAACGCCCGGGCCTCCTCGAGGCTCTCCGCCAGGAAGCCGGCCGCGGATACCCTCATGGCCGCCCCGTTGCCGAAGCTGTTGTAGGGACGCGGGGCCCCGGAGGAGATCCACATCTTGAAATGCCCGCCGTACCCCCGACCCGGATAGCGCCGGCCGAAAAGCTGCATCGTCTCCGTCAGGGCGCGGTCGAGATCGGCCGCGGAACCGTCCTTGAACTCCCGTATCGCCTGGTACACGGCACAGGTCATGACCGTATCGTCCGTGAAGAAACAATCCGGCCTGAAAAACGGAAAGTCCTTCGTCTTGATGTTGTGCCACTCGTAGACCGACCCCACGATATCTCCAACGATAGCTCCAATCATCTGCAAGCCCTCCCTTATTCCAATTTCCCGGGACCGAAGGAATCTTCGATATCCTGCCGGACCCGGTCGAATACCGCCTCCAGGGCCTTCGTGTCCGTGAAGCCGTGCCCGCCCCTCTCGACGGGGATCAGAACCGCACCCGTCTCACTCCGTCCCCCGACGGGCCTCAGGATGGGGACCGTGGTCTCTCCATGTCCAATCACCTCGTCGTCCAGGCAATAGGCCGCCCACGTCCGTGGAAAACGGCCGTTCAGATAGCTCTCGGAGAAACAGCGGAGGAGATCCCGCAGAAAGTCCGGAGCGGCCCCCTCCTCCCGGTTCAGCAGGATGAACGGGGCAAGGGCGGGATTGATCAGGAGGCACATGGCGTCCGTCCTCTGACGGCAGAGATGCCAGGCGTAGAAGCCCCCCAGGCTGTTCCCGACGAACAGATGGGGACGGCCCCTCCCGTCCTTCTCCGGCACCGACTCCCGGAGCTGCGCCAGGTCGGAGGCGACGTTCACGTTGCTCAACTGCGGGGCCCGGATATCCTCGTACAGACCTCCGAACACCCTGACGACCCGATCGAACTTGTCCCCCGGGGAACCCTGATAACCATGAATGTAGAGAAGCATCGCCGGCCTCCTTATAACATCCTGAGCGTGACGTCCTGAACGGGGATTTTCCTCCGGGCGTTTTCCGCCGGAAGGCGGAACCGTTCGCCCCGGAAAGCGAAGCATACCCTTATTATCGGGCATGAGGACGCGGGCGTCTCCCCCGCGTGCGGAAAGAATTTTTCCGAACGGTCCCTATGCGCTCCCGTCCCCGTTCAGGCTCCTCAAACTCAAGAGGTACGCCTTCACGGCGTTCTTCGCCACGGGATGACGGGCCACGATGGTCTCGACGGCGGAGCGCACCGTGGCCCCCCCGGCGTGCAGCGCGTCCGCCTCGGCCTTCCAGGCATCCTCGCCCTCGTCCCCCGGGACGTGCCCCTCTACGACCAGGACCATCTCCCCCCTGAGCCCCTGTTCGAGCCGGGAGAGCAGGCCCGAAAGGGGGGATCGGATCGACTCCTGATAGACCTTGCTGATCTCCCGGACGAGGGCGGCCCTGCGGTCGCCCCAGGCCTCCGCCATCTCCGCGATCTGACGTTCCGCCTTGTGCGGGGATATGTAGAAACAGAGCGTCCAGGGGACGCCGCGCAGGGATTGAAAGAGCTCCCCGCGGGCGCCCGGCTTCTCCGGGGGGAAGCCGAGGAAAAGGAAGGGGTGCGGCGTCAGCCCCGAGAGCAGCAGGGCCGGCAGCAGGGCCGAGGGGCCGGGCAGGACGTCCGCCTCGATCCCCTCGTCGAGCGCGGAGCGCAGCAGAATCCAGCCGGGGTCGGAGACCCCCGGGGTTCCGGCGTCGCTGACGACCGCGACGCTCTTCCCCGCACGCAGGGCCTCCATCAGCCGCGGCAGGCATTCCTTCTCGTTGTGAAGATGAAAGGGGACGAGCGGCGCCGCGATGTGATAGCGCCGCAGCAGTACGGACGAGGTCCGGGTGTCCTCGCAGGCGATGAGGTCGGCGTTCCGCAGGACCCGGAGCGCGCGCAGGGTGATGTCCTCCAGGTTGCCGATCGGGGTCGGGACGAGTGTCAACGGCATGCAATACCCCCTTAGCTCCAAGAAAAATAAAGAAACGCTGATTTAATCCATGAAGCTCCCCGGTGGTACCCCAGCTTGCTTGTTTTGAAGATGATACTCGCCGGGGCCGCCGCTATCGGGATAGCGGCGTGGGGGATTGGGGGCAAAGCCCCCATGTTAATTTTTAAGGAAGCGCTGGAGATTTTTGTCTATAGATGTTTTGCATATTTACCCTCGGGGAAATATTCCTTTTTGTTTTAATCAGCGCTTCCTTAAGATTTGGGGCTTCGCCCCACCCCCCCACTCAAGGGACTCGTCCCTTGAGAATCCCTCCCAAAACTGCCCCCTTCATCCCAGTCCTTCCGGCTCGTAGGCCTTCAACAGTTCGGGCGTGTAATTCCCCTCCCCGTCTCGGACGAAAAGCGGCGGTTCGACCGCGAGCCCCTCGCCTCCCCCCTTCACGCACTCGAGCAGAAAGACGTTTGAAGGGCGGCCGATGGAGGGGTGAACCAGCCTCAGCCTCTTGGGGACCAGGTTGGCCCGAAGCGCCGCCCCCACGAAGGAGGCCATCCGTTCCGTCCGAAAGACGGCGAAGAAGCGGCCGCGCCCCCTCAGGAGCCGCGCCGCGGACGCCGCGACGTCATCGACGGAACAGCAGGCCCCCTGGCGGGCGATGGAGCGGGCCGCGACGGGGCTTTCCCGTCCCCTGCCGGGCGATTCGTAGGGGGGGTTGGCGACGACCCCGTCAAAGGCGCCAGAGGACAGCAGGGAGGGGTCGCGCAGGTCGCCGCACCGAAACGAGACGCGCGTCTCCAGTCCGTTCTCGCGCCCGTTGCGCTCCGCCACGGCGGCGAGGTCCGGCTGGAGCTCGAGCCCCACGATGCGAAATCCCTCCGGAAAACGCAGGGCCAGCATCAGGGAGACCGCCCCGGCCGCGGCCCCCAGTTCGACAAAGCTCGACCGCCCTCTCGGGGGACGACGCACCCAGGAGGCCAGCAGCACCGTGTCCATGTTGACGCGGGGCCCCGCCTCGGGCTGCCAGAGCCGAAGGCGGCCGTAGAGGATGTCGTCGTGCGTCATGGGCCGTCTCCTTTAACGATAATTCTCCACGTCGATCCCCACGATGCGCGACAACCCCGGCTCCACCATCGTCACCCCGTAGATCAGGTCGGCCCGCTCCATCGTCGTGCGGCGGTGCGTCATGACGATCAGCTGGAGCGAGCGGGAGTATTCCTTCGCGAGGTCGGCGAACCGGATCAGGTTGTACTCGTCCAAAGCCGCGTCCACCTCGTCCAGGACGGCCAGGGGCATCTTCGCGACCTCGAGGGCCGAGAAGAGGTGCGCGATGGCGGTCAGGGATTGCTCCCCCCCCGAGAGCTGCGAGATGTTCTGGAGCTTTTTGCCGGGCGGGCGGGCGTAGATCTCGACCCCGCGCTCCCAGACGGAGCCCTCCTCCTGCAACGTCAGCCGTGCCTCGCCCCCCGCGAAGAGCCGTTGGAAGAGCGCGTTGAAGCGGCTGTCGATGTCCGCCATGGCGCGCGAGAAGGAGGCCTCCACCTGTGCGTCCGTCTCCTCGATCAGGGTCCGCAGCTCGCCGACCCCATTGCGGACGTCCTCCAGCTGCTCGGTGAGGAAATCGACCCGCTCGGTCAGGGAGACGTCCTCCGACAGGGCCCCCAGGTTGTAGTTTCCCAGTGCCCTCAGCTCGCGCTCCAGTCGACGCAGGGCGCCGGTGAGATCGCGCCCTCCCTCGACCTCCCCCGCCTCCGCGGCGTTGTAGGGATACTTGTCGTCCCAGAGCTCGATCAGCTGCCCCCGCTCGGCCTGGACCGCGGACAGCCGCTCCGCCGTCCCCGCGATCTCGCCGCCCAGGGACGCGAGCGACGCGGAGGCCTTCCCTTCCCTGCCGCGAAGGCGCTCCAGCCGGAGGTGCCCCCGACGGACCCTTCCCCGTTCCTCCTCCAGCTTTCGGCGGAGCTCCGTCTCGTCCCGATGGACCGAAAGGCACTCCCGGCCGATGTGCGACAGGGCCTCCCGGCCGGCGCGCTCCTCGCTCTCGCCGGCCCTCAGCTCCTCCAGCGCCTCCGCGATGCGGGCGGTCAGCGTCCCGTGTTCGCGGTCCATCCGCTCCGCGACGGCGCGCGTCCCCCTGAGGCGCTCCCCGGCCAGGGAGAGCTCGGAACGGAGCCCCCCCACGACGGACGAGGGCGACAAAAAATCCTCACTATCCGGCAGCTCCCCGAACCCCGAGAGCTCGGAGTCCAGCGCCTCGATCCTCCGCCTGGCCTCGGCCAGGCGCTCCTCCAGGGAGGCCGCCTCGCCCGCGGCCTCCGCGCCCTCCCGTTCGGCACGCTCGATGGAGTCCGTGAGGGAGGCCAGGGTCCGCTGCGCCGCGAGACGGTCGTTCCTCGCCCGCTCCACGGCCGCCGCGGCCTCGTCCCGCTCCGCTGCCAGCCGGCGCTCCTCGTCCTCCCCGGCCTTCAGGCGGGTCTCCACAAGGGCGATGCGCCGCTTCAGCTCCCCGATGCGCTCCTCCGCCTCCGCCATCTGGCGGTTCCGACCGATCGCACCCGCGCTCTGCCGCATGCGTCCGCCGCTGACCGTCCCCGACGGAGCGAAGACCTCCCCCTCCAGCGTCACGATGGGGAACCGGGCCCCGTCCTTGACCAGCCCGCTTCCCAGGGCATAGCCCTCGACCACCAGAAGGTCGCCCAGCAGGTGGCGCAGCGCGGGCTCCCAGGGCGCGCGCGGGACGATCAGCTCGGCGGCCCACCCCACGATCCCATTCATGGGGAGCCGGAATCGGAGGTCCGGGGTCCGCGGACGGCAGCGCTCCAGGGGCAGGTAGGTCACGCGCCCCGCACGGCGCTGCTTCAGGAGCTCGATGCCCTCCTGAGCCTCATCGAAGGTGGGGACCAGCAGCCAGTACTGGCGCCCGCCGAGGTAGGCCTCCAGCGCGGGCGCGATGTCCGTCGGGCAGGAGAAGGCCTCGGCCACGACCTCGGGCCTCGAGCGCATGCGGTTCAGACGGGAGGCCGAGAGCAGAAGACGCACGGGCTCCGGGTAAAGCGAGGACTCCGTGTTCTCCTTCAGCACGTCGAGCTCCGCATCCTGCCGCGTCCGCTCGCGCCGCAGCTGCTGCAGCACGGCCGCGTCCTTCTGGCAGGCCGCGTAGGCCGCCGCGTGCGTTTCGACGAGCGTACGGTGCCGTTCCTCCCAATGGGCCAGCTCCGGTTCCCCGTTCCCTCCCGCCAGGCGCTCCCGCTCCTCCCGGAGGCGGGCGAGCTCCGCCCTTCCCTCCTCCTCGGCGGCGGACAGGGCACGCAGGCGGGCCTCGGACCGGGAGACGAAGAGAGCGCGCTCGGCGTGCTCGTCGCGCAGGGCCTGGCGGCGCAGGCGTTCCCGCTCGAGGGAGGCCCGGCTCTCCTCCATCTCCCTCAGCCGCTCCGCCAGGGCCTGCTGAAGCTCCGCAAGCCGCGCCTCCTGCAGCGCCTCCTCCGCGCGCGTCCGCTCCCGCTCGGACCGAAGGAGGCGTTCCTCCTCCTCCAGCCTCCCGCGCTCCTCGTTCAGGACGCTCCGCTCCCCCAGGATCGCCCGGACCCGCGTCCAGGTCTGGAATGCCTGGCGGCGCAGCGCATCCTTCCGCGCGGCGAACTCCTGCTCCCGCGCGAGGAACGCGGACTCGTCGAACCCCTGGCTCCGAAGCCGTTCCTCGGCGGCGCTCACGGCGCTCCGCCAAAGGCCGTGCCACTGGCGGGCCAGGTCCTCGTGGGCCCGAAGCGACTGCTGCTGGCTCCGAAGCCCGCGCTCCCGGTCCTCGAGGGCGAAACGGCGGGAGAAATAGAAGTCCCGGCGCAGGACCTCCAGGTTGTCCAGAATGCCCTGGGCCTCCACGGCCACGGCGACCTCCGGCGCGATCTCCTCACGCCGGTTCTCCAGCTCGCGGATGAGGGTCTCGATCCGCTGCACCTCGGACAGGGCCGATTCCAGGCGGAGGTTGGTCTCCTCGCGGCGGCGGCGGTAACGGTCGATCCCGAAGAGCAGCTCCAGGTGGTGACGCCGCTGCATGGGACGCTGATGGATGGCCTCCGAGACCTCGCCCTGCCCGATGAAGGCGAAGCTCTCCCCCTCCAGCATGAAGCGGGCCTTCACCTCGTCCAGGTCCTGCATGCGGATGCGGACCCCGTCCACCTGCAGCACCGCCCCGCCCTCGGCCGAGTACTGCCGGCGCAGGGTGGCGGTCCCGTCCGCCCCGGAGAGCCGGAGCGTCACCTCCGCCTCTTTGGCGGGGGGGACGGTGGCGCTTCCCTGAAAGAGCAGGTCGCTCTGCCTCACGATGCGGAGCGCGGAGGGGCTGCCCTCGCCGAGGATCCAGCGCAGGCCGTCCAGGATGTTGCTCTTGCCGCTCCCGTTCGGCCCGACGATCGCCGTGAAACCCGCGGGGAAGGAGAACTCGCAGCAGCTCCCGAAGCTCTTGAACCCTTTAAGATGCAGATGCTCTATGGACAACCAGGGAACTCTCCCGCCGCTCCATCTGTCTCGCGCGGCGCTCCACGGCGTCGCAGGTCCCCTGGAGCTCGACGCGGTATTTGCTCCACGCGAACTCGGGCATCCCGACGATCAGGATCTTCCGCTCCAGCTCCTCCTCCCAGAGCTGGAGATAGGTGTCGTCCACGTACTGCGCAATGGCCGCGTTGGCCTGGAGCAGCAGCGCCTCCGTCCGGTTGGCGTGCGCCACCTTGCGCAGGAACCGCTTGATGGACATGGCCACGGTGTCCTCCCGCAGCACCCATCCGTTGTCGCTGCAGAAGGGGCATCCGCGCGTGAGCACGGAGCGCAGGTCGGGGCGGCCGCGCTTGCGCGTGAGCTCGACGAGGCCGAGCTGGGTCATGCTGAAGACCCGGGCCCGTAAGCGGTCGGCGTGGAACACCTCCTCGAGCCGGTCCAGAAGGCGCTGCCGGTCCTCCTCGAACTCCATGTCGATGAAGTCGATCACGACGATCCCGCCGATGGACCGGAGGCGCAGCTGGCGGGCGATCTCGTCCGCCGCCTCCAGGTTCGTCGCCAGGGTCGTATGGCGCATGTCACTGTCCCCGACGAACTTGCCCGTGTTGACGTCGATGACCGTCAGGGCCTCCGTATGCTCGATGACGAGGTAGGCCCCCGAACGGAGCCAGACCTTACGGTCCAGGGCCTGCTCGATCTCGTTCTCGATGCCGTAGTACTCGAAGATCGGGACGACCCCCCGGTAGAGCGCCACGCTCGGTTTGTCCGTGCCGTAGAGCCGGTCCACGAAGTCCGTGACGTGGGCGAACTCCTCCTCCCCGTCCACGATGATCTCGTCGACGTTCCCCTGCGCCTCGTCCCGCAGGACGCGCCCCAGGAGCCCCATATCCTTGTAGAGAAGGCATGGGGCGGACTGGAGGGACGCGTTGTGCTCGATCTCCCGCCAGAGCGCCAGCAGGGACTCCACGTCCCTGGCCAGGGTCTCCTCGTCGACCCCCTCGGCGGCGGTCCGGATGATGACGCCGAAATCGTCGCCCCGAAGGTCCCTGGCGAAATGCCTCAGGCGCTTGCGCTCCTCCTCGCTCTCGATGCGGCGGGACACCCCGGTCTCGCCCCCGCCGGGCACCAGGACGAGGTAGCGCCCCGGCAGGGAGAGGCGGGGCGTCACCCGCGCCCCCTTGTTCTTGCGGGCGGTCTTGGTCACCTGGACGACCAGCTCCTGATTGGGGACGATCCTCATCCCCTGAGCGTCGTTGAGGTAAAGAAACGCGTTCCGGCCGTCCCCGATGCAGACGAAGGCGGCGTTGATCCCGGGGAGCACGCTCTCGACCCGGGCCTTGTAGATCTCCCCCGCCTTCTGATGATCCCACATGCGCTCTATGAAGATTTCCGACAATCGGCCCCCCTCGAGGATCGCGACGCGCGTCTCCTCGTTCTCCAGGGTGTCGGCGATGATCTTGCGGTCCGAAGACACGTCCTGCCTCCTTCTGCCGTCCGGGGTTCCGCTCCCCTCGGCCTCAATTCTTCAAAAACGGCAACCACCGGGGCATCCGGCTCCTCAAGGGTCCGGATATCCCGGCAGCTCAACTTTTGTTCCATCCCACAGGCCGATGGCCACCCTGACGATGTTGACGTCCTGCCAGCCCCCGAGGTCCCCGGAGGCGATCATCGCCTTCACCCAGCCCCCGACGCCGTTTCGGGCCGGTTCGGCCAGGAGCAGGCTCGTCCACCCCGCCGAGTCCTCCCCCACGGCATCGCCGGCGTCCATGACGGCCTCGCCATAGTGCGCCCGCGCCCTGTCGATCAGTTCATCCCGTGAGAGGACGCCAGGGCTGCGCACCCAGTACAGGGCGGCGCGGCACTCCCGCCCCAGGGACGGGGCGCCCTCCCGGGGCAGGAGAAAGCTCAGGACGCGAAACCCGTCGGGCATGGCGGCGTTCCAGCGCTCCAGAAGGTCGTCGGGCACGCTCCCGAGGTAGACGTCCACGGGCTCCATCAGGGCGACGACCCCCGCGGGGAGCTCCGGCCCGAAGCTCATCTTCGCGTGGGGCGAGAACCCCCGGGTCATCTCCGGTACGAGGCCGGCCCTCCAGGCCGTCCGCGTGAAGAGCGGCGCCAACGCGATGTGGGGGACGAAGCACGCCCCGCCGCGCTTCTCGTAGAAGAGGCGCACACGAACGCTCATCGGGACCTCAAAGGGCCATCCCCGTCCCGCGGCAGCCCAGTCCGCAGGCGGCGCAGCCCGAGCGGCAGTCCGCCGTCGTCCGAGCGGCGTAAGCCCTCCTCCGCTCCCGAAGCAGAAACTCCCGGGTGAGTCCGGAGTCGATGTGATCCCAGGGCAGGGGCTCCGACTCGTCCCGTTCGCGGGTAAACTCATGGGGCGACAGGGAATGGAACTCGAAGGCATCCAGCCACCGCCGCAGGTCGAAGGTCTCGCTCCAGCCGTCGAAGCGGGCCCCCGTGCGCCAGGCCCGCTCGATGACGTCGGCCACGCGGCGGTCCCCACGGGCCAGGACCCCCTCGAGGAAGGACTGCTCGGGCTCGTGGTAGCTCAGGGATATCGCCCTGTCGCGAACCTGCCCCTTGAGGCGGCGTCCCTTCTCGCGAAACTCCTCCACCGTGTTCTGCCGCTCCCACTGAAAGGGGGTGTGCCCCTTCGGGACGAAGCCGGCGACCGACGCGGACACGGAGGCGCGCTTCCGACCCTTCCGGCGCGCGAGCCTCAGCACGGACTGCGCCAGCTCCACGATGCCGTCCAGGTCCTCGTCGGTCTCCGTCGGCAGCCCCATCATGAAGTAGAGCTTCACGCGGTCCCAGCCCCGGGAGAAGACCTCGTCGAGACACGCGAAGATGGACTCCTCCGAGAAGCCCTTGTTGATGACGTCCCGAAGGCGCTGGGTCCCCGCCTCGGGCGCGAAGGTCAGCCCTCCCCGGCGGAGCTTCTGCAGGCGCTCGGCCAGACCGATCGAGAAACCGTCCATCCTCAGGCTGGGCAGGCTCAGCTTGGCGTTCCGCTCGGACAGGGGGGCGTTCAGGGCGTCTATGACCGACTCGATCCCGGAATAGTCGCAGGACGCCAGGGAGAGGAGCCCCACCTCCTCCCATCCCGTGCGGTCCACAAGGCCGACGATCGAGTCCACGACCCTCTGGGGGTCCCGTTCGCGGACCGGACGGCAGACCATCCCCGCCTGACAGAAGCGGCAGCCGCGGGAGCAGCCCCGGAAGAGCTCGAGGGCCGCCCGGTCGTGCACCACGCTCACGGAGGGGACGATCAGCCCCTGGGGGCTGAACGCCTCCTCGAAGGACTCCAGGAACTGCCGCCTCACCGGGGTCCCGTCGTGGCAGGCGGGAACGTAAACCCCCTCCAGCCGCGCACAGGCCGCGAGGCGCTCGGACCGCCTCCCTCCCCTGGTGTCCCGCAAAACCGCCAGGAGCTCCGGGAGCACGGGCTCGCCCTCCCCGACGCAGAAGAGGTCGAAAAACGGCGCCACGGGCTCGGGGACGAGGGCCCCGGGCCCGCCCGCGACGACGATGGGGTCGCCGTCGCCCCTGGCCTCGGACCTCAGGGGCACGCCTCCGAGGTCCAGCATGGTCAGGACGTTGGTGTAGCCCATCTCGTGCTGGAGCGTGAAGCCCAGCACGTCGAAATCCCGCAACGGACGCCCCTGCTCCGTGGAGGACAGGGGCATTTCGTAACGCCTCAGCAGGGCCTCCATGTCGACCCACGGACAATACGCCCGGTCCACGAGGCAGCCCTCGTTCCGGATGAGGGCGGAGAGCAGCTGAAAGCCGTAATAGCTCATCCCGATCTCGTAGACGTCCGGGAACGCGAGGCAGACCCTCAGGGAATCGCGGGCCTCGTCCCACGAGGGCAGGGCATAGGGCCTCCACTCGCTGCCGCTGTAGCGGGACGGGCGCGAAACCTGGGCCAGAAGGGGCCAGGCCGGCCGATCGAATTCCGAAAACGCCATAGGACGAACTCCTCCGCGCCCGAAGCCGGAATCACCGACGCAAGGCCCTAAAAGTGAAAACGCTTCGCGCTGTCGATATAGACGCTGCCGACGAGCCCCAAAGCGACGAAAACGGACAAAAGGGCGCTCCCCCCGTAGCTCAGGAAGGGCAGGGGCAGCCCGGTGACCGGCATCAGGCCGATGCTCATCCCGATGCTCTCGAACATCTGGAACCATATCCAGACCGCGATGCCGGACATCATGATCTTGCACCGCCGGTCGCGGCTCCGGAGCCCGGCGGCGGCGATGCGGTAGAGGAGCACCCCGAAGAGGAACAGCAGTATGGAGGTCCCCAGGAAGCCGAACTCCTCGGAGTAGACGCTGAAGATGAAATCGGTGTGGGGCTCCGGAAGGAAGCGCAGCTTGCTCTGCATCCCCATCATGAAGCCCTTGCCCCAGAACCCGCCGGACCCCACGGCGATGCGGGACTGGATGACGTTGTACCCCGCGCCGAGCGGGTCCCGCATCGGGTCCAGAAAGACGAGCAGCCTCAGCTTCTGATACTCCTTCAGGCAGAACCAGAGGAAGGGCGCCGAAACCACCCCCAGCCCCATGAGGGTCCCCAGGTAGCGCAGGGGGGTCCCCGCGATGAAGAGCATGCCGAAGGTGATGACGAGATACACCAGGGCGCTTCCCGTATCCGGCTGGGCGAGCACCAGGACGACGGCCGGGGCCGCCACGCCCAGCCCCCCCAGGAAGGCCCTCAGGTTTAAGGGAGGGTAACGGCTCAGCCACTTCGAGAGCATCAGGATCAGGGATATCTTGGCGAACTCGGAGGGCTGGAAACGAAAGAATCCCAGGGACAGCCAGCTCTGAGCCCCCTTGATCCGAGGCGCCAGCAGCACCGTGAGGAACAGGAGGAACAGGGTCAGGCCGTAGATGGGGTAGGCCGCGTCCAGCAGCCTGCGGTATCCCACGCCCACCATGAAGAACATCGCCAGGCCCCCCGCCGCCAGCCACAGCGACTGGCGCAGGGCAAAGTCCCAGCCGCGCCCCATGCGCCCCGCCCCCGCGCTGAACACACAGAGGACACCGCATGCCGCCAGGAACAGCGCGCAGCCGAGAAGGATCCTGTCCAGCTCGGTAACGTCATCCTTGAAGACCAAAAGATAAGGAGTCTCCATCATCCAGTTCTACCTTCGGAAAAGCCGGAAGCCCTCCATGCCTAACGATGCTTCTTCCTGCCGCTTTTATCCCCCGCCGGCCTCGGGACGGCACGGGACGGCGCCGCCTCCTCCTCCATCCCCCCGCCCCGCTTGATCCTGAGGACGGGGATGTTCGCCACCAGGGCCACGGCCTGATCGTCCCGGTCCAGGTCCAGTTCAATCTTGCTGGTATCGATATCCATATAACGGGTCAGGACCGTAATCATCTCCATCCTCAGGTTCTCGAGCAGCTGCGGCGATATGTCGGTCCGATCATGTATCAGTACGATGCGGAGGCGATCCCGCGCCGTCCGGGCCGAATCGCGGCTGCCGCCCCCAAAAAATTTTTTCAGAAAATCCACGTCTATCTCTCCCCCTTTGTGCTGAAAATCAACGGGATATCCTCATGAAATTTCTCCAGGCGCCCTCCAGCCCGCGGGACAGGAGTTCCCGAGGGCTCCGGAACCCGGATCAGCTCAGTCCGAAGAAGCGTTTGATCGGGGCGAGGAAGCGCCAGGAGGCCCCGACATCCAGCTCCATCAGAGGAATGTCCCGCCCCTGGAGACGTTCGGCGATGTTGGCATAGGCCTGGGCCGCCGGGGAATTCAGTCCGAAGGTCAGGGGCTCGCCGCGGTTCGAGGACTTGATGACCCCGTCGTCCTCGGGCACGATCCCTATGAGATTGATGGAGAGGATATCGAGGATGTCCTCCCTCGCCAGCATGTCCCCGTCCTGGACCATGTTCGCACGGAAGCGGTTGATGATCAGGCGGATCGGGGACTTTCCCATGGACTCGAGCATCCCGATGATTCGGTCCGCGTCCCGGACCGAGGGGACCTCGGGCGTCGTCACCACAAGGGCCTCGTCGGCCCCGGCGGCGGCATTCTTGAACCCCCCCTCGATGCCCGCGGGACAGTCCAGAAGCACGAAGTCGAAATCCAGCCTCAGCTGGTCGCAGAGCTCTATCATCTGCTCCGGGCTGACCGCATCCTTGGTGCGCGTCTGAGCCGCGGGAAGAAGAAAGAGGTTCTCCACCCGCTTGTCCCGCACCAAAGCCTGGTTCAGACGGCAATTTTTCTCGATCACATCGATAAAATTGAACACGACACGGTTTTCGAGCCCCATGACGACATCCAGGTTACGCAGCCCGATATCCGCATCCACGGCGACCACTTTTTTTCCGGCCTTCGCCAGAGCAACCGCAATGTTCGCCGTGGAGGTCGTCTTTCCAACACCTCCTTTTCCGGAGGTAACCACTATAACCCGTCCGCTCAACGAAAAAACCTCCATTTCCGTTCCCGTAAACGACTGTCTTCGATTTCCCCCGTTCCGGCCGAGTTCGATCATTCCAGAAAATGCCCCTCGCGGATGATCAACTTTTCATCCTCGATGGTGATCAGAACGGTCTCCTGCCACCAGGTCATCGACTCGTCGGCGTAGCAGAGGCGACGTCCCACCCGGACTTGGGGGGTCTCGAAGGACCCCGCAAGGACGTATACGTCCTTTCTTCCATTCTTTCCGGCGTGCACGATCCCCTTGAGCCTCCCGGCGACGAGGATGCTGCCCGCAGCCAGGATCTCCGCCCCGGCGTTCAGATGTCCCCAGAGGACGACGTCGCCGCCATGCTCGATGTTCTGCCCGGAACGCAATGAATTATACAGTACGAGCGCGCCGGGACTATCGGGAAGGAGCGGGGGGGACGGAGCCAGGGAGGGGGCGTCGGCCCTCAGCCCCGCTCTGCGGATGAGGGTCTGCGTCGTCCCATTCGAGGACACCCAGGCCAGGACACGGATGCCTCCGGGCCAGATGACCCGCTGCAGGATCCGAAGCAGCAGGTCCTCCGAACAGGCCCTGGACTGAAAGTCCAGAACCACGCCCTCCCCCATGGGAAAAAGGCAAGCCTGGGGCGGGATATGCAGCAAAAGTTCCAGCAGTTCCTCCTCGGAGGGGAACTCCGGCAGGATTATCCGAATGCCGTAGCCCGTCCCCTTGATCCGAATCGCGGAGGACGGATCCCGTATCTCGTCACCCTTTTGCATCGCACTCAATCCCCCCGGTCTCCTCCCTCGCCCGTAGGATGGCTTAAAATATGGGCCAGAATCTCGCCAACGATCGGCGAGGCCACGCTACTGCCGTGTTTTCCCGCCTCGATGACCGCAACGGCGACAAACCTCGGGGAATCCGCCGGGGCGTAGCCGGCGAACAGCGCGTGATCGTCCCCATGCGCGTTCTGGGCGGTCCCCGTCTTGCCCGCGATCGTCACCCCGA
>ERZ773099.1967-NODE-1967-length-14637-cov-34.348580_pt1 | contig 14637 bp, 12 predicted proteins | sample MGYA00511120_ERZ773099 | MGnify/ENA primary metagenome ERZ773099 (study PRJEB29015, sample SAMEA2738012) | human oral metagenome | biome: human oral; feature: human-associated habitat; material: dental | place: China | collected 2104 ... | reverse complement strand
AACCCGCGAGCACGTACCTCTAGCAGACGTGCTCGCGGGTTAAGTGACGATCTCGGCGGTTACCCGACGATCTCGCGGGCCGCGGCGCCCGATTCCCCGACGCCCCGACGTCGAGACGTGCATTCCGCCCTCGAGAACGAGGGTCGGACCACCGTGGTCCAGCGGAACGCAAGTGGTCCAAATAGGAGAGCACCGCCATGAGCCCGCCGGATGATAGCCTTCCGGGGACCGGATGGCGGGCCGGTTCGCCCGTCATGACGCCTGTTGAGGGAGGTGGGCCGTGGTCCGGGTCGAGGGTCGTGACCAGGCGGTTGCGGGCGGTGCTGGTGGCGGCGCGGGAGGCAGCGGTGACACCTGCGATAGCGGCGGTACCGGCGGTACCGGCGGCACCGGCGTCGCGGGCGGGGAGGCGGGCATGCCCGCCGAGGAGGTCCTCGCCGTCGTCGACTGGCTGGAGGCGCGCGGGGCCGTCCACGTCATCACCGGAGGGTGGGCCGTCGACGCGCTCGTCGGGCGCGCCACCCGCCCCCACCGGGACCTCGATGTCATCGTCGAGGCGGGGGCGTGCGACGGCCTGGCCCGGTGGCTGCGCGGGCGGGGCTACGAGGTGGTCGTGGACTGGCTGCCGATCCGCGTCGAACTCAGGCGGGGGCGGTGCGGCGTCGACCTGCACCCCATGAAGGTCGACGGGCGCGGCGACGGCGTGCAGGCGGGCTTCGGCACCCAGGTCTTCGAGCACCGCGCCGCCGACCGCACGCGGGGCCGCATCGGCGGTCGCCGGGTCGTGGTCGCCACCGCGGCCCGCCTCATGGAGCTCCACCGGGGCTACGAGCCGCGCCCCGAGGACCTCCACGACATCGCCCTGCTGCGCCGCCTCCTCCAGTCGGACGAGCCGACCGGGGGAGGCGGCGAGCCGGCGGGATGAGCGGGGCTCAGCCCTCCGCGCCGACGTCCACCATGACCAGCTGCATGCGGCAGGGGGTCGCCGCAGTCAGGGCGTGGCGCTCGCCCGGGGCCAGGTAGATGACGTCGCCGGCCTTCATGCGCTCGCTGCGCTCGCCGATGGAGAAGTCCATCTCTCCCTCCAGGAGGGTGACGACGACGGCCTTGGTGGAGGCGTGCTCGGTGAGCATCTGCCCGGCGTCGAAGGTGAAGACGACGGTGCGCAGCACGTCGTTGTTGACCACGACGCGGGAGGTGGTGGCCTCCTCGCTGATGGGCAGGGACTCGTTGAGGCCGAGGCGGAAGAGGGACTCGGTCACGGGGGTGGTGGACATATCGGATTCCTTTCTTGCGGGGATGGTTGAAATTCGGTTGCCGGGCCGCGGCGCGGGGCGCCGGGCGGCGTCAGGTCGAGGGCCGGGCCAGCCTGCGGCGCAGCGGCCCCAGGACGCACAGCTCGAGGGCGAGCGTGAGTCCCGCCATGACGACGGACAGGGCGAAGACGTCGGCCGTCTCCAGGTTGGTGCGCGCCTGCTGGACCTGCGCGCCCAGCCCCGTGGTCGTGCTGAGCAGCTCGGACATGACGGTGACCCGCACCGACTGCCCCACGGCCACGGTCAGCGCCGACAGTACCGGAGGGGCCACCGTGGGCAGAATGATCCGGCGCACGGTCCACGCCCGGCTCCGGGCGAAGACCCGGGCCATGTCCAGCAGGTCGGCATCGACGCCCGCCACGGCGTCGCGCACGGCGGTGGTCAGCAGGGGCAGTGTCACCAGGGCGACCACGAGGACGACGACCCCGGCGGTGGGCCCCAGCCAGATCATGCCCACCACGACGATGACGATCGGCGGCACGGACATGAGCACCTGCACCCACGAGTCCAGCAGTTCGCGCAGCCAGGACCACGTCCCCATCGCCCAGCCCAGCGGCAGCCCGATCAGGCAGGAGATGCCGAGTCCGACGGCGCCGCGCTCGACGGTGAGCAGGAGAGCGGCGCCGAGCTCCTCGTCGCGGACGAGCCCGAGCAGCGCCGTCCAGGTGGTCCGCGGGCCCGGCAGCACGTACTGGGGCTGGGTGCGGGCCGCCGCGTGCCAGATGAGCACCGCCAGCGCGATGCCCGTCCACCACAGCAGGGCGGAGCGAAGCCGCTCGGCCCCGGATCGCCGCTGAGGCATCAGCGCGGGTCGGCGACGTAGAAGTCCGCGGCCGGCAGGGACCCGCCGATGATGTCGGGGTTGAGCGTGGACAGCCTCGTGTAGAAGTCCTCCAGTTCGCTCTTGGCGTCGGCGGCGGCGACGATCTTGAGCTGCAGGCGCGGGATGACCTCCTTGACGACCGGGGCGGGCACGTCGTTGGCGTTCGAGATCGCCGCCACCGTCTCCTCCGACATGGCGTTGACGTCCTCGACGGCCGCCTCGAGCTCGCTCAGGACGGCGCCGACGAGGGCGGAGTTCTCGGTGAGCGCGCTGGGCATGACCAGGCCGGCCATGGGGAAGCGGGCCTCGCCGCCGGTGACCTCGGCCCACAGCGCCTGGAGGTCGACCGTGCGCTCCAGGCTCTTGCCCTGCTGCTGGGCCTTGGCGAGGCTGACGCTGGCCGGGTGCTCGGGCAGGACGGCGTACTCGACCTCCCCGGTCAGCAGCGCGTTCAGCGCCCCCTGACCGTCGGGATAGGGCGTGATGGTCAGGTCGGAGTCGGCGCTCCACCCCTTCTGCCCGAGCAGGTAGCGGAAGACGAGGTCGGGCATATTGCCCGGCATGGGCACGCCCACCTGCTTGCCGCGCAGCGCCTCCAGGCCCTGGGCGGCCGAGCCCGAGGGGCCGATGACGTAGAGCATGCCCCACACCTGCATGGCGACCAGGCGCACCGGCACGCCCTTGTTGAACAGGTTCGCGGCGGCGTAGGAGGGGGTCGCCGCCAGGTCCGTCTCCCCGTTGACGAGCAGCGATTTGAGCACGTCGACGCTGGCCCAGTTGTCCTTCTTGACCTCCCCGACGACGCCGTCGAGGTGGCCGTAGGTGCCGAAGGAGGTCATGGGGGCGGCGTAGGCGAGGGTGGTGGGGGTGTGGACGCGCAGGACGTCGAGGGGCCCGGCCCCGGTTCCCGAGGGGCCGGCGGATCCGGCGGCCGCCGGGGCGCCCTTGGAGGAGCAGGCGGTCAGGACCGCGGGGGTCAGCAGGCCGATGCCGGCCAGGGAGAGGAGGGAGCGGCGCTTGATCATGCGGGGTTCCTTTCGTTGAGCGGAGTGGTCGGCGGACGTGCGGTCGGGGATCCCGATCGGTTCGTGACGGGGCGGTCGGCGGCGGGGCGGTTCGTGACGGATCGGTTGGCGGCGGGTCGGCCGGGGCGACGGCGCCCGGTCGCTCAGGCGGTCAGGCGGTCAGGCGGTCAGGCGCCAGGTGCCGGGCGGGCCGTCCAGGTGCAGGTGGAGGTGGGAGACCTCCTCGGCCTCCTCGGGGTCGTGGGTCACCCAGACGGTCACCACGCTCTGGTCGGCGAGGAGCTCGATGAGGTCGGTCCGCAGGGCGGCCGCCAGCGGGCGGTCCAGGGCCGAGAAGGGCTCGTCGACGAGCAGGAGGGCCGGCGAGGCGGCCAGCGCCCGGGCGATGGCCACGCGCTGGCGCATGCCGCCCGACAGCCGCGCCGGGGGCAGGTGGCCCGCGCCGGCCAGCCCCACGCGCTCGAGCCACTGCACCGCCGTCAGGTCCGGCGCGGGGCCGTCCACAATGAGCGAGATATTGCGGTGCGCGGAGTACCAGGGCAGGAGGCGCGGCTCCTGGAACACCTGGGACAGGCGGCCGGCGGGGCGCGCGACGGCGCCGCCGTCGGTGGGGGACAGGCCGGAGACGGCCCGCAGGAGCGTCGTCTTGCCCGCGCCCGAGGGGCCGGTGACGGCCAGGGTCTGTCCGGGGCGGACCGTGAGCGACAGGTCGTCCACGAGTGTGAGGCCGCGGCGCACCATGGTCACGTGCTCCAGGACCAGGTCGCCGCCCGTGGCGCCGGGCCCGCGCGGCGCAGCGCCGACGGTCGACATTTTTCCCTCCTTGGACCGTTATAAATAGGTTGAGGGAAGCCTAACCCACCGCCCGCCCTTCCGGCGGGTGCGCTCCCTCACGGCCCGATCGGGGGCGGGCGGACCCTGTGCCGTGAGCGAAAGCGTCCGATCGCGGGCATGGGGCCCGCGCCCGCGGCGTTAGCGTTGGCGGGACTGAACATGAGAGGACTGACGTGAGCGAGCACATCACGCCCAGGAGCGCCGAGCCCACCGGCGCCGGACTCGGCCTGACCGACTCCATCTACAACCGCCTCCTCAAGGAGCGCATCATCTGGCTCGGCTCCGAGGTGCGCGACGACAACGCCAACGCCATCTGCGCCCAGATGCTGCTGCTCGACGCGGAGGACCCGGACAGGGACATCTACCTCTACATCAACAGCCCCGGCGGGTCCGTGACGGCCGGCATGGCCATCTACGACACCATGCAGTACGTCAAGCCCGACGTCGTCACCGTCGCCACGGGCCTGGCCGCCTCCATGGGGCAGTTCCTCCTGAGCGCCGGCGCCAAGGGCAAGCGCTACATCACCCCCCACGCTCGCGTGCTCATGCATCAGCCCTCCGGCGGGGCCGGCGGCTCGGCCACCGACATCCGCATCAACGCCGACCTCATCATCGCCATGAAGCACGAGCTCGCCGAGATCACCGCCGCCCACACGGGTCACAGCATCGAGCAGATCCTCGCCGACTCCGACCGCGACCACTGGTTCAGCGCCGCGGAGGCCCTCGACTACGGCTTCGTGGACCACATCGTGTCCTCGTCGCGCGAGATCCAGCAGAACGGAGAGAACTGAGATGACGTCCCGCCCCTACTTCGAGGCCCTGGCCCGCCAGGTCGAGGCCGGCGGCCCGGCCCTCGCCCCGCCCGTGGCGCGCTACGTCATGCCGCAGTTCGAGGAGCGCACCGCCTACGGCTTCAAGCGCCAGGACGCCTACTCCAAGCTCTTCGAGGACCGCATCGTCTTCCTGGGCGTCCAGGTCGACGACGCCTCCGCCGACGACGTCATGGCCCAGCTCCTCGTCCTGGAGTCCCAGGACCCCGACGGCCTGATCACCATGTACATCAACAGCCCCGGCGGCTCCTTCACGGCCCTGACGGCCATCTACGACACCATGCAGTTCATCAGGCCGCAGGTGCAGACGGTGTGCCTGGGGCAGGCCGCCTCCGCCGCGGCCGTGCTGCTGGCCGCCGGCAGCGAGGGCAAGCGCCTGGCCCTGCCCAACGCCCGCATCCTCATCCACCAGCCCGCCATGGAGGGCATGCACGGCCAGGCCTCCGACATCGAGATCGTCGCCAACGAGATCGACCGCATGCGCGCCTGGCTGGAGGACACCCTGGCCACCCATACGGGCCAGCCCCGCGAGAAGGTCCACGCCGACCTGGAGCGCGACACGATCCTGACCGCGCAGGCCGCCAAGGACTACGGACTGGTGGACCAGGTCCTCGCCTCCCGCAAGGCCCCCCGCTCACCGCACTCCGCCTGAGCGGCGGGCGAGAACGGCACCGGCATGAACGCCCTCCGAGCCCGACGGCGCAGCTCGCCTGCGCCGTCGGGCTCGAACGGTTTGCGGAAGTCGACAAAGATGCGGCGAGTGAGCAGTTGCCGGGCGGTTCTCGGCGCGCCCCGCCGTCTCGGGGTGCCGAACACCCTAGGCTTACAGCATCTAAGGGAGGATCCCTCATCCCCACATCCCCCATCCCGCTCAATCAAACGGAGGAATTCTGGTGGCACGCAGCGCTGAGAGTGTCGACCTGCTCAAGTGCTCCTTCTGCGGCAAGAGTCAGAAGCAGGTCAAGAAGCTCATTGCCGGTCCCGGTGTCTACATCTGCGACGAGTGCATAGAGCTGTGCAACGAGATCGTGGACGAGGAGCTCGGGGAGTCCGCCGCCGGCGTGCCCCTCGAGCTGCCCAAGCCGCAGGAGATCTTCGACTTCCTCAATCAGTACGTCATCGGCCAGGAGAGCGCCAAGCGCGCCATGAGCGTGGCCGTCTACAACCATTACAAGCGCGTCCAGGTGCGCGAGCGCTCCGTGGCCGAGGGCGACGGCCTGGAGCTGGGCAAGTCCAACATCCTCCTGCTCGGGCCCACGGGCACGGGCAAGACCCACCTGGCCCGCACGCTCGCCCGCCTGCTCGACGTGCCCTTCGCCATCGTCGACGCCACCGCCCTGACCGAGGCTGGCTACGTGGGCGAGGACGTGGAGAACATCCTCCTCAAGCTCATCCAGGCGGCCGACGGCGACGTCAAGCGGGCGGAGAAGGGCATCATCTACATCGACGAGATCGACAAGATCGGCCGGAAGGCGGAGAACCCGTCGATCACCCGCGACGTATCCGGAGAGGGTGTGCAGCAGGCCCTGCTCAAGATCATCGAGGGCACCACGGCCTCCGTGCCGCCCGGCGGCGGGCGCAAGCACCCCCACCAGGAGTTCCTGGAGATCGACACCACCAACATCCTGTTCATCGCCGCCGGCGCCTTCGCCGGCATCGAGGACATCGTCCGCCAGCGCGAGCGCAAGGAGTCAGGGGCGCAGACGCTCGGCTTCGGCGGGATCCTGGCCGGGGAGAAGAAGGACGTCTTCGCCTCCCAGGTCCGCCCCGAGGACCTGCACAAGTTCGGCCTCATCCCCGAGTTCATCGGCCGCCTGCCCGTCATCGCCACCGTCCAGGACCTGGGGGTGGCCGAGCTCATGCGGGTGATGACCGAGCCGAAGAACGCCCTGGTCTCGCAGTACCAGTACCTCTTCAGCCTCGACGGCGTGGAGCTGGAGCTGACCAACGACGCCATCGAGGCCGTGGCCGAGCTCGCCCTGACGCGCAAGACCGGTGCGCGCGGCCTGACCTCCATCGTCGAGGAGGTGCTGGGCGACGCCATGTTCGAAGTCCCCTCCCTGCCCGAGGTCGGGCGCGTCGTCGTCGACGGCGACACCGTGCGCGGGCGGTGCAGGCCCCGCTACGAGGCGGGCTCGGGGACCCTGGCGGCGACCATGAAGAGCGGCCGGAGCCGAACCGCATGAGCGCGGCGCCGCCCGGCCCGCCCGATCGGCGGGCCGAGGGGGATGCGGGCGCCGTGCCTCCCCGGCTCGCCGCCTACCGCGCCACCATCGACAATCTCGACGCCGCCCTGGTGCACCTGCTCGCCGAGCGCTTCCGGTGCACCCAGCAGGTGGGGGTGCTCAAGGCCGAGCTCGACCTGCCGCCGTCGGACCCGGCCCGCGAGGAGCGGCAGGTGGCGCGGCTGCGCGAGCTCGCCGCGCAGTCGGGCCTCGACCCGGTCTTCGCCGAGAAATTCTTCGCCTTCGTCGTCGCCGAGGTCATCCGCCACCACGAGGCCATCCGTCAGGACGCGGTCCGACGGCGCTGAGCGGGGCGCCGGACCGCGAAGCCCGCCCGGGCCGGGGTGCATGCGGCGGGGAGCCAGGACGTGACCGCCGCAGGGCCCCGCCCGGGGGGCCGGGGGTTCGCCGCGCCGCGCCGGCGCCCTACTCCTGGGGGCCCTTCTTCTTGGAGGCGTAGATGTCGGCGATGGTGTCGGCGTGCACCTTCATGACCTTCCCGCGCTTGACCTTCAGGGAGGGGGTCAGCAGGCCGTTGGCCTCGGTGAAGTCGGTGGTCAGCACCCGGAAGGAGCGGATGGACTCGGCGCGCGAGACAGCCCGGTTCGTGCGCGCCACCGCGCGGTCCAGGGCCGCCAGGACCCGCGGGTCGGTCGAGGCCTCGACGACGTCCATCTCCGGCAGGCCGTGGTTGCGCAGCCAGCCGGGCAGCATCTCGCGGTCCAGGGTGATGAGCGCGGAGATGAAGGGCTCGCCGTCGCCGATGACGACCACCTGGGAGACGAGCGGGTGCCCGCGCAGCCGGTCCTCCAGGATGGCGGGCGCGACGTTCTTGCCGCCCGCGGTGACGATGATCTCCTTCTTGCGGCCGGTGATCCTGATCCAGCCCTCGGAGTCGATCGCGCCGATGTCGCCGGTGCGGAACCAGCCGTCCGGCGTGAAGGACTGCGCGTCCGCGTCGGGGTTGTTGTGGTAGTGGCTGAAGATGCTCATGCCGCTGACCTCGATCTCGCCGTCGTCTCCCACCCGGGCCCGGGCGCCGCACACGGGCGGACCCACGGTGCCGATCTTGTTGCACCAGGTGAGGTTGACGCTCACGGGCCCGAGCGTCTCGGTCAGGCCGTAGCCCTCGAGGATGATCAGGCCCAGGCCGCGGTAGAAGTGGCCCAGGCGCTCGCCCAGCGGCCCGCCGCCGGAGATCGCGTAGCGGGCGTTGGGGCCCAGCAGGTCGCGGATGCTGCGGTAGACGAGCCGGTCCGCCAGGGCGTGGGCGGCCCTGAGCTGGAGGGAGGGGCCGGCCTCGGCGTCCAGGGCGCGGGAGTACTCGATGGCGACCTTGGCGGCCCAGCGGAAGGTCCTGAGCTTGAGGCCGCCCCCGGCCTTGGCGTCCGCGGCGTTGTAGATCTTCTCCATGACGCGGGGCACCGCCAGCACGTAGGAGGGGCCGAAGCCCTTGAGGTCGGGCAGCAGGGTGGCCACGTCGGGGGTGTGGCCGAGCACGCCCTTGCCGGCGATGGCCAGCAGCTCCAGGCACCGGGCGTAGGAGTGCGCCAGCGGCAGGAACAGCAGCAGGCGCGTGTCCTCGGTGAAGAGCAGGTCGGGGATCCAGCGCACGCCGTTCCAGGCCAGGCCGGCCGCCATGAGGTGGGTGATCTCCACGCCCTTGGGCCTGCCGGTGGTGCCGGAGGTGTAGATGATGGAGAAGACGTCGTCGCCGCTCACGGCCTGCGAGCGCGCGTCCAGGTCCTGGCGGCCCACCTCGCGGCCCGCCTCGGAGATGGTGGTCAGGGCGTCGCGGTCCAGGGACAGGACCCGCACCTCCTGCCCCTGGGGGTGGGCGGCGCGGAAGGCGTCGGCGGCCTGACGGACGACGTGGGCCAGGGCGACCGACTCGGTGACGACCAGGCGGACCTGCGCGTCGGCGAGGATCCACTCGATCTGCTCGGCCGAGTCGGTCTCGTAGATGGGCACCGAGACCAGGCCCGCGCGGGCGATGGCCATGTCCAGCAGGGTCCACTCGTAGGAGGTGTGCGCCATGATGCTCACGGCCTGGCCCTGCTCCAGGCCCAGGCCCATGAGGCCGGAGGCGATGCGGGCGACGTCCTCGCCGAAGCTGCGGGCCGAGACGGCGACCCAGGAGTTGCCCAGCGGGGACTTGCGCTCGATGATCGTGGACTGCGGGTCGCGGTCGATGCGCTCGGCGAGCAGCCACGGGACCGTCCAGGAGGAATCCGGCTCGGTGATGAGGTTGCTGGTCGCGGCGCCGTCGAGCATGAAGGGCCTGCCGGCGGCGGACACGAGGGGCTGGCCTGAGGAGGATCGTGGACTCACCGGGACATTGTGTCAGGTCGGCCGGGGCGGGCAGGCCGCACCGACCGACAGATCCGACACTCAGTCTTGGGGGAATCCACGAATGACGTCCCCGTCGATCGTGGCCTCCCACAGGGCGGGGCCCGCCGCGGGGCTCACTCGCCCGCCGGGCCGCCGTCGCGCACCGGGCCGCCGTAGATCTCGTCGATCCGGTCGGCGAAGCGCTCGATGGCCACGTCGCGCTTGACCTTGAGCGAGGGCGTGAGCAGGCCGTTGGCCTCGGTGAAGTCCCCGCTGAGAACCGCGATCTTGCGGATCGACTCCGCCCGCGAGACGTGCCGGTTGGCCCGCTCCACCGCGCGGTCGAGGGCGGCCAGGACGTGCGGGTCGCCGGCGGCCTCGGCGACCGTCATGGGGGGCAGGCCGTGGTTGCGCAGCCAGCCGGGCAGCATCTCGGCGTCGAGGGTGATGAGCGCGGCCACGAAGGGCCGCTTCTCGCCGACGACGACCACCTGGCTGATGAGCGGGTGCCCGCGCAGGGGGTCCTCCAGGGCGGCCGGGGCGACGTTCTTGCCGCCGGCCGTCACGATGATCTCCTTGGCCCGCCCCGTGATGCTCACGTAGCCGTCGCGGTCGAGGGAGCCCAGGTCGCCGGTGCGGAACCAGCCGTCGGGCGTGAAGGCCGCCGCCGTCGCCCCGGGGTCGTTGTGGTAGCCCTGGAACACCGAGGGGCCCTTGACGAGGATCTCGCCGTCCTCGGACACGCGCACGGCCATGGGGGGCAGGGGCGGGCCCACGGTGCCGATCTTGCTCAGCCGGGGCGTGTTGACCGAGATCGGGCCCACGGTCTCGGTCAGGCCGTAGCCCTCCAGGACGGGGATGCCCAGCCCCCGGTAGAAGTGGGCCAGGCGCTGGGACAGCGGCGCCCCGCCGGAGATGATCCAGTCGGCGTTGCCGCCCACGAGGGTGCGGATGCGGCGGAAGACGAGGCGGTCGGCCATGGCCCGCTGGGCCCGCAGCGAGCGGGACGGCCCCTCCGGGGTGTCCAGGGCCCGGGAGTAGTCGACGGCGGTCTTGGCCGCCCAGCGGAACACCCTCCGGGCGCCGCCCGACCCGGCCCTGGCGTCGGCGGAGTTGTAGATCTTCTCCAGGACCCGCGGCACCACCAGCAGGTAGGAGGGGCGGAAGGAGGCCAGGTCGGACAGGAGGTTCTTCGTGTCGGGGGTGTGGCCGATGACGCCCGCCCCGGTGATCTGGAAGACCTCCAGGAAGCGCGCGAAGACGTGGGCCAGCGGCAGGAAGAGCAGGAGCCGCGAGTCGGTCCCCATGGCGATCTCCGGCATCCACCGGTGCGAGTTGACGCACAGCTCGGTGAAATTGCCGTGGGACAGGACGGTGCCCTTGGGGGCGCCGGTGGTCCCCGAGGTGTAGACGATCGTCGCGAGCGAGGAGGCCGTCAGGGCCCCGGTGCGCTCGGCCAGGGCCTCGGCCGGCACGGAGGCGCCGGCCTCGGTGATGGTGCGGATGGCCTCGGTGTCCAGGGACAGCACCGCGGTGCCCTCCCTGCCCGCGGCGGCGGCGGCCGCGCGGGCGAGCTCGGCCATGGTGATCGTCTCGGCGACGACGAGGCTCACGTCGGCGTCGGTCAGCACGTGGGCGATCTGCTCCGACGAGCTCGTCTCGTAGATGGGCACCGGGACCAGGGCGGCGGTCCAGCAGGCGAAGTCCAGCAGCGTCCACTCGTAGCGGGTGCGCGACATGATGGCGACGCGCGCGCCGGCCTCCAGCCCCAGGCCGATGAGCCCGGAGGCGACGGCGTCGACCTCCTCGGAGAACTCGCGGGCGGTGATCGTGCGCCACACCTCGCCCATCTCCTGCTTGCGGGCGATGAGCGGGCGGTTCGCCGAGCGGGAGACCCGCTCGCGCAGCAGGGCGGGCACGGTGGTCCTCTCGCCGATGCGCACGAGGGTGGGGGCGTGCCACTCCAGGGCGCCGCCTCCGGCGGGAGTGACGGGGGAGGGGGAGTCGGGGGGATTCGTCATGGCGGCATTGTGCCCAAACGACGCCGACGTCGTCACGTCCGGCCCCCGGCCCCGGCCGGTCCCGCTCCGGCGGGCCCGGCCGGGGGCCCGCGCGCCACCTCGCCCCGGGCCTCACCCGCGGGGGGTCCTGGCCGGGGCCCGGCCCAGCTCGACGGCGGTGACGGACACGGGCCCGGCGTCCTCGGGGGCCGGCGAGACCTGGAAGGCCCCGGTCACCTTGGCCGCTTCGATCAGGTCCGCGCGCACGGCCTCGACGGCGGGCGCGATCCGGGCGGACACGGCCAGGCCGACCGTCAGGATCGGCGTCTTCTGGCTCGTCCTGGCCTCGGACTTGACCTTGCGCAGGGCCGCCAGGACCAGTCCGGCGCGCTCGACCAGGTCGGCGTCGGCGCCCGCGGCGGCCTCGCGCAGCCCCTCGGCCCGCGGCCAGGCGGAGCGGTGGACGCTGCCGGTGCGGTACCAGCTCCACACCTCCTCGGTGACGAAGGGCAGGAAGGGGGCGAACAGGCGCACGAAGGTGTCCACCGCGATCGCCAGGGCCGCCCGCGCCGAGCGGACCGCCGCAGCGTCGTGGGAGGCGTCGAAGTCATTGGCCCGGTCCTTGACCAGCTCGATGTAGTCGTCGCAGAAGGTCCAGAAGAAGGACTCGGCGGCCTCCAGCGCGCGGGCGTGCTCGAAGCCCTCGAAGGCGGCGGTCGCCGTGTCCACCACCTCGGCCAGGGCGGCCAGGACCGCCCGGTCGATCGGCTCGACCACCACCGCGGCGTCCAGGCAGGGGGCGGGCGCGGCGGCCCGGGCGGCCTCGTCGGCGTCCCAGGGGATCCCCATGGACAGGGCGAACTTCGAGGCGTTGAGGATCTTGATGGCCAGGCGGCGGCCGACCTTGATCTGGGCCTCCTCGAAGGCGGCGTCCAGGCCCAGGCGGGCCGAGGCCGCCCAGTAGCGCACGGCGTCGGAGCCGTACTTCTCCAGCAGGCCCATGGGCGTGACCACATTGCCCTTGGACTTGCTCATCTTCTTGTGGTCGGAGTCCAGGATCCACCCCGACAGGCCCGCGTGCCTCCAGGGCAGGGCCCCGAACTCCAGGTCCGCGCGCACCACCGAGGAGAACAGCCAGGTGCGGATGATGTCCTGGCCCTGGGGGCGCAGGTCCATGGGGTAGACGCGCTCGAACAGGTCCTCGTCGTCGAGCCAGCCGGAGACGAGCTGGGGGGTCAGGGAGGATGTCGCCCAGGTGTCCATGATGTCGGGCTCGCCGACGAAGCCGCCGGGCTCGCCGCGCTGGTCCTCGGTGAAGCCGGCCGGGACGTCGGAGGAGGGGTCCACGGGCAGGGCCGACTCGTCGGGGGTCAGGATCGCGTCGTAGTCGACCTCGCCGTCGGCGCCCACGCGGTACCACAGCGGGAAGGGCACGCCGAAGAAGCGCTGGCGCGAGACCAGCCAGTCGCCCTTGAGGCCCCGCACCCAGTTCTCGTAGCGCACGCGCATGAAGTCGGGGTGGAAGTCCAGCTCGCGCCCGCGCTCGAGCAGTTCGGCGTTCAGATCGGCGCCGGAGGCCGGGTTGACCCACGGCCCGCCGCCGTTGCGGATGTACCACTGGCGCGAGGTGACGATCTCCAGGGGCTTGTCGCCGCGCTCGTAGAAATTCGTCTGGCGGACGGTCGCCACCGGCTCCCCGCGCATCTCGCCGCTGGCGGCGAGGGCCTTCACGAGGACCGCCCGGGCGGTGAAGGCGGTCCTGCCGGCCATCTCGCCGTAGACGCGGCGCCCCTCCCGGTCCGTGATCCACTCGGGGGCCTCGGCCTGCAGGCGCCCGTCCCGGCGCAGCACCGCGCGCAGCGGCAGCCCCAGGTCGCGCCACCAGTCGATGTCGGTGGTGTCGCCGAAGGTGCAGCACATGGCGATGCCGGCGCCCTTGTCCTTCTCCGCCGCCGAGTGGGGCAGCACGGGCACCTCGACGCCGAAGACGGGGGAGGTCACCGTCGTGCCGAACAGCGGCTTGAAGCGCTCGTCGTCGGGGTGGGCCACCAGGGCCACGCAGGCCGGCAGCAGCTCGGGGCGGGTGGTCTCCACGCAGATGTCGGCGGTGCCCCCGGGCCCCTCCTCGACGGGGGCGCCGGCCGCCCGCGCCGCGGCGGCGGCGCCGGCGTCGACCAGGTGGAAGGCGATGCGGTGGTAGAAGCCGGGGTACTCGCGCGACTGGAGCTCGGCCTGGGCCACCGCCGTGCCGAAGGTGACGTCCCACAGTCCGGGGGCGGCCGCCTGGTAGGCCTCCCCGCGCTCGAGGTTGCGCAGGAAGGCGGCCTGGGCGACCCTGCGGGCGCGCTCGCCGATGGTCTGGTAGGTCTGGGACCAGTCCACGCTCAGGCCCAGGCGGCGCCACAGCTCCTCGAACAGGGCCTCGTCGGAGAGCGTGAGGCGCTCGCACAGCTCGACGAAATTGCGCCGCGAGACCGGCACCTGGTCGCGGGCCCTGATCGACTTGCCCTCGCCGCCGGCGTGCGGGGGCTCGAAGTCCGGGTCGTAGGGCAGGGACGGGTCGCAGCGCACCCCGAAGTAGTTCTGCACGCGCCGCTCGGTGGGCAGGCCGTTGTCGTCCCAGCCCATGGGGTAGAAGACGGCCTTGCCGCGCATGCGCTGGAAGCGGGCGACGGCGTCGGTGTGCGTGTAGGAGAAGACGTGGCCCACGTGCAGGGACCCGGAGACCGTGGGCGGCGGGGTGTCGATGGAGAAGACCTCGTGGCGCTGCGCGGTGCGGTCGAAGGCGTAGGTGCCCGCGGACTCCCAGCGCTCGCCCCATGCGGTCTCCAGGCCGTCGGTGCTCACCCTGGCGGGCACGCGGGGGCTGTGGAGCTCGGAGGGCAGGAGGCGGGGGGAGCGCTCGGCGGAGGTTCCAGACATGGGCCCGATTCTGTCACGGGCCGATGGCGCGGCCGGCAGGGGCCGCCGGGCCCGGCTGTGAGGTGGGCTACGGGCGGGGCGGCCCGGCCGCGGGGGGCCGCCGCCGGCCGGACCGGGCTCGCGGGACCGGGCTTGCGGGGTGGGACGGGAATGATATAGATAATTTTAGGTACGCCTTACCGAAATTCACGGTGCCGCCGATGGAGAGGAACCCCCGTGACGATGACCAGCACCGCCCGCGCGGCGCGCATGACCTCGCCGCGCAACCTCATCAATGCGGGGGTCTTCACGGCCCTGTACTTCATCGCCCTGTTCGGCACCGGCATGCTCG
>ERZ773099.1964-NODE-1964-length-14650-cov-24.792395_pt1 | contig 14650 bp, 12 predicted proteins | sample MGYA00511120_ERZ773099 | MGnify/ENA primary metagenome ERZ773099 (study PRJEB29015, sample SAMEA2738012) | human oral metagenome | biome: human oral; feature: human-associated habitat; material: dental | place: China | collected 2104 ... | reverse complement strand
TCGTACTTGTTGCGGTTGCCCTTGGGGATCTCAATCGTGACGTCGAACTCCACGGTGGCTCCTTCATTATCGTCCATGGCCGGCCCCGGCCGCCGCCCCGATCCAACCGCCTCGCGAAGCGGCGCCGCTCAAGGGGGGACGGCCCCGATGGCACTAGTGTGGCCTACAATGATGCCCATCGAGGCGAACCATCAAGCCGAATCCCGTGACCTCTCATCTTCGGAGGAGCCGTGCGCAAGGCCACCATCGCCGTCCTGACCGCCGCGACGTTCGTCGTCGGCGGCGCCTACTACGGGCTGGCGGACGCCCTCGACCTGGCTCCCGGGCCGCTCAGCGCGGCGGAGCCGAGTTACGCCGTCCAGCCCTTCCCCACCCCGAGCCCCGTCGAGGCGCCGGGCCCGCAGATCACCGGCCTGGCCGCCGACGCGCCGACGCCGTCGGCCACGGTCCTGAGCGGGTACGCCGGGACCCTGGCCGGCGACTCGCTCATCCCCGGGGCGACCACAGGCGTATCGGTCATCGACGTCGCCACCGGGACCGAGCTCGTCGACCACCAGGCCTCCGCGCCGCTCACCCCGGCCTCCTCCAATAAGGTCCTCACCGCCTGGGCGTCGCTGTCCGCCCTGGGCGGGGGCCACCGCATGGAGACCCGCGCCGTCCTGTCCGGGGGCACGGTCACGCTCGTCGGCGGGGGCGATGTGCTCCTGGCCGCCGATGCGGGCGACCCGAGCGCCGTCGTCGGGCACGCCGGCCTCGGCGACCTCGCGCGGGCGGCCGCCGCGGAGCTGACCGGGCAGGGCGTGACCTCGGTCGGCGTGGCCCTCGACGACACCCTGTTCACCGGCCCGGCGTGGAACTCCGGCTGGGAGTCCGGCAACGAGGCGTGGGTCGGCCAGATCCAGCCGATCATGGTCGACGTGACCGCCTACAGCAGCACCGGCTACCCCGCCGACCCCGCCATGGAGGCGGCCCGGGCCTTCTCCCAGGCGCTGAGCGCCGCGGGCATCACGGTCACCGGCGAGGTGACGCGGGCGGCGGCGCCCGCCGGCGCGACCAAGCTCGCCTCCGTCCAGTCCGCGCCGCTGGCCGACGTGCTGTCCGTGTCCATCAAGGCCTCCGACAACACCATGACCGAGGTCGAGGGCCGCGTCCTGGCGGCCGCGACCGGCCGCGAGGCCAGTTTCACGGGGGCGGCGCAGGCGGTGCGCGAGCAGCTCCAGGCCGACGGCTTCGACGTGACCGGCCTGACCCTGGTCGACGTCTGCGGCCTGGCGAAGGGGGACAAGGTGCCAGCGCACCTGCTCGCCCAGATCATAGCGCGGGCGGCGGGGGCCGACGGCGGCACCGTGGGGCGCGACCTGCTGACCGCCCTGCCGGTCGGGGCCCTGGACGGCACGCTCAGCGACCGCTACGTGGGCACCTCCGCCGCCGGGGTGGTGCGGGCCAAGACCGGTTCGCTGGACCAGACCGTCTCGCTGACCGGCACGGTCGTGACCGCCGACGGGCGGCTGCTGGCGTACTCCGTCATCATCGACGGGTTCCCGGAGGGCGGCATGTGGTCCGCGCGCACCGCCATGGACAACGACCTCATCGTCCCACTCTCCGGCTGCGGCTGCCGGGGCTGAGGCGCGCCCCGCCCGACCGCCCTCACCGAAACCGGCGGAAACGGCGCGCGAGACCGGTGGAAAAGACACGCGAATCGATGCATGCCGCCCCCGTTTTGCCGGGGCCGGCCGCGACTCGCGCCCGCCGGACGGGCGTGGAAGACTTCTCCCGAGGCCCGCCGCTGAGGAGGCAGATGCGATGGACGCCCAGGACATGACCGATGAGCTCGCCCAGATCCTCATCACCGAGGAGGAGATCGCCGCGCGCCTGGACGAGATGGCCGCGCAGATCGACGCCGACTACGAGGGCGAGGACCTCCTGCTCATCGGCGTCCTCAAGGGCGCCGTCTACGTCATGGCGGACCTGTCCCGCCGCCTCCACCACGACGTCCAGATGGACTGGATGGCCGTGTCCTCCTACGGCTCGGGCACCAAGTCCTCCGGCGTCGTGCGGATCCTCAAGGACCTCGACACCGACCTGACCGGCCGCCACGTCCTCATCGTCGAGGACATCATCGACTCCGGCCTGACCCTGTCCTGGCTCGCGGGCAACCTCTCCAGCCGCGGCGCCGCCAGCGTCGAGATCGCCACGCTCCTGCGCAAGCCCGAGGCCGCCAAGGTCGAGGTGGACGTCAAGTACGTCGGCTTCGACATCCCCCCCGAGTTCGTCGTCGGCTACGGCCTGGACTACGCCGAGCGCTACCGCAACATCCCCTTCATCGGCACCCTCAAGCCGGAGGTCTACGGCGGCTGAACGACGACGGCGGCCAGCCGCGTGTTGCGTCGATGGCCGGGGCGGTCGGTGGCGGTCCCGGCCGGGTGTCGGTGGTTAGGGCGGACCAGGTATCGGTGACCGGGGCGGGCGGCGGGCGCGGAAATGGCGTTTTGGGAGGATCGTTCGCGCCGACCCGTCGGACGCTCCCGCCAGTTCCCGCATAATTCCGCGGTTCGTGCGCCGCGCCCTCCGGGGGCGGGCCGGAACGATCCTCCCAAAACGCCAAGGCCGGCCCCCGGGGAGTGCAGAACCCGTCCTCCCGGGCGGCTGCCGGTCTGACGATATCCCGGATCGCCTCATCCGTCGTTTCGTACGTCCTCCCGGGCGGCTGCCGGTCCGACCGAGGTGGGGCTCGCGGTGTCGGGGCGGTGCCGCTGGGCTCGGATGTGCGGCATCGGGCCGGTGGGGGTGGTGCTGCACATTCGACCGGAACCGGCTGGCGGAGGATCGGCGGAATCATGCGGAAACTCCCCGGCGTTCAACGCCGTTGAAATCCTCCCATGTGCAGAGAGCCCCTGTCTGCACATGGGAGCCCGTGCACTGGAAATCGACGTTCCAGTGAGAACCGCGGAATCGTGCGGGAAACCCGGAGTCGGCCCGCGGGGGAGCCGCCCTCCAATGTGCAACACCCCGCAATCAGTGGTGCGCCCCGCCGGGTCCGCGTCCTGTCCGCCGCCGGCGGCCGCGGTCCGCGTCCGGGACGTCGTGCGCGTGCGGGGCCGCGTACGGGTCATGGCCGCCCTGACCTCGAATAACGGGACGCTGTGCGCGTGCGGGGGGTCGCGATGACGGGCGACGGCCCGCGAATCGTGAGAAATGGCGCTCCGGGAGGATCGTTCCGCCCCGCACCCGGCGACCGCCTCGATGAAACCGCGGAATCATGCGGATGCCACCGGGGACGTCCGACGCGCGGACGCGAACGATCCTCCCGGAGCGCCAGAATTGGGGCCGGGGCGCCCCGCCCGCCACCATCACCACCTGACCGGAAGAACGCCGCACCAAGAGACTTGACCCCCGATGAGACGATAGTCGTGCCCGCGCCCGCGCCGCGCGACCGGCCGCATGCCGCCCGGCGCGACCCGGGCCGAGCCGCCCCGCGCCGTCGGACAGCAAGGAGGAGCCCGTGCCCGCCACCGTGTACGTGCGCTTCGACGTCGACGTGCCGGTCACCGCCACGCCCCGCCGCCTGCACGCCGCCTGGGGCCGCGTCCTGGACCTGCCCGAGGGCCTGGGCCCCGCGCGCGCCGCCGCCTTCCCCGCCCTGGCCCACCGGCCGCCGCACGGCCTGGCCGCCCCCAAGCCCTACAGCCTGGGCGAGATGGTGCAGTCGGACACCGCCTTCGGCGTCGAGCTGCGCTTCCTGGACGACCGCCTCCTCGACACCCTCGACGCCTGGCTCTCCTGGGGCGGCGTCCTGCCGGTGGGCGACGGAGGGGCGCGCACCTCGCTCGCCGTCGCCGCCGAGGCCCAGATCCTGGAACGGGCCGCCTGGGAGGAGCTGGCCGCCGCCGACGCGCACACCGCTTGGGACATCCGGATCGTCACCCCCACGGTCTTCACCTCCCGCGGCGAGCACATCGCGGGCCTCACGCCCGCCAACCTGGCGACCAGCCTCCACTCCCGCTGGCGCCGGTGGTCGCCGCGGACCGCGCCGTGGCTGCCCGAGCGCGACCGCCTCGACGCGGTCCTGACCACCCGGGACTCGACCTTCCGCGTCGATGTCGCGCTGGGCATGCCCGTCCGCGACGGTCGCGGGCGCCTGTCCGACCGGCGCATCCCGGCCCGCGCCGGCCGGCTGCGCGTGAGCGGGCCGACCGGCTCGGAGGCGACCGCCGTCTTCTCCCGCCTCATGGCGCTGGCCCGTTACGCCAACGTCGGCTCGCACACCGGCTTCGGGATGGGCGTCATCGACGTCGTGCCCGACGGCGCCGGCTGAGGCGGGCGCGGGGCGCGGGGCGGGCGCAGGGACGCCCCGGCCCCGGCCCCGGCCGGACACCCGACTCCGCGAGCGCGCAGGTTTCTGCGCGCGACTCGCAGCGTGGTCATTGACGTGCCCCCGACTTCCGCGAGCGCGCAGGTTTCCAGTCGAACGCGCAGATGGGAGATGCGCGTTCGACTGGAAACCTGCGCGCTCGCGAAAAACGGCGAGGCCGTCACCCGGCCAGGGCGCGGTCGCGGCGGTCCGGGCCGTGGGCGGCAGCCCGATCGGCTCGTCCGGTTGCATGAGTTGCAGGCAGATCCTTGAGCGCGGTTTTCAATGCGCTACGAGATCAAGTTGGCTGCATGCCTTTTGATAGGCGCGGTCGTGTTTCTCAATGCGGCTCTGTCCAGCGGGTCTCCACTGAGTGCCGTCAAAAATTGCCCAGCATTCATGGTGACCAAGTTTCGATGTGTAATAAATTCCGCCGTAGATGGGATCGCCGGATTGAGGATTCGACGCCAGGTAGGCCCATCGGGCGATCAGTCTTGTTACAAGACGATTTGCGCCACGGATGACTCCGACGTCGAGGCGAGATACGCCTAACGCGCATAACTCTGCAGCTGCGGCGCTTTCGATGAGAGGCCATATTTCGGGGCATTCGATGTCGAGGAACGGGGCGGGGGCGTCGAGCGTCAGGCATGCTAGGCGGCGGCGTTCACGCCAGTCGCGTGGAACGGATCCGGCGATCATGAACGTTGGAGACTCAGAGAAGACGGCTGCCCTGATGGCGGTCGTTGGACGAAACGCTTGGAGAGTCTCAGTGAAAGCACCCTCTGGAGTGCTGGCTGCGTACAAAACTCTACCGCCGAGAACATCGAAGCGATTACCGGCAGCAGGGAGTTCTGCGATCGCTGGTGAGATCTTGGATGAACGAAATTCAGAACCGGCACGGCCGACCCGCCATAGCGGCCCGGTTGGGATGCGCAGCGCGGCGAACTCGGTCATTGGTCCTGGAAGGAACGAGCGGCGGCGAAGACCTCTTTGAACCGGTCCGCGGCGAGCGCCTCGGCGGGTGAATCGTCCCCGAGCTCTGGGTTGGCGCCCATGAACCAGGCGCGCACGGTGTGCGGAGAGTCGGTGACGACCAGCTCCAGATAGATGCGGAAGGCCTCTCTTATCCTGCGCTCCTTGACCGCGCGCGGGTTGGCCGATGCGCCGCGGGACCAGCGGCCGACCGTCTCCGGCGCGACATCGGCGATGAGGGCGACGAGACTCGTTCCCAGGGTCTCGACCAGCGTGTTCGTCACTGTTCGCCAGTCCGATGTGGTCGTGCGGTGATGCGCCGTACGGGCCTGGATCAAGGGTGAGGTCGTCATGATGACAAGGATATGCCTGCTTCATGTCAGTTGCAAGGAGGTCTTATGTCGATCGTATGTCGTCCACAGATTGTCATACCTATGATGCCCGGGCCGCCCGCACAGTGCCGCCCGGCGGCCCCGGCCGGACATCCGACTTCGCGAGCGCGCAGGTTTCCAGTCGAACGCGCGGCTGGGAGGTGCGCGTTCGACTGGAAACCTGCGCACTCGCGAAAAACGGCGAGGCCGTCACCCGGCCAGGGTGCGGTCGCGGCGGTCCGGGCCGTGGGCGAAGATGAGGACGGGCGGCAGCCCGACCGTCTCGCCGGGGGCGGACATGAGCACGTCGTCGAACACGTCCAGGTGCGACAGGGCGATGACGTCGGGCCGGACGCGGTCCAGGGTGTAGCGCAGCACCTCGGCGTCCCAGGGGGCGGTGCGGAACTCCCCGGCCCACCGGCTGATGGTGTTGTGGACCTCGACGACGCCGAGGTCGGTCTCGTGCGGCAGGGGCCCGCGCCCGTGGCGGGTCGCATAGGTGCGCATGGCGCCGACGACGCGGACGCGGCGGCCGACGCCGGCGCGCTCGCACAGCTCGACGGCCCAGGCCGGCGTGGTCCGGGACCAGGTGGTGTGCGGGTGGGTGCCGAGGTCCTGGTCGAGCATGAGCCCCTGGGCGCCCTCCATGACGACGTCGCCGGTCGCGATCATGTCGAGCAGCTCCTCGTCGGTCACGACGTCGTAGACGCGGGCGAAGCAGGACCGCAGGTCCTGGGCCATGCGGGCCAGCCAGTCGGCGTCGACGCCCTCGATGAGGTCGCTGCGCTCGGCGTACCGGGCGAGGTGGTCGGCGATGAGGTCCGGGTCGCCCATGTCGCCGGCGCGCAGCGGCGCGAAGCCCCGGTGGACGTAGGCGATGGTCTCGCCGAATCCGGTCCCGGTGGACCCGTGGCGCTCCGGCCCGCGGGCGGATTCGCGCGCCCGGTTGACGATGACGTGCAGGGGCGTGGTGACCAGCGCGTCGCGGTGGACGCGGACCCTGGGCGCGGGCGGAGGGCGTGGAGTCGTTCGCGCCAGCGCCCGGGACAGGGCGCGCTGCTCGTTGACCGCGGCCAGCGGGTCGATGGTGCACCGCGGCCCAATCCAGGAGGCGGCCCCGGCCAGGCAGCCCGACCCGAAGGTCGAGAAGGTGTGGTGGACGCCGTCGGCGATGACGTTGTGGGCGGCCTGGTGCCCGCCGTTGAAGCGCAGCGTGTTGCCGACGCCCCGGGCGGCGACGAGGGCGTCGACGGTCGCGCCCTTGCCCTCGTCGCCCCATCCTAGGCCGACGACGATATCGATCACGGTCATCCTTCCGGGTCGGCCGCACCGCCCGACGACGCCGCCGGCGGGCGGGTCGGGACGCTAACGGGCGGGCAGCGGCGCGCCCTCAGCGCAGCGCCGTCGGGCCGCGCCCGTCGCCGACGCCGGCCAGGGCGCGGCCCACGCGGACGGCGACCTCCTTGCCGGCGGCCTCGGTCAGGTCGTCGGCGATGGTCGCGGCGTCGCGGCCCTCGGCGTAGCCGATGAGCGCGGCGATGGTCTCGGCGATGGTGTCGGGGTCCTCGACGACGAGCACGTGGTCGGGGCCGAACAGGTCGGTGTAGAAGGCCTCGCTGTGCTGCATCCGGGCCGCCGCGTTGTCGATGAGCAGGATCCACACATCCCACTTCTCGGTGACGGCGCGGGCGATGCCCTCGAAGGAGATGTCCTCGAGCAGCGGCGGCTCGTCGCCGACGTAGGTGCGGATCATCTCGGAGGTCAGCGGGACCTGGCGCTCGTCGCCGATGATGATGAGGTGGCCCTTGCGGCCGCGCCTGTCGAAGGCGTCGGTGCTCACGTGCGCGGCCGCGTAGTACAGCAGCAGGTTGGAGGTCTCGCCGTTGTTGCCGCCGCCCAGACCCTCGAGGAAGATGAGGTCGAGGTTGTCGTCGATCCGGTTGTCCGACTCGAACTGGCTGATCTGCAGCGGGGCGCGCTCGCCAATGGCGGCGTCGCCGTAGGCGGCCACGGCGATCTGGGGGTCGGTGGCGTAGCCCTTGTCGACGAGCAGGGAGAAGAGGGTCTTGAGCTTGGTCAGGACGAGCCGCGGGATGCGGCCCATGGAGCCGGTCTCGTCGAAGCCGACGATGATCGGCGTCGAGGCGGGGTGCTCGTCGGAGTCGCGCGACTCGCGGATGTTCTGGCCGGCGGCGTTGAGCAGCTTGGGGTCGAGCTTCTCGTGCACGCCGGTGGCGCGGGCGGAGTAGTCGAAGGTCGCCCCCGCGCGGATCTTCGCGCCGGAGACGGCGCTGTAGGTGGCGGAGGACCAGGTTCCGGATCCCATTCGTGTCTCCTTGCTGTGCTGGTGCGGTTGAATCGGTGGTCAGATGGCGACGGCGCTCGGCGCGGCGAGCTCGTGCCAGGCGCGCCGGCCGAAGTCGGTGTGCAGGGCGGTGCGGGTGCGCTTGAGCGTCTCGGGCAGGCCGGTGGGGCGCAGGCTGGTCTGGAGGAGCAGATTCTTGATCTTCGGCGAGGGCGCGGAGCGCTCCAGGAGCGAGGACGCGGCCTGCGCCAGGGACAGGCGGACGTCGGCCGGTTTGCCGCCCTTGTAGGCGGGCGGCGTGGCCGAGGTGGGGGCGACGACGAGGCGGTGCCCGGATCTGACCGCGGTCCACCAGCCGTCCAGCCGCAGTCCGTGCTCGACGGGGTCCAGGGCGATGACGCCGGGGGCGATGTCGCCGTGGATCCACCCGGCCCGCTCGGCTATGGAGATGACGGCCAGCAGCCGGTTCCACACCCAGGCGGCGGTGGCGGCGTCGAGGGCGGGGAAGTCGGTGAGCGGCCACCACCCGGGGCCGTAGGTCGAGGTCAGGACGTGCCCGGAGACGGCCGGGGCCGGGACCCACTGGACGGTCGGGGCGGAGCCGTCGGGGTTGGGCTGGCGCAGCACGTCCCGGGCGGCGACGACGGCGGTGGCGGCCAGGTCCTCGTTGCCCGCCCCCAAGTTCCATTCCATGGCGCCGGAGCGCTTGCGGCCGCGGGCCAGGTGCACGACGACGTCGGGGGCGTCGAAGAGGGCCCCGACGCGGGCGAAGGCGTCGGCGGCCCGCGGGTCGGGGTTGACGTCGGGGTGGAGCTCGCGCTGGAGCCGGCGCAGTCCCCGGGCGTTGCGGGGGTAGCCGGGCAGGTCGTTCCAGGTGGTGGCGGCGAGCACGGTGTCGATGATGGTCATCGGTCCTTTCCTGGGCGGCGGAACGGGCGCCGGCCGCGGGGCCGTCGGCGGGACGCCCGACGGCGGTCGGGGCGCCGGGTCGGCGCCGGTGTCCGTCGGGGCGGCTGGGTGCATGTGTACCAGATCGGCGGGCGCCGGGTCGAAGGGGCCGGGGAGTCGGCGGTGCGGGGGAGTGGGGAGCGGTCCCCCGAGGACGGCCGCGGGCGCCCGAGAATAATCTTCTCGACGTCTGAAAGGTTGTTCTGGGGGTGCCCTGGGGGCGTTTCCCGAATGCGATATGGTGATGACCCGTCCCCGTGGGGTATCGTGGGGTGTGGAATAAGTGTTCGCATGAGTTCGGAAGGAGCGGGGCGCCGCCATGAAGTTATACCACGGGATTGACCGATGGTGAGTTCGACGGGCTGCTCGCCGGCTTTTCCCCGGGCTCTGAAGGGTCTGCGGCTCGCGGCCGAGGAGGTGCCCGAGGGCTGCAAATTTCGTACTGGACGGCGGCTTCTTCCCCTGAATAACCTTCCCGATAGAGATCTCGTCCGGGTCCGCTGGATCGGTCGGGGAACGGGGCCGTCTCGGCCGGGCCGGGCGTTCGTGTTGGGCTCGGCCGGGGGCGAGCGGCTGATGCTGGAGGTGCTGCTGTGGCTGTTGGGACAGTATAGCGAACAGGGTGTCATGTTACACGTTTGCTGCAAGGCCCTCCAACGCCGACCTTTCGGCATGTCGTCGTTGAAAGTTGGCGCGCGGAGGGCTCTGGGGGCCGTCGGTGGCGCTTGGCGTGATTCCGCCACTATGTGCTACTCTGGGCCCGGTGCTGGCCGGTCCGGAGGGGTGCTCCCGGGGCCGGTGGCGCTCCGGGCCCTCGAAGTGGCGTCATACCGCCGCTCCCGAGGGCAGGGGTCAGGGAGCACCACGCACCTGTAGGTGCATTGAGACGAGTAGTTAATGAGGGAGGTGAGTCCATTGAAGGAGTCAGGGAGCACCACGCACCTGTAGGTGCATTGAGACCCCTCAGCGACCGGCACACCACCTCCACCGCCTCCCCCGTCAGGGAGCACCACGCACCTGTAGGTGCATTGAGACGCATTCGCGGCACTCCACGGGCCCATCGGACCAATGTCAGGGAGCACCACGCACCTGCAGGTGCATTGAGATCCGACTACGACGCCGACGCCGGCGATTGCCACCCCGGTCAGGGAGCACCACGCACTGTAGGTGCATTGAGACGGGGTCGGGCGGGGGAATGGGTCTACTCACGGCACACGTCAGGGAGCACCACGCATCTGTAGGCGTATTGAGCCTTCCTTGTTTTGTATTCGCTACAGATCGTGCGACTCCCACGTAGTCTGGCCGGAAGGAATCCCATTCAGGGGGAACGCCGATAAAGACATCCCCGAAGGCGCCCAATGTCCCTCGTGCCTGAAACAAGGTGTTTGCGATACGTGATCCGACTCGTCGCCACCTATGATCATCAGCGTTCAGATCGCCTTGACTTCCTTATGGCTATCTGCCGTCCTACACTGTTCTCATGACATGGCACCACGCCTACAACGGGATCCCGGCGATCCGCGAGCCGTGCGATGGCAACGGCCCGAACTTGTCCCTCTACAAGGACGACGTCCCCTCCGGGCACGACCATCTGGCGGCTGGCCGCCTGTCCGGGGAGCTCGCCGTCAAGATCGTGGCCGCCTCCCCGACGATCCCCGGACAGCAGACCGCCGACGGCAGGGTCGTCGTCGCCTCCCGCAGCGGCGACCCGGAAGGCGCCCGGACCTGGGAGGACGCCACGATCCCGGTCACCACCCTCAAGGGGGTCCTCTCCTCCGCCTATGAGGCAGTCACCGCCTCCCGCATGCGAGTCTTCGGCCCGCACGACCACGTCCTCACCCATCGGCGCACCACCCAGGAGGCGACGGTCCTCTACCCGGTGCTGCTCATGCCCGACGAGAAAGGTGCCGGCCTGCGGGCCCGCGTCATGCTCGGCAAGAACGAGGCGCCGAGGAGCGACCGGGAATGGGGAAAGCCGGCCTACGTGTGCGCGGCCGTCCTACCCGATAGCCTGACCTCCGCCACGGCGATCTTCAGTGCCGAAGGTAAACGGCTCTACTCCGGCGCTCACAACTCGAAGAAGCGGGACAAACGCAGAAAGGGTTCGGATAAGGCGGCGGAGGCCCGCCTCGAGGAGCTGCGGCGAGTCACCCCGCATCTGAAGCAGGTCAGTTTCAGCGCCCAATCGGAGAAGTTCTACGACTCCAAACGATTCATCGTCAAGGACATCTGCGGCGAGCGCTTCTGCGGGACGCGCGGCCGCCCGATCGAGACCCTCGGCCGGGCGGACGGAGTCGTCGTCCGGCTCACGCCTCCGGGTGCGGGTCCGCTCATCGACACCAAATACAACGAGTTCATCTTCTTCGACGTGAATCCTCATCCCACCTATCGGACCGTGTCCGAGGAGGTCCTTAGCGGCCTCGTGGAGGTCGTCCACAGTTACATCGAGAACATCCGCGCTCTCAAGCGCCGCGCGGATCGCAGGGAGGCGGCGGGGCTGCCGCGGATCGACCCGGACTCGGACACCCGCACCTCGGACGCGCCCAACACGTGGCTCGTGGACACGATTATCAACGGTGAGAACGCTCCTGGTCTCGACGCGGATCGCAATGCGATCAGGGCCCACCTCGTCGAACTCGCCGGCAGCGACCCCGGCCTGCCCCTCTTCGCCTCCATTGACAACGGCAAGATCACCGGTCTCACCCCCTCCCAGGTCGGACGACGCACCGCTCCCGGATCTGTTTCTCCCGCAGAACTCGCCGAGGCCGCCGAGGTCGCCCCGGCTCGCACCCGCGGGCAGGCCTCGGCCGCGGACCGCATGTGGGGGTTCGTCGCCGACGAGAAGGAGGAGGACGCCGACCGGGCCGCCGCCGTCCGCGGGCGCATCACCATCCGACCCGTCATTCCCGCGGCGCCCCCGACGGGGCAGCAGGGCTGGCTCCGGCTTCCGAAGGGGGACGCCAAGGGCTGGATCCTGCCGACCCTCGCGAGCCCGAAGCCCTCGACGGGGGCGCCCTACCTGCGCACCAAGACGGGCGCGGCCCTCGATGAGGCCCTCACCCGCGCCCAGACCTTCCAGCCCGACCAGGTGCTCATCCGCAAGGTCTACCCCACGCACCGGGCCCTTCTCTCCGCCCGGAATGACGGCTTGCCCCACGCGACCCGTCTCAGCGGGGAGAAGGGTCCCGGGGACACCGCCGTCGGCTCCTACCTCGCCCCCGGCGCCGTCTTCCGCACGACCATCGCCTTCGAGGGGCTCACGGCCGAGGAGCTCGCCGTGCTCGTCTGGCTGCTCACGCCGAGGCGACTCGTTCCGCGCAGCGGAAAGCGGAGGAAGGCGAGTCGTTCCGCCGTGGGCTACCACCGTCTCGGCTTCGGCAAGCCACTGGGGCTCGGCGCGGTCGAGATCCGGGCCACCGACGTCGTCGTCCGCGACGGCGCTGGGCTCGCCGACGGGTACCAGGACCTCACGGGCTGCCTGGGCTGTCCCCCGCCGAAGAGCGACCGGGATACACCCGAGCAGCGACTGGGTAAAATCCTCAGCCGGCTGCCGCGGGGCTTCAATCAGCGCCTGTCGGTGCGGGCCTTCGTGCGAGCCGCCTACGGCTGGGGCGGCGACGTCGGCTACCCCGCTGCCAGCCAGAGGGCCGGCGGGGACGAGCTCTCGCCGATCATCACCTGGTTCAAGAACCGCGAGGAGAACCGGGTCAAGCACCGGATCGGCCCGCGCAAGAACCCCCTCGACTCCCGGTACGACTTCCCGCCCCTGGCCGAGCCGTGACGCCCCGGGCCCGCTTCTCCCGCGGAGCCGGGAACGCTGAGATGTACATAACCGCGCTTTCAGCGTATCATGTGGGGTATGACTGAACTTACTGTTACAGCCGCCCGAGCGCGTCTCGCCGACGTCGTCGACGAGGCCCGCGTGCGCCACTCCCCCGTGTTCCTCACGCGCCGGGGTCAGCGCGTGGCCGCGGTGATCGACTCGGAAGACCTGGACCGCCTTCTCGAGGCGGCCGAGGACCTGGCGGACATCGAGGCGGCCCGCGCCGCGAGGGCGGAGGTCTCCGCCCAGGGGAGCATCCCCTGGGATCAGGTCAAAGCCGACCTCGGCCTGATATGAGCTACCGGATCGCGATCAGCTCCGCGGCCGCACGGCAGTTACGCAAACTCGACGCACAGGCCCCACTCCGGATCCGGCGGTTGTACACCGATGCCGATGAGCGAGAAACTAGCTACCAAGATGATCGTCTCCCCTAGATGTTGAATAATAACGATCACCAACGGTGGCAATACATTCGGCAGAATATAGCGCCACAGAATTCGTAGATTTGAAGCACCCGACATGCGAGCAAAGGTAATATACTCTGTGTGGCGTTCAATCTGTACGAGGCCTCTCGTGATACGGGCATATTCCGCCCATTTCGTAATGCACAAGGAAATGATTACATTCGTTATGCTAGGTCCCATAATACCGATGAAAGCAATGGCGATAACCATATTCGGGAAGCCAAGTACTAAATCGATTAAACGAGATAACCAACGGTCAACGCGAGGTGTAGAGAACCCTGCTAATCCACCAATAGCGATACCGATGGCCCCACTAATGCCAATGATGGTGAAAGCAATCCCTAAAGAGGCTTTACCACCGTACAGAATACGAGACCACACATCACGACCGAGTTGGTCAGTACCTAATAGATGGGTACTACTAATGTCTTGTAAGCGGTCCGCGATACTCGTCGTTTCAGGATCAAAGGGTGCTATATAGGGAGCGCATAAGAAAAATACGATCCACAGAGCTGCTAATACCAACATAGCGTATAAAGTATAGGGCTTTTGTCTATTCATAAGAGCCTCCTTTTATAGCGGCTCTTCGCTTCGGATTCAGCCAAACACTCAATACATCAATGATGATATTGATGACAATAAATACTAAAGTAATCCAAATAATATAGCCTTGCATCAATACATAATCGCGAGCCATAATGCCTTGTACCATCATATAACCAATACCTTTTATGGAGAATACCGTTTCAATAACGGCAGAGCCACCTAGCATAGCACCCATAGTTACTCCCATCATAGGCAGCAATATAAGACTTACATGCGGGAATATATAACGGGTGTAGACCATCCATTCTGGCAAGCCCAATGCTCGCGCCCCCTGTACAAAGGGCTGTCGCGACACTTCTAAAATAGCATTGCGCAATCGACGAATATAAAGACCACATATCCATAAAGCAAGGGTTACCGCGGGCAGAACATAGGCAGAAAAGCCATTGGTATTCGTTACCGACACTAGCTGTAATTTAACACCGAATAAGTACAGTAATAATAAACCGACCCAGAAGCTAGGGATTGCTAACGCTAAGAATGTAACGAGACGAACCCCATGATCAATCCTTGAGTCTTGATACTTTGCAGATAACATACCGAGCGGTATGGTCACCACTATCCCCATAACAAGAGATAAGGATACGAGCCCTAAGGTATTAGGCAAGGCTCCACCAAGAATGGTCGCTACTGGTAAAGCGTACAGAATGGACTCACCAAAGTCCCCTTGTATAATTTGACCTAACCAACGTAGGTATTGCTGCCACCAAGGGTCATTGAGCCCCAACTGCTCTCGTGTCTGTGCAACTACAACTGGATCTGGTGTAGCTCCTAGAAGATTAAACTTCATCGACACGGGGTCAATAGGAG
>ERZ773099.1962-NODE-1962-length-14657-cov-17.472196_pt1 | contig 14657 bp, 11 predicted proteins | sample MGYA00511120_ERZ773099 | MGnify/ENA primary metagenome ERZ773099 (study PRJEB29015, sample SAMEA2738012) | human oral metagenome | biome: human oral; feature: human-associated habitat; material: dental | place: China | collected 2104 ... | reverse complement strand
CGCCTCCCTGCTAAGGAGGTTGGGGTGGAAGCCCCTCGGGAGTTCGAATCTCCCCGTCTCCGCGCCACCAGCCCCCGGAGCCATAGGACTCCGGGGGCCTTGCTGTGCAGCCGCAGGCGCCGGGCCCGCGAGGGCCGCGCCGGGCTTCAGCCGCGGTTGAAGAATCCTCGGCGCCGCACCCGCTGCGCGTTGACGGGGATGGGCGGGGCGGTCACGTCGAGCTTGCCCTCGGACAGGGCCTGGCACATGGCCGGGCACACCGGCAGGCGCGGGATGAGGGTCGCCTGGAGCGCATGGTAAATGTCCGGGTGCCCAGCCCAGGTGCGGGTGGAGGGCTCGTTATTCCGGTCGAGCTCGTGGTACCACACGCCCGGTTCCTTAATGACGTACTCCTCGCAGTAGTCGATCCAGGAGCGGTAGCAGTGCTCGTAAATCTCAACTTCGATCTCTCCGCGACCGTCGTCGAGCAGGGCGCGGCGCAACGCGGCAGCCGCCGAGATGCCCTCGCACACCACCCAGTGCATGCGCTCGTGAACAATGGGCTTGCCGTCAAAACCGACGGTGTAGACGAATCCCGCCGCGCCGTCAACCCGCCAGGCGTCGGTGCGGGCGCGGTCGAAGAGCTCCTCAGCGGCGTCGAGCATCCAGTCGGGCACCGGCAGGGAGCGGGCGACCAGCGCGGCGCGGGCCTGGACGGTCAGGCGCGCCCACTCCAGACCATGCCCGGGGGTGGAGCCGTAGGGGCGGAAGGGGTGGGCGGGCTCATCCTTGTTGTAGTCCGGCAGGGGGTGCCAGGAGGTGTCGTAATGCTCGGGGATGCGCCAGTTATTGGCCCGAGCCTGAACATTGACTGCGAAGTCGATGATCTGGACGGCGCGCACCAGCCAGGTGGTGTCCCCGGTGACGTCGGTGGTGGCCAAGTAGGCCTCGACAGTGTGCATGGCGGCGTTGATGCCCCGATAGTCCTCGGGATCGGAGAAGTCCGCGGCGTAGGACTCCACGGGCATCCCGTAGGCCTCATCCCACCAGTACCGGTTCTGGACCGCCATGGCGTCGCGCAGTAACTCGTGGGCGCCGGGGCGGTCGGCCGCGGTAGCGGTAGCGGCAGCCAGGAGCACGAAGGAGTGCTGGTAGCACTCCTTGCGGGCTTCAGCGTCCACTGGCACACCGTGGCCCTGGTCGTCGAGCTCGTGACCAATGGCGGAGTGCCAGCCGCCGTTGACGTGGTCGCGCAGGGCGTTGCGCAGGGCCCGCACGCCATGGTCGGCGTAGCGGCGGCAGCCGGGAATGCCCATCAGGGTTCCCAGGGCGAAGGCGAAGGTCATGCGTCCAGTGATCCACAGCTCCACGGGGTGGCCGGTGTCGACGACGCCGTCCTCACCGATCCACCCGAAGCCCGCGGGAACCTTCGCCCTCCGGCCGAAGTGCAGCAGCGCGTGCGTCTCCGCCGACAGCCAACGGTTGTGCTCGGGGGCGCCGAACCATCCCAGTCCCATGAGTCCTCCTCGACTCCGCAGTATCCGACGGCGGGGCAAAGTTGCTTACGTCACGTTCAGCTAGCACGTTAGCAGTCTCCCCGGCATTGACGCGCCGCCCATCCCACCTGGTGTGCGCCACACGCAGCTACTTGGGCCAGGCGGCCTCGGCCTGCGCCAGCGCCGCCTTAGCGCTCAACTCCCCAGAGGCCCAGGAGGCCAGAGAACTCCACAGCGCCTGGGTGCCCACCGCCGGAGGCATGGAGTCCGAGGCGTCCATGCGGATGAGCGTCTGCCGGGACTGGAGGAGTTCGGTGGCGCGCCGATTGACGTCTGAGGGGATGTCGGCCGCCTTCACCCCCCGGTTGGCGGTGGCCACACCGCCCAGGGCCGTGCGGATCTGAGCCCAGGTGGCGCTGGTGAGGTAGTCCATGACCGCCGTAATCGCCTCAGAACTCTGGAAAGCGACCAGCGAGTCTCCGCCCACGAGCACCGGGCTGGTGTCGGCCTCCACGCTGGGCAGCAGGAAGGCCGAGACCGTGGTGGAGGAGGTGGAGGCGGAGGCGGTCTGCGGGGCCGGGGACGCCGTGCTGACACCAGTGGCCGTCACCGTCACCCCGTCCTTGCCGTCCACGTCGGTAATGACGGTGCCCGCGGGGAACATGCCCTCCATGGAGCTGGAGGCGTGGAGCATGAGGCACGAGCCGTCCACGAGCTGCTCACCGGCCTGCTCCACGGTGGTCTGCGCGGCGGCCTTCCTGCCCCCGGGCAGGCGGCCGTCGGCCATGACCAGGGAGTCCAAGGCGCCCAGGGCGGTCACCGCGGCCGGAGCATCCAGCGGCACCGTGTGCGAGGCCCAGAGGTCATAGACGCCGGGCCCCTGCTTGAACAGCAAGATGTCCTCCAGCCAGTCAGTCACGGGCCAGCCGGTGGAGTCGCCGTCGGAGACCCCCAGGCACCAGGGCGTCACTGACCCATCAGGGTGATCCTTGACCACCTGCGCGCTCAAGGACTCCAAATCCGCCCAGGTCGTGGGGATCTCATAGCCGAGCCTGTCGAACGCGGTGGGCGAGAACCACACGAAGGACTTGACTGAGGCCATGAGGGGGGCGGCGTAGGGCACGCCGTTGTAGGTGCCGGCCTCCGCCCAGGAGCGCTCCCACCCCAGCTCAATATTGGCGTTGACGGAGTTGGGCAAAGCCCTGAGCGCGCCCTTATTGACCAGGTCGGCGACCAGACCGCTTTGCGGGACGATCGCCAGGTCCGTCTGGGGGTCGCTGAGGAGCTGGGCCTCCATGGAGTCCGACCCGGTGTGGACCACGTCAATACCCGTGCACGATTCGAAGGCGGCCAGGGACTCCTCCAGGCGCTCGGCCTCGGCGCCGGTGAAGGTCGAGGCAAGAGACACCGAGGCGTCGGTGAAGGTGCCGTACTTGGTGAAGTCGGCGCAAGGGCCGGTGGGTTTCGGGGATGCGGGGGCGCAGGCGGCCAGCCCCACCCCCGCCAAGGCGAGGGCGCAGGACAGGACGGCGGCCCAGGTCAGGCGGGTCAGGCGTTTCATCGACTCTCCCTGGTGCGTTCAATAAGGGCGTCCAGAACGGCGGCGCAGCCATCACGCCACACAGGTTCAGTGACGACGTCGGCGCACTCGCGCACCCACTGGGGCGCGCTCCCCATGGCCACGCCGACCCCGGCCCACTGCAACATCTCGACATCATTGGAGCCGTCGCCCACGGCGACGGCGTGCGCGGCGTCCGTGCCCAGGCGCGCCGCGAGCGCCTCCAGGGCGGAGGCTTTTGTGACGCCCTGGGGGGCGACATCAAGCCAGGCCGTCCAGCCAATGGCGTACTCCACTGAGTGCAGCCCCGCGTCATGCACCAGCGCCGAGAACTCGTCGACCGCCATCCCCGGGGCCCGTAGCACCACACGGGTCGCCGACTGGGCCCGCAACTCCTCTAAGGAGACGACGGTCTGGTCCTCAATGAGCTCGCCGTCGGGGAAGGGCCGGGAGACCCGGAATCCGGCGCCGGGGGTCTCGACGGCGAGAATGCCGTCGGGGACCGCCGCCCGGAGGGTGTCAATGGCGGCGGCCGGGTCGAAGGTAATGGAGTCGACGATCTCGTGACCGCCGGGGGCCTCGGGGTTCAGCCGCAGTGTGAGGGCGCCGTTGGCGCACACCATCCAGCCGCTGGTCAGGCCAATGTGGCGGGCCACCGGCATGGCCGCCTCAATGCTGCGGCCGGTGGCGATGACGACCTGCACCTCGTGGGCGCGCAGGCGGGCGATGGAGGCCATGACGCGCTCCGACACGCGACCGCCCATATCCACAATGGTGCCGTCGACGTCGAGAGCCACCACCATCTGGGACCCGGGCACGAGCGGAACGGGTTCGGCGCGGCGGCGGGCAATGGCGTCGACATCGGCCATGCGATCCTGGACCAGGCCGTGGTAGGCCTCATGCCCCAGGGGCCGCAGACGCCGGCGACCCCGAGTGGGTTCCAGGTCCCCCAGCACTGACAAGGGCTGGCCGGAGGGCTGGATGCCTGCGGTGTCGTCCAAGGGTCGCATTAGGCCGCGGACTCAATGACCTCGATGCCGCCCAGGTAGGGGCGCAGCCCCTCAGGGACGACGACGCTTCCGTCAGCGCGCTGCTGGTTCTCCAGGATCGCCACAATCCAGCGAGTGGTGGCCAGGGTGCCATTGAGGGTGGCCACCGGCCGGGTGCCCTTGGAGTCGGCCAGGCGCTCGCGCACGGCCAGGCGGCGGGCCTGGTAGGTGGTGCAGTTGGAGGTGGAGGTGACCTCCATCCAGCGGTTCTGGGTGGGCAGCCAGGCCTCGCAGTCGAACTTGCGTGCGGCCGAACTGCCGAGGTCCCCGGCGGCCGTGTCAATGACGCGGTAGGGCAGGCCCACCAGGGCGAGCATCTCCTCCTCCAGGGCCAGCAGGCGCTGGTGCTCCTCCACGGCGTCCTCGGGGCGGCAGTAGGAGAACATCTCCGCCTTGTTGAACTGGTGGACGCGAATAATGCCGCGGGTGTCCTTGCCGGCGGCCCCGGCCTCGCGCCGGTAGCAGGTGGACCAGCCCAGATAGCGCTTGGGGCCCTTCGACAGGTCCAGGATCTCGTCGGTGTGGTAGCCGGCCAGGGCCACCTCAGAGGTCCCCACCAGGTAGAGGTCGTCGGTGGGAAGGTAGTAGATCTCGTCGCTGTGGGCGCCCAGGAAGCCGGTGCCGCCCATGATCTGGGGGGTCACCAGCGTGGGGGTGGTCATGGGGGTGAAACCGTGGGCGACGGCCTTGTCCAGGGCGGCGGTCATGAGCGCCAGCTCCAGGCGCATGCCCCACCCCTTGAGGAAGTAGAAGCGGGCGCCGGAGACCTTGGCCCCGCGACGGGTGTCGATAATGTCTAGACCCTCGCCCAGGGCCAGGTGATCGGCGGGCTCAAAGCCCTCGGCGGCGAAGTCGCGAGGGGCGGGGCCCTCGTGGCGCAGCACCACGTAGTCCTCCTCGCCGCCGGCGGGCGCCCCCTCAATGAGGTTCTGGAACTGGTGGGCGAGTTCATCCAAAACGGTGGCGGCGCCATTGGAGGCGGCCTCAGCGGCCTTGACCTGCTCGGCTAGGGCCTTGGCCTGAGCCAGGACGGCCGGGCGCTCCTCCGCGCTGGCCCGGCCCACGGATTTTGAGACGGCCTTCTGCTCGGCGCGCAAGGACTCGAAGGCGCCCAGGGCGGCACGGCGGGCCTCATCGGCCTCAATAATGCGGTCCACCAGGGCGACGTCGGCCCCGCGGGCTCGCTGGCTGTCACGGTAGGGCTCGGGGTTCTCACGCAGCGCGCGCAGGTCGATCATGTGCCCGAGTGTAGCCAGGAGGCCTCGGCGGGGAGGACGGGGCGGGGAATGAGGAGAGGATTGGACCACCAAGCGGACCCGAGACGTCCCACTCCCTTGGCACAATGTATGAACCCTTTGGATATGGCCTATTGTTTCGCTTATCAGCAGACCTTTCACACCAGGACGCCCCATGCCCCCCTCCGCCCTGCCGTCGTTCTCCCAGCTGCGAGCCTTCGTCGCTCTATGCGATCACCAACACTTCGGAGAGGCTGCCGCCACCCTCGGTGTCAGTCAGCCCAGCTTGTCCCAGGCGATCACCGCCCTCGAGAAACGAGTGGGCGGGGAGCTCGTCGAGCGCACCACCCGCCGGGTCCTGGTGACCCCCCTGGGTGAGACCCTGCTGCCCTATGCGCGCGAGGCGGTTCTGGCCGCCGAGTCCTTCAACGAGGCGGTCTCCAACCAGGGCGCCGCCCTGAGCGGCACCATGCGCCTGGGAATCATCCCCACCCTGGCCCCCTACCTGGCCCCCATCATTCTGGACGGCCTGCCGGCCGAACTCCCCCGGCTCCTGCCCGAGCTGCGCGAGATGGTGACCGGCGACCTGCTGGACATGCTCAACCAGGGGCGTCTGGACGCCGCCGTGCTGGCCATTGACGTCGACCTCCATCGCGCCGCAGCCATCCCCATGTACAACGAGCCGCTGGTGGCCCTGGTGCCGCGCACCCACCCGTGGGCAGGGCGCACGGATGTGAACACCGCCGAGCTCGACGGCCAGGAACTGCTGCTGCTCGACGAGGACAACTGCCTGCGCGACCAGACCCTGGCGCTGTGCCAGCGCTATAGCACCCACCCGCCGGTGGCCGTGGCCACGACCCTGTCCACCGTGCTGCGGATGGTGGCCCACGGGGTGGGCATCACTGTGATCCCCGAAGGGGCGCTGCGGCTGCTCAGCCCCGACGAACCCTACGCCGTGGCCCGCTTCACCGCGCCGACGCCGGTGCGCACCATTGGCCTGGCGCACCGCACCTCCTCTTCGCGTAGCAGCGACTTCTCCGATCTCGCGGTGGTGCTCACGCGCTTGGCCGAGGCGGCCGGGCTGCCCATGGAACCGGTCGTGCAGACCGAGTCCGAGGCGGGATCGAACGGCCAGGCGGGATCGGGCCGGCAGACGAGGTCGAACGGCCAGGCGGGATCAAGTCGCCAGGCGGGGCCGGGTCGCCAATCGGGGCCGGGTCGCCAATCGGGGCCGGGTCGCCGGGCGGGGTCGGCGGCAAGCTCCCCGTCCTGAACCTGAGCCCGACGTTTTGGGATGAGACCGACGGCGTCGTCGTCGGTCTCATCCCAAAACGTCGGGCTGGGCGCAAAAAACTCGGGCCGGGTGGCGGGAGTCGCCTTACCCTTCACTTATGACCGGCACGCTTCCAGACGGCGAGGCCAGGGACGCGACACGGCGCTCCGGCCGACGTCTGGCTTGCGTCGTGCTCAACCCCTCCAAGCAGCAGGCCACCAAGGGGGTGTGCGCTTTCATTACGCGCGAACTCCGCGCCGCCGGATACTCCGGCCCCCTGTGGCTGGAAACCACCCCGTCAGAGACCGGCGCCACCCAGGCACTCATGGCCGTCGCGTCGGGCGCGGACCTGGTGGTCGCCGTCGGCGGGGATGGCACAGCCCGGGCGGTGGCCGCGGGCGTGTCCCGCACCGGCGTCGACCTGGCCATTGTCCCTCTGGGGACCGCGAACCTGGCCGCCCGCAACTTCGACCTGCCCATAGGCGACCTCCGGCGGCTGCTGCGCGTCGCCACCCACGGACAGGGCCGCAGCGCCGACCTGGCCTGGGTGTCCACCAAACCCCTGGAGCGCGAGAGCGCCGAGCAGGTGCTCACCCCGCCACCGGGCGGCTGGGCCAAGCCGACCCTCGGCCGCGAGCACTCCTGCCTGGTGGTGGCGGGCATTGGCTTCGACGCCAACCTGGTGGCCTCGACTCGCCCTGCCCTCAAGGCCCGCATCGCCTGGGGCGCCTACGCCCTGGCGGCGCTGAGCAACCTCGGCTCGCCGCGCATGGATCTGGAGCTCAGCCTCGACGAGTCGGTTCTGGTTGCCAAGACGGAGGCGGGCCGCGGCAGTACAGGAGTCGGGGATGGCGGGGGGCTCGGCGACAGCGCTGCGGGGACGGGCGACGCCGGTCGACCACGGCAGCAGTCGCGCGGCGCCGCGGCCGCCCGACCCAGAAGCGGTGCCGGCGCCAACAGCCCGCCCGCCCGGGACGACCCGGACCAGGGCGGGGCGGGGGCTCCGAAGCGACGAACCGAACACCTCACCGCCCGCACCCTGCTGGTGGCCAACGGTGGGCGCCTGCCCGGCGGCATTACGCTCCTGCCCGGGGCCCGCCCGGACGATGGTGTGCTGGACGTCGCCGCTATCGACACCGTCGCGGGGCTGGTTGGCTGGGGCTCCTTGGCCCGACAGGTGCTCGCTCCCTGGCCCGCCTCCTACGCCAACCCGGCGCGCGCCACCGGCAGGGTGGTGCAGCTGCGCGGCAGCGATGTCCTGGCTCGCCTTTCCGCCCCGGCCCTGGTGGAAGTCGACGGCGAGCTGCTGCCCCCCACGCGCGACGTGCATGTGCGCCTGGACGCCGGCGCCCTGCGCGTACGCCGCCCCTGACCCGCGCCCCCCTCCCCTCCAACGTTTTGCTCACAGGACGACGGCCCGGGCCGTTGTCCTGTGAGCAAAACGTTGGAGAGAAGGAGGGTCAGAGGGTGCGCCCGGCCAGGACGTCGGCAACCCAGGCGCGCGCCACCGTGAAGTCCTTGTCCGAGGTGCCGGCCGGCACAATGACGGGGCGGGCGTCTAGACGCGGGTAGGACCCCAGGTAGCGGACCATGGGGCACGTACGGTGCAGACCGATCATGGCCGCCTGCACGCGATCCTCACGAATATGGCCCTCGATATCAATGGAGAAGCGGTAGCGGCCCAGGGAGTCGCCCACGGGCCGGGACTCAATGCGCGAGAGGTTGACGCCGCGGGCGGAGAACTGGGAAAGCATGTCGAGCAGGGCGCCGGCGCGGTCGTGGGGCAACTGGACCATGAGGGTGGTCTTGTCCGAGCCGGTGGGTTCACTGACCAGCCCCGGGCGAGTGACCTTGACGAAGCGGGTGACGGCGTCGGGGTTGTCCGCCACGCCTCCGGCAATGATCTCCAGGCCGTACTGCTGGGCGGCCAGCGGGTTGCACAGCACCGCCTGGTACTCCAGTTCAGCGTCGGACTGGGCCAGCGCGCGCGCCGGGGCCGAGGTGGAGGTCCCGGCCACGTAGATGGCCTCAGGCAGATTGAGGTGGACCCAGCCACGGCATTGAGCCCAAGCGTGGGGGTGGGTGGAGATACCCACGACGTCCTCCAAGCGCGTACCCGGCCGCCCGGCGAGCACGAAGGTGATCGGCACCGCCATCTCGGCGGCAATGACCAGGGGGGCGGAGGCCACGAGATTGTCCAGGGTGGCGTTGACGCCGCCCTCCACAGAGTTCTCAATGGGGACGACCGCGGCCTCAGCAGTGCGCTCGCGCACTCGGTCCAGGGCCGTGGGCACATCCTGGCAGGCGTCAAGAATCACATTCACCGGCGCGACCTGTCGCAGGGCCATCTCGCAGAAGGTGCCCAGAGGGCCGAGGAAGGACCAGGTGGGGGCGGCATTCGTCATAGGGTCAGGGTATCGGGGCCCGGTCGGCGTTGCGCTCCGTGAGCCCAGTCCGACGGATCTGCGCCCCCACGGCCAATTCCGGCACCGCCCCGGGACGGGCCGCACCACGACCCGACTGCGCCCCCGGGGCCGCGCGCCAGACACCGTGGACACGCGACTTACCCAATCCACGCGCCGCCCGGCACGGCTCGAAGACGGGCGCGACACGGGCACCGAATCCGCGGCCGCCCGGCACAGCCGTGCCCCGGGTGGGAGGCTGGTGCCATGTCGCCAACCCCAACCCCGCCCCCGGACCCCATGGAAGCGCCGAACCCCCGGGTGCCGGCGGGGGGCCCGCACCCGCCTGAGGGCCCAGAGCCCCCGGCGTGGGCGCTGCCCGGCCGCCCCGTGTTCCGCAAGCGCGATGACCTACCCGGCGCCACCGCCCTGGAGGCCCACGCCCTGACCTGGTTGGCCGAGGCCATGCCCGACGGCGGGGCGCTGGTGGTCCCGGTGCGCACCGGCCCCGGGTGGTTAATCGAGCCGCGGCTGAGCGCGGCGGCGGTGACGGCGTCGGCCGCACGGGCTTTCGGGCGGGCGTTGGCGGTCACGCATGCGGCGGGCGCCCCGGCCTTCGGGGCGGCCCCACCGGGGTGGGACGGCCGCACGCAGATGGGCCGCTGCGACGTCCGCCTGCGCCCGCACGCCCCGGAGGACCCTGGTGCGCCGCCGCGCCGCTGGGGGGAGTTCTTCGCCGCCGACCGTCTCGCCCCCTACCTGCGCCCCTGCCGCGACTCCGGTGCGCTGAGCCCGGGCGGGGTGCGGGTGCTGGAGGCCGTGTGCTCACGCCTGTCCGACGGCGAGCTCGACGCCGAGCAGCCGGCCCTGGTGCGCCAGGAGGCGCGTCGACGCGGGGAGTCGGTGGCGGTGGCGCGCACGCACGGTGACCTGTGGTGCGGCAATGTGCTGTGGGTGCCCGCCGCGCAGGTCGCGGCGTGGGCGCCCACGGCCGCGGGGCCGGGGCGCGAGCCGAAGGCGCGGGCCGGGCGCCGGGTTGAGGGCGCCGGGGGCGGCGGCGGCAGTTCCGGCGGGCCGGGCCCCAGCGGCGACGTCGTGGGCGTGCTGATTGACCCGCTGGCCCACGGGGCGCACGCCGAAACGGACCTGGCCGCCCTGGGAGTGTTCGGGCAGCGCCACCTGGAGCAGATTGTCGCCGGATACCAGGAGGTCTCGCCTTTGGCGCCCGGCTGGCGTGAGCGGGTGGGCCTGCACCAGCTGCACATGCTCATCATTCACGCCTACCTCTTCGGGGGCGGCTACGGGGCCCAGACGGTGGCGGCGGCGCGCCGGTACGCCTGAAGTACGCCTGAAGCGCCCGGTCCGGCTCGGCCGCACAGTGCACAGGAGTGCCACAGACGGGGCCTGTGCCCACCACAGGTGTTACCGCTTTCCTGACACTATGTGTGCCCCTGGTGCCGCGTCCGGCCTGCGCCGCCTGCTGCGCGGCGTCATCTGGTTGTGCCCCATGCTGGTGACCGCCGCCTTGGCGCCGGCGCTGCTGGTGGCGGCCGTCCCCACGGCCTCCTGTGCCGCGCGCGCCGGGACCCTGGTGGGGTCACTGCTCATGGCCGCCGTGGGCACCGTCGCCGTCAGGAGGTGGTGGCGGGGTCCGTCGTCAACTGCTGGGCGGTATCCTTCCCGGGCTCCAGCCCAGGGTTCACCGCCGCCCCTCCGGGCTGGACGGCCTTCGTCGGCTCCGGGCCGGAAGTCCTCGCAGGCCCCTGCTCAGGGGCCGTCTTCAGCCTCCGACCAGCGGCGGCGCCAACTGTCCGCGAGGTGAGCCCGGCCAGCGCCGCCAGGCCGCCGCAGGCCGCCGCCATGGTCCCCACCGATCCCGCGGCGTAGGCGATGAAGACGTCAGTGCGGCTGGCGTCGTCAGTGGTCCCGAACCACATCCACAACTCCATGCCCACGGCCGCGACACCGCCCAGCCCCCCAATCGCGCCCAGGAGGGCGATCGCCCGGCGCCCGTGGGCGGGAAGACGGGAGGGGCCGGGGTCGTCGGCATCGCGTTCCCAAGCACCCGCCCCCACCGCGGCCCCGCCCCAGGCCACCGCCAAGAAGATTGCCGCGAGGATGTCGGCGGGGCGGTGCCACTGGCACACCAGCGTGGAGTAGCCCATGGCGGTGGTCATCAGTGCGCCCACCCAGGCTGCGACCCCTCGCCACTGAGGGCCGACGACGAGGACGAGGGCCACGGCGGCGGAGGCCGCCATGGCGGTGTGCCCTGAGGGCAGGGTGTTGGCACCGTCGTAGCGCAAGGAGTAGCCGTAGTCGGGGCGCCACAGCACCCATTGCTTAAGCACCTGCGTGGACAGGTTGACGCCCACGACGACGGCCGCGGCGTGCAGTGCGCGCCTCCTGCTGCCCCGCCACAAAACGCCCAGGAGGATTACCAGGACCAGGACAATGGCGGCGGGCAGGGATACCAGGTGCAGCAGAAGGCGCGCATGGTCCGTCACGAAGCGGGCCCCGATGCGCGAGCCCCAAAGAGCGCTCTGCTCCAGGAACTGGCCGGTCGCGGTCACGACGAGAAGCCACCACACGGCGATCAGGCCGGCGAACGCGGCGCAGGCCAGGAGAGCGCCCCACAGGCGGGGGTGCGCGGGCCTGTCCTTGAGCGTCGCGAAGCTCTCATCGAGGGTCACCACTCGATCGTAGGGGACCGCGTCAGATCGTTGAGGTTGCCGCTGGGTCCGGCGGCTCACACCCCGGTGGGGCGGGGTGGGCGCGGGCCGACCCATTGGCTCTATGACGCGCCATCGGCGCCACGGGCCGGCAGGATGTTGACGACCGCCACAGCGATGATGCGCACGCCACGGATCCCCGGCGGGCCGGGAACCGGCCTACACCCGCACAATCCCCATACGCGCCAGTTCGCGCGTGGCGGCGACAAGCTCGGCGCGCAGGGCCCGGTCATCGGCCCCTGTGAGCGCCGCAAGCGCAGTGGCGACCTGGCCGACGCTCAACTCGCCGTCGGCCACCTCCACCAGGGCGGTCAGGGCGGTGCCGGCCCGCAGCACTCTGGCGAAGCCGCCGCCCTGACGGATGAGGATGGCGGTCGGCTCCGTCTGTCCTGGAAGCAGGTGGCGCTCCTCGGTGACGTCGGGGGCGACAACCGGGTGGAGGTCCGCGACCTCCTGGTCGCTCATGGCGGCCAGGCGCCCGCTCGCCTCCAGGACGGCCAATACGTGCGCCCCCAGAGGGCCGGCCGGCCGGGTGTCCACCTCCTCCAGGAGGCGCCAGGTCTCGCGCCGGGTGCGGGGCCGATGCATGATGAGGTAGCCCATGCCGACGGCCTCCACGCCGCGCGCCTCGAAGTCGGCGATCCACGCCCCCAGGGCGCCCTCGAAGGCCGCCGGGTCCCGCTCAACGGTGATGCCACCGTCGCGCAGCCACATGGCGGCGTACTCGACGGGGTCCTGGGCCTCGCGCTGGACCACCCAGGCGTCCACGTCGTCGGGCAGCCAGGCGGCCACGCGTTCGCGCCAGTCCTGGCCCCGGTGGTGCTCCCAGTTGCCGAGCATGACCGCGGTGCCGCCCGGGCTCAGGTGCTCCCCGAGCCCGGGGAGCAGGCCGGGCAGGACCGGTCCGCCGGCGTCGCGGTACTCCATGAGCGCCAGCCCGGCCCGGCGCACGGCCGGCGGGGTGATAACAAAGGGCGGATTGGTGGCGATGAGGTCGAAGGCGCGTCCGGCCACGGGCTCCAGGAAGGAACCGCCCAAGAGCTCCAGGCGACGAGGGTCCGCCCCGGCCAAGGCGGTGTTGAAGGCGGTGAAGGCCAGAGCACGTGCGGAGATGTCGGTGGCGGTGACGTGCTCGGCATGGCGCAGCAGGTAGAGGGTCTGGATGCCGCAGCCGCAGCCCAGGTCGAGGGCGCTGCCCACCGGTGCGCGCGGGGTCAGGCCCGCCAGGGTCAGGCCGGCCCCGCCAATGCCCAGCACATGATCAGGGGCCAGGGCGCGACCCGAGACGAGCTCGCCGACGTCGGAGGCCACCCACCAGCGCACCGGCCCGGCGTCGTCGTGCGCCTCATGGGGGCGCAGGTCGACAAGGGGGCGGACCAGGCCCGTGGCGTCGGGGGCGGTGACGAGTCCAATGGCCGCCGCCCCGGCGGCGCCGGTGTTGGGCCAAGCCGCATCCAGGGCGGCGCCGGGGACGGGCTCGCCGAGCATGAACAGGGCGGTCAGGACGACGACGGGCGACGGCGCCCGACCCTCAGCCCGGTCGAGGGCGGCGCGCAGCACCCGCAGGGCGGGCAGACGGAGTTCACGGCGCAGGGCGGCCTCGGCCACCGGTCCTAAGAGTGCGGCAACGGCGTCCACGCTCCACCCGGAGGCCTCCAGGTCGGCGCGCAGGGCCCCCGCCTGCCCGGCTGTCAGGACTGGGGCGGGCGGGGAGGCGGGCCGCTCTTCGGGATCCGAATGCTGGGGGTGCACAGCTGGACCGTCCTGGGGGCGGGAAGCGTCTCAGGAGTTGGGATCGGCGTCAATTGCCCCCTGGACGTCGTCGAACAGGAGGTTGGCGATCTCAAGCTGAACCATCATCACCTGGGGGACGTCGACCAGTAGGAGCGGGTCGTCGGAGCTGGTCTGCAGAATCAGCGTCCCGCAGCCGAAGATCCGGTCGGTCAGCCCCCGGTCCTGTTGGACGTCGCTAATGCGGGTCAGGGGCAAGTCGTGACCGGTCCGGTTCAGAACGCCCGCCCGGGTAATGACCCGCTTGGTCGTCACGGTGTAGGTGGTTGCCATCCACTGCAGCCAGGCGACGAAGAACAACGGAATGCTCGCCACGAGCACCACCGTCCAGATCGCCACATGACCCCATGGCGCCCAGGAGGCGGGCAGCATGACACTGGCCACGACCCCCACGACCAGCAGCAGGATCTCCCCCAGGATCCGCCACAGGAGGACCTTCACGTGGGTGCGCATGTGTCGCACCACAACCTCGTCGCGGCTCAATTGCTTCTTCGGCAGTCCCATGGCCCCATGGTGCCAGCCGAAGTTCCTCTACGCACGCCCCTGGCCGTAGCATGGCCCCATGCCTGATGTCGTCTATCAGCTCACCGTGCCTCCCCAGCAGGCCTTCCAGACCATCACCCAGCATTTCTCGACTGCCGGCTGGCAAGTGACGCCCACTCCCCAGGGCTTCACGATCGAGCGCGGAAACATGACCAAGACCGTGTTCCTCGGCGCCTTCGCCGGCAACTCCTTCCACGTCAAAATGAGCGTGGATCTCTCCCCGGACCCTGTGGGAACCGTCGTGGTCTTCCACGGCCCATCGGGCGCGGCGGCAGTCAAAGGCGGAATCATTGGCTACAACAAGTCCACGGACGCCCACCGGTGGGAGGCCTACAGTCTCGCGCAGGTGTTGTCGCAAGCGGGCATTCTGCGCAGTTGCAACCTGCCGCCCACCGGGGCTTCGGCCACCCAGGCGCCGGCCCAGCCCGGCTACGGGGCGCTCCCGCCGGGGCAGGCGGCACCCCAGCAAGCCCAACCCGGCTACGGAACGCCCCCACCGGGGCAGGCGGCACCCCAGCAAGCCCAACCCGGCTACGGAACGCCCCCACCGGGGCAGGCGGCACCCCAGCAAGCCCAACCCGGCTACGGAACGCCCCCACCGG
>ERZ773099.1960-NODE-1960-length-14658-cov-16.301171_pt1 | contig 14658 bp, 9 predicted proteins | sample MGYA00511120_ERZ773099 | MGnify/ENA primary metagenome ERZ773099 (study PRJEB29015, sample SAMEA2738012) | human oral metagenome | biome: human oral; feature: human-associated habitat; material: dental | place: China | collected 2104 ... | reverse complement strand
ATGCGCGTGGGCAAGCAGATGCAGTTCTTCGGCGCCCGCGTCAACGCCGCCAAGGGCCTGCTCTACGCCATCAACGGCGGGCGCGACGAGATGACCGGCAGGCGGGTCGTGGAGGGCCTGCCCGGCATCGAGGGCGACGGTCCGCTGGACTTCGACGAGGTGTGGGACAAGTACGAGAAGATGCTCGACTGGGTCGTGGCCACCTACGTCGAGGCCCTCAACATTATCCACTACTGCCATGACCGCTACGCCTACGAGTCCATTGAAATGGCGCTGCACGACTCCGATATTGTGCGCACCATGGGCTGCGGCATCGCCGGGCTGTCCATTGTGGCCGACTCCCTGGCCGCCATTAAGTACGCCACGGTGACCCCTGTGCGCGACGAGACCGGCCTGGTGGTCGACTACATTACCGAGGGCGATTTCCCGATCTACGGCAACGACGATGACCGTGCCGACGACATTGCCGCCACCGTGGTTCACACGATCATGTCCAAGATCAAGGCCCAGCCCTTCTACCGCGACGCCATTCCCACCCAGTCCGTGCTCACCATTACCTCCAACGTCGTCTACGGCAAGGCCACCGGGAACTTCCCCTCCGGGCACCGCAAGGGCACGCCCTTCTCCCCGGGGGCCAACCCGGAGAACGGTATGGACACCCACGGCATGGTCGCCTCCATGCTCAGTGTGGGCAAGCTCGACTACAACGACGCCCTGGACGGCATCTCGCTCACCAACACCATCACCCCCCAGGGCCTGGGGCGCACCATGGACGAGCGCGTCGCCAACCTTGTGGGCATCCTCGACGCGGGCTTCGTCCCCGACGACTGCGCCGAGGTCTGAGCCGGACCGTCCCGGCACAACCAGCTTCCACTCATCGATGAACAACCACGAAAGGGGCCGAGCATGGCCACGTATGAGGAGCGCCTGGCCTCCATGAAGGCACAGCGTCAGGACAATGGCGGCGTCAAGGGCCTGTACCACGCCAACATTAACGTCCTGGACCGCAACACCCTCGAGGACGCAATGGAGCACCCGGAGAACTACCCGAACCTCACGGTCCGCGTCTCCGGCTACGCCGTCAACTTCGTCAAGCTGACTCGCGAGCAGCAGCTTGACGTGCTCCACCGCACTTTCCACGCCCAGGCCTGAGCCCTGGAGCACGGCGAGCGGTCATGACGCAGACCACGACGACCGTGCGCGACGGCGGTCGGGACCAGGACTTCCTGGCTCCGGCCGCCCGTTTGCGCGGGGCGGGTATTGGCGGGCTCGAGGAGCTGACGGATCTTCAGCGCTCGGAGCGGCTGGCCCGGATGCGAGCCGGCGAACTGGGCTCGATCCACTCCTGGGAGCTCGTCACCGCGGTGGATGGTCCCGGCACCCGGATGACGATCTTCCTCAACGGATGCCCCCTGCGGTGCCTGTACTGCCACAACCCCGACACCTTCCTCATGAAGGACGGAGAGCCGGTCGAGGCCACGGAGCTTCTCCGACGCATGCGCCGTTATCGGGGAGTATTCCGCGCGTCCAAGGGCGGAATCACGCTGTCGGGGGGCGAGGTGCTCATGCAACCCGCCTTCGCGGGCAGACTTCTGGCCGGCGCCAAGAAGATGGGCATCCACACCTGCATCGACACCTCCGGGTTCCTGGGGGCCAATGCCAGCGATGAGATGCTCGACAACATCGACCTCGTTCTGCTCGACGTCAAGAGCGGCGATGAGGAGACCTATAAGAAGGTGACGGGACGCTCCTTGGCGCCGACGATCACTTTCGGCGACCGCCTGGCGGCCAAGGGAATTGAGATCTGGGCCCGGTTCGTCCTGGTCCCGGACCTTACGGATGCCCCCGAGAACGTCCACAACGTGGCCCGCATTATCGAGCGCTGGGGCTCGGTCAGCCGTGTTGAGGTGCTGCCCTTCCACCAGATGGGCACCGACAAGTGGGACGCCCTGGGATTGACGTACCAACTGCGTGACACCAGACCTCCGGAGCCCGAACTCGTGGAGTCCACGCGCGCGATCTTCCGTTCCTACGGTTTCGAGGTTCACTGAGGCTCTTCGGAGCCCCGCTGGTTCAGTCCACCAGCGCAGCTGCGATGCTGGGAGCGGCCTGCTCGACCTGCCATGGCCTGGCGCCCATGGCAGTCAGGCGATCACCGATCTCCTGAGTGCTGGCGCTGCTGGTGCGCCCGGCCTCGATCTCCTCACCGAGGTCCCAGGCCAGGCGGCGCTGGCTGCAAGGCGCCAGGAGAAGCTCCTGGGGGACGCGAATGTCCTCGGAACGGAGCCTGACGGCGCTGCGTACTCGGATGAGCCGATCGGCTGCTTCTGCGTGGTGGCGCTGCCAGGTGCGTGGGTGGGGGAGCTCATCGGGACCCATGGGGGCCCGAGTGGGGGGAAGCTCGTCGTCGGGCAGCTCCAGGGCACGTTCGATGGCTCGCCACCAGCGCTCTTGGTTCTGGCGCGCCTGGCGGGAAGAGAACTCCTTGAGGGCTGTCATCTTGCGCCGCGACCGGGGGCGGGCGACGGCGGCGGCGATAAGGGCCTGGTGGGACAGAACCTTGGAGGGCGTCCGGTCGAGCTCGGCGGCCAGCTCCTCCCGTGATGTCCACAGCTCGCGCAGGATGGCGAGTGAGCGGGGGGAGCGCACGGCGCTTCCGGCTCGCGGAGTTTTGCGCCACGGGTCTAGCTTGGCGGGCTTGGCCGGCCTGGTTCGCACGTACTCGAACTCCTGCGCGGCCCACTGATCCTTCCCGGCCGCCTCGAGCTCGGCGGCCAGGGCGCACTTGAGATCGATGAGCAGCTCGACGTCGAGGGCCGCATAGATGAGCCAGGAGGCGGGTAGAGGCCGGGTGGACCAGTCGGCTGCCGCATGGTCCTTGGCCAGACGCAGCCCCAGGGTCTCCTCGATCACGGCGCCGAGGCCGACGTGCTGGCGCCCCAGGAGGCGGGCGGCCAGCTCGGTGTCGAACAGGGAGACCGCTGTCAGACCGAGGGCCGCCAGGCAGGGGATGTCCTGATCGGCGGCGTGGAGGATCCACTCGGGGCCGTCGAGAGCAGCGGCCAACTCGGTCAGCGGGCCGCAGGTGACCGGGTCGATGAGGAAGGTTCCGGCGCCGTCGCGCCGGAGCTGGACAAGGTAGGCGTCCTGTCCGTAACGGAAGCCCGAGGCCCGTTCGGCGTCGACGGCCACGGGGCCCTGTCCGCTGGCAAGGCGATGGGCGACTGTCCTCAGGTTCTCGGGAGTGTCGGTGATCTCCGGCAGCCCGTCTTTGGGGCGCGGGTAGTCGACGATGTCGTGGGGTTCGATGGGATGATCCGTCGTCCCGGGGGGTACGGCTGGGCGGGGCACGGCCGAGAAAGCAGATGGGCGGGGCACGGCCGAGGAGCCAGCTGGGCGGGAGGTGCCGGTTATGCGGGTCGTCACCTGGCGACTCCGGCGAGGGTGAGGGGATGGACGGCAGCCGGCTCATGGCCGGAGGCGACCAGGAGGAGCTCGTGCCAGGCGGTCAGGTGGGGGCCGAGCTGTGCGGTCGTGGGGGACCAGGAGGCCCGGATCTCGGCGTGCGCGCAGGAGTCTGTGAGGGTCAGGCCGCCGAAGGTTTCTGACAGGACTCTGGTGACGGTTCCCACCAGTGCCCGGTAGCCGGCGCGGGAGTCTTCAAGACCGTCGGTGAGCCAGCTCCAGGCTGCGGACTCGAAGACGGGATCCATGCCGACCTCGTCGTCGATGCGGGCACGTGCTTGGATCACGATGCGGAAGTCTCCATCCCAGGCGTCTTGGCCGTTGGGATCGTACAGGACGACGAAGCGTCCGGTGGCGATGGGGGTGGCGCCCACGGTTTCCACGGTCTCGGCGCTCAATGCGGCGGAGTAGGGGGCGAGCTTCTTGGGTGCGGGAACCTCCTCCATGAGGAGCCCGCGCGGGCGGGGCGCGTCGCGAAGGGACAGGAGCGCTTCCTCGAATCGTTCGGGAATGGCACCTGCCTCGTTCTGGCGCGGCCTACCATTGACAGTCACGGTTGATACGCTAATGCGCTACCGCGTTGGGCAGATGAAGCCACGCCGCTGGGAGGGTTGCATTGTGTCAACGAGATACCTGCCTTTCTGAAAGAACGTGCGTCTGTTGGGTTTCGGTACGGCGGCGGGCGGCGTGTCCTCCGCAGCGTCCGCTGGAGCTTGTCAGCGCCGGGCGATGAGTGTCTGTCCGGGACAAAGGAACGGTGGGACGGCGTCGACCGGGTTCCAAGACAGGAGCACCGTCGTCGCCGCAGGGGCGGGACGATCCTGGTCGGAGAGGTTCGTTGCCACGACGATGTCCTCGTAGGTCACGGTGAGGACGTCGTCGGTCTCGTCGACCTGCGGCCAGGCAGTGCGCTGGGACCAGCCCAGCTTGCGGCGCAGGGCGATCAGCCCCTGGTACCACGCCAGCATGCGGGCGTGCTCGGCCTCGTCCAGCTCCTCCCAGCGCAGGCGCGAGGCCTCGACGGTGCCGGGCTCCTGGGGATCCGGGATCTCGTCGGCATCCCAGCCGAATCCGGCGAATTCCCTGACGCGTCCCTCACTGACGCTTCGGGCCAGGTCCTCCTCCTCGTGGTCGGTGAAGAACTGGAAGGGGGTGCGCGTTCCCCACTCCTCGCCCATGAAGAGCATTGGCGTATAGGGCGATAGGAGCACCAGGGCGGCGGTGGCCGCCAAGGTGGCGTCGTTGAGGCTGGTCGAGGGGCGATCCCCGACGGCGCGGTTGCCGACCTGGTCGTGGTCGGAGCCGAAGACCACGAACTTGCGGGGGTCGGTGTCCTCGGGTACGGGCGCCCCCCAGTTCCTCTCCCGGAAGGTGGACCAGGTGCCGTTATGGAGGAAGGCCCGTCCGTAGGCCTTGGCCCAGGCCCCGGCCTCGGCGAAGTCGCCGTAGTAGCCCTGGGTCTCTCCGGTGAGCCGGGCGTGCAGGGCGTGGTGAACGTCATCGGCCCATTGGGCGGTCATGCCCAGGCTCGGTATCTTGGCGGGCGGCTGCTCACCGGTGGGGGTGATGACGCCGACGTCGTTGAGGTCGGCCTCCGCCACCAGGCTCAGGGGGCGGCCGATCTCGGCGGACAGTGCGGCCACGGCGTCGGAGAGCTCGGCCAGGATGTGCGTCTGGGGCGGGTCGGCGGCCGTGGCGTCGTCCTTGATCTCGTGGATGGCATCCAGCCTCAGGGCGTCGATGTGGAAGTCCCGCAGCCAGCGCAGGGCCGAGTCGATGACGAAGGCCCGCACCTGCTGGCTGCCGTCGTGGTCGTAGTTGACGGCCTCGCCCCAGGGCGTGTGGTGGGCGCGGGTGAAGTAGGGGCCGAAAACGCCGAGGTAGTTGCCCGACGGGCCCAGGTGGTTGTAGACGACGTCGAGGCACACGCCGATACCGGCATTGTGAGCGGCGTCGACGAAGCGGGCCAGAGCGTCGGGGCCGCCGTATGCCTCGTGGACGGCCCACAGGCCCACCCCGTCGTACCCCCAGCCGACCTTGCCCGGGAAGGCCGCTAGCGGCATGAGCTCGACGATGTCGACACCCAGATCGGCCAGGTGGCCCAGACGGGTGATGGCGGTATCCAGGGTGCCCTCGGGGGTGAAGGTGCCCACGTGAAGCTCGTAGATGACCGAGCCGCGCAGGTCCTTGCCCGCCCAATTCTGGTCGGTCCACTGCCAGGCGTCCGGGTCCACGGTGCGCGAGGGGCCGTGGACTCCGTCGGGCTGCAGGGCGCTGCGAGGGTCGGGGCGATTCGGCGAGCCGTCGACGCGGAAGGCGTAGTCGGTGCCCGGCTCCAGGTCGAGGGGGGCGGTCCACCAGCCGCCCGGGGCGGGGATCATGTCGACCAGGCGGTCCTGGCCCGGCAGGTGCAGCTCGACGGTCTGCGCCGCGGGGGCCCACACGGGCACCCGCGGTCCCACGGGAAGGGCGGGGGAGGTCCAGGTTCGGGGCGTCGGGCTCATGGGGCGGCCTCCTCAGCGGGCTGGACGGACGGGGCGGACTCGGTGGTCGGGGAGGTCTGAGAGGCGACCTTGGCCAGGACGACCACCGGTGCGTCTGCGACCACGTCGGCCAGGGGCTGGTTGCCGCCCTCCACGGTCCCGCCGTGCAGGACATCCTCCCAGGTCCCCTCCGGAAGGACGACGCTCTCCTCGCGCCACCCGCCCAGCTGCTCGAGGCGCTTAGACAGGCGCCTGACGATGACGACGACGTCGGGGACCTCGTCGAGCAGGCGGGCGTAGGCGAAGGCGAAGGATGTGGTGACCGGGATCGCCCGGTAGCCCGACCGGGGCCCGACGAAGGTATCGGGTCTCGAGGCGCGCAGGCGCGCCAGACGGGAGGTGAGGAGAAGCTTGTCCTCGTCGAGGTTGCGGGGGGTGGCACCGGAGTCGAGGCGCTCCAGGAGACTGACGAGGCCGCCGGGTCCGGCGTAGTCGACTGTGCGACGGTTGTCGGGGTCCACCAGAGAGGTGCGGGTGGTCTCGCTGCCCTGGTAGATGTCGCTGACCCCCATCCAGGTCAGGGCGAGCGCCTTGTTGGCCAGGATGGCGGTGCGCACGGCCTTGGCCGTCAGAGTCGCGAAGGCCTCGAGCTCGTGGGAGACCTCCTCATTGGTGAGCAGGTGCGTGGCGTAGTCGGTCAGGGCCTGCTCACGGGGCAGGTCCGGGGCGGTCCAGGTGGTCCAGATCTTCTGTTCCCGGGAGGCCTTGATGAGGTAGGCGCTCAGGCGCTCGGGGTCCATGGGGTCGGCGCTCTCGGGCGCCCAGGTGCCCCACAGCGTCTGCCACAGCAGGTTCTCGCTGCGTCCGTCGAGGTCCAGGGGACGTTCCTGGGCGGTCATGGCGCGCAGGCGATGGACGAGGTCGCTCCACTCATCGGCGTAGGAGGCCAGCACGTCCAGGCGTGCGCGCACGTCCTCGCCGCGCTTGGTGTCGTGGGTGGTGGAGGTGACCATCGTGTCGGGCCAGATGTTCTGGACCCGGTCGGCCCAGGCATGGGCCTCATCGGCACTCAGCGCGAAGCCGGCCGGGTTGCCCCCGACCTCGGTGAGGCTGGTCAGATGGGTCCAGCGGTAGAAGGCCGTGTCCTCCACGCCCTTAGCGGTCACGGCTCCGCACACCTGCTGGAAGCGGATGATGGCCTCGGCGCGCTCCGGGGACTCCGACAGGCCCTCGGACCCGACTGGCTCGCCCAGGAGGATGGCGACCACCAGGTCGAGGGTCTCGCCCTGGTCCGGCTCGAGGCGCTGACGGGCGCGCTCGGCATCGGCATGCAGGACGGCGGCGGTCTCCGGGCCGGGCGGCGTTCCCGGGACGACGTAGACTCGGTACTGGTCGGCGGCCACCAGCAGCTCGACGACACAGGCCCTCAGATCGCGCAACGTGTGGTCGCGCAGACGCACGTCCTGGGACGTCAGGGAGTCCAGAATACGGGCCAGACGGTCGACTTCCGCGGCCAGCGACCCGGCGATCACCTCGCGCTTGGCCTCCTCGACGATGCGGTCGTAGTCCACCGGTGCATCGCCGGTGAGCTCCTGCATGAGCGCACCCAGCCGGGCGGCACCGGCGGGATCCACCTGGAGCTGGTCGATCCTCCAGGCGGCGTCGTAGCCGGTGGTCCCGGCCACCGGCCAGGAGGTGGGCAGGGACTCACTGGGGGCGAGGATCTTCTCCGCCGCGATCCACGACCCCCCGGTGGCCTCGGCCAGCTGGGCGAGGTAGCCGCCAGGGTCGGCCAGACCATCGGGATGGTCCACTCGCAGGGCGCCGATGACCCCTGCTCCCATGAGTTCCAGGATGAGGCCATGGCTGCCTGCGAAGACGTCGGGGTTCTCGACCCGGATCGCGGCCAGCGTGCCGACGTCGAAGAAACGTCGGTAGTTGATCTCCTCATCGCCGACCTTCCAGTAGGCCAGCCGGTAGTGCTGGCGCTCGACGAGTACGTGCATCGGCAGGGCCTCGGTGCCCTGGGCGACGGGGAAGGCATGGTCGTAGTAGCGCAGCACCCACTGCTCGCCCAGCTCCTCCTGGCCGGGCACCACCACCTGCTCCAGGGTGAGCTCTTCGTCGGCCAGGACGGCGCCGATGCGCCTGCCCAGGATCGGCATGAGGATGGGCTCGTCCAGGGAGAGATCGAACCAGGCTGCGTAGGGGGAGTCCGGACCCTCGCGCAGCACCGACCACAGGGGCAGGTTGTGCCAGCCGGGAGTGGGCACCGCCATGTGGTTGGGAACGATGTCCACCACGATGCCCATCCCACGGGCACCGGCCGCAGCGGCCAGGGACTCCAGTCGGGCGCGTCCGCCCATGACGGAGCTGATCCGGCGATGGTCGACGACGTCGTAGCCGTGGGTGGAGCCCGGTGCGGCCGCCAGGACAGGGGAGAGGTAGAGGTCAGTAACCCCGAGGTCGGACAGGTAAGGGACCAGTTCCTCGACGTCGGCGAAGGTGAGATCCGCTCCCAGCTGGAGACGATAGGTGGTCACCGGGGTACGGTGCTCAGGGGCCGGCACGTGCCCCGACCAGGGGGCGTAGGCGGGGGTTTCCGCCGAGTCCACGGAAACCGCCGAAGCGGCCCTATCCGCTGAATCCACTGCTGCGTCCACTGCGTCGGTCATCTGACTTCCTGAGTTCGTCTGGTGCACCCCGTGCGGTGCGTTGTCGTCCGGCCGTATCGGTTTACGCCGACCCCTAGCGCTGGAGCCTCTCGGTCGTGGCGGCGGACTCGGGAGCGTCCATGAGGAAGAGCATCGAACGGGCCTCAACAGTGACTGTGTCGTCCGCGGCCAGCACCGGGTCGGAGTCCCCATCCACTGCCGGAGCCGTGTCCAGAGCGACCTTCCAGGTGGGGGAGTAGCCCTCGCCCGGGAGGGTGAAGGTGATGTCCTCGTCGGAGGCGTTGATGAGGACGAGGAAGGAGTTGTCCACGATCCTCTGGCCGCGCTCATCGGGTTCGGCGATCGCCTCGCCGTTGAGGAAGACCATCATGGCGCGGGCGTACCAGGTGGTCCAGTCCTGGTCGGTCATCGACTCCCCGGCAGGAGTGAGCCATTCGATCTCGCCGAGCTCGCTTTCGCCTCCGCGCCCGGCATCGCCAGTGAAGAAGCGCCGACGCCGCAGCACCGGATGGTCCCGACGCAGCCACATGATCGTGCGAGTGAACTCCAGCAGGTCGTTGTCCTGCTCATCGAGATCCCAGTCGATCCAGGAGATCTCGTTGTCCTGGCAGTAGGCGTTGTTGTTGCCTCTCTGGGTGCGCCCCAACTCGTCGCCGTGACAGATCATGGGGACGCCCTGGCTGAACAGGATGGTGGCCAGGAAGTTGCGGGTCTGACGATGACGCAGCTCCGTGATAGCCGGGTCCTCGGTGGGCCCCTCGGCGCCGCAGTTCCAGGAGCGGTTGTTGTTGCTGCCGTCGGCGTTGCCCTCGAGGTTGGCCTCGTTGTGCTTCTCGTTGTAGGAGACCAGGTCGTGCATCGTGAAGCCGTCGTGGGCGGTGACAAAGTTGATGCTGGCTACCGGGGTGCGCCCTGCGTGCTGATAGAGATCGGAGGATCCGGTGATGCGGGAGGCGAACTCGCCCAGCGTGGAGGGCTCCCCGCGCCAGAAGTCGCGCACGGTGTCGCGGTACTTCCCATTCCACTCGCTCCACAGGGCCGGGAAACCGCCCACGTTGTAGCCGCCGTCGCCCACGTCCCAGGGCTCGGCGATGAGCTTGACCTGGGAGAGCACGGGGTCCTGGTGGATGATGTCGAAGAAGGCGCTGAGCTTGTCGACCTCGTGGAACTGCCGGGCCAGGGTGGAGGCCAGGTCGAAGCGGAACCCGTCCACGTGCATCTCGGTGACCCAATACCGCAGCGAGTCCATGATGAGCTGGAGAACCGCCGGTGAGCGCATGAGCAGCGAGTTGCCGGTGCCGGTGGTGTCGAAGTAGTGGGCCGGAGAGCCATCGACGAGCCGGTAGTAGGAGCTGTTGTCGATGCCCCGGAAGGACAGGGTGGGGCCCAGGTGGTTGCCCTCGGCCGTGTGGTTGTAGACCACGTCCAGGATCACTTCGATGCCCTCCTCGTGGAAGGCCTTGACCATGGACTTGAACTCCTGGACCTGCTGCCCCTCGGTGCCGTAGGCGGCGTAGGTGTTGTGCGGGGCGAAGAAACCGATCGTGTTGTAGCCCCAGTAGTTCGACAGTCCCTTCTCCTGCAGGTGGGTGTCGTTGACGAACTGGTGGACCGGCATGAGCTCGATCGCAGTAACGCCCAGAGTCTTGAGGTGCTCGATGACGGCGGGCTGGGCCAGGCCCGCATAGGTGCCCCGCAGGTTCTCGGGGACCAGCGGGTGCAGCTGGGTCATGCCCTTAACGTGGGCCTCGTAGATGATCGTCTCGTGGTACTCGTGTCCCGGTGGGCGGTCGTGGCCCCAGTCGAAGTAGGGGGTGATGACCACCGAACGCATGGTGTGACCGGCCGAGTCCTCCTCGTTGCGCTCCTCCGGGTTGTCGAAGGAGTAGGAGTACAGCGTCTGGGACGGGGTCACCTCGCCGAAGATTGCCTTGGCGTACGGGTCCAGCAGCAGCTTGGAGGGGTCGCAGCGGTGCCCGGAGGCCGGGTCGTAGGGGCCCGCCACCCGGTAGCCGTACTTCTGGCCCGGCGAGATCCCGGGCAGATAGGCGTGCCAGACGTCGCCGTCGACCTCCTCGAGGGCCACTCGTTCCTCGTTCCCGTCGGCGTCGAACAGACACAGCTCGACGCCGCTGGCCGCCGAGGAGTAGAGGGCGAAGTTGGTTCCTGAGCCGTCGTAGGTCGCCCCGAGCGGATAGGGGTGGCCGGGCCAGATCTGGCGCTGCGGAGAATCCTGAGGTTCCTGAGTGGCCCGGGGCGTCGGTGTCGTCGGCGTGGTCATAGGGACAACCCTGCCACGACTGAGGTGTGAAGGCAGGCGTGTGGGAGAAAGACATGTCACGTCGCTCCGCCGCGCGCCGATGAGAGCCCGCCCGCGTCCGTGCGCTCCTCGCCCGTCTCCCCTCAGGGCCTTCCTATTTCGCTCACAGGTGTCTCCTTGGGCGTGAGACACCTCATGGAGATCCGATGACGGGATGGTTTTGCCTCCGGGGGATACCTCTGCTAACTTTCTTCCCGCACCCCACAAGGGTGTGACGCGGATGTGGCTCAGTTGGTAGAGCATCACCTTGCCAAGGTGAGGGTCGCGGGTTCGAGTCCCGTCATCCGCTCGGGCGATTGGCGCAGCGGGAGCGCGCTTCCCTGACACGGAAGAGGTCACTGGTTCGATCCCAGTATCGCCCACCGGAACTGAATGTTTGACCGAGCCCGGAGCGCCCGCTCCGGGCTTATTCCGTATCCCGGGCGACGGGCGTCGTCGTGGGGCTCCCCTGGTGGTGTGCGTCACCGGGAGGTCGAATGCCCGCCGCCCCGTCGGGACGGGATCCGCCCGGATTCCGGCCGGATCCGCGAGGCCGCTCCGCAGTGGCCGGGGCCGACTGCGTCTCTGGATCGCGACCTCGCCGCGACGGTCGGGAACGGGGTGTCCCAGCGTGCTCTACCATCTGGGGAGGAGTTGGTCCCTGCGGCAAGAAACGGATGGTTATGACGGAACGCTTCAGGCACCTGCTGCCCGTGGTCCTCGGCGGCGACATCGGCGCCTACGCCCTGGCTCGGCAGCTTCACGAGGTCACCGGCACGTCGGTGACGGTCGTGGCCTCGGATCCGATCGTGGCGATCTCCGAGTCGACCTACATCACCGTTGTCCACCAGGAGGCCGGGGCTCCACCGGAGCGGACGATCGCGCTCCTGCAGCGGTTGGTCCAGGGACGAGAGCCCCGCAGCGCCGTGCTCATGGCCAACACCGACGCCGCGGCCGCCATGATCTCCGCTCACCGCAGTGATCTCGAGCCCACCTATGTCCTGCCATTCCCGGACATCGACGTACTCGATGCCGTCAGCGACAAGGCCTCCTTCTCCCGGCTGTGCGCCGAGGTGGGGGTGCTCACGCCCCGGGAGGTCGTCGTCGACCTGGCCGACCCCGACTGTGAGCCCCCGGCTTCGGCTTCCGAACTCGGTCTGGAGTTCCCACTCGTGGCCAAGGCCGCAATCGGCGCCGACTACGACCGCATCTCCTTCCCCGGCAAGCGCAAGATCTGGTTCATCGACGACGCCGCCGAGCTGGCCGGCATGTGGAAGAGCCTCAAGCAAGCCGGCTACCGCTCCACCTTCCTGGTCCAGGAGTGCATCCCCGGCGACGACACCGCCATGCGCTCGGTGACCGCCTACATGGACTCCACCGGCGAGCTGCGCCTCATCGGCTCGGCGCGCGTGCTCCTGCAGGATCATGCGCCCACCATGATCGGCAACCCGGTCGCCATGATCACCGAGGCCTTCCCGGACCTGTGGGACGCCACGCGCCGCCTGCTGAGCCACGCCGGCTACCGGGGGTTCGCCAACCTCGACATCAAGGTGGACCCCCGCGACGGGCGCGAGCTCTTCTTCGAAGTCAACCCCCGCATCGGCCGCAACTCCTTCTACCTGACCGCCGCCGGGGCCAACCCCATGGCCGTTATGCTCAAGGACCTGGTTCTGGATCAGCGCGACGAGCCCATCGAGGTCACCCGGCAGGTCCTCTACTCCCTGGTTCCCGACGGCGTCATCGCACGCTACGTGTCCGATGAGGCGCTGCGCCGCAAGGCCAAGAGCCTGGGGCGGGGCATCGACCCGCTGCGCGACCCGGCCGAGCGATCGCTTCGCCGGCGCGTCACGATCGAGCTCCAGCGCCTCAACCACTACCGCAAGTTCGCCCGCAACTATCCGCAACGAGTCGACAGGTCCCGCTGAATGCCCGAGAACGAGAACATGCCCGACAGCACCACCCCCGACGCCACGCCCGACACTGCCGCGAAGACCCCCGAGCCCCCTCAGAACGCCGCCAGCACCACTCCTGAGACTGCCACCGGCAAGCCCGGGAAGAGCCAGCGGGCTGAGAAGGCTGAGAAGACCGAAAACGAAAAGCCTGAGAAGGCCGAGACTCCTCAGAAGACCGAGAAGGTCGAGAAGGCTGACAAGCCTCGGGCCTCCCGGCCCACGCACCCCGAGCCGGTGCACTCCACCTCGGACCGCTCCGAGACCCTGCGCCGGGTCGACGGGCGCGAGATGCGCCTGGCCGTGGGCAATAGCCCCTTCCCGGTCGAGCAGACCGAGGCTTGGGAGCGCTTCGAGGAGGCCATGGGACGTCCTCTGTGGGGGCGCTACCTGTACGAGGACGAAGGCAAGCCAGTGGCCGCCATCGCCCTGTACCGCTACGAAATGGGCGGGCAGTCCTTCCTGTGGGCCAAGCACGGCCCGGTCTGGCTCAAGGAGCAGTCGCCCGAGCGCGAGGCGCACCTGCGCCGCCTGCTGCGCTCGGTGGTCAAGGAGCGCGACCGCTCCGTGCGCTTCGTGCGCATGCACGCCCGCTACCGCGACACCGACCTGCGAGAGCTGCTGTCCACCATCACCTACGACCGCACCTACGTCATCGATCTGGTACCCAAGACGCCCGAGAAGATGGCGGCGGTCATGCCCAAGGACGGACGGCGGGCGGTCAAGCGCGCCGAGCGCGTGGCCCGGGAGGCCGGCTGCACCATCAGCGACGAGACCGGCCTGAGCCGCGCGGAGTTCGACAAGGTCTACGAGGTCCTGCGAGAGACCGCCGAACGAGACGGCTTCAAGCCCCACGACGCCGAGGTCTACTGGACCATGCTGACGGCCCTGGGGGAGAAGAACGCCCGCTTGTTCGTTCTGCGCAAGGACGGTGTGCCCCACGCCTGGGACCTCATCCTCACCTCGGGCAAGGACTCCGTGGCCTACTACGGCGCCTCCTCCAACGAGTCGCGCACCTTCCGCGGGGCCGAGGCCCTGGACTGGTGGGCCGCCTGCACCCTGGCGCAGGAGGGCTACCGCGGCCTGGACCTCATGGGGGCCGGCTCCACCCGTGTCCCCTCGCTCTACACGGTGGGGCAGTACAAGAAGCGCTACGCTCAGCACGTCACCGAGGTCGACGGTGCCTGGGACGTCCCGGTCTCCCGGTTCATCTACTCCGGAATGTCCGCCGCCAAGCGCCTGCGTGACGCACTGCGCGCGCGGCGTGGCTCACGGGAGGACTGAGTCCGCGCGCCCACGACGTAGACTCGCGGCCGAACCGGGGTGCACCAGTACAGCGCCCCACACCGATGCAGAGGAGACGAGCCCGTGTCAGACAAGCCCACGATCGACATCACCCTCGACGGCGCGCCGCGCACCATCGAGGCGGGCACCACGGGAACGCTCCTGCTGCAGGATGCCATCAAATCCGATGGCGTGGTTGCGATGCGCGTCAACGGCGAGTCCTGGGACCTGGACCGCCGGCTTCCTGCGGGCGCCGTCGTCGAGCCCATCGCCCTGTCCAGCGAGGACGGCCTGAACATCCTGCGCCACAGCGCCACCCACGTCATGGCCCAGGCCGTCCAGGAGATGTTCCCGCAGGTCAATCTCGGTATCGGCCCGTTCATCACCGACGGCTTCTACTACGACTTCGGAGCCATCGACGCCGTCACCCCCGAGATGCTGCGCGAGATCGAGAAGCGCATGAAGCGCATCGTCAAGGAGGGGCAGCGCTTCGTGCGCCGCGA
>ERZ773099.1959-NODE-1959-length-14666-cov-7.953460_pt1 | contig 14666 bp, 16 predicted proteins | sample MGYA00511120_ERZ773099 | MGnify/ENA primary metagenome ERZ773099 (study PRJEB29015, sample SAMEA2738012) | human oral metagenome | biome: human oral; feature: human-associated habitat; material: dental | place: China | collected 2104 ... | reverse complement strand
ATCTTCTTGATCTCGCCGATGATCGCCTCATTTACGCCTGCACCAATCGCACCAGAAGCAAAGCCAGCACCCGTGATCTGGCTCATGATGCCGCCGATGATGGCGTGGATGGCGATCTTTCGGCCGCTGCCGTCGTCGGGCAGGTTGTGCGCGAGACGGAAGGCTTCTTCGCCGAAGGCGGCGAGTTCCTGCTGCTCTTCGATCTTATTGCTTGTCGACTATGCTAGGGACAGCACGATTTCTTTTTGCCGACGCAAGCAGTCGTTCAAAGAAATCTGGATCATAATCTACCTTAGACCAACCCGTGGGAGAAATCTGGTTTTTCCAATAAAGCGGAATCATATTGCCTGTGCGTGTATCGTAGATGCCAGAGTCAAAATGCCGAACCCGCTCTTTACGGAAAAAATCCAGCGCGTAGAATCCAGGAAAATATCCAAAATCCACTAAGGATGCTTCCGTGAACAAGATTCCGTTGGTCGCATTTCCATGCACATCCCAACAGCTTGAACTCAAGAACCACGATCGATACAGCTCAAACAATACTTCTCCCTGCAAATTGACAACAACAGCGTAATTCGGGTCACGGCTCCAAAGCAAGATGCTTTTGCCTTCTTCATACCAGCCCTTCAGAAGTTTCGCTGTTCCGACCGGCAAAGGAAATAGAGGCTCTTCGCCTTCATCGTTTACGAATACCAAGACAGAATCATTCTGTCGGATGCAGATGAGGCCATCCTTGTATTGCAGGGGGGCGCCATCCTTTTGACTGATATCATCCCCAAAGGATCGCATGCTTAGATCATCATAGATTTCTTTTGGTTCTCCGCCTTCTTTAGGGATAGAATACACTTTATACGGAAGGCCACGATCCTTTGAGGCGAAGAGGAGATAAAATTTATCAGGATATACATATAGCCTGCTAGGAATCAGATCGTCTATCGTGTCTGGCCATATAACAGGAACTTGTCGTAAATCTTTTTCAGTCAAGCACATGATTTGAGGAATTCGTGAATATGTTTCTTCTCTTGTTCCTATCAGACGAAAATACAGGCCTTCCTTTGTGAGCGCGACAAAGGACAGAAAGAAACCTTCTGGCACTATATCTGAAACGTCGAAAATTGTTTCGCGTTTTAAATGATTGGGATCCTTGATGATAAAACGTGGAATTCGCTCGGTATTCCAATACCAACCAACGATACTGCCGGAGAATTTTGTTTGTTGCGCGTAATATGGAAATAACACTCTTCCTATTCCAATAAACAGGCATATAAAGGTCAAGGCAATAAGTATTTTGCATAATTTCTCATGCTTTATCCAAATGGTGTTCATTCGTCTGGCACCCTTCCATAGGCCCAATTTGCAAGAAGCCTTTTCCCTTGAAAGAAATAAATGTCGTCTGAAAGAATGGTATGGATGGCTGTTGGGTTAAATAGATTCTCCCTTAGTTGCCAAAGAGGAGTATAAAGGGCGTTTGAGTGTTATCCGATGGAGTCACCATATACTTTCAAAAATTCATTTGTCATGTCTTCACACATCTGAAATGCTATCGTGAGAATTCCATGCAGGTCTTCATAGTTGCGGAAGATTGGCAGACGATTTCCATTTTCTAAATTCAGCAAATCATATTCTAAATTTGGGAAAGTATCCCCTTCATAATATTTATTATTTTTCATAGCATACCACATCAATTCAGCAATACCATACTTTATACACATATGATATCTAAATTCATATATATTGCTCCGTTTTTTTGCTTGAAAGAAATTCTCTTTTCTCCAATATTTTACAGATGCATAACCTATCTCTCGAAGCATCGCCAAAACATACGAATTATCATAGGTTGCAAAGCTCTCTTTTGAATCAAAAGAATATTGTGTGCGTAAAGCTTGATATCTCTCTGCAAAGTGGATATTGTTTAATACTTCCACCATCTGTTTGTCCATGTGTTATTCCTCCCTAAAGCGGATTTCGATTCCATATTCCTTTTCAGCTTTCGTTATGTATTCATCAATCCTTTCAAAGTTCTTATTGGAGGCAGGAATCTCCAGAATCTGTTTGCCATGTAGTTCCTGTCCGTCAATTTCTGGCTGCGTGTTTGAACGAATCTTTGTGCCAGGTGGATATTTATCTCGTAACTCTTTTAGATATCGTTCAAAGGTGTCCATTTGTATCATTTCCAAATCGGTTGCCTTTCGAGATACAATCTCTCCTTTCACAGGGTCATAAGAATCTAGACGTTTCCCATTTGCCAGATGAACTTCGTTGACAAGTGCAAACACATCCAAGTTTCCCTGACCAACTGTTTACCCTTTGTTTCGATTTTGTTTAGCTTTTGTTTGCTGCGTCTTTAAGGGTGCGCCGTATACTGAGACCATGCAAGGGGCGAGCACATGAGCCGCCCTGCAAAAAAGCATTCATGACATGACGGTCAAGGCAAAAGGAGGATTTCATCATGGAAAACAAAATCATGGAAACGGCAAAGGGCATCTTTTCGGCGAAGAATCTGAAGTGTGCGGGAATCGTCGCCGTCATCGGGGCGGTGCTGGCGGGTGGCGGCGCTTATTGGCATTACGGGCAGGAGGCTGCCGCCAAGGCGCGCGTCAGTGAAGCGCGCACGCAGATGGTTCGGACGCAGGCAGAGAAGGAGGGGCTTGCACTCCTCTCGGAGAATGAGGTGCGCACGCTCGTCGCAGATGCCATTGGCATGGATGAGACGGCGATCACTTACCGCAGGATCGATCTTACGGAGAACCGCGCGAAGGGAATGAAGCACGGTGTTGACAAGCACAGGGGGGATCATGATGACTGGGACGATGATTGGGATCACGATGACCGGGATCATCGCGATCAGAAGAACAAGCACGATAGAAAGGCTCGTCGCGGCGATCAGCCAATGGATACGAGACAAATGCCGCAGCCCGCGCCCGGGGGCGCTCCTGCTCCTGCTGCACCACAGCAGCCGCTGGCTGCTCCTGCGCCGGATGCTGCGGCTCCTGCCCCGGCGCACGGCACGGCGTCCGCCGCTCCTGCAGCGAACCGCACGCTGTTCCAGCCCGTTTATCGCGTGAAATGCTACGCGAACAATGTGAAGTACGAGCTGATCCTCGACGCGCAGTCGGGCGATGTGCTTTATCGCGAGATCGATGACTGAAGAAGGCGTGCGCCGCCGATGCGGCGAGTGCTCATAGGAAACCCCGCCAGGGCTTTACGGGCTGCGGCGGGGTTTCGCGCGGTGCGAGGTCTTTTTCCATCCAGACCATGTCGTACCAGCGGTCGAACTTGTAGGCGCATTGGTGGAAGCGCCCCGCGAGGCGATAGCCCATACGCGCGTGAAATTTCAGGCTGTTTTCCGTCAGGTAGGGATCGTCCGCCGAGCGCGGGGCGGCGATGCAGGCGTTGATACTGAGGAGGTTCATGCGGCGAAGCTCCTGTTCCAAGGCGAGATAGAGCCTTCTGCCGAGGCCTGCGCCGTGCATGTCCTCTTGGATGTAGACGGTGCTTTCTGCCGCCCAGGCATAAGCGGCGCGCGGATGGAGCGGCGAGGCGTAGGCGTAGCCGAGCGCTTCGCCCGCGCGTTCTGCGACGATGTAGGGATAGTGTGCAAGCGTCTTTTCAATGCGTGCGCGAAACTCGTCTTCCGATGGCGCTTCGTACTCGAAGGAGATGGCCGTCTCCATCACATAGGGGCGATAGATCGCCAAGAGCTGCGCAGCATCTTCGGGGCGCGCGGCGCGCAGGGAGATGTCGCTTTGTTTCGTCATGGGGAGGGCCTCCTGTGCAGTCAAATTCGACAAAAAACTGCCGCATGTCATCGTACATGCGGCAATTCTTATGTATGTTTTTTCTCGGCGGGATATACGCGATGCTCGCTGTCATACCATAGAACGTGGAAATGTTCCTCAAGGCGCAGCCCGATAATGCGCAGTTTGTTGTTGAGCGCAAAAGAGAAGAGATCGTCAGAGAATTCTTCAAGCTGCAAAGCCTTGAGCCGTTCGCGGGCTGCTGGGGCAAGTTTTTTGGAATCCTTGAGATAATGATGCTTCGATTTGCCGTCATCGTGTGTTTGACGGCTGATTTCCGACCATGTCATTTGCGAATAGGCGATCATCTTATCGAGAAAATCCTTATGCTTAAAATCCGTTCGGTTCGTATCGAAAGCAAAGGCGCCTTGTTTATCGAGGCGATCGAAGAGAAAAATCGGGCAGCTTGCGCTGCTGCTTTTGTGGGAGAGGATGACTTTCTTTTTGGGAAGAACGCTTCCCGCTTGTTTGACCTGCTTTTCCTTTTTCATCAAAGAGAACCATAATATGCGCCGATTGCGTCCTTGGATATGACAGAATCGCTGAAAGCCATTTCGTCCAATGCGCCGCGCGCTGTTTTCCATGGCGTTTCGGCGTGCGTCTGGGCGCGCAGCTGGTAAGGCTCCATGGCGCCGTAAGAGGAGAGCACTGTATCAATGCTGTCCTTTTCATCCTCGGTCAAAGCATCGATGTTTCCGTCCGGCAGCAAGTTTTCTGTGACCGAATACATGCCTTTATGACGCAGAAAGAGCGGTCGGCAGACTGGTCCGTTGCGCCATGCCTCGAAATCTTCGGCAAAAAGAGGTTTCCCAGTCCAGGCGAGCGTCCATGCCTGGGCGTAATAGCAGAGCTTTTGAAGCTTCCATGTGCTGATTTCGCCTGTTTTGTGCAAAATATACTTTGCCGTATCGAATACATTCGCCATGGAGACACCTCCTTTTTGGCAGCGGCGTTTCATTCGCCTGTATTTAGGCGCCGATGTCGACCTTGGAATTGCGCGTGGGATTCTTGGCTGCTTCAGCGGCGTTCTGCACCTGGCGCAGATAGGCTGCTTTGGCCTGCTGCAGAACGGACGGCGTATGGCTTGCAGCCGTCTGCACGATGCGCTTGTTCGCCTGCTGGAAGGCGGAGGAGCCGACCTTCGTGTCGTTGCCGAAGGGCGAGGACTTGGAAACGGCGTTCGCCGCTCTCGATGCGCGCGAAGCGGACTGCTGCGCGAGGACGAAAGCTTCCTCGTTCGCCTTCTGGAACTTGGAGGAGCCGACCTTCGTATCGTTGCCGAAGGGCGAAGCCATGTAGACCGCCTTGGCCTCGCGGGCGGAGTTCGCGATGGAGCGGCCGGCGAGAGCCTGCGCTTCCTTGTTGGACTGCTGGAACTTCGACGTGCCGAGCTTCGTGTCGTTGCCGAAGGGCGAGGCCTCGTAGTAGGCTTTTGCCGCGCGAGCGGAATTCACGATGGAGCGGCTCGCCAGCCGGATCGCCTGCTGGTTCGACTGCTGAAAGCGCGACGTGCCAAGCTTCGTGTCGTTGCCGAAGGGCGAAGCCTCGTAGTAGGAGCGTGCTTCGCGGGCAGAGTTGGCGATCGAACGGTTCGCCAGCTGCTCCGCTTCCTTGTTGGACTGCTGGAACTTCGATGTGCCGAGCTTCGTGTCGTTGCCGAAGGGTGAGGCCTTGGAGACTTCCTTGGCTGCATGCCATCCCTCTGCGGCTTTTTGGCGGCCGACCTCGGCGAGGTTCTGGTTGATTTTCTGGAATGTGGCGTTGCCGTAAGGATTCGCCGAAATCGAAGAAATGCTCATGGTGTTTCCTCCCTGCTTCCCTGCTGGGTGTTGTTTCTTGCCCTTTTAGGCTATTTATCCTTATTATAACAATCATTTCGTTTTATTTCAATAAGAAAACGCAGGCAAAGTCCTATAGGCCGTATCGCTATAGAATCCCGTTGACAATCCGTCCCGATTTGTTGTAATATTAGAACAGAAATGGCAGGGGCATTGCCTTTGCCAACAGGTTTCGCGACTAGGACAAGGGTCTTTGTTTCCAGCCGCACAGGCCGCCGGGAAAAACCGGGGGAAGGATTAGGGGGTATTTTACAATGGCAGTAAAAGTAGCGATCAATGGTTTCGGACGTATCGGCCGTCTCGCGTTTCGTCAGATGTTTGATGCAGCGGGATATGAAGTTGTAGCTATTAACGATCTCACGGACCCCAAGATGCTTGCGCACCTCTTGAAGTATGATTCGACGCAGGGCACGTACGAGTACGCCGACAAGGTGGAGGCCGGCGCGGATTCCATCACGGTCAACGGCAAGAAGATCAACATCTACAAGGAAGCGGACGCCTCGAAGATTCCTTGGGGCAAGCATGACGTCGATGTTGTCCTCGAATGCACGGGCTTCTATACGTCGAAGGACAAGGCTTCGGCTCATCTGACGGCCGGTGCGAAGAAGGTCGTCATCTCGGCTCCTGCCGGCAACGATCTGCCGACTATCGTTTTCAACGTCAACCACAAGATCCTCAAGCCGGAGGACAAGATCATTTCGGCGGCTTCTTGCACGACGAACTGCCTCGCACCGATGGCCAAGGGCCTCAACGATCTCGCTCCGATCCAGAGCGGCATCATGGCGACGATCCATGCCTATACGGGCGACCAGATGACGCTCGACGGCCCGCAGCGCAAGGGCGATTTGCGCCGCAGCCGCGCCGCAGCCGTCAATATCGTCCCGAACTCGACGGGCGCTGCGAAGGCGATCGGCCTTGTCATTCCTGAGCTCAAGGGCAAGCTCATCGGCGCTGCACAGCGCGTTCCTACCCCGACGGGTTCGACGACGCTGCTCTTCGCCGTTGTCAAGGGTGAAGTCACGGTCGAGCAGATCAATGCGCAGATGAAGAAGGAAGCGACGGAGTCCTACGGCTACAACGAGGATGAGATCGTCTCCAGCGACATCGTCGGCATGCGCTACGGCTCGCTCTTCGATGCGACGCAGACGATGGTCAGCCCCATCGGTGACGGCAACACGCAGGTGCAGGTTGTTTCGTGGTACGACAACGAGAACAGCTACACGAGCCAGATGGTTCGCACGATCAAGTACTTCGCTGAACTGAAGTAACAGGGGCGCCGATAGATTCGTTTTATCAGCGATCCCTAAGAGCGGTCGGTGAAGCAAAAGGAAGGCGAAGCTAGCGCGTCTTTCCGGAAAATCCAGCTGAGTCCATGAGGTCCGGCCGCGTTTGGGCCGGGCCTCTGTTCTATTTTACGGGAGCTTTTCAAGGGAGGGTTCTTATTTTATGAACAAAAAAACCATCAAGGATATCGACGTCAAGGGCAAGAAGGTTTTTGTACGCGTTGACTACAATGTGCCGTTCGACGATAAGATGAATATCACGAACGATACGCGCATGGTGCGCACTCTGCCGACGCTCAACCATCTGCTGGACAACGGTGCGGCGCTGATCCTCGCTTGCCATATCGGCCGTCCGACGGAGGCGAAGGAGGAGAAGTTCTCGACGAAGCATCTCGTCAAGCACCTCGCGGAACTCCTCAAAAAGGATGTGAAGTGGGCGCCCGACTGCGTAGGCCCCGAGGCGGAGAAGGCTGCGGCGGCTCTTCAGCCCGGCGAGGTTCTGCTGCTGGAGAACCTGCGCTATCACAAGGAAGAGAAGAAGAACGACCCGGGCTTTGCCAAGCAGCTGGCCTCGCTCGCTGATGTCGCTGTCGACGACGCCTTCGGCGTCTCGCACCGCGCCCATGCCTCGAACGTCGGCATTGCCTCTGACCTCGAGACGGTGGCGGGCTTCCTCATGGAGAAGGAAATCAACTACATCGGCAAGACGCTCGAAGCGCCCGCGCATCCGTTCGTCGCTATCATCGGCGGTGCGAAGGTGTCGGACAAGATCGGCGTCATCAGCAATATGATCGAGAAGGTCGATACGATCATCATCGGCGGCGGCATGGCTCATACGTTTGACGCGGCGCGCGGCCTGCCCATCGGCGATTCGCTCTGCGAGCCGGACAAGATGGATCTCGCCAAGGAGCTTTTAGAAAAGGCAAAGGCGAAGGGCGTCAAGGTCATCCTGCCGCTCGACGTCGCCGTCGCCAACATGTTCCCGCTTGCGGATGAGGCGAAGTTCAAGGCCGAGGGCAAGACGAAGGTCGTCGACGTCGACAAGGTGGAGGACGGCTGGCAGGCGCTTGACAGCGGCCCGAAGACTTCGGCAGCCTATGTCGAGGCATTGAACGGCGCGAAGACGATCATCTGGAACGGACCGATGGGCGTCTTTGAATGCGACGAGTTTGCCAAGGGGACGCTTGCCGTCGCCAAGGCTGTCGCCGATGCGACAGAGGCCGGTGCGACGAGCATCGTCGGCGGCGGCGACTCCATCGCGGCGCTGAAGAAGACGGGGCTTTCGGAGAAGATTTCCCACATCTCTACGGGCGGCGGCGCGACGCTGGAGTTCCTGGAGGGCAAGGTGCTGCCGGGCATTGCGGCAATCGCTGACAAATAAGGCAAGTACAGATCAGGCAGAAAGCGGATGATGTTCTTCGCCGGGGTGTGCGCCTCTTTCGCTGGGAAGGAGCGGCGGCACTCCGGCAGGGGATGGAATGACAATCGAGGAGGAAGATATATGGCCAGAAGACCGATTATTGCAGGAAACTGGAAGATGAACAATACGATTGCCGAGGGCGTGGCGCTCGTCAAGGAACTGATGCCGCTGGTGAAGGACGCAAAGAATGTCGACGTCGTCGCTTGCCCGACGGCGACGGCGCTGGCAGCGGTGGCGGAAGCCGTCAAAGGCTCGAACATCCATATCGGTGCGCAGAATGTGCATTGGGAGAAGAACGGCGCCTATACGGGAGAGATCTCGACGGCGATGCTCAAGGAGATCGGCGTTGACTATTGCGTGCTCGGCCATTCGGAGCGCCGCGAGTACTTCGGCGAGACGGACGAGGGCGTGAACAAGCGCGCCAAGGCCGCCTATGCTGCGGGCATTACGCCGATCATCTGCTGCGGCGAACCGCTGGAGATTCGCGAGGCGAATACCTACATCGACTTCGTGACGAAGCAGATCAAGGCTGCCCTCGACGGTTTCTCCGCCGAGGAGGTCGGCAAGCTCGTCATTGCCTATGAACCGATCTGGGCGATTGGCACGGGCAAGACGGCGACCTTCGAGCAGGCCGAAGAAGTTTGCGCTGCCATTCGCGCGACGGTGGCCGAGGTGTTCAACAAGGACGCGGCGGAAAAAATCCGCATCCAGTACGGCGGCAGCGTGAAGCCCGAGACGATCGCGGGCCTGATGGAGAAGCCGAATGTGGACGGCGCCCTCGTGGGCGGAGCTTCGCTTAAGGCGAAGGACTTCAGCGCGATTGTGAAGTTCTGACGGGGAGAAAGCACGGATAAATTCAGCTGCCGATCGCCACACATTCGGGCGGCTTCCTTTTATCCGCGCTTCCCTGAGAAGAGATGAAAAAGTTTGGGCGGCGCTCTATATGGCGTCGCCCCTTTGGGAGACGCTCCATAGCGGCGTTTCCCCGCAATATTTACGACAAACTCCATAGGAAAGGGGTAGATCTATGGCAACTTTGAAAAATGCTCCCGTTGCGCTCATCATCATGGATGGCTGGGGAATCGGCGACCCGAAAGATCCGACGAATGCCATAGCCGTGGGCAAGACGCCCGTTCTCGATGGGCTCACGGCAAAGTATCCGCACGCACAGCTGCAGGCCTCCGGCGAATACGTCGGCCTGCCTGACGGACAGATGGGCAATTCCGAGGTCGGACATACGAACATCGGCGCGGGCCGCATCATCTACCAGGAGCTCACGCGCATCACGAAAGCGATCGCGGAGGGCACGTTCTTTGAGAACAAGGCGCTTCTGCACGCCATTGAGGGTGCGAAAAAGGCGGACGGCGTGCTACATCTCTTTGGCCTTGTATCGCCGGGCGGCGTGCACAGCCACGAGAAGCACCTCTATGGGCTCCTTGAGCTTGCGAAGCGCCAGAACGTCCGCGAGGTCTATGTCCACGCCTTCCTCGACGGCCGCGATGTGCCGCCGACGAGCGCCGCGGGCTATCTTGCGGAGCTGGAGGAAAAGTGCAGGGAAATCGGCATCGGCAAAATTGCGACGATTTCCGGCCGCTATTACGCCATGGATCGCGATAAGCGCTGGGAGCGTGTCCAAAAAGCCTACGATGCCATAGCGAAAGGGGAAGGCGTCCAAGCTGCCACGGCGAAGGAGGCCATCGAGGCTTCTTACGCGGCGAAAGTGACGGACGAATTCGTCGTGCCTGCCGTCATCGGCGGCTATGCAGGAATGAAGAAGGGCGAGGGCGTCATTTTCTTCAACTTCCGTCCCGACCGTGCGCGTGAGCTGACACATGCCTTCACGGATGCGAAGTTCGACGGCTTCCCGCGCGTCGAGGGGCTTGGCCTCGCGTTTACGACGATGACGCAGTACGAGGAAGGTATGAACGTCGAGATCGCCTATCCGCCGGAGAGCATCAAGAACACGCTGGGCTCCATCATTGAGCAGCACGGCATGACGCAGCTCAGAATCGCCGAGACGGAGAAGTACGCGCATGTCACCTTCTTCTTCAACGGCGGCGTGGAAGAGCCGTACAAGGGTGAGGATCGCATCCTCGTGCCCTCGCCGAAGGTTGCGACGTACGACCTTCAGCCGGAGATGAGCGCACTCGAAGTCACGGACAAGGTCGTCGCCGCCATTGAATCCGGCAAGTATGATTTCATCATCCTGAACTACGCGAACGGCGATATGGTCGGGCATACGGGTGTCATGGAAGCCGCCGTCAAGGCCGTCGAGACAGTCGACACCTGCGTCGGACGCTTCGTCGAGGCGGCGCGGAAGATGGGCGGTGAAGTCTGCATCATTGCCGACCACGGCAACGCCGACCGCATGGTCGACCACGCGACGGGGCAGCCCTTCACGGCGCATACGACGAACCCCGTGCCCTTCATTTGCGTTTCTGACCGCGTGAAAGCGGCCCATGACGGCGCGCTCTGCGACATTGCGCCGACGCTCCTGACCCTTGCAGGCATGGAGATCCCGCCGGAGATGACGGGCAAACCGCTTGTCGAATTGAAGTGAGTTTTGCGGCGGGGAAGGATCATGCCTTTTCCGCCGCCTTTTTCTGTCACCGAAAGGAATGTGCTATGAAAAAAGCGATATGGAAACCGTTTGCCGCTCTCCTCGGCATCTTGCTCGTCACCCTCCTCGCCGCAGGCTGCGGTCCGAAAGAAGAGCCGGAAGTCAGCATGGATGCTTTTTCCAAGGCCGTGCTGAACGATGACGCCGCCAGCCTGAAGAAATTCGGCTTGGAAGAAGGCACGGTACGCAAGAATTTTGTTGAAGGGTTTTCTACAAATTTCCAGACGGCTACCGAAGGCATATTCTCTAAGGAGCAGTCGACACGGATTGCCGAGGCGTTTTTTGGCTCTTTGAAGCAATGCGGCGTCAAGGTCAAGACCTTGGAGAAAAAGGATGAAAAGGCGACCGTAGAGCTGACGGTGGACACCCTCTCCAGCGATCAGATGGATCACGAGGCCGTAGGTGCGACTGTGGCAGGACAGCTGACGGACGACATGACTCCGGAAGAAGCGATGGAGCTCTTCACAAAAGCATGCGTTCAAGAGATTGGAAAGCTCAAGCCGGCCGGCACGAAAACCCTCAAGGTGAACTGCACTTATGACAGCGCCAAGGGCGTCTGGCTGCCGGATGAAATGGAAAAGACGGTCGAGACCCTTCTTGAGACGGCGGCAGGAGATTTGGACTGATTTTTTAGTGGACAAAAAGCCTGGGGGCAAGTCCCCTGGGCTTTTTGCATATAGGGTTCTGGGTTCCTTGAAAGGAAGGATGGTATGAAAAAATCGCTGTTTCGCCTCGCTGCAAGCGCGGTGTGCCTTTTCGCCGCTCTCCTGCTCGCAGGCTTTGCGCCGCAGAAGGATGCGGCAAAGAGCATGGAGCAGTTTGCCAGAGCTGCATTGCAGGATGATGTGAAAAGTCTGAAGGCCTTTGGCGTGGAACGGAATCTGGCAGGTGAGGAAGCTGCGTTTGAGAGCGGTTTCCGCGAATCTGTGGGCGATCTGTTTTCTGCGGAGCAGATTCATCGCCTCTATGGGGCTTGGCATGAAGCGTTCGCACGCAGCCGTGTCGGAACGCGGCTCATAATCGAAGCGGGCGGCAAGGCGTTGGTCGAGGTCACCTTTGAGGTAATCGACATGCAGCAGCTCGCTAAGAAGCAGATGCTTGCCGAGGCAAGGAAAGACGTTCCGAAAAACCCTACAAAAGAGGAACTGGCGGAATGGATGACGAAAACCTTCCTCAAAGCCCTCCGAAAGATCGAGACGAAGCAGACAATGACGAGACGGATTGCCTGCACCTATGATGAGGCCAGGGGTGTTTGGCTGCCGGATCGTCCCGAAGAAGCCGCCGGGCTCTTTACGGGAATCCGTGTCGACAGAACCATCAAGGAAGCGCCGGAGACGAGCATGGAAGCCCTTGCCGCTGCTTGGCTGCAGCAGGATGCAGCGGGTCTGATAAAATTCAAATTGGATTGGCAGGATTTGCGCGAGGCGCTCCTGCAAAGCTTCGAGCGGGGATTCCGTGAAGATGTGCCCGGCCAATATACGGAAGAGCAGGCCAGGCAGGCCTCCGAGGCCTATCTTGATTCCTTTGCCCAATGCAAGGTCAAGGCGCAGCCGAACTCGGCGAAGATCGTGGGGGAGAAGGCGACAGTCGAGCTCACGGTCGATAGGCTTAGCGAGGTGGATCCGGACAAAATCGCTCGGGAGATGGAGGAGAGCGGGATTTCCTACGCCTCGGACGAGGAAGCGACCGCCGAGTATATCCGGCGTCTGGTCGCGCATCTCCGCCAGCGCAGGGTTATCGGTACGAGCACTTTGCAGGTGAACTGCGTTTATAATCCATTCACGGGCGTATGGCATCCCAAAGACCTGACGGAATTCGGCATTTCCCTGTACAATGCTGCCGACGGTTTTTGATGCTTGAAGGAGAAGGATGATGAAAAAAGCTGTATTTCGTCTCGCCGCAAGCGTGGTGTGCCTCTGCGCTGCGCTCCTGCTCGCAGGCTTCGCGCCGCAGGATGATGCGGCAAAAGATATGGAAGAGTTTTCGCGGGCGGTTCTCAAGGGGGATACGGCGGGGCTGGAAAAGTTCGGCTGGGATAAGGACGCGATTTGTCGGATGGAAGTCGAGGCCTTGCGAAAGAGTTTTGAGCTCATGGGGCGCCCCTTCCCGGAAGACTTGATCCTGCGCTTGCAAGCCTGCTTCTATGAGGCGGCCGGAAAATGTGAGCCACGTGTGAGAGTGTTGGCGGCCGATGCGGACAAAAGGACGGTGGAGATCTCTTTTGCGGCGATCGACTACAGGCAGATCGATATGGGAAAAGTGATGGAAGGCGTCCTGCGGAGCGGCGACCTCCAATTCAAGCGGCGGGAGACGATGGAGGGTTATGCGGACCGCCTGATTGCCGCCTTCAGCGCGCTTGAGCCGAGCGAGAGAAAGCGCTTCCAAGTCTGCTGCGTCTATGATGAAGAGAAAGGCGTGTGGCTGCCTGAGGCTCCCCCGCTGTTCATCCACAAACTGCTGGATTTGGCGTCCGGCGGCGCCGCAGAGGAAGAGCTCGGGGACCCCGCAAAGGATATCGAGAAATTTGCCCGTGCCTACCTCCGGCAAGATTTGAGCGCCCTGCCGGATTTGGGACTCGGCAAGCCCTCTGCTGCGGTGAATTTTCATGAAACATCCGTGAAGATTTTGGCGCAGAAGTGGAAAAAAGAGTTTGCCGATGCATTGACGGAAAGGCAGGCGCTCCGTCTCGCGGAGGCGACGATGCAAGCCATCGGGCGTACCGACGTCAAGGCAAGAACTCTGCGCAGGGAAGGCGAATTTGCGGAAGTGGAATTGACCGTTGGCGTGATGGAGCCGTTTCCGCAAAAGGAAATGGCCGAAGTGCGAAAGCGCGTGCCGCGCGATGCGTCCATGAAAGAGACCATGGGAATCTTCGTCGATGAGATGGTGAGCCGTCTCGAACAGGTGCAGCCGAGCCGCACGAAGACCATTCAGGTACGATGCGTTTATTACGGCGTCCGGCAGGTCTGGATACCGTTTGAGGCGGGAAAATTTCTCAAAGCGCTTTTCGCAGCGCCTTTGGCACCTTAACGGAACCGACGTTTTGCGGGAATTCCTGCAAGCGCACGAGAGGGAGGTTGTCGATATGGTGGATTTCGAGTGGAACCAAGAAGAATACGAGAACGCCATTCGCGAGGAAGGCATCGAACAGGGTCTTGAGCGTGGCAAGGCGATGGTGGTTCTGGGGATGCTGAAAGAGAAGCTGCCGTTGGAAACTATTGCCAGGGTCTCGGATTTATCGCTCGATAAAATTAAAGAAGTGGGCAGGCTGCACAGCTTGCTCTAAAGAGAGCGCTCTGAGCGGCGGAGGCAGGACAAAGGAATCGGGTTCGAAGCGGCAGGGCTTCGGGCCCGATTCTTTTGTGCAGGCAGCCTACGGGTCATTGGCGAAATTTGGCAGGCAAGGAGCCGGGGAAATTTACTTCTGCAGTCTGCCTGTGCAAGCAGTCTTGACGGGCATCGCTTCGGTATGATATACTGTTCCCGTGGGGTTGAGGAATTTGCCGAAAACGGCCTCACCCTCAGATTTTTTACGTGGACAAATGTTTCCTTGCTGTTATCGGCTTGAGAGGACTTTTTGGGGGGTGCTGTTGAAACAAAAAAATTCCCGTCACTTTACGAAATCAGCCAAAAAAGCCGGAAGCCTCAGAAATCCGTTTCTGAGCCCAGTGTTTTCAAGGGCTGCGGGGGACAGTCTTACATGTACAT
>ERZ773099.1957-NODE-1957-length-14673-cov-3.217540_pt1 | contig 14673 bp, 15 predicted proteins | sample MGYA00511120_ERZ773099 | MGnify/ENA primary metagenome ERZ773099 (study PRJEB29015, sample SAMEA2738012) | human oral metagenome | biome: human oral; feature: human-associated habitat; material: dental | place: China | collected 2104 ... | reverse complement strand
AAAATGCAATGGGAGACTCTTAAAGAAAACTGGAATGTGTTGTACTTTAACGCTCCGAATACGGTTTATCAACAGGCTTTGCAAGTTGTGAAGCAATTGGAAGAAGAATTGGGCAATAAGGAGATGGCGTTGAGTATCGCCCGTCGCGAAAATGTAGAAAAGGCGGAGGCGATAGCTGTCCGTTTTGATGGGTTAATTAAAAAAGTGATCAATGCCAAATGCCATGGTAGATTTGCCGCTGGGGATGAACTTGCATTCTCCGTGGCTGCCAAGGGCGAAATTAGCGGGGATGCATTAAAGGTGGTGCGAACTGTTTTGGGAGATTTTACTTCAATGCTATACGGCATTGAAGGCCAAGGGCTGCACCCAGGCTTTCTTGTGCACGACAGCCCTCGGCAAGCTGATATGTCCCTCTCCTGGTATCAACGTATTCTCACGCAAGCGGCAGAGATATCGGAAGCGGCTGGCGGGCACGACAAAGCCCCATTTCAGTATATTGTCACCACGACGACAGCGCCGCCGGAAAGCCTGCGCCAGTATGTAAGGAAAGAGTTTGCCTCATTCCCGCCAGAAATGCTCTTATTCAAAAAGAGGCTCTCGTCGCTGCAAGGGGAATTACCTGAAACTCCTTAACCTTTAGCCAAACCCCACATAACACAATTCAGCCGCAGCGGATAGAATTACAATCCATCATCTCCGTTAAATCATAGCCCCATGCCCGGCCCCCTTCTGCGCTGCCGCTCCCGCAGTTTCTCTACTTGTCGGGCAACAGCGCGTTCAGCCGCGTCAACAAGGGCTGTAAGCTCTCGTACACAGCGTTCAAGCGCGTCAAGTGCTCGGTTAAGGTGAATTGTTCGGCTTGCAGGGTGCGGACTGCGTTCTTGAGGGTCGCCAGTTCCCCGCTGTGCTGTTGCAGGGTCTGGGAAAGGGCGACCTGGTTGTTGCGCAGAAGCTGCTCCGTCTGCGCCAGAGATTCTTTGAGCATGCGTTCCAGTTCGGTCATGGTTTATTTCCTCACTATGCGCCATGCGTCGCGCTTGCCCGCCATGCCGCTGTTGATGATTGTCCAGCCTTCCGGGGTCAGCAGGTAGTCCTTGCCCTCTGAGTGAAGCGGCTCCAGCCCTTTGAAGGTAGCCCATATCCGAGTGCTTTCTACTTCCAGGGCTGCTTTCCTCTCCGAAAGTACCGTTATCTCGCTCCGCAGCTTCGACACCTGCTTCCCAGCCAATGTATCAGGCCCCAGCCGCCCAGGCCCGCGCCCGTCAGAATGCTCAAGCTCAGGAGCAGGCCCCGCAAGCATGTCCAGCCAAAGGCGAGATTCAGCGTCCGGCTGCGGGAGCTGATGCTGCTTTCCAAATTCCCAAGTTGGGCGAGGATAGCGGCCTCGGTTGTACTCAGCGCGTTTTGCGATGACTGCCGCAAGCTCTCGCTCAAGGCGCTGAACTGTTGCCGGGTCAGGCTCTCCATCTCCTGCCGCTCCTGCTCGGCCTTGGCCCTTACTCGTTCGGCCAACGAACTGGCTGAAGTCCCAATGTTCTGCATATATGCCTCCTTTCAGGCGTAATTTCTCTCCGCTGTCGGGGTCTTTGACGGTGATGTAGTCTTTACCCGCCCGGTTGATTGCCAGCCCGGCCTCCTGCAAGGCCATGAGCACCTCGGCGCAGTTGGAGGCCTGCCCCAGCTCCACCTTGGCCTGCATGTATTCGTGAATAGCCTCCTTGGCGGCGGCTCTGTCATCCGGTTTTGGCGTTTTGCCCCAGCGCAGCAGCCGCGCCCGGTGCAAATCCGTATGGGCTGGCGTGAACATGCGGATGCGGGCCGGATCGTCCGGTCTGGCCCAGCCCTCGCGGTGATTGTGCAAGTCGCGGAACAGGTCAAAGTGTTTCTGCCAGCCGGGCGGGCAAGGGTTGAACGCCTTGCCGCTGGCAAGCTCCACACGCGGAATCACAAAGTGCAGTTCGTGGTGCCCAGCGTGAATATGCCGCACCCAGAGAATATTGCGCTGATCCGCTTCCAGCCCGGCAAAAGCCAGGGCTTCAAAATCATCCATGACGCGCTGTTCCTGCTCCGGCGTCACCGTGTCGTCGGGGTGCCATGACAACGCCCCGGCGGTGAAACGCCATTTGGTGTCCAGCGAGTCGATGAGCGCCCGCGTCACCTCCGGGTCGCCGCGCAGCACGTCCGGCAGATGAGCATCGCGTCCGGGGTAGTCTTCACGCACAAGGTAGTTGGTGGGGCCTTCGCCCGCGCCTTGGCCGTGAGGGAACACTTTCATATACATGGCGCTTCCTCTGATGCGGAATTGGGCGCGGGGGGGCCGACCGAAGGCGGCGAAGCCGTGCCCGTTGGCGAGTCTTCGAGCCTTACGGGCATCGAGAGCAGAGCTGTGTCTGCTCTTACCGCATTTTCAAGGCTGACCAAGGCGGTGAGCACGTCCAGGGCCTCGGCGCGGCTCTTGTGGATATTGGCCCAGCGGGCAAGCTGGTTGAGGTTCGCGCCAATGCGGGCGAGCTGCCGGACGCGCTCTTTCTCCAGAGGCGTCTGCCGCAGGCGATAGTCCAGGGCACGCTGGCGGATGAAATCCGTCACGGTCTGGCCCTGGGCTGTGGCCTTGGCGGCGATGGCTTCCTTCTCCGCCGGAGTGACGCGCAGCTTGATCCACGCGCTGCGGGTGTCGCGCTCCGGTTTCATGGCCTTGGTTTTTGGGCTTTGATGGGGGTCGAGGGGGCGGAGCCACTCGCCAGCCCCGGCAGGGGGCACCGCGTCAGCGTGTGCCCACAACGGGTAGGCTGGCCCTCGCCTTTAGCGCCATAGGTCGGCACGCAACGCTCTACGGCTGCGAAATATGAAAAAAGCGAAAGAAGCGAAAAAAGCCTCATGAGCGGGCCTCCCTTTTTTCGCTAAATTCGCCTTTTTCGCTTTGTTCGCTTATTACGCGCAACGCTATTATGAGCCGGGGGCGGCCTGCGTTTTTCTGCTTCAGGATGCTGATGCGCTGTTGCCCCTCCAGTTGTTGCAGCAGCGGTTGCAGACGCTCGCGGGGCACATGGCGGTTGAGGACGGCGCTGAGTTCCGTGGCTGTGAGCGGCCCGGCCTTCAGCGCCTCCAGCACCTTTTCTTCCAGCGGATCGGCCACGCGGTCGCCAAAAATATACAGCGCCGATTCCTGCGCATAGTTCCACATGGCCAGGGCGGCCTGTAGGTGGTTTTCGGCAATCCGCTCCGCGCCTTCCAGCAGTGCATAGATGAGGGCCAGTCGCAAGGTCTGGGCCTCAGCACGGTTGATGATGCTTCCGGCAAGTCCGCTGTGCTCCTGTGAAAGCTCGGTGTACAGGCTTTCCCACAGCGCCACGGCGGGCGGCGTCATGGTCATGGTTCCGCGTCGCTGGGCAAGGCCCACCAGCCGCCAGAGTTCGCGTTGCAGAGGGGCAAGCTCCGCGTCCGGCATCCGTGAGGGCAACGGCACCAACTTGGCGCGGCGGGCACAAACCCAGAGGAAGCGATTGCCGAAGCCATTCACGGCCTGCACCTCCCCCAGGCACACGGCCAGTTCCTGCATGGTGATGTGGGTCAGAATGCTGATGTGCGCCCCGCGCACGGTCACGGAGTTGTTTTTGGTGAGCGGCGCGTAGTCGCCAGAATCCCAGAAGCAGCGGATACCCATTGACAGCGTGTTGCCTTCACGTTTGGTGCAGGCCAGCCCGCTGGCGAACTCCTCGTCCAGAATGATGAGGCGTTTGTCGCCCTTCTCGCGGATGGGCTCGTTGGGATTCTGACGCTGGTGGCGCTCGCGCTCTTCGTCCGACTCGTCGCGCACATGATGGGCCAGTCCTTCGCCGGTTGAGAGCGGGCCGCCGCTTTCTCTGGCGGGCAGGGCCACGCCCCAGCCTTTGAGGTCGGCGGGTTGGCAGTGTTCGCGGCCAAAGAGCTTGGTCACGGGATGGCGCGACGTGCCTTTGCGGGCCTTGCTGGAATTGCCGCAGATGACGGCAAAGAGGCGCGGCGGGTGGATGGTTTCGCCAATATAAAAGTGTGGGCCAAGGCCGGAGCGCCCGCCGTAGCTGTAGACCTCTGCACCGAAACGCACCAGGGCGGTGATGCACACCGCCGCCGGGTCGGCCTCGCTGTTCCGGGTGGCCAAGCGCACAAAGTCACCCAGCAGGCCGGGGCAGGCATCCCAGGAAAAGCGCGGCCACTCTTTCAGGGCAAGGTCGTCCGTGTCGGGCGGCGGGGCTGTGTCTGCTTGCACTGCGGCCACATGGCCACCATTACGCGACGGAACGGAGCGGCAGAAGTCTTCCGCTGACATGGCTGATTTCAAGGCTTCGTGCGGATCAAAATCCTCTGGGGCAGGGTCGGCCACATCCCATTTCTCAGGAAGGCTTGTTGACGGCAGCACAATATGAACGCTGGCGGCAATGCTCTTCAGCAGCGCGGCAATCTCCAGCGCGGCCTTGAAGCCCGCCTCGTCATTATCCGGCCAGATGGTGACAGTGCGGCCTGCCAATGGCGACCAGTCCGCTTTGCCCACGGCCTTAGATAGTGTCGTCAAACTATGAATAGTATGATAACACCTCTTCCTGCATGACAGGAGAAGCTATGCGCGCACATCGACGACATGATATTTGTAACAGGGTTTGGGAAAATATACAGGCACATCTTCCCGGCAAAAAGGGGAGCGTTGGTCGCCCGGCCGGAGACAACAGGCTGTTTGTCAACGCGGTATTCTGGATATTACGAACGGGAGCGCCATGGCGTGATCTGCCTCCTGACCTTGGGGACTGGAAAAATACCCATCGCCGGTTTTGCCGTTGGCGTGACCGGGGTGTTTGGGAAAAACTCCTTGAGGTGCTCGTGGTTGAGCCTGACTATGAGTGGTTGATGATTGATGCGAGCCATTGCAAAGTGCATCCCCATGCTGCTGGAGCGGTTGGCGGCAACCAGGCGATGAGTCGCACAAAGGGGGGGCTCAACACCAAAATACATCTGGCCGTGGATGCGCATGGTATGCCGCTTAGAGAGGTTGCCCATCAGGGCTCCTTTTTTCAATCAATATGGATACTGTTTTCGTCTGTCGAGAACCTGGCCGCAGCAGCCCACGCCCCATCACACCCGTGCGAAAGCCAGAAAGACGATGTGCACGGTCACCAGCAGCAGCACAAAAATACTTCTGGCCGTTGCGGCGGAAAGGGGCAGGCCCATGGCGCGCAGGGCAAGAGCCCTGTTCTTGCAAACCGCAATGCAGTCCATGCACAAAGAGCAGCCAAAATCTGTTTTGCCCTGTACCCGGCTTGTTGCAGAAATGGCCCTGTACCGGCAGACATTCTCACACGCGCCGCAGTTGTCGCATTTTTCCGGCGCCACGCGAATGCGCCACGGCGAAAGCTTTCCCAGCGTGCTGACCACAATGCCCATGGGGCAGAATGCGGTGCAGTGCTCCATACCGCCGTATTTTCGGGAAAGCAGGGCCATGCAGAGCAGGCTCGCGCCCACAAAGAGCGCGGAGGCCGCCAAGGCAGCTTCCAGAGGCAGCTCTGCCATGCGCAGAGTCAGCGCCACCGCTGCCCCCAGAGCCAGAACCAGCAGCCTGCCGTGGCGTGCCGCCCGCCGCAGGAGGGGCGGCAGCGGCCTGACGGGCCTGCTCCCCGCTACAGCGGCATCCAGCGGCCCGAAGTAGCACAGCATGCTGCACCATGCGCTGCCCACGAGCAGCGCCGCAGCAAGGGCCAGCGCGAGCATCATGCCGGGCGTGCCGCGAAAAACAGGGCCAAAAACGATGAATCCCGGCACGGGAATGTGCAGATTTCCGGTCATGAGCAGTTTTTCCACACCCAGCAGACCAAGGATCAGCTGCCCAAAAAATACGCACGAAAAAAATGTCCAGACCAGTTTTCTGCCTCTGCGGCTGCGCTTCGGGTCAAGAAGCAGGGTCAGCACAAAAACGCCATACCAGGCGAGGGGGATGATCTGCGCCTCTCCCCAGCGCGGGAAAAAGCGTTCGAGCAGCAACAGGGGCACGGGGGAGAGACTGGCCAGGGAGTGCACTGCCCAGAAGGAGCAAAAGAAAACCATGCCTTTCATCCGCGCCAGAGGGTCTTCTTTTCCGGCGTGGCTCTGGCTGCCGTACAGGGCAATGGCCCCCAGACAGGTGATGCCGGCAACACTCCACACAATGAGCGCGGCGCGGAACCAGGGAAGCCCGGCCTGCATGCGCGCCTGCGCCAGAAAAAAAGCTGTGGAACCCCACTGGATGGCCCCCCAGAACAGAAAAAAACTGACCGCATACCGCTTCCACCGCGCATGCCCGCAATGCAGCAGAAGCACGCCGCAACAGCAGGCCACAAGCCCATACTCGGAAGCACGGAAAAAGTGCGCTCCCAGCAGAGCAAGCAGCAGGCTTGCGCCAGTCCAGCCCAGCGCCTGCCGCAGGCTGAACGTATGGTTGAGGTAGCGGAAAAATCCGGTGTTCTGCATAACGGTGTTCGTGGGGGCACAGGTGGCCGATGCCAGAGCTTCAGCCGTACGGATAGTGAAGGCAAAACGCTAGACGTGCGTTGCGCTGTCTTTCAGTGCGTCCACAGCCCAGGTATTGAGGCTTTTTCCGGAAACTGCGGCAGCCGCAGCGATCATGCGATGAATTTCTGGCGTCATGCGCACGGTCAATCGCCCGGAGTAAGGTTTTTCCGGTTCTATACCCCGCTCCCGGCAAACTTCAAACCATGTGTCCACAGAGCGGGCAAACTCCTGCCGCAGTTCTGCCGTTGTCTTGCCATAAAAAGTTACAGGGCTGGACATGTTGACAACGCAGCCGCAAAAGCTGTCCACAGCTGCGTCATAGTCGATCTGTGCCACAAAACCCTTGTACTCCATTGTCGCCATTGTTACCCCCTGCCAGGCGTGTGCCCCAAACGCTCAAGCCATTGCCGGATCGTACTCACAGCACCCTTGTCCGTCATGGGTGATGGATGTGGCCGGTGGAAGACGGCAGGCATGTGACCGGGAAAGACGACTGCCACACGCGAGCCTGCCCGTTCTTCAATATCTGCTCAAAGTGCCACAAAAAGAGCTTCAACATCTTTCCAGCGGATGGTACCGCTGACCGGACGTCTGAAGATCGCCCGCAGGGTGGCATCGTGTTTCCGGCTCAAACTCATGGACAAACAGTGTCATTTTTTGGTGCGAATAGCAAGAGGACAGTCGTGTCGGCTGCTGTTCCTTGCACAGTCCCGGCGCACCAGAAGCCCCGCCCGGAACAGGCCGAAAAAATGGGCATACGCGCAAACGTATGCCCATTCATGGGAAAGAAGCCTTGTTCGGCTGCGTCCCCGCACGGCTCGTGGCAGCCCCCCAGCTTCAAGATTGAACGGAGGGTGAGCGTTGGGACTCTGCGGCTAGAACGGCCAGATATTGTCCATCAGGCGCGTGAACCAGCCGGGCTTCTGCTTGTCGGCCAGAACGCCCTTGCCGTAATATTCAATGCTGGCATCGGCAAGCTGGGTGGAGAGCACGGTATTGTCCGCGCTCACGTCCCGCGAGCGGACCATGCCGCGCACGACCATGTATTCGGTTTCGGCATTGACGCGGATTTCCCGCGCGCCCTCGATCTCCAGCAGGCCGCCCGGCAGAACGCGGATAACGCGCGCCGCCAGGGATGTGGTCACATAATTCTCGCGCTTGGTCTTGCCTGTGCCATTGTGGGAGCTTCTGGAACTGGTGTCAAGAATGGGCAGGCCGATGGAGGCCTGCGGCCCCAGACTGGTGAAGGGCAAAAAGCCCACCTTGCTCTTGTCGAACAGGGCCGCCACCTCGTAGTTATTGCCCGCATTCTTGCTGGCTGTGGTTTCGGCCTTGTTCTGGGCCTTGGTGTTTTCCACCAGCTTGACCACCACAATATCACCCACGCGGCGGGCGCGGCTGTCGGAAAAGAGGGTGTCCTCCTCGCTGGCCGCGAAAAGCGAGCCGGGATTGTTGGCCCCATTGACATCCTGCCGGTATTCCTGCGCGGGCGTCACCGGCGGGTGGATGGCGGGCCGTCTGTGCGGGCTGCCTCCGCAGGCGGAGCAGGCCAGAAGCAAAAGCGCCAGCAGGGGTGCAAGATAACGTGTGTGCATATTCCTCTCCTTGGGTACAGGCTGTGCCCGTTGCGCGGGCTCAGCGGACTTCCACGGTGCTGCCGTCCCTGACGGTGGCGTAGACCTGTTTTTTGGTTTGCAGGTTGCGCACGGGCACGCTGGCTCCCGGTTCGCCGTCGGCCATGACCTGGGCCTGGGCGGTGATGCGCAGATTGCCTTTGGCAAAAACAAGGGTAACGATGTCCCCACGGCTGACCATAAGCTGGCTGACCAGATCGCTCTGAACAATGGGCTCGCCCGTATTCAGACTGCGGGCGAGCTTCCAGGGGCCGCCTCTGCCGTCCCAGGGCACTTCCTGCAGACGGCCTGCGTTGACCCGCAAAAAGGTGACGGACTGGGCGGTGAGGGCGTCGCCCTTGTTCATGGGGCGGGCCGCTGCCGGAACCGTGATCCAGAGCACAAGGCTGGTTGTGCCCGCCACGCGCCGCAGAACGGTTCCGTCTGCCTCCTGCACGGCAAAGCGCAGAACAACGCGGCCCGGAGTCAGTTTGCCCGCCTCCAATTGTATTTTTTGCCGGGAATGGGCAAGAAAAATGTATTCCGGCAGGCGAAAATCCGTGAGTTCCGCTTCGCCGGGCATGGCCGCCAGAAGCGGGGTCAGGCTTTTGACAACGTAGGCGCGCAGATCATCCTCCCGAAAAATCAGCCCCCCGCGCTGAATGGTCAGGGATGAAGGCAGGATGCAGCGCCCGGCCATGTCCTTGCCCAGCGCCTGCCACAGAGCCTGGGAAAGGCGCGAACGGTTGATCTGCGAGGGTTTTCCCTCGTCAGGGGGAGATGCCCAAAGCGGTTGCGCGCGCAACTGCTCCCACACCTGCTGGTCCATATGCCCCAAGGGCAAGGCGATATCGCCGAGGAGCACCATGTCGGTATGCGTTACTGCGGCTGGCAGAATTTTGAGCCGCCAGTCGTTCTGCCCCAGCATGTCCAACTGCCCTTCCCGTGCCAGGGGAGTACTGTTGGCCGCCAGTTGGCCGCGCACCCTGGCCGCGCGGGGACTTTGCGCATCAGCCTCCAGAGGCAGGCTCCGGGACTGGGGAGCGGAGATCTGTGTTTTGATCTGGCTTGGCGAACGGCGGTGACTGCGGTCATTGTCCTGCCAGACGGCGGCGGGCACGCCTCCCAGAGCCGCGCCCTGCGCCGTGACGCCGCAAAGGATGAGCCCCGGCAGGCAGAGAAGCCCCACGCCCCCGCGCAACAATGTCTGTATGACCCCGGCAATCCGCATGGTTGTCGTCCGCAAAAAAGTGTTTTCTAGCTGCGCTTGAGCTGCACGGCTATGCCCAGCATGGAGTCCGAGGTCTGGATGGACTTGGAGTTGACCTCATAGGCGCGCTGGCCAACGATCATGTTCACCATTTCGTCCACCACTTCCACGTTGGACATTTCCAGAAAGCCCTGGGCCAGGGTACCCACGTTTTCTGTGCCGGGCACGCCCTCAATGGCTTCGCCCGAGGCTTCGCTGGGGGTGAACAGATTGCGCCCGCGCGCGTCCAGACCGGCGGGGTTGATAAAGGTGTACAAGGGGATTTCCGCTCCGGCCAGTTCCTGGCCCTGGGCGTCCAGGGCGGCGATGTGCCCGGAGGAGGAGATGGAGACGGTTTTGGTTTCCGGCGGGACAGAAAATTCCGGCTGCAGGATGTATCCGTTGGCCGTGACGACCGTTCCTTCCTGATTGATCTTGAATGCGCCCGCGCGGGTGTACATGAGCTCCCCGTTCACGTCCACCTGAAAGAACCCGTCGCCTTCAACGGCAACGTCCAGCGCATTGCCGGTGTTCTGAAAGTCGCCTTGCGTGTAGAACTTGTGCACCGCTGTGGGGCGTGTGCCCATGCCCACCTGAATGCCCACAGGCAGGCGGTTGTCGCCCTCCACAATGGAACCGGCCATGCGCATGGTCTGGTACATGAGATCCTCGAACTCTGCCCGGCTTTTTTTGAAGCCCGTGGTGTTCACGTTGGCCAGATTGTTGGAGATAACGTCAATATTCAGTTGCTGGGCGATCATGCCTGTGGCGCCCGTCCAGAGGGAACGCATCATGGGGGAAACTCCTTGTGCTCTGCCGGTTCAGCACCGGCCCTGCGGCGCGTCTGTGCGCGCGTGTCTGGTCAGCCCGCTAGCCTATGCGGCGGCCCACTTTTTCCGTGGCGGCGCGGTCCAGCGTGTCTGACGTCTGCATGACTTTCTGGTAAGCTTCAAACTGGCGGTGCACCTCGATCATGTTGACCATTTCGGGCACCACCTCCACATTGGCCGCTTCGGTAAAACCCTGCTCCAACCGCGCCCCGAGCAGATAGGCATCACCTTCTTCCACCTGCGCCGTGGGACGGGGCCGGTAGAGATTGTTGCCCATTTTTTCGAGATTCTGCGGGTTGTCCACGCTGACAAGGGCGATCTGCTCAATGACGGCATTGTCTGCCAGCACCTGTCCGTCCCTGCTGATCTGCACATGCCGCGTGCCGGGAGGAATGACGATGTTTCCGCCCAACCCCTGCACCTGATAGCCTTGAGGCGTCATGAGCACGCCGTCGCCATTGACCACAAAGGCCCCGTTGCGCGTGAGGTAGGGGCCGGTGGGCGTGTTGACGCGGAAAAAGGCGTTTTCTCCGGTAATGGCCACATCCAGATCGTTGCCGGAATATTGCAGCGACCCTTGGGCAAAATCGATGCGCGAAACGGCCACGCGCGGGCGGGCCGCATTTTTCGGCTCGGGAAAGAGCGGGTCTGACCGCAGATGCAGGAGCGGCTCCCGGATCTCGTCAAAGGCATAGGTGATCATGGTGTCCTTGAAGGCCAGCACGTCTCTCTTGTAGCCTCTGGTACTGGCATTCGCCAAATTGTTGGCGATGAAATTCATCCTGTGCTCTGTGGTCAGTGCGCCGAAAAGTCCGCTGAACATGCCTGCCTGCATATGAGGCTCCTTCTGTTGTCCGCTCCGGCGGTTTTGCCGTGCGGCATGGCCCAAGGGCTGTGCGGAGTTTTATGCAAGGAGCGCGCCAACAGCGGGAGCGAAAAAGGGAGAAACGCGGTGTGCGGGGCAAAATTCCGGCCTGCCCGGCTCGCCGGGGCTGAAACTCTGCGAAAAGGCAAACTCTGCCGGAGTCAGGATTTTGGCTGTCGGCTTTTTTTGAGGGGCTTGGGGGGCGTAAAGGCTTTTTCGAGGAGATGCCTGGCCGTGTCGTCGCGCACGCTGCGGCTGGGGCTGCCCAGCACCACAGCCAGCAGGCGGACATTGCCGCGCCGGGCGGTCACAATGATGTTGTAGCCCGAGGCTATGGTCCAGCCGGTTTTGAGGCCGTTGACGCCCGCCACAGTGCGCAGAAGCATGTTGGTATTGGGCATGAGGCGGCCCCTGTGGGTGAAGGCCTTGGTGGAATGGAAGGAAAGCGCGGTGGGGTGCGCCGCCAGATAGGCCCGGGCAAGGGCCGCCATGTCGCGGGCGGAAGTTTTTTGCCCGGCGGCGGGCAGGCCTGTGGGGTTTTTGAAAACTGTGCGCTTCATGCCCAGGTTTCGGGCCTTCTGGTTCATGGTCTGCACAAAACGGCGGTCATTGCCGCCAACAACTCGGGCCAGGGCTGTAGCCGCATCGTTGCCCGAGGCTACGGCGGCTCCGGTGAGCAGATCCTTGACGCTCACCCGCTCGCCCGCCTGAAGCCGCATGGTGGAGCCGCCCACCGCCGCCACGGAGGAGGTGATCCTCACCTTGTCCGCCAGCCTGACTTTTTTTTTGCGCACCATGTCCATGGTCAAAAACATGGTCATGACCTTGGTCAGCGAAGCTGGAGGAATGGACAGGTCGGGATTTTTGGCAAAGAGTACCTTGCCCGTGTCCATATTGACCACAATGGCCGCGCGGGCGTTGACTGCGGGGCGGGCTTGCGGCACGGCCGGCGCGGCAAGGGCGCACCAGAGCGCGAGCAACAGAAAGAGGCGGGCAAAAACCGGCGTGCGAACGACGGTCTGGCCAAAATCAGGCCTGGCGGACGTGTGCATGGAGGGCATCAGCCTCTTCAACAGCCTGCATGGCAAGAACCAGCAGCACGGGGCCGACCACAAGGCCCACCGGACCGAAACTGGCCAAGCCGCAGAGGATGGTGATGATCAGAACAAAGAAGGGTGCCTTGATGCCCTGACGCAGAAAGAGGGGACGGAGAATATTGTCTACCCCCGCGACAACCACTATGCCCCACAAAGCCAGGCCGATGGCTGCCATGGTGCTGCCGGTGAACCAGAGAGACAGGCAGAGCGGCCCCCAGACAAGAGCCGTGCCCACCGCAGGGATGGGAGCCACAAGCGTGGCCAGCATGCCCCAGAAGGCGGGCTGGCGTATCCCGGCCACGGCAAAGGCAATACCGCAAAGAATGCCCTGGGCAAGGGCCACCAGCACAATACCCAACATGACGCCCCGCAGGGCCTTGTGGATGGCGTGGGTGAAGCGTTGCAGCATGTCGCCGGGAATGCGCAGTATCCTGCGGGCAACCTTGCGGATGGTGCGGGAATAGAGGGTAAAGAGCACCGTCAGGCTGAAAAAGAGAAGGGCCGTCCAGAGCACGGTCATGGTGCCGCCCAGAAAGTCCATGCTCCGCGTCAGCAGAATGCTCACGGTGTCGCCGAGCAGGCTTTCCAGCTTGTGCAGAAAGTCGTTGAGCATCTTGTCCAGGCGGGGATAGGCGGCAATCTGGTCGCGCCAGAGCTGGATATTGGCCACCCATTCGGGCGGCAGTTGGAAATTGTTGGCCTGAAGCTCCCGCAGGCGGGCAAAGCCTGCCGCCGCCTGCGGAGAAACCAGCAGCACCAGAATGGCGATGGGAATGGCCATGCAGGAAAGCAGCATCAGAAGGTATCCGCCCAAAGGCACAATACCGGCCACACCCTGCAGAAAATTCCTGTGGCGCGAGGGCGGCAGCCTGCGCGCCAGGCCGAAACGCCAGCAGCGCGCCTTTTTTTGCAGCGCCCGGTACTGGGGCAGGGTAAGGCAGGACAGGCAGGCCGCCATAAAAATGGTTATGGGCTGAGGCCAGAGCAACAAGGCCCATGCAACGGCGGTCAGCAGGTAGAGCAGGCGCGGCAGGGACAATGTCATGAGGGAGCCTTGGTGGTTTTGTGCTGCCGCCCGATGCGGCATGGTCCAACGCCGACGGCAAAACTGATAGCAGAGAATCGGGCGGCAGCCAAGTGCGTGCCTGATCCGGGGCGCGGCTTCCGGCGCGGCCCGCGCCTTTGCGTCACTCCTGCTGCATCCCCCTGGTGCCGTGAAAGTGCACGGCGGTCACTTCGTAGGTGACGCGCCCGCGCGGGATGTCCACGCTGACTTCATCCCCTTCGGAGCGCGACAGAAGGGCCTGCCCCACGGGCGAAAGAAAAGAGATGGAGCCTCTGGCAGGGTCCGCCTCGTCCGGCCCGAGAATGGTGAAGGATTTTCTTTCTCCGCTGTCCACGTCCTCCACTTCCACCGTTGCTCCAAAGGTTACCTTGTCGCCGCTGAGGGTATCCAGATCCACAACCTGATAGCGGGCCATGCGCGATTCGATATAATTGATGCGCGCCTCGGTCATGCCCTGGCGCTCGCGCGCGGCATCGTATCCGGCGTTTTCGCTCAGGTCGCCCTCTTCCCGGGCCTCCTTGATGGCCTGGATGATGGCGGGGCGCTCGCTTTTCAGGCGGGCAAGTTCTTCTTCCAGCTTGCGGTAGCCCTGAACGGAAATGGGAATACTTGTCAGTTCTGTCATGAAAAAATCCTTATGGTCTGTGTTTTCCACAGGCAGGCGCTCTTTGGGAGCGGCGTGTTTTTGTGTTTTTGCGCGCGTCCGCGCGATGGCCGTAAAAACAAAAAAGAACGCTGCGCGAATAAAAAAGCGCCGCTGCCCTGGCAGCGGGGTATCCTCGGGGCGGGTTCGCGCGAAAAAGGCCGAAGAGAGAAACCTCTCCGGCAAGGATGGCGTTCTTTTGAAAACTATAGCCGCTCACGGAGAAAGGGTCAAGCGCGCAAAAGCCTGATAGCCGGAGCAGACCGCTCGCCAGCCTGCCCAAGGCATTTTCATACCGCCCGGACACGATTTTTTGTCTCCGGGCAGGCAAACGCAATGAAGACTGGCCGCTCCCGAAGAAGGGCTTTTTTCTTGACTTAATATCATAAAATAATATCATTCTTTCGTGAACGCCAAGCACAGGAAAACCTTGTATCTTGTTTTTCAACGCCCTGTCAGTGGCAATATCCGCTGGACGGACATTGAGGCTTTGCTGACAGCCCTTGGCGCAAAAATAACAGAGGCCGAAGGGTCACGTTTGTGCGTCCGGCTTTTCAACGATCGGCGAGTATTCCACAGGCCCCACCCCTCTCCGGATACCGATAAAGGGGCCGTGGTCAGTATCCGCAAATGGCTGGAAGAAAATGGAGTACGGCCATGAAAAATGTCATGGACTTTGACGGCGGCTATCAGGCCGAGGTGGGTGGATCACTTGAGGCCAGGAGTTCAAGACCAGCCTGGGCAACATAGTGAGACCCCATTTCTACAAAAAAATTAGCAATTAGATCGGAAGA
>ERZ773099.1951-NODE-1951-length-14688-cov-13.169958_pt1 | contig 14688 bp, 13 predicted proteins | sample MGYA00511120_ERZ773099 | MGnify/ENA primary metagenome ERZ773099 (study PRJEB29015, sample SAMEA2738012) | human oral metagenome | biome: human oral; feature: human-associated habitat; material: dental | place: China | collected 2104 ... | reverse complement strand
AGGGCCTGAACAAGCCGGTCAACGACCTCTCCCGCGGCGCCCTGGTGGAGGACATTATCAACACCGTCGCCATTACCGCCGTCCAGGCCCAGGGCTGAGGCCCCGGCGCCAGGGCACCCAGCTGGCCAGCGGGCACCCGCCGGTTCCCGCACCGCCACCCGCTGGCTCCCGGGCGCCCGGGACCGGGCTTTCTGTCCGGCTCGGCTCGGCGCCGCAGACGCTGGCCCCGGGGCGCCCAGAACCGGGACACCACCAAGCAGCCCCGGTGCTCCCACCCGGGACGCCCGGGGCACCCGGCTAGGACGTCGTGCCACCGCCCTCCGGGCGCCCGACCCGTCCTCCCCCCTCCCCTCGGCACGAACCCCCCGTGCTGGTCGCCCCCCCGGGCGCCCGGCCCGCCCGGGGTCCGCTCCTCCAAGACACCGTTCACGCCACGAAAGGCCCTTGTATGTCCACCCGGACCGTCCTCGTCATTAACTCCGGATCCTCCTCCATCAAGTACCAGCTCATTGACCCCGACTCCGGGGACTCCCTGGCCTCGGGGCTGGTGGAGCGTATTGGCGACGCCGTGGGCGCCATCATCCACAAGCACGGCGGGGCCAGGACCGTCATTGACGAGCCCGTGCCCGACCACGGCTTCGGCCTGGCCGAGGTCCTGCGGCTGTTCGACCAGGAGGGTCCCAGCCTCAAGGAGGCCAACGTGGTGGCGGTGGGCCACCGGGTGGTCCAGGGCGGGAGCCACTTCTCGGGCCCGGCCCTCATTGACGACTCGGTGGTGGAGCTCATTGAGCAGCTGGTGCCCCTGGGGCCGCTGCACAACCCCGCCCACCTCAAGGGCATCGCGGTGGCCCGCAGGCTCATGCCCGACCTGCCGCAGGTGGCCGTCTTCGACACGGCCTTCTTCCAGGACCTGCCCGAGGAGGCGGCCCGCTACGGCCTCAACCGTGAGGTGGCGGACCGCTACTCCATCCGCCGCTACGGCGCGCACGGCACCTCCCACCAGTTCGTCTCCAAGGAGATCGCCCGGCGTCTGGGGCGTGACGACCTCAAGCAGATCGTGCTGCACCTGGGCAACGGAGCCTCGGTGTCCGCCGTCGTGGACGGTCACGCCGCGGAGACCTCCATGGGCCTGACCCCCCTGGAGGGCCTGGTCATGGGCGGGCGCACCGGGGACATCGACCCCGCGGCCGTGTTCCACCTGGTGCGCGTGGCCGGCATGTCCATTGACGAGATCGACCACCTGTTCAACCGGGAGTCCGGTATGAAGGGCCTGACCGGCCAGCAGGACATGCGCGAGGTGTGGAAGCTCATTGACGCCGGGGACCAGGACGCCCGCGACGCCATCGACGTCTACGTCCACCGCCTGGTCAAGTACGTGGGCGCCTACACCGCGGTCATGGGGGGCCTGGACGCGCTGACCTTCACCGCCGGCATCGGGGAGAACGACGCGCGGGTGCGCGCCGAGCTGTGCCACCGCCTGTCCTACCTGGGGGTGCGGATCGACGAGGAGCGCAACGCCACCCGCGTGGAGGGGCCCAGCACCATCTCCACGCCCGAGTCCTCGATCGTGGTGACGGTCTACCCGACCAACGAGGAGCTGGAGATCGCCCGCCAGGCCATGACCCTCGTCTGAGCCACCGGGCTGTCACCCACGGGTGACAGGAGCGGCCGGGTCTGTCCCCCACGGGGGACAGACCCGGCCACGGGGGCGCGGGCGCCGCCACCCGGGGGCTTGCATAGGGACATGGGCATCACACTGACCACCTCACCAGCTAACCGACAAACCCCGCAAGCCCCGCCATCCAGGCCCGTCCCGTCCGCACCGCCGGCCTGGATCCGGCCGACCGGTGCGGTCGGCGACCCCGCAGCGGCCACCGGCCCCGCCTCGGCCCGGAACCGCGGCGACTCCCCAGCACCCGGCACCTCCCCCGCCCCGGTGGACGACCTGGTGGTGGCCACCGACGCGCTGACCAAGACCTACAACGGCGTCAACGCCGTGGACGCCGTGAGCCTGAGGGTCCCCGCCGGCGGGATCTACGGCTTCCTGGGGCCCAACGGCGCCGGCAAGTCCACCACCATGAAGCTGCTGCTGGGACTGACCCGGCCGACCTCGGGGACCATGAGCGTCCTAGGCCACCCGGTGGGCCCGCGCACCCCGCTGGCACCAGGGACCATCGGCTCCCTCATTGAGGGCCCCTCCTACTACCCCAGCCTGACGGGCAGGGAGAACCTGGCCATGGTCGCCTCCTACCTGTCCCTGCCCGCCTCACGGGTGGACCACGCCCTGGCCACGGTGGACCTGGCCGACCAGGGCTCCAAGCTCGTCAGGCAGTACTCCCTGGGCATGAAGCAGCGCCTGGGCCTGGCCATGGCGCTCCTGGCCGACCCCCCGCTCATGCTCCTTGACGAGCCGACCAACGGCCTGGACCCCGCCGGGGTGGCCGAGATCCGCCACCTCGTGATGGACCTGGCCCGCCAGGAGGGGGTGACCGTCATCGTCTCCTCCCACATCCTGTCCGAGATCGAGCAGATGGCGGACACGGTCGGCATTATCTGCGCCGGGCGCCTGTGCTACCAGGGTCCGCTGTCCGGGCTCCAGGAGGAGGGCGTCATCGACATCACCGTCTCCGACCCCGACGCCGTCCACGCCCTGCTGGCCTCCCAGGGCATCCGGCACCAGGTGGCCCATGGCGTCGTGCGCACCCCCATGCTGCCCGACGACGTCGTGGGCCACCTGATCACCTGCATCGTCACCAGCGGCACCACCGTCTACCGGGTCCAGACCGTGCGCAGGACCCTGGAGCAGGCCTTCCTGGAGCTCACCGAGCCCACCCACGCGGCTCACGCCCGCACCGTCCCGGGTGTCGGAGGGAGGGCACGATGAGCACGCTGCTCCTGGAGGTGCGCAAGATCCGGCGCAAGCACTACTGGCTCATGGCCGCGGGCGCCAGCGTGCTCCTGGTCCTGTGGTCCTCGGGGCTGGCGGCCACCAGGGCCGGCAGGGGGCCCGACTCCGCCAAGGTCGCCGTCATGAACCTCCACGAGGCGTTCCAGCTCATTACCCTGTTCGGGCCCGTCATGGTGGCCATCCTGGCCTCACGCCTGGTGACGGTGGACACCGAGGCGCGGATGGGGCAGATGATGACCGCCCTGGGACAGCACGCCACCACCCGGTTCTGGGGCAAGCTGGTGGTGGTCGGCCTGACCGTGGTGCTGGCGGAGGGGGCCGTCATCGGGTTCGCCGTCGTGAACGCCTCGGTCATGGGCCTGTCGGTGACACCGTCCTACCACGCCTCCCTGGGGCCGATCGTCCTCCTCCTGCTGGGCTCGGCTATCGCCGTCCCGGCCACGCAGATCGCCCTGTCCACCTGCGTGAGCAGGCAGGCGGTGGGAGTGGTGGCCGCCTGCCTGGGCGGGCTGACCTGCTCCGCCCTGCCCTACCTGCACCTGGGGTACCTGGGCTGGTTCACGCCCTGGGGGCTGGGCGCCGCGGCAGACCCTGTTGACACCCTGGCCTCCCAGACCACGTTCCCCCTGACCGGGGACATGGCCATGTCCCCCCACCCCTGGCTGACCGCCTCCCTGGCGCTACTCACCGCCGCTGCCTGGACCGCCGTCGCCTACCTCGCCGTCGCCCGCAAGGAGAACCGCCGATGAGCGCCGTCACCTCGACCACCGCGTACCCCACCGCCAGGAGCGCCGCAGGGCCCGCACCCCGCCCAGGCGGCCCCGCCGCGGCCCGAAGGCCCTCCGTACGTGCCGCCTGGTACTGGGAGAGGCGTAAGGCACCTAACAGGTGGTACTGGCCACTTACCGTTGTCCTGTGCTCACTGGGAGCGCTCATAGGCTACATGCAGTACCGCGACTACCAGGACGCGTTCGAGGCCCAGGAGGCGACCTGGGAGGTCGTGTGGGCCCAGTCCACGCTCATGCTGTCCATGCTGTTCCTGCCCCTGGCCGTGGCCGCCTTCACCGCCCAGGCGGCCTCCGGGGAGCACGCGGGGCGCAACTGGCAGCGGATGGCCGCCAACCGTCTGGAGGGCGTCATGGTGGTCGGCAAGCTGCTCCACGCCCTCCAGGCAGCCCTGTTCACCGCCCTCATCCTGGTCGGTGAGATCACGGCAACGGGCCTGCTCCTGGGTTTCGACGCCGCCGACCTGGCCCGCTACCTGCCCCGGGTCGTGCCGGTCACCCTGGCGGTGTGGGCTATCGAGGTCCTGGTCATGTGGCTGGGCGTGGTCCTGGAGTCCTTCGCCGCTATGATGACCACGGTGTTCCTCATCACCGTCACCGGCCTGGCGCTGAGCCTGGCCGCACCCGCCCTGGCCGCCATCGACCCGATGGGGCTGCTGACCCTGGCCTGCTCCAGCTACTCCCCCCGTGACATCGCCTCCCCGGGCTCCGTGCTCACCGCCAGCGTCGTCTGCCTGGCCTGGGTGGGGATCCTGGCCCTGGCCCTGCGCGCCGGCGTCAGGCGCAGGTCGTGACGGCTGACCCGCCGTCGGCCCACCGCACCTTCTTCGACCAGGTCAGTGCCGCCTGGCACACCTCCACTGACGGCCTGTGGATCGGAGCGGGTGCGGTGGGCCTCTACCAGCTGGTCATCTGGCTGCGGCTGCGGTTCCTCCAGCCCGCCCTACCAGGTGGTACCGGCCTGTGGGTGGCGGTCAACGTGCTCATTGTCCTCAGCCTGGTGGCACGACGTCGGTGGCCGCTGGCCGTGACGGCCCTGACCTCCGTCGCCATGGCGGTCACGGGTCCGCCGGGCCTGCAGGCCGGCATGTTCGCCCCGCTCCTGGTCTCGGTGTACGCCCTGGTCTCCCTGTCAGGCACGCTCCAGCGGGTGGTCGGGCTCGGGCTCGCCGTGCTCGGCGCCTGCGGGCCCGACTCCCTGGTTGACTCCGACCTGCCGCTCCAGACGAGGATCCTCTCCAAGTGCCTCATCCTGGTGGTGGTGGCCGCAGTGGCCCTGCTCCTGCGCTCCCGCCGACGGGCCCTGGAGCTGTCCGACGCCCGCCTGGCCGCCCAGGCCGCCGGGCACCGCCTGGCCGCCCAGCGCGACACCGCCCGCCGCCAGGCGCGCGTGGCCGGCGAGCTCCACGACTCGGTGGGGCACGCGCTCACCGCGATTATCGCCCTGTCCGAGGGGCTGCGTGACGCCAGCGACGACGCCATGGTCAACGAGGCCGTCGACATGATCAACTCACTGGCCCGTGAGGGCCTGGCAGACACCCGCAGTGCGGTCGCCTCCCTGGCACCGCCCCCGGGGTGCGACGGCGGTGGCGGAGCGCCCGACGGCGTCCCCCGCCAGCCCGCCCCCGGGGCAGGCCGGTGGGGGCGGGCTGGTGGAGGAGTACCCGGTGGCGGGGTGCCGCACAAAGCGGGGCCCGGCCTCGGCGGTGGGATGCCCGCCCCCACCGCCCGGGAGGAGGCACCCGGTGAGGAGGTCGCCGACCCGCGCGGGTGGGGGCGGATAGACACCCTGCTGACCACCGTGCGCGGCACCGGCCTGAGCGTCCTCCTGGCCGAGACCGGACGGCGTCCGGAGGACCCCGGGCTCGGCGGGCTCGTCTTCACGCTCTCACGCGAGGCCCTGACCAATGTCATGCGTCACGCCACCGGCGCCACCAGGGTGGTCCTGGCCCTGGACCACGGCCCGCAGGCCACCGTGCTCACCGTGTCCGACGACGGCTGCCCGGCCGGAGGCGCTCCGGGGGCGGACGTGCTAGATGGGAAGGGGACAGGGGACGAGGACGGTACGGCCCGTGCTCACCCGGCCGCACCCGGGGCGCAGGACGGTGCGAGGGCGGGCGAGGGCACCAGGTGGCTCACCCCGGCCCCCCAGGGACCGGGGGTGGGCCTCCCCCGCGAACCGGCGTCAGGCGTCGGGCAGGGTACAGGACCGGGAGCCCCTGCGGCGGCCACCGGCACCGGGCACGGCCTGGCGCACCTGCGCGCCCTCGTCGCCGAGCACGGGGGTACCCTGAGCGCCGGGCCCGTACCGGACGGCTGGAGGCTGCAGGCGGTCGTCCCCCGATGGGAGACGCGGTCGGTCCACGGGCACCTGCCTGGCCCACCGCAGCCGCTCATCCCCCGCTGGAGGGCGCGGCCACCGGCACGCATCGGCCCCGCCCCGGTCAGCCACCAGGAGGACGTATGAGCGTCACCGTCATGGTCGTCGACGACCAGAAGGCCGCCCGGATGGGCCTGACGCTCATGATCAACCGGGCCGGGGACCTGCGTGTGGTCGCGCAGGCCGTCAACGGCCAGGACGCCGTCGACCAGCTAGAGGCCCGCGCCAGGGCCCGCCAGGCGCTGCCGGACGTGGTCCTCATGGACGTACGCATGCCGGTCCTCAACGGGGTCGACGCCACCGCGGTCATCACCCGCCGCCACCCCGTGGTCAGGACGCTGGTGCTGACCACCTACGACCAGGACGAGTTCGCCTTCGGGGCGCTGTCCGCCGGGGCGTCGGGCTTCCTGCTCAAGGACACCCGTACCGCCGACCTCCACCAGGCGCTGCGGGCGGTGGCCTCAGGGGACGCCGTCCTGACCCCACGGGTGACCCGCGAGCTGCTCAACCGGCACATGCTGCGGCCCCCGGCCACCCCGGCCCAGCGGGCGGCGCGCCAGCGCCTGAGGCACCTGAGCCAGCGTGAGCGCGAGGTGGCCGAGCTCGTGGCCCAGGGGCTGACGAACGCCGAGATCGCCCAGCAGCTGGTCATCGCTCCGGACTCGGTCAAGAAGAACGTCACCCGCATCCTGGCCCGGCTCGGCCTGCGCGACCGGGTCCAGCTCGTCATCCTCATGCGTGACGCCTGGTAAGCGCGCCCACCCCCCGCGAGAACGGTACTTATTCGCCGCGAGAACGGTACTTGTTCGTCGTGAGAACGGGCCCTGCTGACAGGTAGCCGCTGGCGGGCGGACCGGCCTGCCCGCGCCCAGTCCCCTACCACCGGCGCGGATCCAGTTCCACGTCACACCCGCCGCCCCCGCCCCCTTAAAACAGGGTGCCGCCCTCCTGACGCAGACGGGCCCGACGGGCGGCAGTGGCACCGGGGACGACCTCGGCCACCCCAGCCTGACCGGCGTCAGCCCCGGCGGACCCGGCAGGACCGGCGGCCCCAACGGGACCGACAGGACCGGCGGCCCCAACGGGACCAGCAGGACCGGCCGCCCCAATAGTCCTGGCTCCCGAGGCAGAGGGGGCGACGCCCTGGTCCCCTGTGCCCGATGGCCCCCGGGTCCACCCCGGCCCGGCGGGCACGGCCCTACCCTGCTGGTAGGCGGTGGCGGCCGCCCGGGCACGGGAGTCGGCGGCCTCGTTCATGGGGTGGCCCACGTGCCCGCGCACCCACTCAAAGCGCACGGCCCGCCCGGTGAGGGCGGCGTCGAGCTCACGCATGAGGTCGTCGTTGAGGACGGGCCTGCCGTCGGCCTTGCGCCAGCCGCGCCTCTTCCAGCCGTGACGCCACTTGGTCAGGGAGTTAATGACGTACTGGGAGTCGCACTGGATGAGGAGCTCCTCCCCCTGGCCGGAACACGCCGTGGCCCGCAGCAGCTCCAGGACGGCGGTGAGCTCACCGCGGTTGTTCGTGGACTCCGGCCAGCCCCCGGCGGCCCAGCAGGAGTCGTCCACGTACCAGGCCCATCCGGCGGGCCCGGGGTTGCCCAGGGCGGATCCGTCCGCCGCAGCAGTGATCGTCATACCCCGCACCCTACTGGCTCCCGGTGCGCCGAGGCTGCGCCCTCGCCCCGGGCGGCTCCACCCACGTGGTGCCACTGGCCCGGCGCTCCGGGGCTGCATGCTGGGCTGCGTGCTGGGCTCCGGGACCGCGCCACACCCCGGTCCGTTATCGCTAATGATCCCCACGATCCCGTCTCCCGCCGTTATCCTGGTGTACAACAGCCCTTGGTGCGATCCCCTACCAAGGCGGACCTCCCCCACCGTGCCTGGTGGTCATCCCGAAAGAAGGTCCCATGTTCTCTCCGCACTTTTGCACCACCGCTATAGTGACGACCGTTTTCCAGATTGTCAGCGCGTACTTCCTGGCCTTGGTGAAGGTCATGGTTGGTTCGTGGGCGGCTTTCGTTATCCCGGAGCCGGTACGAGCAGGCTTTATCGCGGCAGCCGGGCTGATCATGCTGCGCAACCGGAACGGGCTCCCCGACCGCCACCTGGCGCTCATCCACGTGACGATCTGCTGCCTGGTGGCGTCGGTCTCCGAGATACTCCTGCTCCTCCTGGTCCTGGACGTTCCCGTCCTGCTCATCGTGTGCTACCCCGCGATGGTGCTCGGCCCGGGAGTGGCCGCCGCCTACCTGGTCAAGCCCCGGGGCAAGAAGGAGCGAAACTAAGGACCGGCCCCGACGCGGGGCCCTGGTCCCCGCCGGGTGGGCCCGGCACCGGTGGGCAGGGCTCAGCGGAGGCGGAACTCCACGGTGACGCCCTCGCCCAGGTCGATCCGGTCGCCGTCGGACAGGGCCATGGTGAGCATGGGCGGCACCTCGTCCCGGGTGCCGTCGGGGTGACGCAGGATGGTGCCGTTGGCCGAGCCGAGGTCCATGAGCGACCAGATACCGGGTGCCGTGGTCATGACGGCGCAGTGGGACCGTGAGATCTCCACGGCGGGGCTCGGGACGCGGAGCACGGTCGCCTGGGGGCGGCCGGTGAGCGCCCGCGCGTCGGGGTCGCGCCCGATGACGACGTCGCGGACGACCTCGATGGGGGCGGACCCGGCGTAGATGAGGAACCCGGTGGGCATGGCCGGCAGGTTCGGGGTGTGGCGCATGACGGTGGCACCGTTGTCCCCCTGCGTCTCGTGCAGCTGGGCGAGCATGGCGGGGGTCATGGTGGCCTCGTAGCGCTCGGGGTTCTCCGCGGAGGTACCGGCCTGCTCGGAGAAGGCGAAGGAGCCCGGGGCCGCCGTCCTGTCCGAGGCGGCTGATGAGAACGGCGTCGCGGAGGGGACCGCCCGGGTCGGTACCGGGTCCGGACGGGAGGCGGCCGCCTGCTCCTCCGCGCTGGGGGCCCACAGGTGGCGTCCACGGCGACGTCGCCGGGGGGCGGGCTCAGGGGCGCCGGACCCTGCCGCCTGGTCGGGGGCGGTGGGCGACGCCGGGGCCTGCGTGGGGACCGGCTCGGGAGCCGCGGACCGCTGCGCGGCCAGGTCCCCCGCTCCGGCCTGCCCCGGCGTGAGCGCATGCCCCGGCACCGGGGTGCCCAGCGGCGGGGTTCCCGACGCGGGGGCGCCCGCTCCGGCACCTGGTCCGGGCTCCGGCACCTGCTGGGGGGCGGGAGCGGGGTCCGAGGGCGTGGAGTGCCTGGAGGCGGCGCGCCGGGAGGCCGCCCGTCCGCGCCGGGAGGCTGAGAACCGGTCCAGTCCGGCGGCCCGGTCGGCCGAGAGCCGTTCCAGCATGGAGACCCGTTCCGGTATCGCGACCTGCGCGACCACCGGCGAGGGCGCGGCCGGGGGTGAGGAGGGTACCGGCTGGTCCGGCACCGGTGAGGAGGGCGCCGGGGGTGGCGCCGGGGAGGGGGCGGACGACGTCGGTGGGGGCACCGCCCGGTCGGCCTCCAGCGCCGCGCCCAGGTCCGTTATGACCGTGGTCTGGGGCAGGGGGGTCGCCGAGGCCAGCAGCGTGGAGTCCATGACCATGGTGGCGGGGCCCGGGGCCGCCGGGGAGGAGCCGGCCACCTGCGAGGGCGAGGGCGGTGGGGGCGCCATGGTCGCCGCGGCCCCCGTGGGGGCGCCGAGGACCGGGAGCGAGGACGCGGAGCCCGGTGAGCCCACTGAGCCCGCCAGGGGCTGGGCGTCCTCCACCGGCACGGGCGGGGTGGAGGTCAGGGGCGGGGTGGAGGTCAGGGGCGGCACGGGCGCCCCCTGCCCCGGTGCGTCGGCCGCGGCCGGGGACGCGCCCGGGGGGGCGGCTAGCACGTCCAGCGGCGCCGGGGTGTGGTCGGCGCCCCGGGCCTGGACCATCTCGTGCAGGGGCCGGCCGACCCGCACCTGCCCGGCCAGGACGGCGTCGTCGTCCAGGAGGCGCCAGGCACCGTCCTGGGTGTCCCCGAGGGTGACGTCGAGGTACTCCCACTCCCCGGGGTCGATGGGCTTGCCCCACACGGGGGGCGACCACTCCTCAGGCTCGGCGTGCCCCAGGCGCCCGGCCTTGATGCGGGCCGACCCGATGAGGCTGACAATGACCTGGGGGCCAGCGAGGTCCAGGATAAAGGCGTCGGCGCGGGCGGAGGCTATGTCCCTGGCCCACACCCCTACCTGGACCCGGCCGGTCATGGCCTCCTCGGCGGAGCCGGTCCAGGCCAGCGGGACCAGGGCCGCCCCGCAGGGGCCGGTGACCAGGACGGCACCTTTACCTCGGTAGGAGTACCTGCCTAGCTGGAGCATCAGTGCCCCCTCTCTTCCTGTGGCCTGCGGGCCGTCTTCATGGGTGCGGGGCGGATGGAAAGGAGCCGACGCGCGTGGGCGGCCCGTGGTACGTCCTCGTCCCCGCTGGCGGCGGTCACCTGGATGACCACTGCCGTGGCGTTGTCCCGGGTGCCGTGGGTGATCGCGAGGTCCACCAGGGTGTTGGCGGCTGTCTGCGGGTCGGGGGCCTTCATGACGGCCTGCCCCAGCTGGCGAGGGGTGAGGACGGCGTGAACACCGTCGGAGCATAGGACGATCTGGTCCTGCTCGCACAACGGCACCCTGCCGTAGTCGGCCTCGGGCAGGCCCCGCATTCCCGCACCCAGGGCACGGGTGACCACGTTGGTGGGTGGCAGGGGGCTGGCCAGGACACCGTGGTCCCGGATCTCCTGGCGGGCGGAGTGGTCGCGGGTGAGCTGGCGGACCTGGCCGCCGGCCACCAGGTAGGTACGGGAGTCCCCGATATTGAAGACGATCCAGTGGGGGTTGTCCGCACCCTCCAGGGGAAGCACGCCGGTGAGGGTGGTGCCGGGGGCGGTCCAGGGGGCCTCGGGCGTGGCCAGGGCGGCGACGGCGACGGCGGCAGCGGCGATAGCACGGTCCAGGTCTACCAGGTCAGGGCGACGACCTGGTAGGACGTCGGGCCGCAGGCCGGCGGCCAGGGTGCGCAGGGCGGTGGAGGAGGCCAGGGCGCCGTCGGTGTGCCCTCCCATGCCGTCGGCGACGGCGTGGAGCGGGGGCTCAGCCAGCCAGCAGTCCTCGTTTTGGGGGCGTACGGGGCCGGTGTCCGTGGCGGCGCCCCAGCGCGTACGGAGTATTGGGCCGAGTCGTGACAGGTCCATGGCCCCTCCTAGGTGCGGGCGGTCAGTTGTGGCGCGGCAGCCAGGAACGAGTCTGCCATGGTCTGTTGGACCGGACCTGCGGGAGAGCAGGAAGAAGGTCCCAGGACCACGCTCCGCGGCGGCAGGTACGACATCCTCTTGCACGAAGGTGGTGGCATTAGTAACATCGAGGTCGTCCCCGTCACCCCGTCCCTACCTGGAAGCCTGAGACCGATGGCTGACCTTGAGATCATTGAAGGAGACCTGGAGAAGCTGTCCACGTCCATATACGCCGTGTACGCCGACGTGACGGACGCCCACGGCGTCTTTGCCGCCGTGGGCAACGCGGAGTCGTCCATGCCGGGCTCGTCCAGCGCCAGCAGCAAGATCAGCAGCGCGGTCACCACGTTGGACGACCAGCGCCGCGACCTCAAGAGGCGGTACAAGGACTTCAGCACGGACGTCAAGACCGCTGCGGACGCCCACTGGGCCAGCGAGGAGCAGGCCAAGACAAGCCTGGAGTCCGCGGGCCTGCTGGATGGCGAGCGTCCCCAGACGGATGCCGAGCGCCAGGCGGCCGCCTTCCTCGCCATAAGAGCCCGCCTGGAATGAGCAGGGCGTAATCATGCGTATGACGTACACGGTAGACGTTCAGATCTCATGACGATAGGAACAGATTATGGTAACGTGGAGTGATATTCAGAGGTGGAATCCGTCTGCGTTGACGAGTGCGGGGTCGTCTCTGCGTAGTCTGCGTACGACCCTGCTGACTACCTGTCAGGACGCTGAGGCGGCGGAGCGGGCGGTGCTGTCCCGGGGGCTGACGGTGACCCAGGCCCGGGAGGTGCTGCGGGGGCTGACCAAGAAGCACACGCGGCTGGTCAACGAGGTCAGTGAGCTCATGATGGCCACGGTCGAGGCCGCTGACGGGGTGGGTGACGTGCAGACCCTGGTGCTGGAGTGCACCCAGTACGCCCAGACCCACCCTGTGACCCTGAATGCCGACGGCAGCGTGACCTACCCTGAGAGAAAGGTGACCATGGGGGATCTGACCGCCTCCTACGGTCCGTCGGGGAACGCCTGTCATGCCGCGCTGACCGAGAGGGACGCCAACGAGCTGAAGAGCCTCGTGGCCAAGGCGCTGGCGCGGGCGGTGGAGGTGGACGAGGCCTACGGGAAGCGCCTGGACGCCCTGACCAACGGGACCTACACGTGCGTAGAGACCAGTGGCACCCACAGCCCGGGTCTGCCCAACCAGCCCCAGGCGGGGTGGTCACCCACCCAGGTCGCGTTCTGGTGGGCGTCCCTGACCCAGGCCGAGAAGCAGGCCATAATCACCGAGCACCCCGAGTGGATTGGCAACCTCGACGGCATCGACATGGCCTCACGCAGCCAGGCCAACCTCAACCGACTCCCCACAGAGCTCGCGAAGGTTGAGGAGGAACTTAAGGATATTGAGAAAAAGAGCACCGCGTGGAGCGTTAAGTACAGTAACACCAAAGACGCCGTCAACCCGTATTACGAACAGATCAAGAACGCCCAAGGAAGAATCAATGACATCAAGAAGATCCAGGAGCAGCTCACTGTCCATCCAGATCGCTCGCTGCTAGTCCTAGACACCTCGGGGTCTAAGCGGGTGCGCGCGGCTGTTGCTATTGGTGACGTGGACACCGCAGATCATGTAGCCACCTTCGTGCCCGGCATGGGAACCAACCCCGCAGACAAACTGGATGAGTACACGGGTAATGTTCAGCGTCTCAAGGATAAAATGGAATATTATTCTCAGAATGAAACTTCCGCAACTATTGCCTGGCTTGGTTATGACGCCCCGCCCGGGTTCCTTGAGCCCGGTTGGGGGGATGTCGCTGAGGTCGACCTGGCGAGGGACGGTGCTGAGAGGCTGAGTTCCTTTGCGGAGGGTATTAACGCCTCGCGAGCGGTATCGGGTGGCAGTGAGCCCCATCAGACGGTGTTGGGGCACTCCTACGGGTCGACCACGGCGGGCTTCGCCGCCGACCATGTACGGGCCGGGGTGATCGACGACCTGGTCTTGTTCGGGTCACCGGGCTCAGGAGTGCACGATGTACGTGAGTACAACCTGCCTCCGGGGCACGTCTACGTATCGGCGGTGGACAGTCACGACATTGTCCAAGGGCTGGGGACGGACGAGGACTTCGGTGTTGACCCAGTAGAACTTGACGGTGTCACCCATATCTCGGGTAACGTGCCGGAACCGGATGGTTACAGCTGGATGCTCAGCCCCACCGGGCGTCACGGCACGTACATGAACGAGGGATCTGAGGCTCTTAAGGATATGGCCAGGGTCGCAGCGGGGGTGTACTCGTGAGGCGGGTCCGTGGCTGCCTGGCGGCCCTGGTAATAGTGGTGGCCCTGGTTGCTACTGTCTCGTGCGCGAGGTCGGATGATGAGCGGCACCTGTGGTGGGACGGGTCCGCCCCGTTCAAGGAGCGTCAGAGTATCCAGGCTTACCAGGAGGTGGTGGAGGCCAGACTGGGCGAGTTCGTGGCCGAACTTGCCCCCAGCAGCGGTGGTGCAGTAATCATGCACACTTCTAATCTAAGCCCCTGCAAAGGCGGGGGTTACGAGTTGTACACCGCCTCTATTACTTTTAACCTTCCGGTGGAGTACTCGCGTGCCAGGGAGCTGGCCGGGCACCTGTTCCCCACCATAGGCCTGGACACCATTACCAACGACGACCATGACGGCGCCTTCTTCCACGACAAGATCAACGGCGGAGACATCGACCTCGTAGTAAGTATAGACGGTGCTATAACCATTGGCGGGGTCTCGGGTTGCCGCCCCAGCAGGGACGGCTCCGACCCCCGCACCACCCGCACCAGGCCCCAGTGGGAGACCAGTCTCCCACCACACCCACGGCACACACCCAAGCCAACCCACACACCAGCACCAGCTACCTCAATCCTGTCACCCACCCCAAGTTGACCAGCAACTTAGTCCGCGCGCCTGGATTCCCGCTCAGAATGAGGCCAGCACCTATGAACCACAGACCTACCACCCAAGTAGTGGTCCGCATCCTGCCTACAGCGTCCCCGGCTCTTGAGGATATGGTCAGGTTCGCGGTGGGGGTGTACCAGTGAGGCGGGTCCGTGGCTGCCTGTCGGCCCTGGTAATAGTGGTGGCCTTGGTTGCTACTGTCTCGTGCGCGAGGTCGGGTAACGATGATGAGCGGCACCTGTGGTGGGACGGGTCTGCCCCGTTCAAGGAGCGTCAGAGTATCCAGGCCTACCAGGAGGTGGTGGAGGCCAGGATGGGCGAGTACGTGACCCTCGTAAAGGCCAACAGCGGCCCGATCGTGGTCAGAGTCCCCTCCATTATCGTGTCTTGTCGAGGTGGTTACGAGATGACCACTGCTATTGTAGCTTTTGAAATGCCGGTTGACGGGGTGTGGGCCAAGGCGC
>ERZ773099.1950-NODE-1950-length-14689-cov-3.320623_pt1 | contig 14689 bp, 14 predicted proteins | sample MGYA00511120_ERZ773099 | MGnify/ENA primary metagenome ERZ773099 (study PRJEB29015, sample SAMEA2738012) | human oral metagenome | biome: human oral; feature: human-associated habitat; material: dental | place: China | collected 2104 ... | reverse complement strand
CAAAATGCCTGCGCACTTCCGGCGGCCTGTTCTTTGGTTTGGGGTCTCATGTATTCCGCAAACGGCTAGCAGCCCGGCTGATAAACCTGCGCTGCATGGGCCAAAAAGCCGGAGCGGGTATAACCGCAGGCTTTCGCTTTTCTGTCTGTTTCTTCCAGAATCGCCTTGGGCAGCGAGATGGTTACCCTGACCGGAACCATATCGAGGCTGGGAGCGGGGAAAAGCTGATACAGCACATCTTCGGGCATGGGAAGTCCATCTTCCTCCCGTATTTTCCGCACCATTTCTTTCACGTCTTCAAGGGGAGAAGGCGCAGGAACAGGCTTTTTTTCTGAAACCATATGCTGAAGAACAACCTCCAGAATATCTTCGCCATACTCCATACACTCTTCAACAGAATACCCACCCGTGACGGCATTGGGAATGTCCGGAAAGTACACAGAGTAGTTTCCTGCTTCTTCCTTCACAAACGCTCCGATATAGTAGGTTTTCACTGTACTTTCCCTCCGGAAACAAATGTGCATATGACTGGTGCACAAAAAACGGTTTCTTGCGCTCTCGTCCCAGTGCTTTTCATGTGCATGGCACTGCGTTCCGTATTTGATGGGCGAAGAACTTCCCCGCTTCGATCAACGAAGTTTTATGCCAATCTGTTTTTCGATGCTTGCCAGCGTGCCGATCGGGATGTCTTTGGCATGCCGTGGCACAAAGGTGTATTTGCCGTCCGGGGCTGTGACTTTGGTATGCTTGCTGCCTTCCTCAACGGTACAGCCCCATTCTGTCGTGAGCTTTTTCAAAACTTCTCTGGCAGTCAATGAGTGCCCCCTTCCACGCGACAGTACACATTCAGTACGTAAAATTTTAAGTACTGTCAAGATTTGGGGCCTCTCAATCAACCCACGTTTCGCATTTCAGATCGGGAACCCACGCGAACTCTTTCACATTGTGCGTTATGAGCGTAAAGCCCTGGGCTATGGCTTGAGCGGCAATCAGCATATCCATACCGCCTATGGGCGTGCCCTGCCTTGCAAGCATCGCCCTGATCTTTCCGTAGGCAAGAGCAGAGTCTGCGTCAAACGAGGCAATTTCCAGAGGCAGAAGAAAGGCTTCCAGCGCCAGAAAATTTTTCTCTCTGGCTGCGCTTTTTTCAACCCCGTACTGGAGTTCGGCAACAGTAATCGAAGATATGGCAATGTCCCCCGGCACAAACCGCTCAAAGTGCTTGCGCACTTCCGGCGGCCTGTTCTTTATCATGTAAATGCAGATATTCGTGTCCAGAAGAACGCGCATCAAAGCTCCTCCCGAACATCCAGAGGCGGCTGCCTGCGCTCGCCCATGAAATCCTGCGAGAACTGGCCAAGAGCATCAAAAAGCGTTTCCCACGGCTCAGTGTGCGGCAAAAGCACAACCGCCCTGCCCACACGCTTGATGGCAACGCTGTCCCCTTCAAAGCGGAATTCCCTGGGCAGCCGCACCGCCTGGCTCTGGCCGTTCCGGAATAATCTGGCCTGTTGCATGGCAACCTCCGAAATATATATTATTAATATATACCCGTAAGGTGAGGTGTCAAGACCCCGCCCTGCATGCGCGTTTCACGTTTGCAATCCGCACTCCGGCCACAGGCAAGTCTCCCTCTTGTCCGGGCAGTCATGATTTTCCTTATGTCATGGGCCACGGGCAGCCATAGAAGAAGCCGGTGGCACGCTCGCTCCAGGCTGTTGCCGTGCCGCGGCTATTTCAGACACAGCAGCGCAACAAACCCGGACACATGCCTTGCCACAAATTCCTGCTTTTCCACCGGCAAGTCCCGCAGCATTTCTTCGATATGCCGCGTATGCCGTGGCTCTGTACCGTCTGTTGGCCGGAAAAGATCAGGAACGGAGCGCTGAAGGCTTTCGGCCATGCGCGGCAGGTGGTCCATTTTCGGGGCCATTTTTCCCTGCTCGATCCGCGACAGGGCCTGATGCCCGATGCCCAGCATTTCCGCCAGTTATTCCTGCGTCAGCCCCAAGGTTCTGCGCTTGGCGCGTATGGTTCTGCCAAGCTGCCGGGTCAAGGTTTCTGGCTTGTTCATGGCGAAAACTCCCGTTTTTCGCCATGCTCTTGCTATTTTTGCGAGAAAATAATGGCGTAAAAATAGAATAAATTTGATTTAAAAATTGCAAAAAGATACATCCTGCCCAAGAAACACACGAAGGCGGCGTGCGCTTTCGTCAAAACCGCGAAGAAAAACTTCTTTTCTTATCCGTGTGACTGCTCCCCGGCGGGCGCATGCAAACCCTGTATCGGGACAACATGCGCCCAACCGGTATCCTCCTGCTCCGCCGTCCAGAGATCATGGCTTTTCTGCATGTTCAGCCAAAGTTCCGGGCTGGTGCCAAAAGCGCGGGACAGCCGCAGCGCCATATCAGGGGAGACGGCGGCGCGTTCGTTGACGATGGTGGAAAGCGTCTTGCGGGACACTCCCAGACGCTCGGCCAGAGAGGTCACGGTAAGGCGCAATGCCTTCATGTATTCCTCTTTGATCATTTCTCCGGGATGCGTCGGCTTGCGGGTCATTCTGCGTGGCATTCCATGCGTCATGGGTGTCCTCCTCAATGATAGTCCTGATAGTTCACAACATACGCGTTGCCGTTCTCAAAACGGAAAGTCAAACGCCAATTTCCGGATACCCTGACCACTAAATGCAGCCACAAATAGGGAGATTACGGGCTGACTTGCCGGCCATGTGTATCGTGTGTAGTGTTTACTGGCCAAGGGCTTTCAGGAAATAGGCGGCAAAAAGCACTGCAAGTACAGGCACCCTGATGGCCGTTGGACAGTGGTGAGCAAGGGCAGCCACGATATTTCCATGACCTGATCAAGCAGATTGAAAAGCAGATCAACGAGAAACTGCGATGAGCCGGTTCATGCGCCCGGCAAGGGAGCAACCATGCGTTTTCCCATGATTGTCTTCAAAGACGCCACAAGCGACTACGGCGGCCTGCTGCCGGACTTCAAGGGCTGCTGCCCTACAGGTTCAACCCTCGATACCCTGCTGGCCAGTGTGCAGGACGCTGTGGAAACCTGGATGCTGGGCGAAGACCCGGCCATCTTTCCCCGCCCGACAAGCCTGGAAGCAGCGCAGCGCCTGCCGGAGGCACAAGGTCGGCCCCTGCTGCTGGTGGATGTGGATACCGCCTTTTTGGACACGACCACCCAGCGCATCAATATTACAGTGCCGCGCTATGCCCTGAACCTCATCGACAAGGCAGCCAAGGCTCAGGGCCTGCCGCGCTCGACCTATCTGGTGCAGTCCGCTCTGGAGCGCGTCCAGGCCGGAGCCTGAACACCGCAGGTTCGCGAAACCTGCCGAAAAGAGCGGGGCTGGCGACAAGGCGCACACAGAATCAAAACTGCCGCAAAGGCAAAAGAAAAAGCCCCGCATTGCCGGGGCCGTGTGGTTCAGAAAATGCTTGTCAGGACTGCTTGCGGGTCAGGTAAAAGCCGTAGGCGCTCGCAGCCAGACCGATGATGACGTAAAAAATCCATGTCGCGGTCATTTGGCCTCCTTTGTCAGCACAAGGCTGACTATGAAAAAAATGACAGCCCATCCCATACCGGAAAAATTGTTTTGAAAAACAGCCAAGGCAATTCCGGCAACAGCCAGTTTTTCAAGGAAATCCGCAACCCGTTTTAGTCTGTTCATTGTGTCTCTTCCATAGATAGCCACTTTCACGGCGTCCGTCCAGTGAATGTGGAGGCATTTACCCGCGGCCCGCGTCATTCGTGTGCCTGACAGCCGCGCAGATCGAGAGTGAGATCCACTATCGTGGGCACATGGGTTTACGCATACAAAAGCCCCCCCCCGTGAGTTATTGAATAATTTCACATCAAACAAGGGGGCCGATTTTGATTTGCACCAACAATGGCGGCTTTATACAGCACGTCTTTCACGGTGACTGCATCAACGAACCTGACCCTGGCCGAAAAACACGCCGCACGGGAGGCCGCCACATGAGGAAAAGCAAAAAACTCTGTAATCCTTTTTCAACCGGAGGAGGGGAGGAATACTTCGCCGCCGCCCAAATGCAGAACTCGGTCAGCCACTGCGTTACCATGTGCTATCGCACCGACCTCACCCCCACCCACCGCCTGGTATTCGATGGCCGCACCCTCGACATCGAGGCGGTCCTGCCGGACGAACGCAAATCCCGCCTCGTGATTATGTGCACCGAGCAGGTGTAATCTTTCGCCGACCTGCTTTACTTTCTGCCTCCGCCTGCAAGTCAAAGTCGGTTTCTGCGGTTTGCTGTGGTAAAAATGCAGCACAAATCGTTTGACCGATACTCGACTCTCATCTAAAGTGCCAGACATTCCTCTTATTCTCCGGGGCTGCCCCTGGAACAGCTGCTTTCAAGGCCGGACGGTCCAAAGTGGAGAGCACATGGCATCAGAACAAAACCGCTGGCTTTCAGCCGAGGAGATTGCCCAACATCTCGGGGTCAGCATCGACACCATCTACCGCTGGATAGCGGGACGCGGCATGCCCGCTCACAAGGTCGGCCGTCTTTGGAAGTTCAAGACGGATGAGGTTGACGAGTGGGTGAAGGCTGGCGGCGCAGCTGATCGAAACAAGAAGGATTCGGAAGCATGATTACGGACTACCATGCAAGCTATTACGCGCATGAATTGAGTCGGGTCGGCGGCACTGGTGTCGACCGCCTTGGCCGTGCGTTGTTTGATGCATGCGTAGACTTGAATCCACACCAGATTGAAGCAGCTCTTTTCGTTTTACGCTCGCCCCTTTCAAAGGGTGTGCTGCTCGCCGACGAGGTCGGCCTTGGCAAGACCATCGAAGCAGGTCTTGTGCTATGTCAATACTGGGCGGAACACAGACGAAACATTCTGGTAATCAGCCCTGCCTCGCTCCGGAAGCAATGGGCTCTGGAGCTCTCCGAAAAATTCAACCTGCCATCCATAGTTCTGGATGCAAAAACCTGTAAGGATCAACAAAATCTGGGGGTTCCAAACCCGTTCAAGGACAAGCAAATCATCATTTGTTCCATGCACTTTGCCGCCAACCGGGCGGAAAAACTCAAAGAGATTGCCTGGGATCTTGTGGTTATTGATGAAGCCCACAAGCTCCGTAACGCCTACCGGGAAAGCAACCGACTGGGCCAGCGTATCCGCTGGGCAACAGAAGGTCGCAAAAAGCTCCTCCTGACGGCAACGCCGTTGCAAAACTCCCTGCTCGAACTCTATGGCCTTTCGACCCTGATCGATGACCGGCTGTTTGGCGACTTGGCGTCTTTCCGAACGCAGCACATCAACTATGGGGGTGACATTTCCAGCCTGCGGGAACGGCTGGGCGCATTCTGCTGGCGTTCGCTCCGCAGCCAGGTCATCGAATTCGTGCGCTACACCGAGCGCAAACTCATTACCCGGCCATTCAAACCCACGGAGCAGGAGCACAAACTGTATGAGGCGGTTTCCAGCTATCTCATGCGTGACGAAACCTATGCGCTCCCCTCCGGGCAAAAACATCTGCTGATACTGCTTGTCCGAAAAGTTCTGGCGTCTTCGCCCCACGCCGTTGCCGGAACGCTTGAGATCATGCGTGACCGGCTGTTGGATCTGCGGGACGAAGTCAAACAGAACGCGAGCGCCTTGGATCTGCTGATTTCTGGTGAGGACATTGATGACGATCTGCTCGATGAAGTCCTTGAGAACGAAGAAGATGGTCTCATCGATGACAAATCCCCAACACCTGATACAGAACCGGAACCGCAGGCTAAAAAGACAGATCTGGAAAAGCTCAATGCTGAAATTGAAGAGCTGACTGGCTACATTCTCTGGGCCAGAAGCCTCGGCATTGATACAAAAACCCGAGCGATCCTGACAGCCCTGGACGTCGGTTTCAGCGCCATGGATGAAATGGGAGCGGCCAAAAAGGTCGTCATCTTTACCGAATCCCGGCGAACCCAGAACTGGCTCAAAGACTTCCTCGAAGGGAACGGCTATGCCGGTCAAGTGCTGACCTTCAATGGCACTAACAAGGATGATGCTTCCGGCCAGATTTATCAGGAGTGGCTTGCCGCCAACAAAGACTCTGGTCGGGCGACCGGCTCTCGTCAGGTGGACCTTAGAGCAGCAATCATTGATCGTTTCCGCGACCGGGCAAGTGTATTGATCGCGACAGAGGCCGGTGCCGAAGGCCTTAACCTTCAGTTCTGTTCAGCCATCATCAACTTTGATCTGCCCTGGAACCCTCAACGCATCGAACAACGGATCGGTCGATGCCACCGTTACGGCCAGAAACACGACGTGGTGGTCATCAACTTCCTCAACGAGCGCAACGAGGCCGACCGGCGCGTCCATGAGTTGCTGAAACAGAAATTCAATCTGTTTACCGGCGTATTCGGTGCCAGCGATGACGTTCTCGGCTCCATTGAAGCCGGTGTGGATTTCGAACGCCGCATCCTGGAAATCTACCAGGGGTGTCGGAGCGAAGAAGAAATTCAGTCCGCCTTCGAGAAGTTGCAGAAGGAACTGGACGAACAGATCCAGACCAAGATGCGCGACACGCGAAAAATGCTGCTGGAGCATTTCGACGAGGACGTACACGACCGCCTGAAAGTGAATCTGGCTGGAACTCGGGAGCGTCTCGACCGTATTGGCCGTTTGTTTTGGGCCGTCACCCGGCATACATTGCAAAATCACGCTGAGTTTGACGACCAGAGCTTCTCCTTCACCCTTCAAAACAGCCCGGTTGCGCATGTTTCACACGGTCGTTATCACCTGATTTCCAAAACCCAGGAGAATGTGCCCGGCGAGTACCTGTATCGCCTGAGCCACCCACTTGGGGAGCACGTCATCCATGTGGCTTCAAAGCGGCCTTGTCCGCCCGCCGAAGTCACTTTTGATATTTCCGGGCACTCCACCCGTATCGCGGTGGTGGAGCGCCTCAAAGGGCGGTCCGGCTGGTTGAGCCTCCAGCAAATGCATATCGAGTCGTTTGATTCCGAGGAATATCTGCTTTTCTCGGGAATGGACGACGCGGGCAACAACATCGACCAGGAAACCTGCGAAAAACTGTTCAACTGCAGCGGTCAGAGCCGTCCCATTGCCGCGATTCCGGATTCCGTCAAAGAACGGCTCATGCGGGATCAGGAGCGCCATGCCAAGGCGACCCTGGCCAAAAACCTGGAGGAGAACAACCGCCACTTCTCCGAGGCCCGCGACCAACTCGACAAATGGGCCGAGGACATGGAAATGGCGGCGCAAAAAGAATTGGACGATATGAAGCGCCAGATCCGCGATCTGCAACGGCGCAGTCGCCAAGCTCCCACCATTGAGGAGCAGCACGGCCTGCAGGAAGAAATCGCCAAGCTCGAGCGCAAGAAACGCGCCTTGCGAGAGCGGATCTTCGACATCGAGGACGAGATTGCTGAAAAGCGCGACCAACTCGTGGAATCGCTCGAAAAACGTATGCAACAGAAAACAACTGTCACGCCGGTGTTCACCATCCGGTGGAGCGTGATTTAAGGAATCAGGAGATAACCATGCCATCTGCCGAACAACTGCGCGGCCGCCTTTTGAAGAAGCTTTCCGAGCTGTTCCAGCTGGACCAACCGGATCTTGATTTCGGCTTTTACCGCATCATGCACGCCAAGGCGCAGGAAGTTCAGGACTTCATCGACACCGATCTGCTGAAAATCGTGACAGATGCCTTCGGCGATGTGGACGAGGCCCGGAAGGCCGAGCTGCAGGCCGCCTATGAAAAGGCCATTCAGACCGCCAAGGATTTCGGCGTGCTCAATCCGGAAGATACCGAACCGGTCAAAAAAGCCAAAGCTGCTCTTGATGCGTTCAGGGATACCACCAGTGCCGAGGCCGATGTGTATGATCACCTGTATCGTTTTTTTGAACGCTACTACGACGATGGCGACTTCATCTCCCGTCGCTATTATACCCGGGAAACGTCCGGCAAGGCCGCCCCCTTTGCCGTGCCCTACAACGGCGAGGAAGTGAAACTGCACTGGGCCAACGCCGACCAGTATTACATCAAGAGCTCCGAGTATTTTTCCAACTTCACTTTCGATTTGCGGCAGGCACAGGAGATCCGCGCTTTGCGGCAGCAGAATCAGATTGGCATTCTGCCTGGTGTCGAGGATGCATCGCCGCGCAAGGTCCATTTTTGCGTTGTCGAGGCCACCGAGGGCGAGCATGGCAATGTCAAGGCCTCCGAGGCCAACAAACGTTTCTTCATTCTGCACGCGGAACATCCCGTCGCCTTGACCGAAACCGGCGAGTTGGTCATCAATTTCGAATACCGGCCTGATCCGGAAAAAAACGGACAGGAAAATACTTGGCGGGACAGGCGCAACGCCGAGGCGGTGGAGACCATTCTGGAGCGTCTCCAAGACATGGCTGCTGCCGGTGGCGCACACGAAAAACAGATCACGGAATATTTGCGACTGCTCAAAGTGCCCGCTCCGACCGACAGCGACAAAAAACGCCCCGTGCTGGCCAAATATGTGAACCAGTATACCGCCCGCAACACCATGGACTATTTCGTCCACAAGGACTTGGGGGGCTTCCTGCGTCGAGAGCTGGACTTCTACATCAAGAACGAGGTCATGCGCCTTGATGACATTGAAAACGCCGAAGCCCCGGCGGTGGAAAGCTATCTGACCAAGATCAAGGTGCTGCGCAAGATTGCAGGCAAACTGATCGACTTTCTGGCTCAGCTTGAGGATTTCCAGAAAAGGCTCTGGCTCAAGAAGAAGTTCGTTGTCGAAACCAATTACTGCGTCACTCTTGACCGGGTTCCCGAGGATCTCTATGCGGAAGTGGCGGCCTGTGATGCGCAGTGCGAAGAGTGGATCAAACTGTTCGCCATCGACGAAATCCAGGCCGATTTGCACAGTCCGGGATTCTCACGGCCGTTGACGGTCGACTTCCTCAAGGCCAACAACAAGCTGGTGCTGGATACCCGTTTCTTCGATGACAGCTTCAAAGCACGTCTGGTGGCGTCAATTGAGAACTTCGATGAGCAGTGCGATGGCCTGCTGATTCATTCGGAGAATTTCCAAGCCTTGAATCTGCTGCAGGAGCGATATCGAGAGCAGGTGAAATGTGTGTATATTGACCCTCCTTATAATACTGGAACATCCGAAATTATCTATAAAAACGAATATAAACACTCATCATGGTGCTCTTTGGTTCAAGACAGGATATATTTGTCAAGATTTCTCTTATCAAATGATGGGATATTTCAGATATCAATAGATGATACAGAATTTAACAGATTGGAAAATGTAGTTAGAAATGTTTTTGGTGATGAAAACTATATTTCTAATGTTACGATAATGCAGAATCCAAAAGGTCGAGACCAAGGATATATAGCTAGATGCCATGAATATACTATCATTTCTGCTAAAGATATTCGTAGTGCGAAAACATATCGATTGAATATGAGCGAAGACGAATTAGTAAAAAAGTATTCGAAGAACAGCGATCAAGGTCGTCATAGAGAGCTGCCATTACGGAGATCTGGATCTAGTGCCCAAAGAGAAAATCGTCCCTATATGTATTTTCCATTTATTTACGCTCCTCAACAAGATTCTTTATCAGTCATTCCACGAAATGAATACGAGAATATTTTTTCTGGGGGCATTTTTAATGATGAATTTGTACAAAACCTCCAGAGTAAATATGAAAAAGAAGGATTCATTTTTATTTTACCGATTAGAGAGGATGGTTCATTTGGTAGATGGCGGTGGAGCTATGATGCCTCGGAAAAAGGAGCAAAGGATGGGGTTTTATTTGCGAAAATCAATGGCCAATCAGCAACCATATATCAAGTGGATAAGGCTGATGCAACATATCTCCCTAAAAGCCTTTGGTTCGGTGAGCGCTACGACGCATCCACAAAAGGAACCAACATTTTAAAATCGATTATTCCGCAAAACTCTTTTGATTATCCTAAAAGCCTTTTTGCAGTTGAGGATATGTTAAAAATTGGAAGCTCTGAATTTGCATTAATACTCGACTATTTTGCTGGTTCGGGAACTACGGGACACGCTGTAATTGATCTTAATCGTAATTCTGAATCTGGTCAGAGAAAATATGTCTTGGTTGAAATGGGTGATCATTTCGACACCGTCCTCAAGCCCCGCATCGCCAAGGTGGTCTATTCCGATACCTGGAAGGACGGCAAGCCCTCCTCCCGCGGTACCGGTATCTCCCATTGTTTCAAATACCTCCGTTTGGAATCCTACGAAGACACGCTCAACAACCTGCGCCTCGATCATGACCCCCAGCGTAAAAAGGCAGTCAATGCCAACCCGGCGCTCAAGGAAGACTACATGCTCCGTTACATGCTCAATGTGGAGACCCGGGGCAGCCAGTCGCTCTTGAATATCGACGCCTTTGCCGATCCGACCGGTTATACCCTGGAGGTCAAGAAGCCGGGGACGGACGAGTACGCCACACGTGCGGTCGACCTGATAGAAACCTTCAACTATCTTATCGGGCTGCGCGTACTGCACACCTCCGTGCCGCAGACCTTTCAGGCGACCTTCAAGCGTATTGCGGATCCGGAACTGCCCGAGGATCAACACACCAAGCTGGTGGTGGATGGCCGCATCCGGCAGGACGAAGACGGCCCGTGGTGGTTTCGCAAAGTCGAAGGCTGGGTGCCCAGAGACCCGGCCAATCCCAACAATGGTCAGCGGGAAAAGATCCTGATCGTCTGGCGCAAACTCAGCGACAACATTGAGCAGGACAACCTGATGCTGGATGAGTGGTTCCAAAAAAACCGCATCAGCACCCGCGATTTCGAGTTCGACACCATCTACGTCAACGGCAGCAATAATCTGCCCAATTTGAAGCTGGATAACGAGAACTGGAAGGTCCGCCTCATCGAAGAAGAGTTTATGAAGCGAATGTGGAATGGCGAGAACGCATAAGGAGGTGGTGTGATGGCGAAAAAACGTTCACGCGGCCCCAAACCACATAAGTTCCGCAATAAGCTTCTGCTCAACCAGTGGCTGGTGAGCCTGTTCGGCATCGATCCGCTTACCGAACACAAAGTACATGGCAAAGTGGTTCGCCCCTTTCACAAATTGGCCGAACCCCTCCGTGACCCGCGCCTGGAAGGGTTGGACAAGGATAATCTGCATTTCTTCTACCACCATCTCGGCGATAGCCCGCTCCTCAGCTATGCCGATCCAACGGCTGATTTCCCGGGCTTTCGCATCAGTCGGGACATGCTCTTGACCTATGAGCAGAACATTGTTCGCCATACCCAAGCGATCAACGAAAAACGCCACCGCCCGATTGGGTGGAAATACTACCAATGGCTGACCTTGATCTTTGTTGAAATTTACCTGGACCGCTTTTTTGGCAATCGCGAAGGGATGCTCGCCGATCTCAATGCATTTGTTGAGCGTTTCAACCGCCACTGGAACGATTACGCCGATGTGCCGCCTTACAAAGAGGATGACCTGAACAAGCTTTGCATGCAGAACGCCACCGGTAGCGGCAAGACGCTGCTGATGCACGTCAACCTGCTGCAATATCGGCACTACGCCGCAACGCATGGGAAGGATAAAGAACTCTCCCGGGTTATCCTGCTGACGCCCAACGAACGTCTTTCAGAGCAACACATCTCCGAATTCCGGGAGAGCAATATCCCGGCAGGCAGCTACCTGCAATCCCGTGGCGGTCTGTTCGGCCTGGCCCAGGGCCTTGAGCGCGTGGATGTGCTGGAGATTACCAAGCTGGCTGATCAGGAGGGGCCGAACACCATTGCCACGCGAAGCCTGGGCGATCAGAACCTGCTTCTGGTTGACGAGGGCCATCGTGGCATGAGCGGCAAAGAGGAAGGTGTCTGGTTTGCCCGGCGATCCGAGATATGCACCAAGGGATTCACCTTTGAGTATTCCGCCACTTTTGAACAGGCGGTTCAGGCTTCGGGCAACGCAGACCTTGAGAACAGCTACGCCAAAACGGTCGTTTTTGACTACTCCTATCGGTGGTTCTATGAGGACGGCTTTGGCAAGGATTATCAGATCCTGAACCTGCCGGAGTCATTCGAAGAGACGCAGTCGATCTATATGACAGCCTGTCTGCTGAAGTTCTATCAGCAGCTCCGGATCTACGAGGAAAAGACGAAAAATTTCAAGCTGTTCAATCTGGAGAAGCCGCTGTGGGTCTTTGTCGGCAGCACGGTTTCATCGGGAAAGATGAGCAAGGATGAACAGCTTGTAGCCACCGATGTGGCTCTCATCATCCAGTTCATTGCGGACTTCCTCGACAACAGTCAAGCGGCAATGCGGCGTATGCACGAGATCCTCACCGGTAAAGGCCAGGATACCGGCCTGCTGGACAAGGATGGGAACGACATCTTTGCCGGGGCCTTTACCTATCTGGCCCGGGCCATGAATGACGGCGAAAACGTTGAAGCCCTCTACCGGGATATTCTCGCCAGGCTGTTCAACCATGCCGCAGGCGGGCATTTGTCACTGGACCGCATCAAAGGCGAATCCGGCGAAGTGGCCTTGCGTGTGGGCACGAGCGAGACGCCCTTCGGTCTGATCAACGTCGGTGATGCCAAGAGCCTGTGTGACCACGTGGCCGAAGTGGCGGCACAGAACGGCACACGACTGACCGTAGAAGACAGTGATTTTACCGAGGCGATGTTCGCCTCCGTGAAGGATTCCACATCACCGGTCAACCTGCTTATCGGTTCAAAGAAATTCGTCGAAGGCTGGGACTGCTGGCGCGTCAGCACCATGGGCCTGATGCATGTCGGGCGCTCGGAAGGCTCGCAGATCATTCAGCTCTTCGGTCGTGGTGTCCGCTTGAAAGGGTTCGAATGGAGCCTCAAACGCAGCGGCCATTCTCATGCGGAGGACCGGCCGACCTTCATCGAGGAATTGGAAACCCTCAACGTGTTCGGTGTCAAAGCCGACTTCATGGAGAAGTTCCGCGAGTTCCTCAAAGAAGAGGGGCTTCCCGGCAACGAACGCCGCAAAACCATTACCATCCCGCTCAATGTCACCTATGATTTCGGCAAGAAGCTTAAAATCCTCCGCCCCAAGCGGAAGGCTTCGGATGGCAAGGAATACGACTTCAAGAAAGATGCAGCGGTGCCTACTGTCGGGGATATACCGGAGTATATGACGCACAATACGGTAGTCGCCGACTGGTACCCGCGCATTCAGGCCATGCAGTCACGCGGTACATCCCTTGCGACCCAGAAGGACAAGGTGTCGTTGCGTAAGCAGCATTTGGCTCTGCTGGACTATGACAGGTTCTTTTTTGAACTGGAGCAGTTCAAGCGCGAACGGAGCTGGTACAACTTCAACATCACCAAAAATGGCATCAGACGCCTGCTGGGGAATCCGAACTGGTACACCCTCTACCTTCCCGAAACCCGTCTGAACCCGGCAACCTTTGATGGTGTGCTCTTGCTTCAGCAGGTGGCGTCCGAACTTCTGAAGCGGTACTGCGATCACTACTACAACTATCGCAAACGGGAATACATCGAACCGCGTCTGGAGCTACGCGACCTGACGCCGGGTGATGACAACATCCCGCAGGAAGAGTTCTACCAGCTCATCGTGGATGGCGATGAAGAACAGGTCATACAGGGAATCCAGCAGATCAAGAAGGATCTGGAACAGAAAAAGGATGATCTGCTGAAGGTTGGTGATCTGAACGCCTGCAATTGCGGCAAACACCTGTTTCAGCCGCTTTTTCACGTCCGGCGCGGTGGAAACATCACCATCCTGCCCGTCTCTCTCAACGAGAGCGAATATCAGTTTGTCACTGATCTGAAAGCTTGGTGCGATGATCACAAAGCTGCTCTGGAAAAGGATGGGATGGAACTCTTCCTGCTCAGGAACATGAGCCGGGGCAAAGGTGTGGGATTCTTCGAGGCGGGAAACTTTTACCCCGATTTCATTCTGTGGATGCTGATTGGCGGGAAACAGTACGTCACCTTCATCGAGCCGCACGGTCTTTTGCACGAAGGCCCCGCCAGCGAGAAGATTCTGTTCCACAAACGGATTAAGGATGTCGAGCAACGGTTGAAAGACACAACCGTGATCCTCAACAGTTTCATCCTTTCCTGGACGCAATACCCGCAACTGAAATGGGATAACACACAGGACGAGCTCGAGAATATGCACGTGCTGTTCATGACCAATGATCGTGACAGGTATATCGACAAGCTGTTTGCCCGGCTAAGGGGGATGGTGAAATGAGTGTAATCTCCCCATTTGTGGTAGTGCTCAAAAGTAGAGCCTATGCCACCCGTTTCAGGTTCATGGCCGGGGTGATGCCACCGATGCCCATGTTGGGACGCTCATTGTTACAGGTTCAGAGCCAGGCTGTGGCAAACTCCTGTATCCCATGACTCAAAGAGAGGTTGCTTCAGCCTGTCATACCGCACGGCAAGGAAAAATCAATCTCAATGCCGAGATCTTCACGGGTAAAGTCGTCCAAGACGTTCAAGAGGCGGATACAGCGGCCATCTTGAAGCTGGTCGTGCACGAAGTCCATCGACCATACTTGATTCACGGTTTCAGGAACAGCCAGTTGTTCCGGCTTGTCCCGCTTTCTCCGTTTCCTGGGCTTTATCCGCAAGTTCAGTTCAAGCTCCCGGTAAATGCGGTACACGCGCTTGTGGTTCCAG